>Ga0193742_1000956_pt1 | contig 18204 bp, 13 predicted proteins | sample L2c1metaG_FD_165511 | JGI IMG/M metagenome (GOLD analysis project Ga0193742, IMG submission 165511) | Soil microbial communities from a riparian zone of the East river system, Colorado, United States - L2c1 | ecosystem: Environmental > Terrestrial > Soil > Riparian zone | place: USA: East River... | reverse complement strand
GCGATGCTGCAGGGCGACGAGATCAACTGGAACGCGGTGGGCACCGAGTGGGAGGTCCCCATCGACGAGGCCGAGGTCCACCTCGTGTCCGACACCGAGTTGCTCGACGTGCGCTGCTTCGTCGGCGACGCCGGCTCCGAGACGTCCTGCGACGACGATCTGCAGGTCATCGCGCCGGGGCACGTCGCGGTGACGGTCGAGGACCTGAGCAAGGGCGAGGGCGTGTCGTTGGAAGCCCGCACCGGCAACCCGGTCGTCGGCCCGGTGGTCGCCCCGTCGCCGCCCACCGAGATGCCCGCCGAGCCGGGCACCGGCCTGCTGCCGCCCGCGGCCGCAGCTGCCGCCGCGGCGCTGGTGGCCGCGGTCCCCGCGAGGTGGTTGGTGCGCCGCGCCGGGCGCGAGCGCGTCGCGGTCGGCGGTGCGGCCGACGCGGCCTGGTCGTCGGCCAACCCGGTCGGCGAGGTGCGCGTCGACGCCGACGAGCTGGCGCAGATGGCGACCACCGAGTTCGCCCCGCCCGAGGACCTGAGCCCGTCGCACGGCGGCATCGTCCTCACCGAGACGGTCGCGCCCGAGCACAAGGTGGCGTGGCTCATCGACGCCGCCATCGACGGCGCCGTCGAGCTGGTGGAGGAGGACGGCCGGGCGGTCCGCCTCGTGCGCAAGGACGGCTCGACCGAGCACTCGGCGGTCCTCGACGTCGCCTTCGACGGGCGGGACGAGATCGACCTGGGCAGCTACGACCCCCAGTTCGCCGCGGCCTGGAGCCAGCTGGGGACGGAGCTGGAGCGGTGGCGCGACCAGTGCGGCCTCTGGGACGCCGCCGCCGACCGGCGGCGCGTCACGGCGCTCCTCCTCGGCATCGTCGGTGTGGTCGTCGGCGTGGTGGTCGCCGGTGTGGGCGCGGCGCTGGCCAACATGAACGGCAGCGGCTTCCTCGTGCCGGTGGCGCTGGGCGGCGTGATCGCGGGTGCCGGCCTGGCGACCGCGGTCACCGGATGGGAGCTGCGGGTGCGCACGCCCGCGGGCTCGGCGGCGTGGCTGCGGGTCGAGTCGTTCCGGCGGTTCCTGGCCGAGTCCGAGGCCTTCCACGCCGAGGAGGCGGCGAAGCGGGGCGTGCTCCGCGAGTACACCGCCTGGGCGGTGGCCACCGGCGAGGTCGACCGCTGGTCGCGTGCGGTGCAGACCTCCACCGCGATCCCCAGCAGCGCGGGCCTGTCCTACGTCTACCTGGCTCCGCTGCTGATGGCCTCCACGATGGCGACGGCGACGGCCCCCTCGTCGTCGGGCGGCGTTGGTGGTGGTGGCTCGGTCGGGGGCGGCGCCGGTGGCGGTGGCGGCGGCAGCTGGTGATCCGGGCTCAGGTCGGCGCGACCGGGCTGGCGACCGGCGAGAACCGCACCGGCATCGACTCGTAGCCGGAGATGAAGTTGGCGGCGCGGTAGCCGGGCTCGGCGGCGTCGACGAGCTCCAGGTCCGGTAGCCGGCGGAGCAGCTGCTCGAACATCACCTTCAGCTCCAGCCGGGCGAGGCTGTTGCCGAGGCAGAAGTGGGTGCCGAACCCGAAGGCGACGTGGTCGTTGGGCGCGCGCTCCACGTCGAAGCGGAAGGGCTCGTCGAACACGTCCTCGTCGCGGTTCGCCGACGGGTAGAGCAGCAGCACGTTGTCGCCCTCGTGGATCTCCTGGTCGCCGAGCACCACGTCACGGGTGGCGGTGCGGTTCATGTTCTTGATCGGGCTGACCCAGCGCAGCATCTCCTCCACGCCCGTGGCCAGCCTGGCCGGGTCGGCCCGCAGCGCCTCCCACTGCGAGCGGTCGGACAGGAGCTGCCACGCTCCGCCGGAGATCACGTGCCGGGTGGTCTCGTCGCCGCCGATGAGGATCAGGAGCGACTCGTGCACCAGCGAGTCGTGGTCGAGCCGGTCGCCGTCGACCTCGGCGTGGCAGAGCACGCTCATCAGGTCGTCCTGCGGCTCGGCCTTGCGGTCGGCGATGACGCGGGTGGCGTAGTCGCTGTAGCCGACGAACGCGTCGGCTGCGGCGCCCATGGTCGCCGGGTCGCCGGTCAGGCCGCTGAGCATCGCGTCGCTCCAGGCCAGCAGCTGCTCACGGTCCTCGGGGGCGACGCCGAGGTCGTTGCCGATCATGATCAGCGGCAGAGGAGCGGCGATGTCCCACACGAAGTCGCACTCGCCCTTGTCGGCCACCCGGTCGATGATCCCGTCGCACACCCGCCGCACCTCGTCCTCCCGCTCGCGCACGCGGCGGGGGGTGAACCCCCGATTGACGAGCTTGCGGCGCCGCAGGTGCTCGGGGTCGTCCATGTCGATCATCATCGGGATCGCCATCGCGTCGGGCCGGATGCCCTGGGCGTTGGAGAAGGTGGCGGTGTCGGTGGAGATCGCCTTGAGGTCGGCGTAGCGGGTGATGCCCCAGGCCCGGCCGTCGAAGTAGACGGGGGCGTTGGCCCGCATCCAGGTCAGCGCCTCGTGCGGGTCGCGGCCCCAGAACTCGCCGGACACGAGGTCGATGTCGTCGCGGGTGGGGTGGTCGGCCACGGCATCCTCCAGAACCTGACGGGCCGTCACATTCTGTCAGCCTCGGGCCGCCCCTACTCGGTGCGACGGCGCAGCGCCCCACCCCGGGAGTCGCGCAGGTGGGTGGCGCTGTCGACCAGGGCCACGTGGCTGAACGCCTGCGGGAAGTTGCCGAGCATCCGCCCCGCCACCGGGTCGTACTGCTCCGACAGCAGCCCCACGTCGTTGCGCAGCGCCAGCAGCCGCTCGAACAGCGCCGTCGCCTGCTCGACCCGCCCGGTCATCGCCAGGCAGTCGACCAGCCAGAACGTGCACAGCAGGAAGGCGCCCTCCTTCCCGCCCAGCCCGTCGACCTCCACCTTGGGCTCGTAGCGCCACACGAAGCCCGACTCGTCGGTCAGCTCGGTGGCGATGGCGTCGACGGTGGCCCGCACCCGGGGATCGCGGGGCGGCAGGAAGCCGGTCAGCGGGACCAGCAGCAGGCTGGCGTCGAGGTCGGTCGACCCGTACGACTGCACGAACGCGCCCCGCTCGTCGACGCCGTTGGCGCACACGTCGGCGTGGACCTCGTCGCGCAGCGCCCGCCAGCGGTCGGCCGGGCCGTCGAGCCCGAACGACTCCACCGACCGCACCGCCCGGTCGAAGGCCACCCAGGCCATCACCTTGGAGTGCGTGAACTGCCGGCGTGGGCCCCGCACCTCCCAGATGCCCTCGTCCGGGTCCTTCCAGGCGCCCTCGAGGTGGTCGAGCAGCGCCCGCTCCAGCTGCCAGGCGTCGTGCGACGCCGCCAGCCCGGCCCGGCGCCCCGAGTACAGGGCGTCGAGCACCTCGCCCCACACGTCGAGCTGCAGCTGCGACGAGGCGCCGTTGCCGATCCGCACGGGCCGCGACCCCTCGTAGCCGGGCAGCCACGGCAGCTCCTGCTCGTCGAGGCGACGCTCGCCCGCCGGCCCGTACATGATCTGCAGCGACGCCGGGTCGCCGGCCACGGCCCGCAGCAGCCAGTCACGCCACCGCTGGGCCTCCTCGGTGTAGCCGCACTCCAGCAGCGTGAGCAGGGTGAACGTGGCGTCGCGGAGCCAGCAGTTGCGGTAGTCCCAGTTGCGCCCGCCGCCGATCGACTCGGGGAGCGACGTGGTGGCGGCAGCCACGATGCCACCGGTCGGGTGATACGTCAGGCCCTTGAGCACCACCAGCGAGCTGCGCAGTGCGTCCTCCCACGGCCCCTTGTAGGTGCAGCGGTCGATCCACTCGTTCCACTGGTGCTCGGTGCGCGCCATGGCCTTGAACGGGTCGACGGCCTCGGGCATGGGGTGGTGCGACGGGTGCCACTGCAGCTCGAACGGCAACCGGTCGCCGGGGCCCACCGAGAAGTCGGCGACCGTGTGCTTGTTCTCGCCCCGCAGCGCCACGGGCGTGGTCAGCACCAGGGCGTCGGGCCCGGCGACGGCGTGCCAGCGGCCCTCGATGTTGCGCACCCAGGGGACGATCGAGCCGTAGTCGAAGCGGACGGTCAGGTCGAGGTGCATCGGCACGGTCCCGCTCCGGCCCTCGACGATGCGGATCAGGTTGGGCCGCTCGTCGCGCAGCGGCATGCCGTCGATCACGGCGACGGTGCCGTCGTCGGTCTCCCACACGGTCTCGAGCACCAGGCCGGCGCGGTAGCGGCGCGTGGTCTTGCGGATCTCGCCCGCCGGGCGGATCGACCAGCGGCCGTTCTCCTCGGTGCCGAGCAGCGCGGCGAAGCAGGCACCCGAGTCGAAGCGGGGGAGGGCCAGCCAGTCGACCGACCCCTCCTTCGACACCAGGGCGGCCGTCTCCGTGTCGCCGAGCAGCGCGTAGTCCTCGATGGGAGCAGGCACCCCGTGGTTCTACAGCCCGGGGAGGCGCCCCACGTGCAACGAGAACCGGGCGGTGAGCGCGTCGCCCGGGGGGACGAGGAAGCAGGTGCCGTCGACCAGGGCGTTCACGGGTGCGGTCATCGGCTCCAGGCACACGAAGTCGCTGCCCTCGGGGGCGAAGACCTGGGCGTACGGGTAGCCCTCGTCGAGGGTGAGCGTGACGCTCCGGCCCTCGCCGGTGAAGCCCAGCGCGGCCCCGTGGTCGCCCACCTCGTAGTGGTCGTCGAAGGTGCTGTCGCCCAGCGGCTCGTCCTCGGCCGGCTCGTCGTCGACGTCGCCGGTCGGCAGGTACCGGGCGTCGAGCCGCAGGTGGCGACGGGCCGGCAGCCGCAGGCGCGCGGTGCGGTGCAGGCGGAGGTAGGGGTGGTAGCCGAACGACACCGGAACCCGCCGGTCGCCGGTCGCCTCCAGGGTCGTCGCCAGCCCGAGCGTCGCGCCGTCGACGGTCACGTCGATCGTCAGCCGGTGGGGGAACGGGAACGACGCGAGCAGGTCGTCGTGGGCGGCGAAGTCGAAGGTCGCGGTCAGCCGCGCCGGCTCGTGCCGGACGACCTCCCACTCCGGCCGGTGCATCAGCGTGCCGTGGATCGGCAGCCCGTTCGGGTCGGTGGGCAGGTCGAGCCGCTCCAGGTCGACGACGACGCCGTCGACCGCGTACCGCCGGTCGCCCAGCCGGTTCGCCCACGGTGCCAGGAACGGCAGCCCTTCCGGTCCGAGGAGCTCCTCGCCGCGGTGGCGCAACGACGTGCCCAGCATCCCCCGGTCTGGCCGGAACGTGGCCTCCAGCTCGTCGGAGGAAACCGTGGCTGCGTCGACCATCAAACCCCTATCCAACCACCCCGCCGCCGCCCCAAACGGTGGAGGCGGCTACGCCACTCCACTGTCATATCGCCATAGCAGCCGGCAAGGTGGTGTCCGGGGCGATGCGGGCGGGGTCGCGGCGGGCCAGCGCCGCCTCCATCGCCGGGCCGAGCCGCTCCAGCTTCGCCTGCTCCCGCTCGTCCTCGTGCTCGGCGAACTCGGGCATCACCTCGCGGGCGAACAGCTCCAGCGACTCGCAGATGTGCTCGTGGCGGTTGCGCCCCGCCTGCGACACGAAGATCACCTGGTCGACGCCGGCGGCCTCGTAGGCCTTCAGCAGCTCCCGCACCTGTGCCGGTGTCCCGATGGCGCCCCGCAGCGAGCCCAGGCCCTGCTCGAACAGCTGCGCCCCCAGCGTCCGGCCGGTCTGCGCGGCGATGGGCCGGCTGAAGCCGAACAGCTCCCGTCGCTCCTCGAACTCCTCCCACACGTTGGTGCGACCCGGCCGGTGCTGGCCGAAGACGTAGTAGTGGCCCAGGCTGTAGCCGAAGAAGTGGGCGCCGTCGATGCCCCGGTCGATGGCCGTCTGCTCGTCGGCGTGGCACATCATCGGCAGCACGATGGCGACGTTGGGGTTCACGGCGAAGCCGCCCGGCACGCACTCCTCGGAGGCGATGGTCGAGTAGTAGTCGTCCACCCAGGCCTTGGCCTCGGCGGCCTCGACGAAGCTGAACGTCAGCGCCCCGATGCCCTTCTGGGCGGCGAGGTGGATGGTCTCGTGGCGGCTGCAGGCCACCCACAGCGGCGGGTGCGGCTTCTGCAGCGACTTGGGCACCACGTTGCGCACCGGCATCTCGAGGAACTCGCCCTGGTAGCCGGCGAACGGCTCCTCCACGAACATCCGCGAGAGGGCGTCGAGAGCCTCGGTCCACTGGGCCCGCTTGGTGGCCCGGTCGACGAGGAAGCCGTCCAGCTCGGTGGCCGACGAGGCCTCGCCGGTGCCGAGGTCCACCCGCCCGTTCGACAGCAGGTCCAGTGTGGCCGCCCGCTCGGCCACCCGGGCGGTGTGGTTGAAGCCGAACGGCAGCTGCACGATCCCGTGGCCCAGCCGGATGCGCTCGGTGCGCTGGCTGGCGGCGGCCAGGAACACCTCGGGGGCCGACGAGTGGGAGTACTCCTCGAGGAAGTGGTGCTCGACCTCCCACACGTAGTCGATGCCCAGCCGGTCGGCCAGCTCCACCTGCTCGAGGGCCTCGTGGAGCAGCTTGTGCTCGCTGTCCTCAGCCCAGGGACGCGGAAGTTGGTGCTCGTAGAAGATCCCGAACTTCATGTCGGGAGGCTAGATCTTTTTGCACTCGTCGTGCGATCAAGAGTGCAGCCCGCACTCCGTCTTCTGGCGGCCGGCCCAGCGGCCCGAGCGGGGATCGTCGGGGTCGAGCGGCAGCTGCGTGCAGGGCTGGCAGCCGATCGACGTGTAGCCCTGGTGCAGCAGCGGGTTCACCGTGATGTCGTGGTCCTCGATGTAGCCCTGCACGTCGAGGTCGGACCAGTTGGCGATCGGGTTGACCTTCACCAGGCCCCGCAGGTCGCGGGTCACGATCGGGGCGCTGCCCCGGGAGACGGCCTCCTCGCGGCGCAGGCCGCTCATCCACGCCGCCTTGCCGGCCAGCGCCCGGTCGAGCTGCCCGACCTTCACGGCCGAGCAGCAGTTCTCCGGGTCGATCTTCCACAGCTCTTCGTCGTGGTGGGCCACCGTCATCATCTTGAGGTTGAGCCCGTAGCGACGCCGCACGTCCTCGACGGTCTGCAGCGTCTCGGGGAAGTGGTAGCCGGTGTCGATGAACACGACCTCGATGGCCGGGTCGACCTTCACCGCCAGGTCGATGAGCACGGCGTCCTGCATCGACGCCGCCAGCGACAGGTGCGGCGCGAACGTGTCGACCGCCCACTGGATGATCTTCGGGGCGCTGAGGTGCTCGAACTCGCGGTTCAGCTCGGCGAGCTCTTCGTCGTGGAGTTGGGGAACCGGCAGCGCCGGAGGTTCGACGAGGAAGCTCATACTCCCGCGCACTCCCCTTCGCCGATCTCGCCGGTGAACGGGCCGGTCTCGTCGTAGTCCACGTAGTAGTCGGGTGCCTCGTCCGGCAGCGGGAACTCGTCGAACGACTTCAGCTCGGTGCCCACGGCCTTGGCGCCGCCCACCCGGTCGAGCCACTGCCGGAAGGTCTCGCCGGCCTCACGCTCGTTGGCGAACCGTCGCACGACGGCGATGGTGGCGTCGGGTGCCGCCTTGGCGGGCAGACGGGTGGCCCGCTCGCCGAAGTGGACCTGCGTCTGGCCGACGTAGCCGCCCAGCAGCATCTGGTAGCCCGGGGCGCTCTTGCCGTGCGCCCGGCGCTCGGCGCCGTAGAACCCGATGTCGGACTGGTGGTGCTGGCCGCAGCTGTTGGTGCAGCCCGAGATGTTGATGCGCAGCCCACCGACCTCGCCGAGGCCCTCCTCCTCCAGCTTGTCGCCGATGGCGGAGGCGAGCCCGCGGCTCTGGGTGACGGCCAGGTTGCAGGTGTCGGCACCGGGGCAGGCGACCACGTCGCGCACCAGCTCGGCGCCGGGTTCGGCCATGCCGATGTCGGCCAGCCGCTCGAACAGCGACGGCAGCTGCTCCTCGGTGAGGCCGCGGAAGGCCACGTTCTGCCGGTTGGTGAGCCGCACCTCGAGGGCGAGGTCGCGCTGGATGGCCGCGAGCGCCCGGAACTGAGCCGCGGTCACGTCGCCCAGGCGGGCGTAGGCGATGGCGGAGACGGTGCCCTTGGCCGAGCCCCGCACGACGTTGGCGTCGTCCCAGCGCCCGTAGGGATCCTTGCGGGTGATCGACACCGCCACGCCCTGGCCGATCACCGTCGGCGTGGCACCCGCGGCGACGCCGGCCGGTGCGTCGCCTGCCTTCTCGACCTCTTCGGGGATGCCGCCCGGCCACGACGAGGAGCCCACCAGCAGGCGCCGCTCCTTGATGATCCGGGCCTGGACGTCGTCCCAGCCCATCGTGTCGACCAGCCACTTCATGCGGGCCCGCAGCTTGTTGTCGCGGTTGCCGTGGTTGTTGAACACCCGCAGCACGGCCTCGATGGTGGCCAGCAGCTGTTCGCGGGGCGTGAAGGCCTCGAGGGCCAGCGCCGGGTGCGGGTTGGCGCCCAGGCCGCCGGCGACGAACACCTGGAAGCCGGCCTCGACCGAGCCGTCCTCGTGGGTGTGGGTGGTGGCGACCACGCCGACGTCGTTGAACATGGCCTGGCCGCAGTCGGTGGCGCAGCCGGAGAAGTTGATCTTGAACTTGCGGGGGAGGCGCTGGCCGATCGGGTTGCGCACGAAGTGCCGGTAGGTGGCCTCGGCCCACGGGGTGATGTCGAGGTTCTCGTGGGGGCACACGCCGGCGAAGTGGCAGCCCATCACGTTGCGCACGGTGTCGCCGCAGGCCTCACGGGTGGTCATCCCGGCGTGCGCCAGCTTGCGCATCAGCTCGGGCACCCGCTCCAGCTCCACGAAGTGGAACTGGATGTTCTGCCGGGTGGTGATGTGGCCCCAGCCCCGGGAGTAGTCGTCGGCGAGGTCGGCCATCAGGTCGAGCTGGTGGGGGAGGAGCCCGCCGTAGGGGATCTTGATCCGCACCATCTGGTTGTGGCCGCCCTGGCGCTGACCGTAGATGCCGTTGTTCAGGCGGAAGATGCGGAACGCGTCCTCCTCCAGGTCGCCGGTGAGGTAGCGGGCCATGATGGTCTCGAACTTGTCGGCATCGGCGAGCTGACCGGTGTCGACGTCGAGGACGTTCGGTTGGGGCATGTTGGCGTCTGCTCCCTGGACGACGGTGTGCGGCTCAAAAGCTGACTGGCGCGATCGGGAATCGAGTCTACGAGACGAAACCCGACCCGGCCACTCGACATTCCCCGCTACCCCACCATTCAGGCATCAACGAACGTTCCGGGGCCAACGTTTACTGTCGGCGTCATGGCTACCACGGACAGTGGCATCGCGGTGCCTGCGGGGCCGCGGCTCGCCCCGCGGTCCCGGCGCGCCCGGCCGCTCCGCCCGCTCGCCACCGCCAGCTACCAGCCGATGGAGCCGCCCGAGCCGGAGTCCGTCGCCCGGCCGCGGGTGCTGCTCACCTACGCCGTGCCCATGGTCGTGGTGGGCGTGCTGGCCCTCCGCTGGCACGACCTGCCGCCGCTGCTCCTCGACGGCGTCCGCGCCGAGCTGTGGTCCACCTGGAGCCACCAGCTCAGCGGCGGCGGCTCGTCGTCGTACCCGATGACCCGGGCCGTCGAGGCGGGTGCCGTGTGGCTGGGCCTGTCGCCGGCGCTGCTGACGGCGGCGGTCGCGGTCTACGCCGCGGTTGCCGTCACGTCCCTCGCCCGGGCGTTCGTCCGTCCTCCGGCGGCGTCGTTCGCCGGGGTGTTCGCGGTGGTCAACCCCTACGTGCTGGCGACCCTGCCCGACCCGCGGCCGCTGGTCGCCGTGGCCACCGCAGGGGCGCTGGCCACCATGGTCTGGGCCCGCCGGACGACGCCGCTCGCCGTGGTGCTGGTCCTGCTGCCGGTGTCGTGGCTGGCGACGGAGCCGCTGCTGCTCGTCGCCCTCGCCGTGTGGACGCTGGGCTGGGCTGCGGGGGTGGCGGTCGCCGACGGCCGTCGAGAGCTCGGGCAGCTCGTGCGGCTGGGGGTGTGGGCGGTGCCGCTGGGGCTGCTGTCGCAGCTGTGGTGGCTCGTGCCCCTGGCGACCACCTGGGGCACGCTCCGGGAGGGGATCGCCGTGCGGCCGTCCGGCCTGTTCACCTCGACGGCGGTCGCCGTCGTCGTGCCGCTGGTCGTCCTCGGCGCCGCCGAGCTGCTCGACCGCCGGCTGCCGCGCCCGGGCCGCCATCGTCGTCGTCGCTGGCGGGCGTTGCCGGCCGGCGCCCTGACCGTGGCGATCGCGCTCGGCGTCCTGGCCCTGCCGCTGCCGCTGTGGACCGGCGATGTCGCCTCGGGCTCAACGGACGCCGACCGCTGGACGCCGGTGGCCGCGGCGGTCGACGGCTCGGCCGTCGCCGGGAAGGCCCTGGTGCTCCCGGTCGCCTCGCCCGCCGACGGGCTGCCGGCGCGAGTCCGCCGCCCGGTCCTGCAGCGCGCCACCGACTCGTCCTTCCGGCTGCCCGACGCCCTCGACGACCGGCTCCGCGCCGTCGACCGCCTGCTCACCCGGGGCGACGCCGCCGCGGTCGGCCCGGCTCTCGACCAGCTCGGCGTCTCGCACCTGGTGATCCGGCGTGACGCTCCCGGGCGGGTGGTGGCCACGGCCGCCCGGTTGCGGGGCTGGCGGCCCCTGGCCCAGTCCGACGTGGCCGACGTCTTCGAGCGGGTGCGCCCGGCACCGCTGGTCGACGTCCTGCCGGCCGACGCCGACGGCGTCCCGCCCCGCCTGGCCTGGGCCCGCCACGACGCCGCGCACTACGAGGTCGACGTCCGCGCCTCGGGCGGCGGCCCGTTCGTGCTCACCCTGGCCGATACGTTCGGCGCCGGCTGGCAGGTCAGCGGCCTGCCGCCCACCTGGTCGGCCCGCCACGGCGTGGTCGACGGCTACGCCAACGGCTGGCGCATCGAGGGCGAGGGCACGGCCACCCTGCACCTCCGCCACCGCCCCACCCAGCTGGCCCAGATCGCCGCCCTGGTGTCCGTCGCCGCCCTCGCCGCCGCCGTCCTCCTGGCGCTGCGGAACTGGGCCCAAAACGGGCGTGACCCCGCTCCCGGAGGAACGGGGTCACGTGGGTGTGGTGACGCGCACCTTACATGATCATCGCGGTGTGCGCTTGTCGACCAGCTCCGCAACACGGAAAGCGAGATCCAGCGACTGACGGCCGTTGAGCCGGGGGTCGCACATGGTCTCGTAGCGGTCGTCGAGGTCGGCGTGGCCGAGCGCGTCGCCGCCCCCGATGCACTCGGTCACGTCCTCGCCGGTCAGCTCGATGTGCACGCCGCCCGGCCACGTCCCGCAGGCCTGGTGGGCGGCGAAGAAGCCCGCCAGCTCGGTCATGACGTCGTCGAAGTCGCGGGTCTTGCGGCCCGTGTCCGACGTGAAGGTGTTGCCGTGCATCGGGTCGCAGGTCCACACCACCGGGTGCCCGGCGTCGCGCACAGCGGTCAGCAGCGGCGGCAGCTTCTCCTGCACGGCCGCGGCTCCCATCCGGGAGATCAGCGTGAGCCGCCCCGGCACCCGCCCCGGGTTGAGCTGCTCGCACAGCGCCAGGATCTCGTCCGGCGTCACCGACGGCCCGATCTTGCACCCGATCGGGTTGCCGACCCCCCGCAGGAACTCGACGTGGGCGCCGTCGACCTGGCGGGTGCGCTCACCGATCCAGAGCATGTGCGCCGAGCAGTCGTACCAGTCGCCCGTGAGCGAGTCCTCCCTGGTCAGCGCCTCCTCGTAGCCGAGGATCAGCGCCTCGTGGCTGGTGAAGAAGTCGACCTCGTGGAGGTTCTGCTGGCTCTGCGTGTCGATCCCGCAGGCCCGCATGAAGCTCATCGCCCGCTCGATGTCGTCGGCGAGCCGCTCGTAGCGCCGCCCCGACGGGCTCGAGGCCACGAACTCCTGGTTCCACTGGTGCACGCGGCCCAGGTCGGCGAAGCCACCCTTGGTGAAGGCCCGGAGCAGGTTCAACGTGGATGCCGACTGGTGGTAGGCGCGAACCAGCCGGTCCGGGTCGGGGATGCGGGCCGACGCGTCGGGGTCGCTGCCGTTGACCATGTGCCCCCGGAACGAGGGGAGCTGCTGGCCGTCGATCGTCTCGAAGTCGGCTGACCGGGGCTTCGCGAACTGCCCGGCGATGCGCCCCACCTTTATGACCGGCACGCCCGTCGAATAGGTGAGCACCACCGCCATCTGCAGGACGATCTTGAGCTTGTCGCGGATGCCATCGGCGGAGAAGGCGTCGAACGACTCGGCGCAGTCGCCGGCCTGGAGCAGGAACGCCTGGCCGTTGGCGACCTGGGCCAGGTGGCTGGTGAGCGCCCGGGCCTCGCCGGCGAAGACGAGGGGCGGCACCGCGGCGAGGTCCTTGAGGACGCGCTCGAGGGCTTCGGGATCGGGCCACGGCGGCTGCTGGGCGGCAGGCCGGAGTCGCCAGGTGGAGGGGGACCAGGGGTCGGTCACGGCCGACAAGCCTGTACCGCGCCTTGACGCGCCGCAAAGCGGGTTTCGCCACGTGCCCAAAACGAGGCCAACCGCCCCCGGGGCGGGATGGGGGCGGTCGGCCATTCAGGGGAGCCGGGGGGCGGGAGCCCGGCATCCCCGGTGGGACTGATCATCTGATGTGAGCCTACCGGTGGTAAGCGAAAGCCCTATGCGGCGCTCGAACGGGCGAGCGCCTCTTCGCGCACTGCCTCGACAGCCCGCTTGACCAGGCGCCGAGCGGCTTCGGCGGTGACGCCGAGCTCCTCGCCGACCTCGCGGTAGCTGCGCTTGCGACCATCGGTGAGACCGAAGCGCTGCTCGACTGCGTAGCGGGCCCGCTGATCGAGCACGCCGAGCAGGTCGTGCAGGCCCTGCTCCTCTTCCCGATCGACCAGCACCTGCTCCGGCGTCGGCACGTCGGCTGCCAGCAGGTCGACCAGCTCGCTGCCGTCGTCGTCGCCGACGGGGCGGTCGAGCGAGGTGGGGGTGGTCAGGCGGTAGAGCCGGGCGTTCTCGTCGTCGAGCTCCTCGCCGTCGCCCGCCACCTGGCGCAGCGCAGCCCGCAGGGAAGCGGACCGGTCGCCGGGCAGTCGCACGAGGCTGGCCTTCTGGTCGAGGGCACGACCGATGGCCTGCCGGATCCAGAAGGTGGCATACGTCGAGAACTTGAAGCCCTTGCGCCAGTCGAACTTGTCGACTGCGTGCTCGAGACCGAGGTTGCCCTCCTGGATCAGGTCCAGAAGTTCCATCGACGGGGGGAGCGGATAACGGCGAGCGATGCTCACCACGAGCCGCAGGTTCGCCCGGATGAAACGGTCCTTGGCGTCGGCGGCGTCCTTGACGGCCTTGCGAAGCTCACGGCTGCGCTCACCCGCGTCGAGCTCAAGCTGGGCGGCTCGACCGCGCTCAATGATCTGCGACAACTCGCGCTCCTCACTTGCGGTGAGGAGAGGCACAAGGCCGATTTCGTTCAGGTATTGACCCACGGAATCACTCATCTCGTATCCGTCAACCAGGAGTACCAGGAAGTGATTCCCCCGATCAGGCGGTTTTCAATCCGCGTGAAGCGGAAAGGATGCATACATGCAGGTGCCGGTGTTGCTGGCTGATCCACCGGTGACCGATGTCACCCAGTACCTGGAACAGGGAGGTGGCCAAGGCTACAGCCGGGCAGTCGCATTGGGTCCTGGGGGCACCATCCAGGAGGTCATCCTCTCCGGATTGCGGGGACGAGGTGGTGCGGGATTTTCGACGGGTCGCAAATGGCAGTCCGTACGGCAGACCGCGCGCTCCGTGGGGGAGACAAATCGGGCATTTGTCGTGGCCAACGGGGCCGAAGGAGAGCCCGCGACCTTCAAGGATCGGGCACTCATGCGGGCCAACCCATTCGCGGTGATCGAGGGTGTGGCCATTGCCGCGTTCGCGGTGGGTGCGGAGCGGGCGTTCGTGGCGATCAAGGAGAGGTTCGTCCCCGAGACCGAGCGCCTGGCGCAGGCGATCGAGGAGCTGAGTACCGCCGGCGTGGTCGGCGACGTGCCGATCCAGGTGGTGCTGGGGCCCGACCACTACCTCTACGGCGAGGAGACCGGGCTGCTCCAGGTGATCGAGGGCGACTCGCCCCTGCCCCGCAACCTCCCGCCGTACCTGCACGGCCTCTTCGCCAGCACCCCGGCCGAGGGCTGGAGCGCACCGCCGGCAGGTGTCGTCACCGAGCACACGGCGTCGAACCCGACGCTGGTCAACAACATCGAGACCCTCTCCGCGGTCACGCAGGTGCTGGCCAGGGGACCCGAGTGGCACCGGTCGCTGGGGACGGAGCGGTCGCCGGGGGTCGTCGTGGCCACGGTGGTGGGCGACGTGGCCCGGCCCGGGGTCGGCGAGGTGGAGCTGGGCACGCCGCTGTACGAGGTGATCGAGCAGGTCGGCGGGGGACTGGCGCCGGGGAGCGACTCGGTGAAAGCGGTGCTGTCGGGCGTGTCGAACCCGGTGATCACCGGCGATCAGCTCGACGTGCCGTGCAGCTACGAGGGCATGGAGGCGATCGGCACCGGCCTGGGCGCCGCCGGCTTCATGGTGTTCGACGAGACGACGTCGATGGTCGAGGTGGCGCAGCTGATCTCACGCTTCCTCTACGTCGAGTCGTGCGGCCAGTGCCCCGCCTGCAAGCTGGGCACCGGCGCCATCACCGACCACCTCGACGACCTGGCGGCGGGTCGGGCGGAGGTCGACGACCTCGATGTCGTCGCCTACCGGCTGTCGACCGTGACCGACGGGAACCGGTGCTACCTGCCGGTCGAGGAGCGGCGGGTGATCGCCAGCATCCTCCAGGCATTTCCCGAGGACGTGGCCGCCGCGTTGAGTGGAGAGGGGCTCCCGGCCCGGGGTCTCGTGCTGCCGAAGATCGTCGATATGGCGGACGGCAAGGTCGTCTACGACGAGTCACAGTCGCGTAAGCAACCCGACTGGACTTATCGTGAGTGAACGGGTGCGTTGCGTGATGTTCGGGGTATGGCGAAAGCCAAATGACAGGCTGCCGTCTTTGGATCCCGGACACCGAATAGCGTCGATCTCGTGATCGTGAGCGAGCGTCTCGGCATCTTCGGTGGCACCTTCGATCCACCACATGTCGGACATCTCGTGACCGCGGTCAACGTGCGCCACGAGCTGTCGCTCGATCGCGTGCTGCTGGTGGTCAGCGGGCGGCCGTGGCAGAAGCTGGGGACCCGTCCGATCACCGACGCCGAGGACCGCTTCGCGCTGGTCGAGGCGGCGGTCGGCAGCGTCGACGGGCTGGAGGCGAGCCGCATCGAGATCGACCGGCCGGGCATGTCCTACACCGCCGACACCCTGGCCGAGCTGGCGAAGGCCGAGCCGGCGCCGGAGCTGTTCGTGATCCTGGGTGCTGATGCCTCCGCCGGGATCATGTCGTGGGAACGCGTCGAGGACGTCCGGGAGCAGGCGACGATCGTGGTGGTCGACCGGCCCGGGGCGGTGGTCGTGGACCCGCCGCCGGGGTGGTCGTGGGAGCGGGTGGAGGCGCCGCGGCTGGAGGTGTCGAGCACCGACCTGCGGGCCCGGGTGCTCGACGGCCGCCCACTCGACTACCTGCTCACACCCGACGTGATCGACTGCATCGAGGCCCGGGGCCTCTACCGGGAGCGTGTCACCTCGTGACGTCGTGGCAGACCCCGGCCGAGGCGGCCCCGACGGATGCACCGTCGGGCAACGGCGGCAACGGGGTCGACGGCAGCCGGCCGACCGAGGTCGACGCCGGTGACGACGCCTTCACGCCGCCGCGGCGGACCAGCAAGCGGGCCCGGGCCGCGGCTCGCCGTCGGGCCGCCCGCGGCTCGTCCTCGTCGACGGCGGCACCGGCTCCGGTTGCCGGGGACACGACGTCGCCGGTGCGCGACGGCGTGGTGGGGGAGTTCGTGGGGTTGGTCGCCGCGGGTGGGATCGGTGCGGCTGCGGGGTTGGTCGAGGCGCCCGCACCGCCGGTCGCCCCGCAGCCCGAACCCCTGGGGGAGCGGCCGAGGCGGGGGCCCCGGGCCCGGAAGATCCGGCGGCGCCAGCGCCTGGTGGTGGTCGCCATGGTGCTGCTCGTGGGGCTCGGCGCCGGTCTCGTCGTCGTCGGGCTCGACCGGGTGCGCGGCAGCACCGCCGGCACCTACGTCGACGCCACGCTCCGGCCCGACGAGCCCGGCTACGTCGCCCTGGTCACCCCGACGCCCACCATGCTTGTGCTGCAGCGCGACGCGTCCGACGAGCTCGTCGGCGTGGCGCTGCTGGGGCTGCGCTCGCAGGACGAGGGCGGCTCGGTGGTGCTGATCCCGGTCGCCACGCAGGCGCCGTTCGCCGAGGAGGGCGACGACCTGCGCAGCGTCTACACCGACGGTGGCGCCGACACGGTGGCGACCCAGCTCGAGCTGATGCTCAACCTCTCCATCGGCGACACGGTGGAGCTCGACGACACCGGCTGGGCGTCGCTGGTCGATCCGGTCGGGTCGATCTCCATGGTGCTGCCGGCGCCGGTGGGCGACTGGCCCGCGGGGCAGGTCGACCTGGCCGCCGCCGACGTCGGCTCGTTCCTCGCCGCCCGCAACGACGACGAGAGCGAGCTGGCCCGCCTCGACCGCCAGGAGCTGTTCTGGGATGAGTGGCTGCCCCGGGTCCGGGCCCAGGGCGACGACGCGGTGCCGGGCGAGTCCGACGTCGGGCTGGGGCGCTTCGTGCGCGGCCTCGCCGCGGGCACGTCCGAGGTGGTCGCGCTGCCGGTGGCCTCTGCGGCCTGCTTCTGCGAGCTGTTCGAGCCGAGCGAGGACCTGGCCCCCGAGCTGGTCGCCCAGGCGGTCCCGTACCCCCAGGAGCCCAGCGTCGGCGCCCGGGTGCGGATCCGGCTGCTCAACGGCACCTCGGTGCCCGGTCTGGCCGTGCAGGCGGCGGCGCCGTTGGTGGAAGCCGGTGCCGAGATCGCCCTTTCGGGTAATGCCTCGTCGTTCGCCGAGCCACGCACCCGTTTCATCTACGGCAAGTCACGCTTGCGACAGGACACCAATAGCCTGCGTGACGCGCTTGGGGTCGGTGCCGTCGAGCAGGCGTCGTCGGACGAAGAAAGCGTGGAACCGGCCGACGAGGCCGATCGGATCGATGTCACAGTTGTCCTGGGAGCAGATGCCCCCGAGGTCATCAGGAGGTTGGAGAGCACTGGCTGATATGACGCAGGAGCGGGAGGGGGCTCGCCGGCTGGCCATCGCGGCAGCCCGGGCGGCGGACGAGAAGGGTGCCAACGACATCGTGATCCTGGAGGTGGGCGACGTCCTCGTCGTGGCCGACGAGTTCGTGGTGGCGTCGGCCGCCAACGACCGCCAGGTGCGAGCGATCGTCGACGAGATCGAGCGCCAGGTGGGGGAGGCCGCCGACCTCGCCGGGAACACCAAGCCGTTGCGGATCGAGGGCCGCAGCGAGCGGCGCTGGGTGCTGATGGACTACGGCGACGTCGTCGTGCACGTGTTCCTGCAGGAGGTGCGCGACTACTACGAGCTCGAGCGCCTCTGGGCCGACGTGGCCCGCATCGAGTGGGCGGCTCCGGCCCTGCGCAGCTAGACGGGTAGCTAGACCGCGATCAGCACGGCGGAGACGCCGGCGACGGCCAGGCCGGTGCGCTGCACGCTGCTCATCCGCTCGCCGAGGCCGTAGCGGGCGAGCAGGACCGTGCCCGCGGGGTAGAGCGCGGTGAGCACCGACACCACCGACAGCAGACCGTGGGTCAGGGCCAGCACGTAGAAGACGTTGGCGGCGGCGTCGAGCACGCCGGCGCCGACGGCCGCACCCGCTGCCTGTCGGGGCGGGGCCGCCTGGGTCACCCTGGCGATGCCGAGCAGGGTGAAGAGGGCCACCGAGGCGCCGCGGGCGCCGACCAGCGGCCAGATCCCCGTGGAGTCGCCGGCGGCGTTCAGCGCCGTGAAGAACAGGCCGAAGGCGAGTCCGGCGCCCGCCGCCAGCGCCAGGGCGTGGACGCGGTTGCCGCCGGGGCCGTCGGCGGCGGCGCCGTCGCGGGAGACGAGGGTGATCGCCACCAGGGCGAGGGCGATCCCGCCGAGCGCCATCGCTCCGGGCCGCTCGCCCGAGCCGACGCCTGCGGCCACCGGCACGGCGGCGGACAGCAGGCCGGCGACGGGGGCGACCACGCTCATGCTGCCGATCGCGAGGCCCTGGTAGAAGAGCGCGACGCCCAGGGCGCCGACGATGCCGGCGCCGGCGCCG
>Ga0193742_1000955_pt1 | contig 18205 bp, 18 predicted proteins | sample L2c1metaG_FD_165511 | JGI IMG/M metagenome (GOLD analysis project Ga0193742, IMG submission 165511) | Soil microbial communities from a riparian zone of the East river system, Colorado, United States - L2c1 | ecosystem: Environmental > Terrestrial > Soil > Riparian zone | place: USA: East River... | reverse complement strand
CAACAGTCGCGTCACCGCCGATGACACGGCGCTCGCAGGCAAGCACTTCTTTCTCGGCCGTCCATGGCGGCCTTACTCGCGCGTCGTCTACCTCCACACCGAACTGCCCGATAGCGTGGCCCCGCAGGGCTGGAACAACTGGGGCAAGCCCGCCAACGAACAGACTGCCTTCTACGCCGAGCGCGACAACACCGGCCCCGGCGCCGCAACCTCTCAACGAGTTCCCTGGTCGCACCAGCTCACCGTCGCTCAGGCAAAGCAATATCGACCGGCAAACTTTCTCCGCGGCAAAGACCACTGGAATCCAGAGGCCGAAGCGAAGAAACTCCCCTAGCAGCTTTTTGTTTATCTTCCTGGCGAAGGGGAAACACTTCGCACGATACGATACGGAACAGTGCGCTCATCCCCAACGACCTCCAGAAGCTGGAGCCGAATCGACGGCATCGACCTGCTGCGCGGGCTATCGATCCTCTTCGTCCTGATGAACCACGTCAACATGCGGCTGCTCTTTGCGAAGGTGCCTTATACAAAAGGACTCCCCGCGCAGCTTGTCTACTCCCTGGTATGGAACGGGCAGTTCGGGGTACAGATGTTCTTCGTGATCTCCGGTTACCTGATCACATCAACGAGCATCCGGAGATGGGGGTCTCTGAGCGCGCTTTCGATAAAAGATTTTTACATCCTGCGGTTCGCGCGCATCGCACCGCTCCTGCTGCTCCTCCTTGGCATTCTGAGTGCCCTGCATCTCGCGCAGGTACAGGGTTACGTGGTGTCTTCAAAGACAGGTGGCCTGAGCAGAGCGCTTCTGGCTGCACTCACCTTCCACATCAACGTGCTCGAAGCGAAACGCGATTATCTTCCCGGCAACTGGGACATTCTATGGTCGCTCTCCGTTGAGGAGATGTTCTACCTGTTCTTTCCCTTGATCGTTCGCCTCCTGCGGACAAAGAAGCTTCTCATCCCGCTGCTTACGCTCTTTGTCATCGCAGGCCCATTCGCGCGGGCCAGGGCGTTCAATCCCAACCCGGTGTGGCGCGAGTACTCGTACCTGGGGGGAATGGATGCCATCGCCCTGGGGTGCCTCACTGCACTCCTGCTCTCAAACCGGCGACTCTCGAAGACCTCGATCTCTACCTCCGGAATCGCTGGCTCCCTGTTGTTGATCTTCAGCCTCGGCTTCTCCATCAAAGCCTACAGCTGGGGGCTTGGAAGAAACGGTTTGAACATGACCGCGCTTGCGATTGGAACCTGCCTGGTGATCGCCGCCGCCGTGCAGTCTTCGTGGCGCTCGCCGCGTATCCTGTCGCCGTTCCTCGTTCTCGGCCAGCGCAGCTATGAGATCTACCTGACCCACATGTTTGTGGTCATGCCCCTCTTCGCGGTCTTCGTTCATCTCGGCAAGCCGATACAAACCGTGCCCCTGCTTTTTCTCGCAGTCATCGGATGCGCGGGTGCGCTTGGGTGGCTCGTCGCAACGGTTTACTCCGAGCCGATGAACCGTTGGATCCGTCGCAAGACCGGTGACGATGCAAGCGTCATGGGAGCCGCTGTGCCCTCTCCTCGATCCTGATCCAGGTACAAGGACCCGGCGCCATTTGGCACCCGCCCTCTCGAACGGCTACACTGCCTCGACACCTCATCCAAGGGGAAAAGATCAGTGCTAAATCGATTTTCCAGACGTGAATTCGCAAAACTCTTCAGCTCCGCCGCCCTCGCCCCCTCCGCTCTTCCCGCGCTCGCCGCTGCGGCCCCTGCGAATCCTCACGTTACGGCACCCGCCCCTCATCTCTTTCCCAAAGGCTTCCTCTGGGGATCGGCCACAGCGTCTTACCAGGTGGAAGGGGCTGTTAAAGAAGACGGCCGTGGTGTCTCGATTTGGGACACCTTCTCCCACACCCCGGGCAAGACCAACAACGGCGAAACCGGCGACGTCGCCAACGATCACTACCATCGCTACAAAGAAGACGTGCAGCTCATGAAGACGCTCGGCCTCCAGACCTACCGCTTCTCCGTAGCCTGGCCACGCATCTTCCCCAACGGGACCGGCACGCCGAACTCCAAGGGCATCGACTTCTACAGCCGCCTCGTCGACGAGCTTCTCGCCAACGGCATCCAGCCCTACTGCACCCTCTTCCACTGGGATCTTCCGCAGGCCCTCGAAGACAAGGGCGGCTGGCAGTCCCGCGATACCTCCGAGGCCTTCGGCATATGTCGCCCAGCATCTCTCCGATCGCGTCAAGTACTTCATGACTCTCAACGAGATGAAGTCCTTCGTGGACATCGGCTACCGCGACGGACGCCACGCGCCCGGCCTCAAGCTCTCCGTCGCCAAGGTCAACCAGGTGCGCCATCACGCCGTGCTCGCCCACGGCCTCGGCGTTCAGGCCATTCGCGCCAACGCAAAGCCCGGTGTCAAAGTCGGCCTCGCCGAAAACGCCGAAGCCTGCACCCCCGTCATCGAAACGGCCGAACACATCGCCGCGGCCCGCAAGGCCATGCGCGAAGAGAACGCCGGATACCTCACTGTCGTCATGGAGGGCAAATACACCGACGCCTACCTCGCCCACCACGGCGCCAACGCGCCGAAGTTCACCGCTGCGGACATGAAGGCCATCGGCTCGCCCATCGACTTCGTGGGCCTCAACAACTACACCGCGACCTGGGTCCGCGCCGACAGCTCCCCCGCAGGCTACGCCGTCGTTCACGATCCAGCCTCTTATCCGCACATGATGAGCTCATGGCTGCATGTTGGCCCCCAGGGACTCTACTGGGCCCCCAAGCTTTTCGCCGAGGTCTGGGGAGTCAAGGAGATCTACATCACCGAGAACGGAGCCTCCTCCACCGATGTCCTCACCCCTGATGGCCACGTCTATGACACCGATCGCGTGATGTATCTGCGCAACTACCTCACGCAGCTCCACCGGGGAGTCTCCGAAGGCGTTCCCGTCAAAGGCTACTTCTGTTGGAGCTTCATGGATAACTACGAGTGGGCCGACGGTTATGCGTACCGCTTCGGAATCCACTATGTTGATTTCAAGACCCAGAAGCGCACACCGAAGCTCAGCGCGCATTTCTACAAAGAAGTCCTCACCCGCAACGGCCTGGCATAACAATCGCTCTGACGAAGAAAATGAAGTTAACCTTAATTAAGCGATTGCTTTCGTTCCTGTGTCTTCGCGCACGCAAGACGAGAGAAGACGTTCCGTGATTCTTCACGAACGTTCATCGTCTTTCCCTTCCTGCTGATTGTTTTTGCAATCAAATACCCAACCAACACTCAACACTGGTGTCGGAAGACGAAAAACCCTGTTCCGTAAGTAACCCATCAGGCCCGAATACCCATTTTTCTCAAAGAAAAAGTGGCATATTCTTTCAAATTTTTCTTCCGCGCGGTCGATAATCGCCCGATTATCGACACTAAAGCTGCAAACACTTGCGCATTGATTTTAAAAATTTGATTACTGATCGGCTTGGGAAAGCTATCCATCCTTCTAAAAAGAATGGGCAAAGTCGTATGTGCAATTTGCTGCGCATCAGTCAGAAAAATATTTCAGTCTTGGCAATACAACTTTAGTCGCATCTACTACTTACCAGCACTAGCAAAGTACTGTGTACGGCCAATTCATCTGTTTTAGGAGAGTTTTTTTCCATGAAGAAATTTATGTCTTCTCTGGTGGTTCTGTCAGCGCTTGCAATCGCTCCGGCGCTGCATGCCACCCCGATCAACGGTCAGTTTTCCGTTACCGGCGCTTCGGTCCAGGACACTGGCACCGAGCTCATCTTCAACCCCAACACGATCAATGTTGGGGCCCAGAACACCATCATGGGTGACTTCACCAGCCTTCTCACAGCTGGCGAGGTAGGCAGTATCACCTCCCCCATCAACTACGCCAGCTACACCGCCGGTGATGCAGCGTTGGTCTTCGGTGACGGCAGCACGCTGCTGACCCTGACCCTCAACAGCATCTCCTGCACCCTGGCTGGGCAGTTCAACAACTGCATTGGCTCCGGCTCGATGGTCTCTGCCAACTCCAGCTTCGATCCCACTGCGTTCTCTCTCCTCTTCACGACGAACACCGCTGGTATCGTAACCTTCCAGGCGACCGCGCTTAGCTCGGCTCCTGCAGTTCCGGAACCCTCCACCCTGATGCTTCTCGGCACCGGCCTGGTTGGCGTTGCTGGAGCGCTCCGTCGCCGTCTGGCCGCCTAATCGCGCCAAACGGTCCCTTCTCGATTCGCATCTCGAATCTCTGAACGGTTCCCCATCGATGCCGCACCTCTGCGCGGTATCGATGGGAAAACTTTTTAAGCCTTTTGCGCTCTAACGCTACCGGCCTATCTCTTCCGCCCTGAACATCTTCACCCGACCGACAGATCACCGGCTCCAGCCGGAGCGGCCACGGCCCTCTGGTAAACTAGGAGGCTGTGACTTCCTCGGCAATCATCGACGCCAGCCCTGCGGCTGAAGCCCCGGGCTCTCGCCCGAAGATCGGCTTCGTCTCCCTCGGCTGCCCCAAGAATCTCGTCGACTCCGAGGTCATGATGGGCCTGCTCCACTCCGCCGGAGGAGAGCTGACGCCCAATGCCGAAGATGCCGAGATTCTCGTCGTCAACACCTGCAGCTTCATCGACTCCGCCAAGCAGGAGTCCGTGAACACCATCCTCGAGATGGTTCAGCACAAACAGGCCAACGGCGGACGCGCCCAGCGCCTGATCGTCGCCGGCTGCCTGGTTGAGCGCTACCGCGACGAGATCCGCAGGAATATCCCCGAGGTCGACGCGGTGGTCGGAACCGGCGAGCTCGAGGCGATCCTCACCGCTGCCGGCCTTGCACCCAGGTCCGTGTCGCAGCCGGACTCGCCCTTCAACATTCTGCCGCAGGGGGACATGCAGCCGCAGGCGCTCGCCGCCCGCGCCCACAGCGCGGTTCACCAGCACTCGCGCCCGGAGGACTCCTCGCCGCAACTGCAGATCGAGCAACACATAGTCCCTGGCCGAGCTGAAGGCGATCTCCGCCAGCAGCAGGGACGCTTCTCCCGCGAGGCCTGGGACGGAGCCACGGCAGCGCTGCCTGACTATCTCTACAGCGACGCGACGCCGCGAATTCTCTCCACGCCTCGATCGAGCGCCTACATCAAGATCGCCGAGGGGTGCGATCATCCCTGCAGCTTCTGCATCATCCCGCAGCTGCGCGGAAAGTTCCGCTCGCGCCGCCTGTCGTCCATCGCCGCCGAGGCGGAAAACCTCATCGCGCAGGGAGTTCGCGAGATCACGCTGATCGGCCAGGACACGACCTGCTACGGCGAAGATCTCGGCCTCACCGACGGCCTCGCCCAGCTCCTCGAAGCCCTCGCCGCGCTACCGAACCTCAAGTGGCTTCGCTTCCTCTACACCTATCCCAACAAGGTGACGACGCGGCTGCTCGAGACCATGGCGAAGCATGACAACATCGCGAAGTACCTCGACGTTCCGTTGCAACATGCGAGCGCCAGCGTGCTCAAGCGCATGAAGCGCGGAGGCAACGCGAAGATCTTCCTCGACCTGATCGAAAAGGCCCGCCGCATCGTTCCCGGCATCGTCATACGCACCAGCTTCATCGTCGGCTTCCCCGGCGAGACCGAAGCCGACTACAAGGAGCTCGAAGACTTCATCAAGGCTGCGAAGATCGACTGGCTTGGAGTCTTCACCTACTCGGACGAAGAGGGCGCGAAGGCCTTTGAGCTGGACGCGGAACTTAAAGTTCCCGAGCGTACCCTCCAGTCGCGCCGTCGCAAGCTGATGAAGCTGCAGCAGAAGATCAGCGCAAAGGCAAAGGCAGAATGGGTAGGCCGTGAGATCGATCTGTTGGTCGAGGGGCCGTCTGAAGAGACCGACCTTCTCTGGGAGGGCCGCACCATCCAGCACGCCCCCGAGATCGACGGCAAGGTCTTCATCAACGACTTCGGCTCCCATGAAGAGCTCGTTCCCGGAACCTTCTACCGCGCCGAGATCACCGAGTCGCACGACTACGACGTCGTCGCCCGCATCGTCGAATAACTATAGTGAGTGCAACGAAGAGCTCGAGTCCCGAATGCATCTTCGTTTTGCCTTCTACATCTAACCTCTGAGCGTAAATAGTACGTAGAGGAGACCCTATGGATCTGCAGCTCAAAGGCAAGACCGCCATCGTCACCGGAGGCTCAGCGGGCATCGGCCTTGCCATCACCAGGGTTCTCGCAGCGGAAGGCGTCACCGTCACTGTTCCGGGCCGCTCGAAGGAGAAGCTCGATAAAGCTCTCGCCGGGATTAGCAACGTTAAGGCAATCGTCGCCGACGCTGCCACCGCCGAAGGTGCAGAATCGCTCCTCCAGCAGGTCCCCGACACCGACATCCTCGTCAACAACCTCGGCATCTACGAGCCCAGGCCCTTCGCCGAGATCACCGATGCCGACTGGCTCAAGATCTTCGAGGCCAACGTACTCAGCGGTGTCCGCCTCTCGCGCCATTACTTCCCACGCATGCTCGAACGCAATCAGGGCCGCGTCATCTTCATCTCCAGCGAATCGGGAGTCATGACGCCTCCCGAGATGATCCACTACGGCGTCACCAAATCCTCGCAGCTCGCCATATCGCGCGGCCTCGCCGAACTCACCAAGGGCACAGCCGTAACCGTCAACAGCGTCATGCCGGGGCCAACGCGCTCCGAGGGCATCGTCGAGTTCCTCGAGCGCATGTCTACCGCGAAGAATCCGACGCCTGAGCAGGCGGAGAAGGAGTTCTTCGAGAAGCATCGTCAGAGCTCGCTGCTGCAACGGCTGATTGAAGATTCGGAGATCGCGAATCTCGTCGCCTTCCTCGCCAGCCCTCTCTCCGCAGCGACCAATGGAGCCGCACTTCGCGCCGAGGGCGGTCTATTACGCTCCATCGTCTAACGAACAGATTTACAATCGATACTGTCATGTCGAAAGCTCTCTTCTGTCCGACCTGCCACAACGTCGTCCTCGCTGAAAACGAGAACTTTCCCTTCTGCAGCGATCGCTGCCGTTTGCTTGATCTCGGCAAATGGGCCTCCGGAGGCTATAAGGTCTCCACTCCCATTGAAGACCCCGATCTGCTCGAAGAGCTCTCGCGCTCCCAGCGCAATAAACCTGGCGACGATGACGACGTGAACTAGTGGCAAACTCCAACGTTCAGATTCACCCTGCTTCAGAAAAGAAGACCCTCTGGGCATGGACGCTCGGAACCTTCTTCGGCGCAGGTCTGCTTAAACCGGGCCCGGGAACCTACGGTTCCATTACCGCGCTCCTGCTCTGGTACGGCGCTGCGCACGCGCTCCACCCAACGCATCTCGCGCTCGCTATCGGGACAGCGATTGCCGCTCTCCTGGTCACGCTCGTCGGCATTCCTGCGTCCACCATCGTCGCTCGCGAATCAGGCCGCAAAGATCCCGGCCATGTCGTCATCGACGAGGCCGCGGGACAGCTCATCGCACTGATCGCCGTCTCACCCGACTGGCGCCACGCTGCAATCTCGCTTGTTCTCTTCCGCATCTTCGACATCCTCAAGCCGCCACCTGTGCGTCAGTTAGAGGGGCTTCCTGAGGGTACCGGCATCATGATGGACGACGTCGCTGCAGGTCTGCTCGCTCTCTTCTGCGCGCAAATCATTCGACTCTTTGTCTGATCAAGTCTTGTCTTGCCTCCATCCTCGTTCTACCCTTGAAGTCGAATGAGCCTCTTTCATCCCACTTCGCCCGATGCTCCGCACCTCAACCGCATGCTCCCCCACGCGGCCATGCCCGGAGGAGAGATCGAGCTCTACGGCACCCATCTCGACCCCTCCGAAAGCCGGGTTCCTCACGCAAGCATCGCTGATCTCTTCGCGCCCGTTCTTCTCAGCCGCCCGGACCGCGCCACGGTGCTGGTCCCCGAGGGCAGCATCTCCGGGGAGCTCGTCCTGCACCGCAACGGCGAAGCGTCGAATCCCCTCTCGGTCAGCATCGCCGTTCCCATGGCCGAGAACCTGCACCCTGTCGCGAATCCTGCCGTCGACGCTACTGGCCAGATCTTCACCACGCTCTCCGGCTCGCGCGGCCAGACGACACCGGTCTCGATCTTCCGCATCCAGCGCGACTTTCAGATGGTCCCTTTCGTCCGAGAGCTGATGAATCCGACCGGCCTTGCCTTCGATCGCGAAGGCTACCTCTATGCCAGCTCGCGCGCGGAAGGCACGGTCTATCGCATCTCCCCTGAAGGCGCCATCTCCACCTACGCCGAGGGCATGGGAATCGCCACCGGAATCGCCTTCGACGAGAGCGGCAACCTCTACGTGGGCGATCGCTCCGGAACCATCTTCAAGATCAATTCCAGCCGCGAGATCTTCGTCTTCGCCACACTCGAGCCTTCGATGTCGGCCTATCATCTCGCCTTCAACGCAGCCGGAACGCTCTTCGTCACCGGACCGACTACGTCTTCCAACCAGGCCATTCACACCATCGACCGCGACGGCAACCTCAGCATCTTCTTCCAGGGCCTGGGACGTGCGCAGGGCATGGCCTTTGACGTCGACGACAATCTCTACGTCACCGCCAGTCTCCGTGGCCAGCGCGGGATCATCCGCATCACGCCCTCCCGTCAGGCGACCTTCGCCGTCTCCGGCAACAACCTCGTCGGCCTGACCTTCGTCGAAGACGGTTGCGCTGTTCTGGCGACCCGTGACGCGCTTTATCACGTCGCGCTGGACGTTGAAGGCCGCTCCCTGATTGGCTGATTTTCAGCCCTCTGGCTCATTCTCTATCCCGTCGTGTACATTTATTGCGCATCGCATCTGAAACGCTTTGGGCATCGCTGCCTGGTTTTGCTTCAAAGCACGAACTAACTCCGAGGAGGAGAGACCCCCATGATTACCCGACGCGAATTTATCGACACACTCGCCGTGACGGCCGCCGGCGCAGCCGTCACCAGTAATGCGAAGAGCTATGCCCAGATCGTAGGAGCCAACGACCGCGTCAACTTTGCGGTCATCGGCCTCAACAGCCGCGCCTATGCTCATCTCTCCTCCCTCAAGGCCAACGAGAAGCACGTCAAGATCACTCACATCTGCGACGTCGATACTTCTATCCTCGAGAAGTTTGCCGGTAAATCCGCAGCCTCCATGGGTTACAAGCCCGAGACCTCCAAGGACTTCCGCAAGGTCCTCGCGCTGAAGGACGTCGACGCGATCACCATCGCCACCCCCGACCACTGGCACGCTCCGATGGCCATCCTCGGACTCGAGGCCGGCAAGCACGTCTACGTCGAGAAGCCCTGCAGCCACAACCCCGGCGAAGGCGAGATGCTCGTCGCCGCGCGCGACAAGTACAAGAAGCTCGTGCAGATGGGAACGCAGCAGCGCTCCTCTCCTCATACCATCGAGGTCGTCGCCAAGATCAACCAGGGCCTCATTGGCCGCCCGTACTACGCCAAGGCCTGGTACAGCAACACGCGCAAGTCCATCGGACACGGCAAGCCCGTCGCCGTTCCCGCCACGCTCGACTGGGACCTCTGGCAGGGTCCGGCCCCGCGCAAGGCCTACATGGACAACTACCACCCCTACAACTGGCACTGGTTCAAGCACTGGGGCACCGGTGAGACCCTCAACAACGGCACTCACGAGATCGACGTCTGCCGCTGGGCGCTCGGCGTCGACCTTCCCAAGCACGTCTCCGCCTCCGGCGGCCGCTATCAGTTCAAGGACGACTGGCAGTTCTACGACACCCTGGTCACCAGCTACGAGTACGACGACAAGATCATCTCGTGGGAGGGCAAGTGCTGCCAGGGGATGAAGTTCTACGACCGTGATCGCGGTTCGGCCATCATGGGAACAACCGGAACCGTCGTCGTCGATCGCGGTGGCTACGAGGTCTATGACCTCAAGGGAACCAAGACCGGCGACTTCAAGGCGGAGAAGTCCTCGGCCTCAGCCGATCTCGTCGGCGCCGATTCGATGACCGACCTCCACTTCGCCAACTTCATCGGCGGAATCCAGAAGGGCGAGAAGCTTCATGCCCCCATCGAGGTCGGCAATGTCGCCGTCACCATGCTGCAGCTCTCGAACGTGGCCTGGGCGCTCAACCGCGGTCTCTCGCTCAATCCCACCAACGGCCACATCATCAACGACGCCGAGGCCATGAAGCACTGGGATCGCGAGTACGAAAAGGGCTGGGCCCCGAAGGTCTAGTTTTCCGCAAGCCATCACGACGGCAGCCTGTCTCGAACAGGCTGCCGTCTTTCTTTGGGCAAACAACGGTGATACAAACCGGAGTGCGGCATCTCAAGGTTCAGGCCAAAGTAAAGCCATGGACATCCCTGAAAAGATCGCAGCGCTCGACTGGCCGCGCCTCGCCACCGAGCTTACCGGGAACGGCTTCGCCACCACCGGCCCACTCCTCACCTCAGAAGAATGTAGAGAACTCTCCGCAGGCTACGAAGACGTTTCCAACTTCCGCAGCCGCATCGTCATGGCGCGCCACGGCTTCGGACGCGGCGAGTACCAGTACTACACCTACCCTCTTCCTCCGCTCATCCAGTCCCTGCGCGAGTCTCTCTACCCGCAGCTCGCAGAGATCGCCAACCGATGGAACGAGGCCCTCGGCAACTCCGACCTCTATCCACCTGCCCATCCTGAGTTCCAAATCCTCTGCCATCGGGCCGGACAGACCCGGCCCACGCCTCTGCTGCTCAAGTACCAACAGGGCGACTACAACTGCCTCCATCAGGATCTCTACGGCGACCTCGTCTTCCCCATCCAGGCGGCCTTTCTCCTCAGCAAGCCAACTGCGGACTTCACCGGCGGCGAGTTCGTCCTCACCGAACAACGCCCGCGCATGCAGTCGCGCGCCTCCGTCGTTCCCCTGGAGCAGGGAGAGGCCGTCCTCTTCGCCGTCAACCACAGACCGCAGCGCGGTACCCGGGGCGTCTATCGAGTCGCCATGCGTCACGGAGTCAGCATCCTTCGCTCCGGTCAGCGCTTTACCCTTGGAGTGATCTTTCACGATGCACGCTAGCGACACCCTCTGGCCCTCGCCCTCGTCTCCCACCGTCGAACATCCTGCGGAAGGAGTTACCCTCCTCCGCGCCTTCTGTCGCGACGGGGCCCCCACGCTACTCGATGCCATCGCAGCCGTCGAAGCCATCTCGCCCTTTCGGCAGATGGTCGTTCCCACAGGCCACACCATGTCCGTGGCCATGACCAACACAGGGGCCCTCGGTTGGATCACGGACCGCACCGGCTATCGCTACACTGCCGCCGACCCCGTCACCAGCCGTCCCTGGCCGGCTATGCCCGCTCCTCTCCTCTCTCTGGCGCAACGAGCCGCAACAGCGGCGGGCTTCCCCGGCTTCACACCCAATGGTTGCCTCATCAATCGCTACGCCGCAGGAGCACGCCTCTCCCTTCACCAGGACAAGAACGAGCAGCACTACACCCACCCCATCGTCTCAATCTCCCTCGGCCTCCCCGCCACCTTCCTGCTCGGAACTCTCCGCCGCGCCGACACCCCCCGCCGCATCCGCATCGAGCACGGCGACATCCTCGTCTGGGGAGGCCCCGCGCGCCTCATCTATCACGGCGTCGCACCCATCGCTGCAGGAGTCCATTCCCTCACCGGACCGTTTCGGATCAATCTCACCTTCCGGCGCGTCGCAGAATCCCACTGACCGACCCATGGCTTCGCAAAACTCTCTATGATGAGAAGAGAGGCCGTTTTCACGCCTCGTGTCCGCCATGTGCGCGGACATGAGAGGACACGATCCGCTAACCATGATCGCCGAAATTATCGCCGCCGGCTCCGAGATGCTCACGCCACACCGGCAGGACACCAACTCCCTCTTCCTCACCGCGCAGCTCAACGACCTCGGAGTCGAGGTCGCCTTCAAGACCATTGTTGGCGACTCTCTCGATCACCTCACTGGAGCCGCCCGCAACGCCCTCCGTCGCGTCGACATCGTCCTCTTCTCCGGGGGCCTCGGTCCCACCGAAGACGATCTCACCCGTGAGGCAGCCGCCGCCGCACTCGGCGTCTCGCTCTATCGAAACCCCAACCTGCTCGATGGCCTTCAGAGACGATTCGCCGCGCGCGATATGGAGATGCCGCCCAACAACGCCAAGCAGGCCGATGTCCTCGAAGGCGCGACCGTCCTCTCCAATCCCGTCGGCAGCGCCCCCGGCCAGCTCCTGGACACCGTCGTCGACGGCTACCGTAAGCTCGTCATCCTTCTTCCCGGGCCGCCGCGCGAGCTCAAGCCTCTCTTCACAGAAGTTGTGAAGCCTCTGCTCTCGGCCATCCTTCCGCCGCGTTACCTCGCGCGCCGCGTCCTCCGTATGCCGCTCATCCCCGAGTCGCTGGTAGACGCGCGCACCGCGCCCATCTACCAGCAGTACACCGATGTCCAGACCACCATCCTCGCCGGTCAAGGCGAGATCCAGCTCCACTTCACCTCCTCCAAGCCCACGCTCGAGGAGGCGCAGGCCCGCGTCGACGAGATCGCCAGCCGCATCGAGGCCGAGATGCAGGACGCTATCTTCTCCTCGCAGGGCGAGAGCCTCGAAGAGGTCGTGCTGCTCATGCTCGAGATGCGTCACCTCACTCTTGCCACCGCCGAGAGCTGTACCGGAGGCGTGCTCGCGGAGCGGCTCACCGCAGTCCCCAACAGCTCACGCGCCTTCGTCGGCGGAGTCGTCGTCTACACGCCCGAACTGAAGACACGCTTCACCGACGTCCCCGAAGTGATGATCAAGAACTACGGAGCCGTCAGTCCCGAGGTCGCCCGCGCACTCGCCGAAGGTATCCGAGCCCGCACCGGAGCCTCCCTCGGAATCTCCACCACCGGACTCGCCGGACCCGGCGGAGGCGCCTTTGGCCCCGACTTCGAGAAGCCAATCGGACGCGTCTACCTCGGACTCGCAGACGGTCGCGAAACCCACATCAAAGAGCTTAATCTGAACGGCGATCGCGAAACCATCCGCTGGTGGGCCTCCCAGCATGCGCTCGATCTCATCCGGCGAAATCTTCTCTGACCTCCTTTCTTTCCACAGCGACCGCACGACCCTTCCGCGTGTTAACTCTGCTGCGCTGCAACTTGATAGACTCAGAATTCGGACCCATGACTCCCTGGCTGCTCTCCATCCCGATCGCATATCTCCTTGGTTCCATCCCCTTCGGGTATCTGCTCGTCCGCATCTTCCGGAAAGAGGACATCCGCGCCATCGGCAGCGGCAACATCGGCGCCACCAACGTCGCGCGCTCCGGAGCCAAAGGCCTCGGCATCCTCACCCTCATCCTCGACGCGCTCACGGGATTCCTCGCCGTCGTCATCGCCCAGCACATCGCTGAGCCCTATGGATTCCCCCAGGCCTACGAGATCGCCGTCGCCGCAGGGGCCGCCGCCGTGCTCGGCCACTGCTTCCCCGTCTGGCTCGGCTTCCGCGGAGGCAAAGGCGTGGCCACAGCGCTCGGAGTCTTCTTTGCGCTCGTGCCCATCACGACGGTGCTGTATCTTCTGGCGGTCTTTTTCGTCATCGTCTTTATCACCCGTTACGTCTCGCTGGCCTCCATCGTCGCCGCCGCGCTCTTTCCCTTCTTCGCTCTTCCCCATGCGCCCGGGCCTACGCCCATCCTCGTGGCCGGTTACATCCTGATCCCGCTCATCGTCATCCTCAAACATCACCAGAACATCCGCCGTCTTCTCTCTGGAACCGAACACCGCTTCGGATCGCGCAAGGTGAGTGCTTGAGCCGCATCGCAATCCTGGGCGCCGGAGCCTGGGGCACGGCATTGGCGATCTCGCTCGCACGGCGCGGCGGACACCAGCTCTGCCTCTGGTCGCACTCCCCCGCTCTCGCCGAGCAGCTCAACGAAGGCGGCGAGAACCTCGCCTATCTTCCCGGCTTCATTCTTCCCGTCGATGTTCGCATCACCAACGATCTCCCTTCGGCCATCTTCGAGGCCGACATCATCCTCTGCGTCATGCCATCGCAGCATCTGCGCGACATCCTTACCGAGCTGGCGCCGCTGTTTACCAGTAACCAGGTCATCGTCTCCGCATCGAAGGGCATCGAGGAGAAGACCTTCCTCCGCATGTCTCAGGTCATCGCCTCCATCACGGACAATCCCTGCGTCGTCTTCTCCGGCCCGTCCTTCGCGCAGGAGGTCGCCGCTGGCAGTCCCACCGCTGTGGTCGCCGCGGCCTCCAACAGCCGGCTCGCCCAGACCATACAGCGTGAGTTCTCCTCTCCTGCCCTGCGTGTCTACACCAACGACGACCCCACCGGCGTCGAACTCGGGGGAGCGCTCAAGAACGTCATCGCTCTGGCCGCAGGCGTCGTCCACGGACTCAATCTCGGTCACAACTCGGGAGCCGCTCTCATCACCCGCGGCATCGCCGAGATCACACGTCTCTCGGTCGCCTGCGGAGGCCGTCGCCAGACCCTCGCCGGCCTCGCCGGGATCGGCGATCTCGTCCTCACCTCCACGGGAGCTCTCTCGCGCAATCGCTCCGTCGGCATCGAGCTCGGCCGTGGCCGCCAGCTCGACGACATCCTCTCCGGCATGGGAGGCAAGGTTGCGGAGGGAGTCCGCTCCACCGCCGCCGCACTCGGCCTCGCCGCGCGTTACGACGTAGAGATGCCCATCACCGAACAGGTGGACGCGATCCTGCATCATGGGAAAAAGCCCGGCGACGCCATCCGCGACCTGATGTCCCGCCCCGGCCGCGACGAGCATCGATAGCTACATGACATCTCAGCCACTTTTCGCATCTAATTTTTCATGGCTGATCCGATCGATCCATCCCGCAACGATCCCACTCCCCATAGGCGAAAAGGAGATTCACGCTTTCTCCCCGTCGTCATCGTCGCTGCCATTGCCCTGGTTATCATCCTGATTGCATCGCTCGTCCTCATCGGAGGGAAAGGCAAGAAGATGGTTCCCAGCGAGCACGACAACCATCCCGAATCAAGCCTTACCGTCCCATGGCCAGCAGCAGCCTGAAGAGAGACGAATGCCCCCATTCGCATTCTCATCGCATGAGTGGAATATCGAGCGGAGCCCTACCGTCTTTATCCCTATCTAAATCTAAAAATCTTTACTCCGGCTTATCTTCCGCAACCAGCACCTGCAGCGTCAACGGCCTCTCCAGCATGCAGTCCAGTTTCGCAATCGAGTGGATCGCCCTCTCGATCACACCGGTCAGGCAGGGCTCCGTCGTCACCACAAACGGCAGCCTGTGCTTCGGATATCCGGGCTTCTGCAGCAGCGAGTCAATGTTCGCTCCCACCTTCGCCAGCGCCCCTGCAATCGATGAGACGATCCCCGGCTTGTCATCCACCACGAACCGCAGATAATGCGGCGCCAGAAACTCGCTCGTCACCTGCCGCTTCCTCACCGGAAGCTCCACGGCCTTTGCTCCCTGCGACATGGCCAGCAGGTCCGAGACGACTGCCACTGCCGTAGGCTCGCCTCCCGCGCCATGGCCCGAGAACACCACATCGCCGCCATAGTTCCCGCTCGTCACCACCATATTCTGGGTTCCATGCGACCACGCCATCGGCGAGCTCAGCGGAACCAGCATCGGAGCCACCCGCGCATGCACCACCGCCCCATCGGCCTGCGCACGCGAGACCTGCCGGATCGTGCAGTTCAGCTCCTTCGCGTAGACAAAGTCGATCGCTTCCACCGTCGAGATCGTCTGCGTCGCCACCTCGTCAGGATTCAACTCCGCATGCAGCGCGATCCGGGAGAGAATGCACAGCTTCGCCCGCGCATCGAACCCATCCACATCCGCTGAAGGATTCGCCTCCGCATATCCGAGCGTCTGCGCGTCCTTGAGCACAGTTGCATAGTCCGCGCCCCCTTCCATCCTGCTCAGGATGTAGTTGCATGTCCCGTTCACGATGCCGCTCAGCCGCATCACACGGTCGCCGCCCAACCCCTGCAGGATCCCCGGAATCACCGGAACGCCACCGGCAACCGCTGCCCCATAGACCAGCTGCACGCCATGCTGCGCCGCCAGCTTCTGCAGGCTCATCCCGCGATACGCGATCAGTTGCTTGTTCGCCGTTACCACATGCTTGCCGGCCGAGAGCGCCTTGCGCAGCCATCCCTCCACAGGGTTCAGCCCGCCCATTAACTCGACGACGACATCAACATCCGACTTCAAAACATCGTCGATGTTCTCTGTCCACTTCACCGTCGCGGGTACAAACTTCGCCGCTGACAACTCACGCTTGCGAGCCACATCCCGGTTGTAGACATGGGTCAGCGCGATACCAGGAAACTTCGACTGGGCCAGCACCTTCGCCACCGAGCTGCCGACGGTCCCGAAGCCCAGCAACGCAACCTTCACCACGCCATCGTTCTTCCGGCCCGCAACCTTCGCCTGTTTCTTCTGCTTCGTCGTCATCGTCCTCGCCTGTTCGTCGATCTCAATATTCCACCCGCGTCATCAAGCGACGCCACTCCTCAAAGCTCTCCCGCCCGCGTTCTTCCAACAGACGCGCAGCAGGAATACTGCGCTCTCCTACCTGCTTCTTCAACTCCTGATAGAGAAATGCATCGTCAAACCCGGCAGCAGCAGCATCGACCGCCGTGCCGCTGTAGAAGATTCCATCCATCCGCGCCCAGTAGATCGCTGCCAGGCACATCGGGCACGGCTCGCAGCTCGTGTACATCACACATCCCGGAAGCGCAAAGTCTCCAAGCGCCAGGCAGGCCTCGCGAATCGCCGTCACCTCCGCATGCGCCGTAGGGTCTTTGGTCACCGTCACCTGGTTGACGCCGGTGGCAACGACTTCATCGCCGCGCACAACGACCGCGCCAAACGGCCCTCCGCGGCCCGAGGTCACATTCCCGGTGGCCAGCTCGATGGCCTGCCTCATGAACTCTGGATTACCCTGCATCCGGCTCCGTGTCCTCGCCGCGCACGCCCTCCCAGCAGCGAGCACAACCGCCTCAAGATCAATACCCAATTATTCCACACGCTCGGCGTTCCCTCCTTCAAGGGGGTAGCCGCAAAAAACGTATTCCATCGCTGGCAGACAAGCGGGCACTCACGTCTGCAGAACGCCCGGATTGAACTTCGCCACCTCGGGATTGAGCGCACAGGCCTCCAGCGCCGTCATCAGGACTTCACGGGTCTTTACCGGATCAAGAATCGAATCTACCCACATTCGCGCCGCGCCGTACCGGGGATCGGCCTGCGAATCGTACGTCGCCTTAATCTCATCGTAGATCGCTTTCTTCTCTTCTTCGGAGAGATGCTTACCTCCTCGTTCCATCTGCTTCACTCGAACCTCAACCAGCGTATTCGCCGCCGAGGTTCCACTCATCACCGCATACCGTGCCGTCGGCCAGGCAAAGATAAACCTCGGATCATAAGCCTTCCCGCACATCGCATAGTGGCCAGCCCCAAAGCTTCCGCCCACGATCACTGTGATCTTCGGCACCACGGATGTCGATACCGCGCTCACCATCTTCGCGCCCGCACGAATGATCCCGCTCCACTCCGCATCCTTGCCCACCATAAAGCCGTTCACGTCATGAAGAAAAATCAACGGCACCAGACTCTGATTGCAGTCCATGATGAACCGCGCTGCCTTCTGCGCGCTCTCCGTATAGATCACTCCGCCGAACTCCGTGCGCTTCGATCCTGCCTGCGGCCCCATCGCCACCGTCTGCTGCTGATGCACCTTCTGGTTCGCAACGATCCCCACAGCCCGGCCGCCGATCCGCGCATACCCGCACAAGAGCGTGCGGCCAAAGTCGGCCTTGTACTCATCAAACTCCGACCGGTCGACGATGCGTGCGATCACCTCGCGCATGTCGTAAATATTCGTCGCAGCCTTCGCAGGATCAGGATCGATCAGACCATACATCTCTTCCGCCGCATACTTCGGAGCATCCTTCGCCGCGTCATACGGCAACACGCTGAATGGAGCGCCCGGCCTCTTGCCGATCTTTCCCACCAGCGATCGCAGCCGCGCGATGCACAGGTGATCGTTCGGCTCCTTGAAGTCCACCGTGCCCGAGATCTCCGCATGCATCGTCGCTCCGCCCAGCTCTTCCGCGCTCGACTTCTGCCCAATCGCCGCCTGCACCAGCGAAGGCCCCGCGAGAAACAGCCCCGAGCCCTCCGTCATCAGCACCGTATCGGTCATCACCGGCAGATAGGCTCCACCCGCAACGCACATC
>Ga0193742_1000954_pt1 | contig 18261 bp, 15 predicted proteins | sample L2c1metaG_FD_165511 | JGI IMG/M metagenome (GOLD analysis project Ga0193742, IMG submission 165511) | Soil microbial communities from a riparian zone of the East river system, Colorado, United States - L2c1 | ecosystem: Environmental > Terrestrial > Soil > Riparian zone | place: USA: East River... | reverse complement strand
CTTGGTCATGGGCCGCGTTCCGATCAGCGCAGACCTTCCGGACTCGCGCACCTCGCGCTCCGTCATGCCGACGCGACCGAGCGGTGGGTCCAGGAAGAGACCATACGTGGGGATGCGGTCGCTGACGCGCCGGGCATCGTTGTCGAGCAGGTTGGCGGCGACGATCTCAAAGTCGTTGTAGGCCGTGTGGGTGAAGGCTCCCTTGCCGTTGCAGTCGCCCATGGCCCAGATGCCGGAGACGCTGGTGCGAAGCTGGTCGTCGACCTCGATATAGCCGTGTTTGTCGATTGCGACTCCAGCCTTGTCGAGGCCGAGATCGTCGGTATTCGGCCTGCGGCCCACGGCGAGCAGAACGTGCGATGCAACCGTCGGCTTGTCGTCCTCCTCGCAGGTGACGTGGACAGCCACACCCTCCGGATCTTTCCGGATATGGATGCACTCCGCATTCAACCGGATGTGAATCCCTTCCTTCTCAAGAATCTCCTTGATGTTCGCGGAGACATCCTCGTCTTCGCGATGCGTGAGTCGCGGGCTCATCTCGACAACCGTGACTTCGCTGCCGAACCGCCGGAAGGCCTGCGCGAACTCGACGCCGATGTAGCTTCCCCCCACGATGGCAAGGTGACGCGGAAGCTCTTCGAGATCGAGCAGGGAGGTGTTGGTGAGGAAGGGGACCTCTTTTATGCCGGGCATATCAGGCACTGTGGCGCGGCCACCGACGTTGAGGAAGATTTGAGGAGCCGTGAGCACGTCTTCGCCGACGCGAATCTGCGTAGGCGATTCGAAGCGGGCGTGTCCGGTGAAGACGGTGCAGTTCTCCATGCCGCGCAGCCAGGATTCGATGCCGTCGCGGGATGTGAGAACGATAGAGTCCTTGCGCGCCTTCAGCGCCTTCATGTTGGTCTCGACCGTGCCGGTTACGTCGATGCCGTAACTCTTTGCGGTGCGCGCTTTATGAGCGACGTAGGCGCTGGCGATCAGGGTCTTGGTAGGGGTGCAGCCGGTGTTGACGCAGGTTCCACCGAAGAGCTTGCGTTCCACCACGGCGACCTTGCGTCCAGCCTGCGTAAGCCTTCCGGCGAGCGAGGGACCGGCCTGGCCGGCCCCGAGGATGATGGCGTCAAAGTGTTTCGGCATCATAGAGGGGAGACTATCAGCAGGCCGGCAAAGCAGACGATTGTGTTTTCCTGTGAGCACAGGCAAAGGATCCGTAACTTCTCTCGAGCAGTTTCGCCGCAGGTTGACAAGTGCCCGGAAGCAGAGGAGATCGCCACTAATCCTTATTATTTTCTAAGCCAGGGAGAAGCAGCATCGTTCGCCAGCTTCCATTCCGGGTAGAGCAGAAGTTAACTTACGATTTCAGATCCAAGCAACTGGAATAAAAAATGATACGTCGTATTGTCAAAGGCCTTTGAGAGGTTATATTGGCTCCGGTCGTAGAAACCGATCCTCCTGTGTGTCGCGAATAAACGCTTGTATTGCGAATAAACGCTAAGAAACTGTAAGGAGAGAGACAAGATGAAACGAATTGCATGTTTATCGTTGGGTTTTATGTTAGTTCTGCCCATAGTCGCTAACGGTCAGGAAAAAGAGGAGGACCGAGTGAAAGAATCTGGCCAGGTCCTCAGGGACATCCTTGAATCGCCCGACAAGGGAATCCCGCATGATCTGGTGAACAAGGCTGAGTGCGCCGTCATATACCCATCAGTTAAGAAGGCAGCCTTTCTGGTCGGCGCAAGCTATGGCCGTGGCGTGATGACGTGCCGCACCGGCCAGAACTTCACCGGGCCGTGGAGCGCGCCCACGATGATGGCTCTCGAGGGGGCGAGCTTCGGTCTCCAGCTTGGCGGGCAGGCAACCGACTTTGTTCTGCTCATCATGAACGAAAAAGGTGCGAAGTCCGTACTCTCCAGCAAGGTGAAGATTGGTGGCGACGCCTCGGCGGCAGCCGGTCCGGTTGGGCGCAATACGAGCGCGGAGACTGACATTGTGATGAAGGCCGAGATTCTTTCGTGGTCGCGAGCCCAGGGTCTTTTTGCAGGCGTATCGCTGTCCGGATCCACGATGCGCGCCGATAACGACGCAAACAAAAACCTGTATGGAAAGGATATGTCGGCACAGGATATCGTGTTCAAGCATGAGGTCAAGGCTCCCCCCTCGGCCCAAACGTTGCTTGCAGAACTGAACAAGGTCTCACCGAAGCGTAAGCCCTAAAGCTTACCGGCCGGGATATCGCCGGATAACGCCAGAGCTTCAGTCATCGGAACGCATCCGATGGCTGAAGCTTATTGGTTTTTGCCCAGTAAAACGAAGCTAGGGCACCCGGTTTCCGCTGTGACATCTATTGTAACTGAGGTCTACAATCACTCGCGCGTCGTAATCCACGACCGCGAAGGAGTAAACCAGCATGGCCACGATGACCGCGCTTCGGCCGGGAGAGTATGGGTTCCCGGTATCGATTCGACCCAGGTATGACAACTTTATTGGCGGGGAGTGGGTGGCTCCTGCCTCAGGGCAGTACTTCGAGAATGTAACCCCCGTCACCGGACAGGTCCTCTGCGAGATTCCGCGCTCGAACGCAGCCGATATCGACCGCGCCCTCGATGCAGCGCACGCCGCCAAGACGGCCTGGGGCAAGACCTCAACCGCTGAGCGCGGACGCATGCTCGAGAAGATTGCGCTGCGCATGGAAGAGAACCTCGAGATGCTCGCAACCGTCGAGACCTGGGACAACGGCAAGCCCATCCGCGAGACCATGGCCGCCGACATTCCTCTCGCGATTGATCACTTCCGCTACTTCGCGGGCGTCATCCGCGCGCAGGAAGGCTCCATCGCCGAGATCGACGAGACCACCGTCGCCTATCACTATCACGAGCCGCTCGGCGTCATCGGCCTCATCATCCCGTGGAACTTCCCCATTCTGATGGCCGCCTGGAAGCTCGCTCCCGCGCTCGCCGCCGGCAATACCGTCGTGCTCAAGCCCGCGGAGCAGACGCCCGCATCGATCCTTGTCTGGGCCGAACTCATCCAGGACATTCTTCCGCCCGGCGTGCTGAATATCGTCAATGGCTTCGGCCTCGAAGCCGGCAAGCCTCTGGCCTCGAGCCCACGCATCAACAAGCTCGCCTTCACCGGCGAGACCACCACCGGCCGCCTCATCATGCAGTACGCCTCCCAGAACATCATTCCGGTCACTCTCGAACTCGGCGGCAAGTCTCCCAACATCTTCTTCGCCGACGTCATGCGGGAAGACGACGCTTTCTTCGACAAATCGCTTGAGGGCTTCGCGATGTTCGCGCTCAACCAGGGCGAGGTCTGCACCTGTCCCTCGCGCGCTCTCATTCACGAGTCCATCTACGACCGCTTCATGGAAGCGGCGCTGAAGCGCGTGAAGGCGATCAAGCAGGGCAATCCACTCGATAAGACCACGATGATCGGCGCCCAGGCCTCAAGCGAGCAGATGGAGAAGATCCTCTCCTACCTCGATATCGGCCGCCAGGAGGGAGCCGAGGTACTGACCGGCGGCCAGCGCGCCAAACTCGAAGGCGATCTCGCCGAGGGTTTCTATATTGAGCCGACAGTCTTCAAAGGCCACAACAAGATGCGCATCTTCCAGGAGGAGATCTTCGGTCCCGTCGTCTCCGTTACAACGTTCAAAGACGATGACGAAGCCTTGGCCATCGCTAACGACACCCTCTATGGTCTCGGCGCCGGAATCTGGACCCGCGACCTGAACCGCGCCTACCACTTCGGCCGCGCCATCCAGGCCGGCCGGGTGTGGACCAACTGCTACCACCTCTATCCGGCGCACGCTGCCTTCGGAGGCTATAAGCAGTCCGGCATCGGGCGCGAGACCCACAAGATGATCCTCGACCACTACCAGCAGACCAAGAACCAGCTCGTCAGCTACAGCCCCAACAAGCTCGGGTTCTTCTAGCCCGATGCATCATGAATCAAAGAGGCAGGCGAGCAATAAAGAGGCAGGCGAGCAATCGCCTGTCTCCACTGTTATCTTGTTCTGTCGTCATTCTGAGCACAGCGAAGAATCCCTGTATTTCGCCGGTCCCGCCCATAATCCATACTGAGGGGACAATCTCGTGGAAACCATGAAAGCAACAACTCCACTCCAGGTGATCGCGACTCCGGCCGCGATCACCCTCATGGAGACGCTCAAGGTCAAATATGGCGAGCTGATGTTTCATCAGTCGGGAGGCTGCTGCGACGGCAGCTCCCCCATGTGCTATCCGCGCGGCGAGTTCCTCACCGGCGACAGCGACGTCCTGCTGGGCGAGCTCGACGGCACCCCCTTCTACATGAGCCGCAGCCAGTTCGATTACTGGAAGCACACACAGCTCATCCTCGACGTCGTGCCGGGCAGGGGAGGGATGTTTTCGCTGGAGGGATCGGAGGGAGTCCGGTTTCTCATCCGTTCGAGGGTCTTTGACAAGGACGAGATCGATGCTCTACGCGGCGCGGGAAAGATCTGAAAGAGCGCTTAGGCGCGCTTCTTCGCAAAACACTTGGCCATGATCGCCGAATGCAGGTGCTCACGCAGATCATCAGAGATCTCGTAGACCTCGTTGCCGCGATAGACCTCGATCGTCTGGCGCGTCGTGTTCAGAACAACCTCGCAGTGATGGCAACCGGCAAGGTGGGTACGAACCTCATCCATCAACTCGGGGCTGATCTGGCCGTCGAAGTAATCGGTAAGCTGGCTCAGAAAATCTGTGCAGTTCATGCGGGTTGTCCTTCCTTCCGTTGCCGGAAGTACCTGCTCAAACGTTCGCGCAATTGTAACCGGGCGCGCAACAGACGTGATTTGACCGCGGGAATACTCAAGCCGAGTGCCTCCGCAGTCTCTTCCGTAGAGAGGTTCTCAATATCCCGTAGCGTAAAGACGGTGCGGAATCCCGGCGGAAGTCCCTGGATCGTTCGCCGGAGAATGTCGTTGAGCTCGTTCTGATCGAAGATCTGCTCAGGGTTTGGACGCCATTCGGCGAAGTCCCGGGGAATGGATCCCTCTTCGGTTTGAACGTCTTCGTCCATGGAGACGGTTTTGCTGGTCTTGCGCTTGCGCAGCCGCATGAGACTCTCATTGACCGCAATGCGGACGAGCCAGGTCGAAAACTTGGAGTTTCCCTGGAACTGCTCCAGCTTCTCGTAAGCCTTGAGAAAAGTATCCTGCGTGATGTCTTCGGCGTCTTCACGGTTTTGTGTAATATGCTGCGCTACGCGGAAGATCTGGCGTTCGTACTGCCGGACGAGCTGCTCGAAAGCAGCTGTATCTCCCTCCCGTGCGCGTGCAACCAACGCTACGTCGGGGTGGATCTCTTCCGTTCCTGGGGATTGGATGGCTGGCATGGTTAAAAGGTGCGCCAAATCGAGAAGTGAGCCTCTGCGGCTCAGCTTTTCGGTCTCTAACACTTTAATCATAGTAAATGCGGCTGCCCTTTGGGGCAAAACGCAGCAACTTGGGCAATAACGTCGATGGAATGTATCTGTCCAGATTCCACTCCGATCAGTCCAATATCCAGGTGCGGGTCGGCGGCTTAGAGTAAAGAAGTAGGCTTCCCCGAAAGAGGCAATGTTGAAGGTTTGCACGAAGTTTAAGACTGCAGTACTGCTTGGTTCTCTGCTGGCTGGCACATCGCTGGCTCGAGTGCGCAGCGTGACGCCTGAAGCGCAGGCGTCCCCGAACTCCACGAAGAAGTCTCCCCCGAAGTCTTCCCCCAAAAGCTCCACGGCGAAGAAGAAGGCGGCTCCAAAGTCCACCTCCCGTACCGCGACGAAATCGACTACTCGCAAATCGGGTGCCAGGTCGAAGGGGAAGGCGGGCGCCCGAAAGCGCGTATCGAAGAAGCCGACGGCCGAGACGGTTCACCTGACCACCGCCTTCCATGCCTCCGAGCAGCTTCGCCCCATGGCGCAGCAGCTCAATTCGACGCGCTCCGCCGCGGCCTATGCCGGCGTCCAGGCGTATGCCCATTCGCACCCGGGTGAGGGAGCGGCGACGGCGTGGCTGGCCCTGGGGCACGCCTATATGCTGGATCGCCGCTACAACGAGGCCTACACCGCCTTTCAAAGCGCAAAGTCGAGCGGCAAAGCGCTGGATGACTATGCGGACTATCTCGGCGCGCAAGCCGCGCTTCAGGCCAACCGGGGATCGGATGCCTATGCTCTGCTCGATCACTTTGCCGACCGGCATCCCGACAGCATCTTTGTAGCGAACGCGCCGGTCCTGCTGGCGAACGCCTACCTGCAGCAGAACAACCCGCAGGGTGCGCTGGCCGCGCTTCAACCCCTTCAAGATACGCCGGTCGGAAGCCACAGCGATTTCCGCTACATCCTTGCCCGCGCCTACCAGCTTGCCGGAGACACAGGACACGCTGCGCCCATCTATCGCAGCATCTACGCGAAGTTTCCCCTGAGTTATGACGCCACCCAGGCACGCGCGCAGCTGGATGCGATGAGCGTTCCCCTGAACGCGGTTGAGCGCAAGGCGCATGCGGACCAGTTCTTCAACGCGAAGCGGTACAACGACGCAGGGCAGGAGTACCACGAGATCGCGCGCAACGATTCAAGTCTGTCGCAAACGGATCGGGACTCCCTTGCGGTCTACGTGGCGGTCTGCGACTACAAGCTCAAGCGCATCAGCCGGAACGACGTGGCGCGATTGCCGGAGACTCAGGACGACACGGCTGCGGCAAAGCTCTATCTGCTGGCCGAGATCTCGCGGAACGAGAACAACATCCAGGAGCACACGGCTGATCTGGACCAGATGATCAAGCGGTTTCCGACCAGCCGCTGGCTTGAGGAGGCGCTGTACTCCGGCGGGAATATGTACCTGCTCAAGCACGATTCGGAGCAGGCGATCCGGCACTACAGCCTGCTGGTGCAGATGTTTCCGCGAAGCTCCTATGCTCCTTCGGCACACTGGCGCGCGGCGTGGCTGAACTACCGTCTGCGCAACTACGGCGAATCGGCGCGCCTGATGGACGAGCAGATCCTTCAGTATGGTGCGGGAATCGAAGCCCCCACGTCGCTCTACTGGCGCGGCCGCATCTTCGAGGATGTGGAGCATAATCCGGGACAGGCCGCGAACTACTATCGCGTCCTGCAGTCGAATTACATCAACTACTACTATGCCGAGCTGGCACGGAAGCGGCTTGCGGTCCTGGGCTCCCAGGCGCCGACCGTCCCCGCGTCGCCGGTCCTGGCCTCGGTGCAATCACGGGAGATTCCGCCACTCACGGACGATCTCCCTGAGAACGAGCCGCACCTGATCAAGGCCCGCCTTCTCGCCAATGCCGCGCTCAACGAATACATCGGTCCGGAGATCCAGGCGAATCCTGACTCGGCCGAGTGGGGAGCCCTGGCAGAGGCGCGCATCTACAACTCCTATGGCGAGACCACCCGCGCTCTGCAGTCGCTGAAGCGAAGCAAGATCTCCTTCTTTGCCCTGCCGATGGATCAGGTCCCCACACTCTACTGGCAGCTCCTGTTTCCGCGGCCCTATTGGAACGAGTTGGCGGCGAATGCGGAGAAGAATGGACTCGACCCTTACCTGGTGGCCTCGCTGATCCGGCAGGAGTCGGAGTTCAATGCGGGGGCGGTGAGCCGGGCGAACGCCTATGGATTGATGCAGCTTCTCCCCTCCGTCGGGAAGTCGATGGCACGTAAGCAGGGAATGCGTGGATTCAAGACAGCGCAACTGCTGAATCCAACGACGAACCTGCAGCTTGGAGCGGCGAACCTGAGCCAGGTTCTGGCGCGTTATGGGGGACAGCAGGAGTATGCGCTAGCAGCCTATAACGCTGGAGATGTCCCGGTGCGGCAATGGATGGCGATAGGGGACTATAAGGATATCCCGGAATGGGTGGAATCGATCCCCTATACGGAGACGCGCGAGTACGTGCAGGCCATCCTGCGCAACCGCCTGATCTACCAGACGCTTTACGGCAAACATTAAACTCTCGCTTAAGTGTTTCCCAAAAAAAGAGCAAGACCCTGGCACCGGGTCATTTGTAATTTCTTTGTTGCGCCCTGTACGGGGTTGTTCCGGGATGAGTATAGTGGTCGCCACCAAAACTCGACCCGGAGGGACGACATGAGAATTCTCCCCACAGCAGTTGCAATCCTGGCCCTGGGTTTGTCCGGTAATTTGTTCGCCACTACAATCACCTACACCGCAATTCTTAACGGGCCGAGCGAGGCTCCCCCGAACTCGTCCCCCGGCACGGGAAGTGGGACGGTAATCTACGATTCCACAGCAAATACTCTTTCTATAGATGTCGACTTTACGGGCCTGACTGGCACGACGACAGCCAGCCATATCCATTGCTGCACGGCGGCTCCCTTCACGGGAACGGCGGGTGTAGCCACACAGACGCCGACGTTTGTAGACTTCCCGCTCGGTGTAACCTCAGGGACCTATAGCCGTCTCTTCGACCTCTCGGATCCTGCGACCTATAATGCGGCGTTTATTGCGGCGAATGGAGGAACGGTTTCGTCAGCGGAACCGGTGCTGCTGGCCGGGCTCGCGGCGAATGAGAGCTACCTGAACATCCACACCACTCTATTTCCGGCCGGCGAAATTCGTGGATTCTTGACACCCGTACCCGAGCCCCAGGGACTTGGCCTGGTGGGGTTGCTGGCAGGTGGCGCGGTCCAGCTCTGGAGAAAGAGGTCAGCTGCGAGGGCTTAAGATGGAGATTGTCGTTGCAGATTTAAGAGATCAGTCTGAGCTCCATCCTTCTATGGAGGCAAGGCCTTCACTATGGAGGAAAGGCCTCCAGTGTGGGAAAGCGGCGCACCGTTCTGATGCAGAAATTGCGGAGCAGGTGCCGTCTCCTTTCTCGAACCTTCGTTGAGTACTTCCAATCACCTGGCGGTGGGATCGTCTCAAGCACCTCTCACCGCTAACCCATCTTGCCCTCTTCAGAGAGGCGAACGGGCTCGCTTCAACCCCACCACCCCGCATGACCAAAACTCCTCCTCAGATAAACAAAAAATGGATGGATTCAGAACAAACGCACCAAGCTGGAATCCTCACCCACGCAGTCATTGACAGTTCACGGAATTCGGATATGCTTTGCACCATAGTCGGTGCATTTTCCGGTAAGAGAGGGAGGATCAGAGAGCAGGAACGTACATCGTTCCGGCGCAGAATAGCGCCGCTTGCCAGGTTGAAATCCAATCCGCATAAAAGAGAAGGGGTGGTAGAGGTATGACTGGAGAGCTGAACTTCCTCGACGAGTGGATCCCGGAGCAGATGGAGCCGGGCACGATGTTTCTGCTGGAGCAGGCCGGAGGGCTGGGAAAGGCTGAGAACCCCTACTGGGCCGTTCTCGCGTGTCCTTCGTGTGGAGCGCTCGGGCTGATCACCCGCCAGCAGTGCGCCGGATTGGAAGCGATGATCTGCGGATCAGAGAACTGTTCAGCGGAGTACTTTCTCGCGGACGGTCATATCTGTTATCGCCAGCCGAACTGAACTCCCAACAGCCGGATTGAGTCGTCTCTGACGAGGCGGTTCAGGGTGAAGTGTACCTCTCCGCCGCTAAGAGCCGCCTCACACAGAACCCGTCCTTCTGAGCGCAGATGCACTCAAAACCCGTCCTTCTGAACGAAGTGAAGAATCCCTGTATTTCGATCGGACTGCCGCTTAATTCGGCAGGAGGAAAAGACACATCCAGTCCCCAAAGCGTATTCATTAACCTGTCAAGCAGCAAAAGCACCTAAACCATTCATAATAAATAAGATAAATCTGCCGATCTGATCCTTCGCCTGAGCTATCCTCTTAATAGGGAAGATGCCCAGGGCAGAGCGAAGACAGACCCACCCTCTGCACCCGAGGTCCAGACCTAAGTCTATATTAATGAAGACTTTGCGCAAATAAGTGGGGGGAGGGGTCACTCGTGGCGCAGGGCGACCACAGGGTCCATGCGGGCGGCCCGCATCGCCGGAAGAAGCCCTGAGATCACGCCGACCGCAGCCAGAATCGCGAAGGCTGCCAGCATGATCGAAGGTGAGGCCCGCAGAACAATATCCCCCTCATGATTAGCCGTCTTGTAGATGTCGGAGTAAAGAGGCATCGGCGGGATCAGGTATCCCACAGCCACGGCCACGACCATTCCCACGACCCCGGCAATAAAAGTCAGGGTGAGGCTTTCGAGCAGAAACTGGGTGAGGATGTCGCGGCGCCGAGCGCCAAGCGCCTTGAGCAGGCCGATCTCGCGGGTGCGCTCGGTGACCGAGACCAGCATGATATTCATGACCCCGACCCCGCCGACGCCGAGGGTCATCGCGCCGATGATGCCGAGGAGCAGCTCGAGGGCAGCGGAGAACTGCATGATCTCCTGCGAGTCCTCGACGGTATCCCAAGTGGGGGTGGCCTTGTCGTCCTTGGGATCGAAGTGATGGCGGCTGGCGAGTACGGAGCGGACTGCCTGGATCGCCTTGACGTGGAGGTCGGGCGAGCTGGGCTGGAAGACGATGCTTCCCGGGTCGCGCTCGTTGCTGAGGAGACGGATCATCCCGAAGGGGACGAAGGCGTTTTCATTATCGGGACCGTTGTTGGAGGAGTCCTGGATCTTCGTGGCGAGAACCCCGATGACCTGGAAGACGTGGCCGTCGATCTCGACGGATTCGCCGACGGGAGGATAGCCGTTAAAGAGCTTCTGGGCTGCGTGCGGCCCAAAGATGACGACCTGCCGGTGTTCCGTAAAGTCTCCAGGCTCGAAGTAACGACCTTCGGCTACATTCAGCTTGCGCATCCCTCCGTAGGGAAACTCCACCGCCTTGGTGGAGATGTTGATCACCTTCGGACCGTACTTGAAGCTGAAGCCATCGTCAGTCTCGGAGCTGACGGCCGTGAGGAAGGGAACAGCATCCCGTACCGCCTCGGTATCGCCGTCGAGGAACTTGATCTTCTTGCCGGAGCGCTCGCCGCCGGCCTGCATGCTTGTCTGTCCGCCCCACATCATAATGACGTTGTTGCCGAGTCCCAGGAAGCCATTGAGCACCTCCGTGCCGAGACTGCGCCCATAACTCAGCAGCAGCACCACGGTGACGAGACCCCAGACGATGCCGAGCATGGTGAGTCCGGAGCGAAGGCGATTGCGCAGGAGCGACTCGATGCTCTGGCGAACGATCTCTGCGAAGTTCATGGCGCTACTCCGTTCTCAGGCATTCGATAGGGCTCATGTTGGCGGCGCGCATGGCGGGATAAGTTCCGGCGAAGAGCGTGATTGCGGTCAGAGTTGCCAGCGAGGCGAAGACCGCGACGGGCGAGATGACGGGATGAGGCACGAAGTCGGGCAGGGGAATGAGACGCATCAGCAGACAGAGGCCTACGCCGCAGAGCAGACCTGCGATGCCGCTGACGATGGTGATGATCGCCGATTCGACGAGGAACTGGCGTTTGATATCGATTGCGGTCGCGCCGAGCGCCTTGCGAACGCCGATCTCGCGGGTGCGCTCGGTGACGGCAACAAGCATGATGTTCATCACACCGATGCCTCCGAGCGCGAGCGTGAGCAGAGCGACGGCTCCGAAGAAGAGCGTCATGACGCCGAAGATGCGCTCAGTGAACTTTGATCCTTCGAGCGTGTCCCAGATCCAGAGCGCTTCCTTGTCTTCGGCGCTGTAGTGGTGGCGCTCGGCGATGATGCGCTTTACCTGGTCGAGTGCCCGCTCGTGAAGGTCGGGCGAGATCGGCTCGACGACAATGTTGTTTACATAGCCTCGCATCACTCCGGGCTGCTCAGGAGGAGGGAAGTCGCGCGCCATCGCGGAATAGGTAGTGAAGAGCTGCGTGTTGTCGGGACCGCTGCCGTAGCTGCCGTTCTGTTTCTTCTTGGCGAGAACTCCGATGACGGTGTAACGGTAGCCGTTGACCATAAGAGGCTCGCCGATGACAGCCTTACCGGGGAAGAGCTGTCGGTTGGCTTCGGCGCCGAGGAGAACGACGCGCGCGCCTTCCGCCTCATCGCGGGTGTTCATCAGCCTGCCCTGTTCGACGGTGAGCGAGCGGAAACGCTGATACTCCGGCCAGACGCCGCGGATTGGCCGGCTGGCGGCGTTCCACTGGCTGACCTCGGAGACGGAGCTCCGGAGCTCCGGGCTGACTGTTTTGACGAGTGACGCCAGCTGTTGGATGGCGACAGCGTCGCCGATGTTAAGCCGGATGTCGCGGCCGGCGGCGTACCCCCCAGCCTGCTGGCCAGTCTTTCCTCCGAAGAGGATCGCGATATCCGTGCCGATGGTTTTGAGATGTTCCTTCTGATCGAGGTTGAAGCCAATGCCGAGTCCCACGAGCAGGATGACGGACGTGATTCCCCAGACGATGCCAAACATCGTGAGGAAGCTGCGTAGCTTCGTTTCCCACAGTGCGGAGAGAGTCTGCTTCAGGATCTCGTGAATCGGCATGAGTCCACTCGAGGAGGGAATGATGGCACCTTCCTATACGAAAGAGAGAGGGAGTTGGTTCCCTCGCCGATCAAGCCGGGGGTATGGGTTAGCATGGGAGAGGGCTGGCTGCCCCCTTGATGCGCCCGGATGGTGAAATCGGCAGACACAGCGGACTTAAAATCGTCTAAGTCATAAATTATCTACCCCATATAAGTTATTGAAACTAAGTATAGTTGACCGGGATTACTTGCGAGCGTTATCCTTACACAACTCTTCCACATTTTCGTGGTTTTGGGGAGAGTTTAGGAGGTGCCTGCGCATGTCCGAACACCACACTATCCTCGGTGGCAAAGTTCACGTCTATAAGCGTCCGAACAGTTCTAGCTGGCAATGCGCGAGCTTTCTAGCGGGAAAGAATCGGCGCACAACCACCAAAGAAGATAGCCTTTCGAAGGCAAAGGAAGTCGCAGAAGACTGGTATTTGCAACTGCGCGGAAAGCTCCGCGACGGTGAGCTGAAAAGCGGGAAACTGTTCCGCGAAGCGGCTAAGTTGTACCTGCGCGAATTCGATATCATTACGCAAGGACAGCGGAGCCCGACTTATGCGCGCGGACAGCACGCGCGTACAAATGGCCACCTGATCCCATTTTTCGGCAGCATGGTGCTTCCCGAGATCACTGCTGGCAAAGTCAATGAATATCGCATCCATCGGCTTGAAGAATGCAGGGCTGCGCGCGGCAAACCGCCGGCGCATAACACCATGCACCAGGAAATCGTGACACTGCGGCAGATATTCAAAACAGCTTTGCGGCATGGATGGATCGACCATTTACCGGATCTGTCAGAGCCATATCGCTCGTCGCCTAAGATTTCCCATAGAGCATGGTTCTCCCCCGAGGAGTACAAGCAGCTCTACGAGGCAACGCGAAAACGTGCGCACGATCCCAAGCAGCCCCGCTTTCGTTGGGAAGCAGAGCAACTTCACGATTATGTTCTCTTCTCGGCCAATACAGGTTTGCGCCCGGACGAAGCGATGCGTCTCCAATTTCGCGATGTCTCGGTGATTGAAGATGAAGGCAGCGGCCAGACCATTTTAGAAATCGAAGTGCGTGGGAAGCGAGGCGTCGGATATTGCAAAAGCACAGCGGGCGCAGTAAGACCGTTCGAGCGGTTGAAGACCCGCATACGACCCGATGGTGGACCGGGAAGGTCAGGCAGCCGTACCGCATCCATAGCTAAAGGCGAGTGGCACGAGCCGGGTTCTACCGATCTTCTGTTTCCGAAATGGCCGCGCGATTTATTCAACGCGATTCTTGACGAAGAAAAGCTTCGCACTGACCGCGATGGTAGGCCGCGAACGGCCTATAGTCTGCGCCACACCTACATTTGCCTTCGCTTGCTCGAAGGTGCCGACATCTACCAGATCGCCAAGAACTGCCGGACAAGCGTGGAGATGATTGAGAAATATTACGCGGCCCATTTGAAGACTCAGCTTGATGCTTCCGCGATCAACATCATGAGGCCACGTCCGAAGAAAAAGACAATCTCCAAGAAGGGCCCTGGCCGAGTGGAAGCCATCCGCTTGGCTGAAGAAGCATAGATCACCATTACCGCTTGCTTTATGATGTGAACTGTCGTCAGTTTTGCGCGGGCGTGGTGAAATCGGCAGACACAGCGGACTTAAGGAAATTGAGTGCCCGCCTGGGAAACCGGCGGAGTAGAACTGCTCAAAGTCGGGGAAACCTGAAATGGCAATCCCGAGCCAAGCCCGGATATTTTCGGGAAGGTGTAGAGACTAGATGGGCAGCACCTAAAACCTCTCGCGGGGAATGGTGAAGGGATAGTCCAGACCACGAACTCGCGTAGCGAGGCGGCGAAAGCCGAAGTGGTATGAAAATCCGCAGACCCTAACAGGTCGTGGGGGTTCAAGTCCCCCCGCCCGCACCACACGCACATGCTTTGGCCAGGATGGAACCATCCTGGCGCCGGACTGGGCCGCTTCGGCCCGCGCTTAGTCCGGTGCTGTAATGCGTTTCTGCATACGAACGTATGCAGCGCTCTTCCCGCGAAGGCGGGTCGTAGTCAGAAGTTTGTTGCATTTTTCTGACATGGGACTATACTGGGGAAGTCAGAAATTTGTTGCATTTTTCTGACACGAGGCACCCATGTCCACTCCGGCACTCAGCATTCCAGCCGCCATTCGGGATCGTATATCCGCTCCCGCGCAGCCGCGCGTCTGGACGCCGGAGGACTTTGCCGACCTAGGGCCGCGTACCGCAGTCGATCAGGCCCTCCACCGACTGGTCGCTTCCCGAAGCCTGCGGCGGATCGCGCGCGGCTTCTACGACACTCCCCAGGACAACCGGCTCACCGGAAAGCCCACCTACCCCAACCCGCGCGACGTGATCGACGCGCTGGCCCGCAAGGGCAAGGTACGGTTGGTGGTCGATGGTCTCACCGCTGCCAACGACCTTGGACTCACCGATGCCGTCCCGGCGCGCATCGGCGTGCTCACCGATGGCCGTCTACGGCCCATCACCCTCGGCAATCTGACCCTCGACTTTCAGGCCGCCGCGCCCAGCCGCCTTTATTGGGCGGGCCGCCCAGCCATGCGTTTTGTGCAAGCGCTCCATTGGTTGCGTGACATGCTTCCGTCCGACGACGGAAGCATTGGCAAGCGCCTTGTCTCCATTCTTAAAGATCCTAATCATGGACAAGCCATTCAGGACGATTTGCGCAACGGGCTGTCGGCGCTGCCAGAGTGGATGCGAATGATCGTGCGCGATCTGCTCCGGCAGGCGAACGCTGAAGCGTTGCCAGCGGTAGAGAAGCGGAAACCCTTGAAACGCGCGTCCGCACCGGCCCCTATCATCAAGAGTGCAAGGAGTTCGAGCAGCCGATGACCGAGGGCTTTCAAACCGTACTGGCCGCGAGCGACGAGGAGCGCCGCGACCTCTTCGTCGGCGCTGCCGACCGGCTCCGCACCAACGAGCAGAATATTGAGAAAGATTTTTGGGTTTGTTGGACGCTCGATGCGCTCTTTAACGAACTGGAGGCCGCTGGCCCGCGCCTGCTCTTCAAGGGCGGCACCTCGCTCTCCAAAGGCTACGGCTTGATCGAACGCTTCTCAGAAGACATCGACATCACCGTCTTTCGCGAGGACATCGGCCAGCCCGCGACCGTCGAAGAGTTGGAAGCTCTGAGTGGCAAGAAGCGCACCGCTCGCTTGGATGCCATCAAAGCCGCCTGCCAGCAGTACATCCAAGGCCCGATGCTGGAGCAGTTGAGCGCGCTGCTGCGGCAGACGCTCCAGACCGCAAATATAAAGGCGGATCGGGGCCGTGTGGAAGCCGATCCCGACGATCCCGACGGTCAGAGCTTGCTTCTCTGGTATCCCACCGCGACCTCAGAAGGCAATGCGTACATCCGTCGCGCCATCAAGATCGAATCTGGCGCGAAGTCCGCCCTAGACCCTCATGCTCCCGTCGTCGTAAAGCCGTACATCACGGACGATCTCCCAAACCTTGATCTGGCGGTCGGCAACGTGACGACCGTTGATCCCACGCGTACTTTTTGGGACAAGATTGTTATTCTGCATGGCCTGCGCCGATGGTGGGACCGCCGTGGTGAGTTGAGAGGCGGCGGACAACGTGTTTCGCGTCACTACTACGATGTCTACCGGCTCCTGGCGTCGGAGACAGGCCGAAAGGCAACAGAAGATGCAGCGATGGCCGAGGATTGCGTGCGCCATGCGCGGATGTTTTTCAACCGACCCGATCTTGATCTGGCCTCCGCCGTTCCCGGCAGCTTCGCTCTGACTCCGCACGACGGAATGCTCGCCGATCTGCGGCGGGACTACGAAGCTATGTCCGGCATGGTCTTCGGCTCGATACCCACCGTGGACGAGGTAGTCGCAGCCATCGCAAAGTTTGAGCAACGCCTCAACAGGGGACATTGATTTACGGCAAAGCCGGCAGCGGCACCTGTGTATTGGATTCTGCATGGAATGGGAAGATATAGATGATTGATTGCTGCATGGAATGATGCAATAGGCTGGGTTCCGCAATGCCTACGTCTTCGACAGATTATCTCGTGATTTGCGCCCGGCCCGGGCCCGCCCGTGAGCCGCACAACTCCGGTGTACTGCGCCACCGCAGATCATCATCGCTTAGTTCGCCAGCTCTCTGCAAGTCCGGCGTGATTACGGCGTAATATTCGGGCGTTCAGTTCTTAACAGAAACATTCCGAGTAATCCTGGGATGGCGGCGGTTATCAGAAAGAAGGTGATACCGCGTGCCATTGCCCCATAGGCCTTGTCAATAGAACTTTGCGTAATCACCTGATAGATGAATCCGAACGCTGTTATAGGGGCGAGCGCGATCAGCCACATGGCTGCGTATTTCCGAAACCAAATTGCCAAAATGCACGAGGGCAAAATCGTGATTCCGTACAGGATGATCGCTACTATCTCAGGCGTAGAGTCATTCGACCCTATTGTGAATGAACTGAAGAGCATGGCCCCAAAGGCGAACAGACCCCAAATGGAGCCAAAACCAATAATCACTTTTGTTCGGTCACGCATGCAAGCATGAGTGTACTACTTACCTTCTGAAGCAATTTCGGCATGTGTTGGTCTGCCAGATCCGAACATCGGCGAAACAAAGGCAATCATACTGAGACGTGCTGTTCCATGGCATAAGCCACATCATCGCTTAGCTCTTCTGCTTTCTGCAATGCTCCCTTGATACGAACCAGTTCCAACTCGCGAGCGGCAATCTGGCCGGCAGGTTCGTTATGAATCCTGGCAGCTTCGAGACTGCGCTGATGACTAGCGAACATGCGCTTGAAGACTGGCACAGCACTCTTCTTCGGTTGCGCGTGTGTGCAGCCGAGGCAGACCAACCCTCTTGGGCAGTGTTCTCCGGTGGGTAGCGCGCAAAGGTGTGTGCCCATGTCGCGCAGGCTGCAGTTAGCCGCGAACGATGCCCACTCCTCGGCGGTGGGGTTCTTGAGGCCATCTGCACCATAGTGTGCGTTGTAAAGGCCGCGGACAGTCTTGCGATACTCCTCAATAAGCTGACTGGGGTACAACTTGGCGTAGATCATGACGGTGTTGATCGAAGCATGTCCGAGAAGGGCCTGAATCACGTGGACTGGAGTGTTGTTGTTCAAGTGTTCGGAGGCGAAGACACGCCGGCAATCATGTGGCAGCAGGACCAGGGGTGAACCATCGGACTGGCGTGCGCCAGCGGCAACGGAGATCGCCCGGATGCGTGACCTGATCGTCTGCAAGCCTGGGGGGCTGGGATGTCGGATCGCCTGAATGAGATATGGAGCTGGTGGACGTGGAACCTTCTGTGCCAGATTCCAATGGTCGCAGACGGGCACCTGATCGGTTCCATGAAAGCGCTTCACGTGGCGGATTATCTCCGCAATGACACGGCCCAGGCCGTCACCGATCGGGATGACCCTTGCACGATCAAACTTCGAAGGCTTCACGTGCAGCAGATAGTAGAGGCTCCCATCGGGCATTTTCCTTCTGAGGATATCGAGAGTGGTAAGGTCGGAGGCTTCTTCAATGCGCAGACCGCTCTGAACTAGCAGTTCCAGCAATGCCCAATCCCAGAATCTCTCCGTCTCTTCTGACCATGGTTTAGCTGGACCAGGTGACTTTACGGCGTTTGCGATGGCGTTGCTCCACGTGCGTAAAGCAAAGGAACGGATACTGGGCATCTCGCGTTCAAGATCCAGGACCTTGGCAGTAATCCTGGCCCGCGTACGCTCACGCGCTTTCTCGAATCCGAGTCCAAGCAGCGCATGTCTGGTGAGAGGAATAGTACGCGGAGCAAAGTG
>Ga0193742_1000953_pt1 | contig 18264 bp, 19 predicted proteins | sample L2c1metaG_FD_165511 | JGI IMG/M metagenome (GOLD analysis project Ga0193742, IMG submission 165511) | Soil microbial communities from a riparian zone of the East river system, Colorado, United States - L2c1 | ecosystem: Environmental > Terrestrial > Soil > Riparian zone | place: USA: East River... | reverse complement strand
CGCCTGAAAAATCAAATCTTTTATAAGAATAATTGAGCAAGCCAACAAATTCGCGAAAATTAGCTCCCCACGGATGCGCTAAAGGCTCGCCATTTTCTGCGTAATTAAGTACCGAGCTACGTTCCGAATAAGTATAGGGTTTCACATTATTGGTTTCAACCAGGTAATTTAATCCTTGTACGCTAAACAGGTTTGCACCCCTCAACCCAAATTGCCACGCATATTTATTCCGCGAGCTGCCGTTGCTCGAAAAAAAGTTTTTGGACTCAAATTCATCCAGGGCAAACTGGCCATAAGCCGTAATACCATCAGTTAGTTTATATTTACCTGTAAAGCCTAATAGCGCATTATCCGGCGATCCGTTTGTTGCCTCAGCAGGTCTCAAAAATATTATAGGGTTTATATAAGTAAAATCAAACCCGCGTGTATGGCCCGCATCATCTTTAGCGGCCCAAATTACCGCATCAAAGAAACCCAACGAAAGCCGGTTACTCACATTCCAGTCCAGGTAATGGAACACGCCATACTTTTTACGATCGCCGCCATCAACTTTAATTGATAACGGGTCATCAAAATAGGCCCACATGGCCATATATTTTACATTACCAAGAGTGGCTGTTAATTTAAAGAACGGATATGGCGAAGCATAATCAGACAAAAGCTCAGAACGGTAACCATCGCCTATAAAGGTTTTATCGCGCCCCCCGGTTATATTCAAATATTTACTAGGGGTATATGACACTAATCCTGTAATATATGACCAGCGATATTCATTGCCATAAATACCTGCGTAAGCTTGCCCGGGTGCTATGCCTATTTGGTTGGTATACGTGGCCAGGTAACCGGGTAATACCGCCCGGTTTTCATAAGCACTTATGTTGTAATACAACTTGCTGCCAACTGTACCGCCTAACTGTAAGCCAAGTGTAGCAAAATTGGTATTCCTTTTTCCCTCAAAATCCCGGCTTAGGTTAAAATCAGGCAACAGATCAGTATAAAAAGTATAACCCTCCCCTTTAACATCAATCTGGTGTTGGTTAAAAAACTTTCCCTTAAGTCCGTTAATATTCATTAAAGAATCGTAATGGTACTTTAACAGGGAATCATCCGCAAACATTGGTTTTAATGAGCTATGTACCCGGGTTTTGGTTGAATAAACGTCGGCGTTAAGTTTTTGGTAAAATTGATATGAGTATGGCTGATATACTGATTGTGCTTTTACAACTTCGCTTATCAAAAGTAATAGTATAACGCAGGTGAATATTTTCCTCATATATAGAATTAATAGTATAAATAAAGGCTATTCAAAATAATTAAGCGTTTTAAAACCACCTTTTTTCAGGTATTCGTCTTTTTTAACCAAATGCAGATCTGATTGCATCATATCAGTAACCAGCGCCTGCAGATCATATTTAGGTTTCCATCCCAATTTTTCAAAAGCTTTTGATGCGTCACCAATTAACAGGTCTACCTCAGTAGGTCTGAAATATTTAGCATCAACCTTAACAACGGTTTGCCCAAATTTCAGGATATCCATATTTAAGCCCAGTTCGGCAGCTTTTTGCTGGTCAATGTCAATAATCACGCCACGTTCATGCTCATCCTTCCCGCTAAATTCCACTTCAATACCTAACTCATTGAATGCCATCTTTATAAAATCGCGTACGGTGGTAGTAATACCGGTGGCGATAACAAAATCATCGGCCTTATCCTGCTGCAGCATTAGCCACATTGCTTCAATATAGTCTTTGGCATGTCCCCAATCGCGTTGCGCAGAAAGGTTACCTACGTAAAGGCAATCCTGCAAGCCGAGGGCAATTTTTGACGCGGCACGCGTAATTTTACGGGTAACAAAAGTTTCGCCCCTGATAGGGCTTTCATGGTTAAACAAAATACCGTTGCAGGCATACATGCCATATGCTTCACGATAATTCACAATTATCCAATAACCGTATAGCTTGGCTACAGCATAAGGCGAGCGGGGGTAAAACGGAGTGGTTTCACTTTGCGGAACAGCCTGTACCAAGCCATAAAGCTCTGAGGTTGATGCCTGGTATATACGAGTGTTTTTTGTCAGTCCTAATAATCTTACGGCTTCCAAAATTCTCAGGGTTCCTATTCCATCGGCATTTGCTGTATACTCAGGCGTATCAAAACTTACTTTTACGTGGCTTTGAGCTGCCAGGTTATAAATCTCATCAGGTTGTACTTCCTGTATTAATCTTATTAAGTTGGTTGAATCTGTAAGGTCGCCGTAATGTAGTTTAAACTTCACATTGGGTTCATGCGGATCATGATAAAGATGATCAATCCGCTCCGTATTAAATAATGACGACCTCCGTTTTACACCATGTACCTCATATCCTTTTTTAAGTAGAAATTCGGCTAAATATGCTCCATCTTGTCCTGTTATACCTGTTATTAAAGCTGTTTTCATTAATTTTAATACGCTAAACTTAATTATTGCAATATTATCCAAATTAATTGTAAAAACTTGTTTAATCAGCGATAAAAGTACTTTAGGTAATAACTGATCCGGTAAAAATTAAAATTATGCTTAGCGCAGTTAAATCCCAGAAACTTCATTTTCAAGTTCCTGATACCATTCCTGCCCATACTTGCGTATAAGCGGGTCCTTTAAAAATTCGTGTACACGAACCTTAAGTTCGTCACCAAATGAGCATGCAGGACTGCAAATGCTCCAGCGGTCATAGTTCAATACATCAAACTCTGGGTACGTGGTGATACGGATAGGATATAAATGGCAGGAGATAGGTTTTTTCCAGGTGATGGCGCCCTGCTCATATGCTTTTTCGATACCACATTTGGTAATACCGTTTTCCCATATTACATAAGCGCACTCTTTATTTACATCAACGCAGGGTGTGGTATAATCACCTTCAAAATCCTTTACATGGGTACCTACTTTTTCAATGGTTCTGATACCTTTTTCGGTAAGGTAAGGTTTTACTTTAGGATATATTTCTTTTAAAATATCAAGTTCATCGGCGTTTAACGGTGCGCCCGAATCGCCTTCCAAACAACAGGCGCCTTTGCATTTGTTCAGGTTACAAACAAAATTTTCTTTCACTACATCCTCATGCACCAATACGTTACCAACCTCGATCATATTTTATTTACTTTTTTTTATAGGATTTAAAGGATACTTAAGGCCGGTAGCGTCCTGCAGATCCATTGTTATACTACCCAAGATAACTTCCACATGGGCCTTTACAGGTATCCTGTTGCCATCATTAGTTATCCAAAGGTACAATTTACTATCCTTCCTGAAAATACGACCCGGAATAATGGTTGGATTAAATTTAAGACAATCAAACTTACCCATGGAACAGTCCACCACTTCTGTACCAACATAGGTTATACCCATAGAGTGAAAGCCATCCTCTAAAAAGTACTGCATCTCAAACCTATCACCGATCTTCATTTTTGAAACATCAATAGTACGGGCAAAATAATAGGCCGATACAAAATCAAATGTTTTGCCTTTATATGGAAATGTACCTTTATTGGCAGTCACTTTATCGGTCTTATGATCAAAGCTTACATTATCGGAATGCTTCCATTTTCCTTCGCGTCTGTTCTCCGTATAAAAATAAGGCTCCAACGTATTTTGATCAACATATGACTCATACTTGTTGCGCACCTTATAAAAAAAATCAAACGAGCCTGCCGTTTTACCTTCGGCAATCAAATGGAATGCAGATTGTCCGGTAAACTTTTTATCACTTGCTTCTACCCGTATATTGGCTTCGGCGGCGGTAAAAATCCCGTATTTCATTTTATAGCTCAGCTTTTCGCCTATCTTAAAAACAGGTTCACTTATTTTCGTAAGTTCCTGCGAGGAAGCATTACTATAACAGGAAAGTAAGAATAAGGTACAAAAAAAGTATTTTCTCATTAGCACAGCTTGCTTTAATAAATATGACCCGGCATTATTGGCGTGAAGATATGACAACTGCTACTATAAATGGTTTAAATCCATTTTTATTGCACTGGCATATAAATACCGCTTTGACAGGTACATTAATTAAAAAAACAAGCCCTTAATCTTTCCGCTTATAGATAGGTACGGTTGAGCAAGGTTCGCCAAACATGAGGCTTTTTACTATAGGTGTTAGTTTTTTAGTCAGTTCAACATAAGCTGAAACCGGTACAGCCGTATCGCCGCAGCCTTTTAATACTATGCGCTGATCACGATATTGTTCAAAATCGGCTTTTGACATCTCTTTTTCAAACAACACTGTTTCCAAAACATCCTGATCACCAAAAACAACTTCACGGGCATATGGGGCCATCCGGTTAGCCAGCAGCATATAGGCCCATGCCGGTACAATGGCATCAGCCGTACAGGTAATTCCTACGTTTTTACCAGCATACTGTGTCCAGTCATGTTCTTTTATAAAATCCCTGAAATCTTTTTCACGTAATATAAGGCCGTGGAACAAGTTATCTTTAATATCATAAATAACACGCTCGCCGGCAGGATAAAAAGCCGCAGGATCTAAAGTGACCAAGCCACTTTGAGCCACTTTATTCACTATATTTTCCTGTATATCCATAATTATAAACACTAAAGCCGAAATACCAAATTCGAAATGCTAAGTCCGAAAACTCTAAATCCGAAATCGAACATTCGAAATCCGAAATCGAAATAATTCCTAAATAAAAAATCCGGGAACACCTTTAAGTTGATCCCGGATACAAAATTACTTTAAAATTTCCTTATAACAGTTTAGCCCTGTTATCTTTTACATTAGCATTATCTTTCAGCGCTTCCAGTATCTGTCCTTCTGAACGCTGTAGTAAAGTTTGTGTTATTTGTTGTTTCTCTCTTACACTATTGGTAAGCGCTGCCGGATTAGTAAAGCTATCCACAACATATACATAAACGCCTTGCTGTCCGTTAATTGGTTTTGAAAGTTTGTTTACCTGTGAACCAAAAACAGAGCCGATAACTTTATATTCAATTGATGCGCCAGGGATAACCGGATTTGCAAACACGATGTTCTGTACAGGGACAACCTTGCCGCCCGCTTTTTGAGCTACCTGATCAATTGTTGAAGACCCGTTCAATGCAGCCTGGAATTTTCCGTTCAGCTGTTTAGCTTTTACCTCGTTACGTACAGCAGGTTCAATTTGTTTTTTAACTGCATCAAGCGGTAATACGCCTTTAGGTTTAATTTGGCTTAAGCGGGTAATGATATATTGATCGCCAACGGTAAATACCTTATCGGTAATATCACCTTTTTCAGCTTTGTATGCCCATCTAACCACATCTCTTGCATTATCCAAACCTGGCAGGCTTGCAGCCACACCGGTAACATCTTCGGCAGTTTGCTTTTTTAAGCCTTCTTTTTTAATCTCGGCATCAAAGTTATCCTTTGTTAAGGCACCTAAAAACGCCTGGGCTTTGCTGTAAGCTATCGTTTGTGTTTTACTGCTTGCCTGTATTGGTTTATCAACTACCGCAACTTTTACCACTTTTACTGATCCTTTTTGATCGTCGATCTGGATAAGATGAACGCCAAACTGTGAGGTAACTACAACCAGATCACCTTTATGAGCATTAAAAGCCGCGTTGGTATACTCCGGGGCGATCTGTCCCTGGCCACCGCCCATTGCACCATTAACATCAAATGCAGGGATTTCTCCGCCTTTAGCGCCACTTCCCTTATCAACTGAATAAGTTAAAGCCAGTTCGGCAAATGATTTGCCACCCTGAATTACTTTTTTAAGGGAATCGGCTTTAGCTATCGCTTTATCAATACCGCCTTCAGTAGCCGGGTTAATTAATATATGTCTTGTTTTTACCGAATCAAAGGTTGTTTTAACATCTGTAAGCTTAGCTATTTTATAGCTGCCGTTTGATATATAAGGACCATAAACAAATCCTTTAGCCGCGTTAAACATTAAAGTATCAAGCTTTGGCTCAAGCGCGCCTTTTTTCTGAAAAGCAATAGGCGTTTTTGTTTCAGAGTTAATTTGTACAAAAAGTGAGTCATTGGTACTGGTTTTAAAACTTTCAGCAAGTTTATTTACCTCCACTTTTAAAGCTGCGCTATCTTCTTTTGAAGGTGCAGCATTAAAGCTTACATACTCAAATGACCTCAGATCCTGCTGATTTTTAAACTCCGCTTTATGCGCGTTGTAATAAGTGTTATAGTCATCATCAGTTAAGGTAACCTTAGCATCAGGGATCGAAGCATAATCAAGTGTGGCATACTTAAAGTTTACCAGCTTATTTTTAGCTTCGTAATCATCCTTAGCTTCCAGCGAGTTAACATACAGGCCACTGGTAACCAAAGCCATGTACTTTGTTGCCTTTTTTGCTTCGATCAATTGCGTTAAGAAATCGGCCCAGGCTTGTTTTTGTGTGGGATCGACTTTGCCTGATTGTAAATAGCTCAAAAATTGGTTAAGCTTGTTTTTATCAAAAGCCCCTGTTTGAGGATCGGCAAACTGACGTGCAATCTGAGGGTCAGGGTTGTTACCATTAACCATCGATGCGCTTTCATCGCCACCAACCACAATACCTATCTTTTCAATTTCTTTGTTAAGAAGGATCTGGCTCAGATACTGGTTCCAGGTTGTTTCCTGGATGTAGCTCGTGATCTGCGGCGAGATGTTTTGTCCCGACTGTTTAAACTGATTAGTGTTCTGCTCCAGTTTTTTATTAAATTCATCATAAGGCACTTTTTCGCCATTTACTACGGCCAATTCATTGCTATCGTCCCTAAAAAAAGACCCGCCAGACCTTACCACCTCGCTCACAATAAAAGCAAGAAGCGCGAAACCAATAAAAAATGCGAGAATTTTCCCCATTCTTTCGCGCAAATAACCCATTATACCCATATACTTTTTATAATTATTTTTCTATCCTTCAAAAGAGGGCGCAAGATACAATTTTTAGTAAAATTCTATAACACAAAATTTCCCTGAAAAAAAAGCGCTATTGCGTTGCATTTTCATCTACATGAAATATACCCTTGCTATTCCTAAGCGTAGGGTGCAGAAACTTATCGTCGCTCTCAAAATTATCACCATTCATTATATTCCCCCCATTCATGGTAACTTCTACATTTTTGTGGGAATATACTTTCTTTGTTCCTGCATTCCAGAATAACTCCTCTGATTTGTAGGTTTCGCCCTTGGCATTGGTGGCCACCACATTTTTATGAAACTCATATAACTTATCGTCCTCATGCAATATGCCCGTATCGGCCACAATGTTACCCGATTCCTTTTGAGTTACCTTATCATAAAATACTATCCTGATCCCTTTTGGTGCAACCTTATATGGCTTTTTGGTTTGGTATTGCAACAGCAGGGGAGCTGTTAAATGCAACTGAACTTTTGCCGAGTCGCTCATGATGAGGTCGACTCCGGTGGTAGGTTCCACAATTATACCAACCTCGTTTGATGCTATTTCTTTAACCTTATTCAGGTCATTCTCGCACGATGATATGGAAAAGGCAAACATGGGCAATAACAACAGGCATAAGCCATGTAAATGTTTCACCCGGTTATACATAACGCTGCTGATTAATCAAATTTATATTTTTGGAACCACCTGTCATTAAGTGTAAAGCCCAAATGAATATTAACATAATTTTCCTTCACCAGACCATTCACCAACGAACCTCTTTTGCCTACCTCGGCCGAAATGTTGATCTTATAAAAACTACCATTATTAGGCCTCAAAGGTAAGCCTAAACCTGCAGTAACTGCATATCTTTTAATTTTGGTATTGTTAACGGTCATGTAGGTTTCATCATATATAGCACCTAAACGATAATCAACCGAGGCCATGTAATTGCGAAGCGTAGCAATATTTGGGGTATACTGTCCGCCAACATTAACTGTTCTGCTATCCTGCAGGCCCTGATTTACACCCGCTATACTAAGATCGGACCATTGACCCATAGTATAGTCAGCCCCAACCAAAAACTTTCCGTCGCTTTGAAATGATATACCAAAACGGTTTATCTGCGGAAGTTTTATTTTTGATTTAGGATCCTGTCTGTTTATAACGCTATCGGTAGCAACGTTCTGATTGCCGCTGCCGTCATTATAATACTGGCTTACAATAAAGCTGCTTTGTGAATTAAGTTTTGAACCCGCTGATGCTGAGTATCCCAGTACCAGGTGTTTTGTTTCTGAAAAATCAAACGAGTACTGAACCCCATAATCATAATTTATACCACCAATGGAATTACTTTGTTCGATTTTTGAATTTATAGTTCCTACAAGATTAGGTATCTCTGTAGTACTGATATCTTTTAAAGTACCAAATATATAGGATACGTTACCACCCAATAAAAGGTGTTTGCCTATACCAAATCCGTAACCCAAATAAGCTTTTGACAGACCACCATCGCCGCTATAAGTATAATTAGTAACGTTGGTATCGGCTGGTGATGTAATACCAGAACCTTTAACAGATCTCGTATAGTTATAACCTCGTTCGCTGTAAGGAAGCAAGCCAAAGCTAAATGCCGAACGTTTTGATACCGGTACAGCAAAAGCTATGTGATCAAGCCTGAAATTGCTATTTTTTTGACTTGCCGAGCCAGTTTGGTTCAGGGTTAAAAAGTTACCGTAAAGACCTATATCAATTGTAGTAAAGGTGATGGCACCGTACGAAGCCGGGTTAATAATATTGATATTATTAAATGGATTAACAGAACTGGCAGTATTAGAAACACCTATCCGGTTGGTAGCTACACCAATACCACCCATACCTATGCTTTGGGTTGATGCCTGTGGATCAATATCGCCAATACCGTACCTTGAATATGGAGAACTTGAAGTTGCTGTTGATTGGGAATGTGCTGCAAATGCAATAACAGCAAATAAAAGTGTTATAAAAAACCTGGTATATTTAATCATTATGCTTTTGTATAGCTGCGTTTAATCCTTTTAAAACCAAATAAGGTTCATTTTTAATATAGGGGGCAAAGATGCTATTTTTCAATAGAGTATCAAAAAAAATACTATCGCCCCCGCTTAGTATAATATTCAGTTGTTGGCTATTATTTTTATAGCTTTCAATAAACCCTGTTAGTTCATATTTTATTCCGTTTTGCACACCTGAACGTATAGCGGTTTCTGTATCGTTTCCGTATGCGGCATCAAAGGCTGCATCGGTATTAATTAATGGTAAGCCGGCTGTATAATAATTTAAAGCCTTATAACGCATATTTAAACCCGGCGATATGCTGCCGCCAAAATAATTTCCGCCGGCATCTATATAGTCATACGTTATACAGGTACCTCCGTTGATCACCAGGTTGTTTAAGCCGGGATAAATATGATTTGCACCTATAACTGCAGCTAAACGATCAGTACCAAGTGTTTCAGGGGTTAAATAATGGTTCTGTATGCTGCTTTTTATTAAGGCAGTGAAATAGGTAAGCGGAATTTTTGTTCCCAAACCAATTTGCCACGGCTCGATATGCTTCTTAACCGACGAGATTATCGCCCTGTTAACTTTATAATTATTCAAAAAACTATCCAGCGTATTCGCGTCAACAGTTTCAAACTGTTCAACTGCCAGCAACTCATCCAGTTTAAAAACCGCGATTTTTGTGTACGTGTTACCAATATCGATAACCAGATTGGTCATCAGGCCTTAACTAATGACAATATGGATTCAAAAATAGCTAATCCGTCTTCGTTGGCCAGCAAGCTATCGGCGGCACGTTCAGGGTGCGGCATTAAACCAAATACATTCCTGTTTGCATTACAAATACCGGCAATGTTCTCTAATGATCCGTTAGGGTTAGCTTCCGCAACAATGTTACCGGCCTCGTCACAATACCTGAACAATACCTGCTCATTATCGTTAAGGGCCTTTACTACATCAGCATCGGCAAAATAATTACCTTCGCCATGGGCAATAGGAATTTTATATGCCTGCTCCTGCACTAATTGCGCGGTAAGCAATGATTTGGTTGTTTGTGGTTTTAAATAAATATTACGGCAAATAAACTTACGGTTCTCGTTGTGCAATAACGCGCCGTCCAACAGACCGGCTTCTGCCAGTATCTGGAAACCGTTGCAAATACCCATTACATAACCACCTTTTGCAGCAAATTGTATAACTTCCTGCATAATTGGTGAAAAACGGGATATTGCCCCCGAACGAAGATAATCGCCAAAAGAAAAACCACCTGGCAAAACAACAAAGTCAACACCCTGCAAATCATGGTCTTTATGCCATAACCTTACTACCTGCTGACCCATTATTTTTTCTAATACATATATGATGTCTTCATCACAATTAGATCCGGGAAATATAACTACTCCAAATTTCATGTTACAAAACTAATATAACCGCTGAAATTTGAACGAATGTAAAAGTTAAAAATTGTTAAACTGAAACCAGATGATGCTGATTAGCAGCAATAAAAACAGGCTTTCGTAAAACCATTTTTTGGTGGCATACAGAAAATAATAGGCAAAAAACACCGCGGCGGGCGCTATACACAATAAAAAGTGATTTAAATGGAACGCGGCATTCACATAAAATGAAAACGCCGCTATTAAAAAAATAAAAAATAACAGCTGAAAAGATTTGCGTGTTTGCACATAACTTTTAAAGAAATTTTTCTGCAATTTAAAAAAGCAGAGCACCAATATCATTATTACAGGTATAAGCAACAGGTAATTATAGGAGTTTATGCTGATGTGATCAGGAAATTTTTTACCTAACGGAAGCCAGATATTGTAAAACCCTTTTAGGCGGTCATTCAGGTAATAAAAAACCGCCAGGAAGAAAAATATGGTGACATAACCCAATATACCGGCTATCCATTCGCGCCAGTTGAAGGGTTTAAAAAGCACCAGCGCTATCCATATCACTAAAAACAGATAAATAAAGGGCAAATAGATCAGGGAACCCAATGCCACAATCATGCCCATATCATAAACGGTTGATTTGGCATCATCACCCTTATACAAACTAAATAGCTTGAACAGCATCCATATGATCAAAAAATTACAAATGAGCGGGGCGCTCAGCATTAAAAATGGGGTAAACAAACCCGAAAGGGTTACATACATTAACGCCGGTAAAAAGGTAGGCTTGCCCAGTAAGTTATAAAAGTTGATCAGGTAATTAAGCAGCAAAGCCTGTATAAACACTAATACTGCAGCCAATAATACATTGGAAGCAGGCGAAAATGCATATTCATAAGATACAGGTACCAGCAACCTGGCAAAGGGCTCCACAAAAATAAACTCCAGTTTATCAGGCACATGAAACAAATAGCCTATGCGCGACAGGAACAATACAATTGCCAGCCACAAAACATTCAACGGATTAAAGGCTCTGAAAATATTGATCATAAAGGCGCGCTATTTTGCGGCGTAAAATTAGCAGAAAAACCTTTTATGCTACAATGCTTTGTGGCTTTGCATACCGCTTTATTAAATTGTCAACTATCCGGGCGGTTTCATCAGGAAAATTTACAATTACTTTTTTATCGTCCTGTATCCAGTTGTTGAGGTGGGCTGCAAATTTTTCATTTATCTCATTAATAACAGGCACACCCATTTTTGACGCGGCCAGGGCGTTACACTGCTGCTCATACTGCCCCTTCATGGGTATCATCAACACTTTCTTTTTTAAGAACAGGGCTTCGGCCGGCCCTTCAAAGCCACCGCCGGTTAGCAGGCCTTCGCAATTGGCAAGGCTTGTATTAAAAGTCTCATTATTTACCGGAAATATCTCCACATTGCCTGATTGATAAGGTGTTTTTTGGCGTTTTGAAAAAATCTGCCATTTAGCATCAGTTACCCGGCTTAAATGTTTTAACAGCGTTTTATCATCATAAGCAGGCAGGTAAACGCTATAATGCCCCAGGTTGGCCGTTTCCATTTCTCGGATGCCGCTCCTGATCACCGGGGTATGTATAAAATCATCATACCGGTCAAAATGGAAGCCTACATGATACGTGGTTGGCGAATAATATTTGAACAGCCACTCCGCATAGTTCCATTTAGCGGGCCGCGGCGTTTTTGGCGACACAAATGAACACTGGTGACTTAACGATACCGACGGTACTTTTTGCAGCCGGCATGCCCAGGCGCTTACGGGTTCAAAATCGTTTATAATAAGATCATAGTGGTTCAGTGGCAGGCTATGCATATCGCGCCAAAGCTGACGCAGGTTCATGATTTTAAATGTGGCCCAATTATCTACTCCGCCATTGGTACCAAATACAAAGCTAAAACCATGAAACCTATATTTAAGAGGCTGCGTTAATGAAACCTCGGCCTCCGTACCGCTTATTAACAGATCAACCTCGCCATATTGTTGCAATAAAGGCACAATTTCGCGGGCCCGGCTAATATGTCCGTTACCGGTTCCCTGTATAGCAAAAAGTATTTTCATGGTAGTAAGCGTGTTCAAACCTCAAACTGAGATAACAGATCATCCATCTCCGTTAGGTTTTAAACGTCAATTTTCACAGTTTTAATTTGTGGGGGTCAAGTTAATAAAGAAAACGGCTTATTTGAAAAATGATTAGTGAGGTTCCTGTTTAAAACGTTCAAGCAGGCTTTTAACATCCATCTTGGCGTCCAGATCTTCGGCATCGGTTTTATCGTCTTCGTCGGTGTCGGTTTTAAAATCATCAGGGTTGTATTTGAATATTTTCCATTCGCCTTCATAATACTCCAACGCGGTAAGGCTCTCTACCCAATCGCCCGAATTTAAATACAGTACGGAACCGGTTTGTTCGGTATTTGCTATTTCCCTGATCTCGGCATGGTGTATATGCCCGCAAATTACATATCGATAATCTTTATCCACAGCCAGGTCGGCAGCGGTTTGTTCAAACTGGTTTATAAATTTTACTGCTTCCTTAAACCGGGCTTTTATTTTTTGCGAAAAGCTCATTTTTTGACGACCAAGGGCGGTTAAAAACCAATTGGATAAACTATTGATCAGGATAAGCGTATCATACCCTACCGCGCCCAATTTGGCCAGCCATTTGGAGTGCTGCATGGTTACATCAAATATATCGCCGTGAAATATCCATGCTTTTTTGCCATCAATGTTTAATACAACTTTATTGAGCAGCTGAAACGACCCCAGGTTAAAATCGGTGAACTTGCGCAACATTTCATCATGGTTACCGGTTAAGTAATGTACAGGTATGCCGTCTGTAACAAACTTAAGAATGCGGCGCACCACCTTCATGTGGGCCTCGGGCCAGTATGATTTACTAAACTGCCATATATCAATAATATCGCCGTTTAGGATAAGCATTTTAGGTTTTACGCTTTTTAAATATTTAAGCAGCTCTTTGGCGTGACAGCCATATGTACCAAGGTGCACGTCAGATATTACTACGATATCAACTTCACGTTTCGACATTAAAATTGGGGGGTTACATTCTCATCCGGCAAATGATACCGGTTAATATTTACACTTGAATTGTTGAACAAACGATTACTCGTCGTCTTCGTCTTCATTAACATTCAGTTCATAAGGGCTGATATAAAAGGCGCCAACTAACAGCAGCAAACCCATAACAACCAAATACGCATATTCAAAATTCATCATTGAATGATTTTAACAAATGTCGGTAAACTAAATTATTTAATTGTTAAGACTCTGTTAAATGTAAAAGGTTACTTCGTTATGCAAAATTTCTTTTTATCTGCTCCAATTGCTTTAAATGGTGCTGTAAATGTATCCTGGTGAACCTGAACCATTGCCTGGCATTAAGCATACCCAGACGCGGGTGCTTATAACGGACATCGGCCGGTGCATTTGCAATGAGCGGCATGGTGACTTCAATACGCTTGCGGCATTTGATTATTAAGTTCCGGGCATCTTCCTTACTGATCTTTTCGGCGGTCATGCCATCAGGCGATTTGATCTTTACCGGCGGGAAACATCCAAACAACAACACAAAGCGCCCCTGCATTGATAACCCCTGGGTAGTAGGCGGACAATTGCTGTGCGCACAACGCTCCATGGCAATTAAGGAACTTAACGTGGCTTTCATTACATGGCTATAAGCTTCGGCAGAGGACCAGCCGCCGCCTGATGGGGTTTCGGTAAATAATTCATCAGAGATGGTATCTAACCGTTCACGGTAATTATCCAATGCGGTTTCAATGGCCCTGTGCTCCTTTGCAATACTCATAATAATAAAGTTAGCTCTTTTAAACAATAAATAATGTGCCGTTAAATATTATCAATGTGTTTTTGAGCAACAGGTTTTTCATAACCCTCATGTCATTTCGACAAACCGGGGTGGAATTGAGTGAGGGGTGTGAAGAGAAAAATGAATAGGCATGTCGTAGAAGATTTCTTCCTGCGCCTTCTCACTTTCCCCTGCACATGCTCGTCGTATGACATGGTTTTATAATTAAAATATAGCGTTTATAACAGGGTGATCAACTCTTTTAAATGAGTAATCTGTAAAGGCACATCATCCGGTTTTGGAGCATTAAACGGATTAAAATAAATGGCATCCATACCAAAATTCAACGCCCCGTATATATCTGCTTCCAGGCTGTCGCCTATCATCAGGCTTTCACTTTTATTTGCACCGGCCAGCTTAATGGCATATTCAAATATGGCCTTATCAGGTTTATTTACGCCAACATCTTCAGATATGATGATATGCTGAAAATAGCCTTCCAAATTTGTGCCTGCCATTTTTAATTTCTGCGATTCTTTAAAACCGTTCGAAATTAAATGCAGGGTGTATTTATCCTGCAGGTATTGCAGTGTTTCATGCGCGTGGGGAAACAAGTTGGTTTTAGTAGGGCAAAGCTTTACATAAGCGTCTTCAAAATCCACAGGGATTGTTTCGGGGCGAAGGCCAAGTTCTATAAATGTCTTTTTAAATCGGGCTTCACGCAATTCTTCTTTGGTGATCTCCCCAACATGATATTGCGCCCAAAGCAGGTGATTATGGCGGGTATACGTTTCAATGAATAAATCGGCCGATGTTAACCCGATAGTATGCAACCGGTGGATATGGTAAAGCTCCTGCAGGGCCTCTTCGGCATTTTTATCAAAATCCCAGATGGTGTGGTCAAGATCGAAGTAGATATGTTTGTATTGTTTCATTTTGATTTCGGAATTCGGATGTTCGCTTTGGGATTTATTTTTTTATTTAGAAATTCAAAATCAGTCATCATTAAAATAAATCCAAAATTAAACAATCCAAATTTCTAATTCCCAAATCGAACACCCGAATTCCGAAATCAAATTAAGCTTTTTCGCCAAAAGCCAGATCGCCGGCATCGCCCAGACCTGGTACTATGTATGCTTTGCTGGTCATTTCATCGTCAATAGCGCACAGCCATAATTTGGCTTTGGGCAAATTGGCACGTACATGGGCCACACCTTCGGTACTGGCAATAACGGCGGCAATGTGCAGCTCTTTAATTTTATATTGGGCCATTAACTCTTTACAAACCACTACAATGCTTTGCCCGGTGGCCAGCATGGTATCGCACAAAATAAATATCTTATCATCAAGGTTTGGGGTTGATATATGATCAACCTGAATTATAAAATCTCCGGTCCGTTTTATTTTACGGTAAGCTGTAATAAACGCCGATGACGATTGATCAAAATAGTGCAGAAAACCCTGATGAAAAGGTAAGCCCGCCCGCAAAATAACACCTAAAACAGGTTGCTCCGCGGGTACGTTTATAGTGGCTGTTCCCAACGAAGTTTGCACTTCTTTAACATCATATTTAAGGGTTTTACTGAGCTCATAAGCCAGTATCTGACCCAGCTTTTCCTGGTTGCACTTAAAACGTGCTTTATCCTGCTGAATATCTGCATCCCGTAATTCGGCCAGGAATTGGTTGGCAATGGTATTGGTTTTGTTCAGGATAAAAATCATGATTAAATTTAATTCTTTTAAACCACAATTAACGTATTATATAATTGAAAATATATGAAGGTGGCCTCCCGTATATAATCCCTGCCGCACCTCGTCCACGGTGACATTGCAATTTCATAGGCGACACCCTTTTATACCCCCCTTTCCTCCGGTATAAGTTCTCCCTTTACCGGTCATGGTTTTGTTTTATTTTAAAATTTAATTGAAATATATGTAGTTAACTACGTAGATTTGTACATAAATTATTTTTATGGATACTGATTTTGTTATTACCTCATTAAACAATACTTACTGCCAGCAAATCATTGATATTATTTTACCCATACAGCAAATGGAGTTTAATATTCCTGTCACATTGAAACATCAGCCCGATTTGCTGGATATTGAAACAAACTATCAACAAACCGGGGGCAATTTTTGGGGCGCTAAACTCAACGGACAACTTGTTGGCACCATAGGATTAATTGTTATCAACGGTAAAATAGGTACCATACGCAAAATGTTTGTACGCAAGGAATACCGGGGCAAAGAGTTTGGTATTGCGCAGGCACTCCTCAATAAACTAATTGACCATTGCAAACAAAACCAAATTGCCAACGTGTATTTGGGCACGGTTGAAGCCCTGAAAGCCGCTCATCGTTTTTATGAGCGAAATGGTTTTACCCGGCTGGACAAATTCGAACTGCCAGCATCATTCCCGGTGATGAGTACCGATACTATTTTTTATCAATTACATTTGAATAATTAACCACAGGTTTACAGATGAATGTTATAGATGAATCGGGCATTTTAGCTATCTCAACAAGGTTACAGCGCCTAAGCGACCAGTTACGTAAGGATGGCACGCTAATATATAAAGCCAACGGCATTGATTTTGAACCCAAATGGTTCCCGGTTATTTATACTCTGCACTTACGGTCTGTTTTAAGTGTAGTTGAAATTGCCAATGAAATTGGCTACACCCACCCATCCACAATAAGCCTTTTAAAGGAGCTTGAAAAAGAAAAACTGATCCGCTCCAAACGGGATAAAGCAGATGAAAGAAAACGTCTTATCCAGTTAACGGCTAAAGGCCAGGAGCTTATTGATCGTATGAAACCCGTTTGGGAGGTGATGATAGAGGCTTTAACAGAGCTCGCTAAAACACAGAACAACCTGATGCTGGCTATAGGTGAGGTAGAGGAGCAAATGAAAAGGCTAAGCTTTTTTGAACGCGCCAAACGCATCAGCTCCGCAAGCTAATGCCGGTTGTTTTTACCGGCATATAAATATTTATACCTGTAAACACTGTTGACATACGGTTGTCATCATCATGTACTTATTTTGATTTGCAAACCCTATTGCAGGATTATTTGTATTTTTACATAACAACATGGATTTTAATTTAACCTCCCAATACTTCCCTACCGGCGATCAGCCTGAAGCCATAAGGCAACTGGTTGCAGGTGTAAACAACAATGATCCTTTTCAAACCCTGCTGGGTGTTACCGGATCAGGCAAAACATTTACCGTGGCCAATGTTATACAGCAAACGCAAAAGCCTACGCTGATATTGAGTCATAATAAAACGCTGGCAGCACAGCTTTACGGCGAGTTTAAGCAGTTTTTTCCGGAGAACGCGGTGAACTATTTTGTGTCGTACTATGACTATTACCAGCCTGAAGCTTTTATACCTACCACCAATACCTATATTGAAAAGGACCTGCAGATAAACGAAGAAATTGAAAAACTGCGTTTACGCACCACATCGGCTTTAATGTCGGGCCGCAGGGACGTTATTGTAGTATCGTCCATATCCTGTATTTATGGTATGGGTAACCCGGACGACTTTGCCGATTCGGTTTTTAAGTTTGCCGTAGGTACACGCATCAGCCGTAATGCATTTCTGCACCGGCTGGTCGAAATTTTATATGCCCGCACCACCGCCGATTTTAAACGCGGAACTTTCAGGGTGAAGGGCGATGTGGTTGATATTTTCCCGGCCTATCTTGATTATGCCTACCGTATTTCTTTTTTTGGCGATGATATTGAAGAATTGAGCGCCTTTGACGTGAGCACCGGGAAAACCATCGAGAAAATGACCCACATGATCGTGTATCCGGCCAATCTGTACGTAGCTCCGCGCGAACGTTTCCTGCAATCCATCTGGGCTATACAGGAAGAGCTGGAAACACGCAAAAAACAGTTTATTGGTGATGGCCGTTTCCTGGAAGCCAAACGGCTGGAAGAAAGGGTTAATTACGATCTGGAGATGATCCGTGAACTGGGTTACTGCTCAGGGATCGAGAATTATTCGCGCTTTTTTGATGGCCGCCTGCCGGGAGCACGCCCCTTTTGTCTGCTGGATTATTTCCCGAAG
>Ga0193742_1000952_pt1 | contig 18288 bp, 20 predicted proteins | sample L2c1metaG_FD_165511 | JGI IMG/M metagenome (GOLD analysis project Ga0193742, IMG submission 165511) | Soil microbial communities from a riparian zone of the East river system, Colorado, United States - L2c1 | ecosystem: Environmental > Terrestrial > Soil > Riparian zone | place: USA: East River... | reverse complement strand
CGAAGCTCGGGTCGACGAAGACGCCGTCGGTGGACCAGGCCTCTTCGATGATCTTGGCCCGGCGGTCCTCATCCTGCTCGTTCCACATCGCGAAGTACTGGTCGGCGAGTGCGGCAGCGGTGTTGGCCATGGTGGGAACTCCTCGAACGTTGGGGTTGATGACCAGAACCTTGCCGCCGGACCGGCATTCGGTCGATGACGTCGGAGGTAATGGCAGTGACCACCTCGGCGGTTACGGTCGTGCCATGACTGCGACCGCCGAGGACACCTTCCAGCGCCCGGTCGGCGAACTGCTGCGCGGCTGGCGCGAGCGCCGACGGCTGAGCCAGCTCGAGCTGGCGAACCAGGTGGAGGTGTCCACCCGTCATGTCAGTTTCGTCGAGACCGGCCGGTCGAAGCCGAGCCGGGACATGGTGCTGCGGCTCGCGGACCACCTCGACGTACCGCTACGGGATCGCAACCAGTTGCTACTCGCCGGCGGTTACGCGCCGATCTACAGCGAGGCCTCCCTGCATTCCCCAGCCATGTTGGCGATCCGGGAGGCGCTGCGACGCCTGCTCAAGGCCCACGAGCCTTACCCCGCGTTGGTGGTCGACCGCTGGTGGAACATTGTCGAGGCCAACGCCGGCATCCAGTTGTTCACCGACGGCGCCGCGGCCGAGTTGCTCAAGGCACCGATCAACGCACTCCGGCTGACTCTGCACCCCGACGGTCTGGCCAACCGGATCACCAACCTGCCGGAGGTCCGCAGCAGCGTCCTTGCCAGCTTGCAACGACAAGTCGCCGGTACTGCGGACCCCGAACTGCAGGACCTCTACGACGAGCTTCGCGGGTACTCCGGCGGGGAGCGGGCGGAGTTCCCCGGGCCGGCGGAGGTCGTAGTACCGATGAAGTTCCGGCACGGGGATCGGGAGTTGTCGCTGCTGACCACGATCGCCACGTTCGGCACGCCGTTGGACGTGACCGTGTCGGAGTTGATGATCGAGTCGTTCTTCCCCGCCGACGACGCGACGGCCGACTATCTTCGGGGGTTGTGATGCTGCCGGACGACCAACTGAGCGACACCCGCGAGTTGCACCTGGCCTGGCTGGACTACTTCCGCGAGACCGTCGAGCGCAAGCTGGACGGTCTGAGCGAGGCCGAGTTGCGGACCAGCCGGCTCCCGTCGGGTTGGACACCGCTGGAGCTGCTCAAACACCTGGTGTTCATGGAGCGACGCTGGATCCGTTGGGGATTCGTCGCGGAGCCGGTCCCCGATCCCTGGGGCGATTCCGGCGGCAACCCGGACGCACCGTGGCGACTTGAGCCCGGCGACACGCTCGAAGGCCTGCTGGATCAACTCCGGCAGGGAGCTGAGCGGTCTCGCAAGATTGTGGCCGCAGCTGATCTCGGTGAATCAGCTGCGGCCGGCGGGCGGTTCAGCGCCGGAGAGGAGGGGCCGACGCTGAACTGGATCCTTTTTCATGTGCTGCAGGAGTACGCCCGGCACGTCGGCCAGCTCGATATAGCCCGCGAGCTGGCCGACGGCCTCACCGGTGAATAGCGAGGAGGGGTTACCGGTGTGAAGGAAGCACCGTGGGGGGCTTCGTGGGCAGGGTGGGAAGGCTCGGCTTGGCGGTCGGCCAGGTCGGCTTCGTGGTCGGGACCGTCGGCAGGGTCGGCTTGCCCGGCAGCGACGGCTTGGTGGTCGGCACCGGCGGAAGGGTCGGCTCACCCGGCAGCGACGGCTTCGTCGTCGGGACCTTCGGCAGAGTCGGGTCGCCCGGCAGCGTGGGCATGCTGGTCGGGATCGAGACCGACGGCGTCGGCAGGTGCTTGCTGACACACGGCGGCAGAGTCACCTCCGGCTTGCCCGGAACCGACGGCATCGCAGTCGGGACCGGCGGCACGGAAGGCTTGCCCGGCAACGACGGCTTCGTAGTCGGGACCTTCGGCAGCGTGGGCTTATCCGGCAGGGACGGCTTCGTCGTTGGGACCGGCGGCAGGGTCGGCTTACCCGGCAGGCTCGGCTTGCTCGTCGGGATCGACGGCAGGTCGCCCTTGCCCGGCAGCGACGGCTTCGTCGTCGGCACCTTCGGCAGCGTGGGCTTGCCCGGCAGCGTGGGCTTCGCCGTCGGGACCGACGGGAGCGTCGACGGGATGCTCGGCTTGTCCGGAAGCTTGCCCTCGACCTCGCCCTTGTCCGGAACGGACGGCAGGCAGTTCGGGTCGACCGAAGGGGTCGGAACACTCGGCACAGCCACCGGCACGGACGGCTTACCGCCGCCGGCCAGCATGCTGCGGACGTCACCGGCGCCAGGTCCGCCGACAGCGGCGGACACTGTCGCGACCGTGCCGGCGAGGGCAGTCACGCCCGCCGCGGCCAGTCCTCTGCGGAGCCAGGCGAGCCGCCGGCCACGGCGCATCAGGTCGGCCGGGTCGGGCTGCCACGGCTCCAGTTCGTACTCGAGCGCGCTGCGCACCCGCTGCTCGTCGCTCATGCATGTCCTCCAACGGTGGTGTCGATCAGGTCGGGTGCCAGACGCAGTTTGGCCAGTGCCCGGGACGCGGTGCTCTTCACGGTCCCGGGAGCCATGGCGAGGAGTTCAGCGGTCTCGGCCTCGGAGAGATCCTGCGAGTACCGCAACGCGACCACCGCCCGCTCCTTGACGGTCAGACCGGCGAGGGCCGAGAGCACGGCCTCCCTGGTCTGGACGTCAGCAGCGAAGTCGGCGACCGACCGCTGGTCCCAGTCGTTGTCCACCGGATCGCTGGGCACTTCGTTGGACCAGCGCCGGCGGGCCTGGGAGAGGAACCGGTTCACCAACACCCGGCGGACGTAGCGAAGGGGATCGCCGTCGAGCCGGTGCCACTTCGGATAGGACCTCATCAGCGCCTGCTGCACCAGATCTTCCGCGGTGTGCCGATCACCGCAGAGCATCTCGGCGAAGCGGAGCAACGGGGTCGACTGGGCCTGCACGAACCGCTCGAAGTCGGCGTCCGCGGTCCGGGTCATCGATTCTCCTCTGCCTCTGTCACACGGGTCCAAACCCGCTGAGTCACCGATCCGGTTCTGCTCGTCACCGAAAAACTTTGAGAAATTAATTCACGAGCTATACAGACGTGCGGTTTGTTTGTCACATTAGGTGAGCCGGGTATCGCACCCGGTAGCGTCCTCACCGCCCCGGAGGTACCGCCCATGCGTATCACTACTAGATCCAAGGCCGCACTCTGTGTCGCCGCAGCCCTCGCTGCGGCCCCACTCGCCGCCGCACTGCCCGGCTCGGCCGCCACTCCCGACCCCGTCACCGTGGCCGCGCAACCCGCCGAAGGATCCACCAACGTCAAGGTCGACGGCAACCGGATCATCCTCGGCGACGCCCCGGCCGCGATGGGGTCGACCGAGATCACCCAGCGCTCCGGCATCGCGAACCTCGATCCCGTCCGGTTCGACGCGTCCACCTCGTCCGTCATCGTCAACTACCTCGCCGGTACGCCGGACAAGTCGACGGCCGAGGTCGACGTACGGGCGATGGTCGATGAGAGGTGGTCCGAATGGACCACGGCCAGGGCCGGTACGCCGACGGCTCTTCCCGCGGCGAGTGATCTCGTCCAGCTCAGGATCATCGTCATCGCGCCGCCGCAAGGTGGCAGCCCCTGGGTCGGCGACGTCAGCGTGCAGCCCACGGACAAGGTCGACCCGAGCGGCATGACGATCCAGGCTGCCCCGCTGAAATCCCGCGTCTTCGCCACCCGCGAGGGTCTGGTCGGCGGCACCACGGCCAATGGCCACGTCATCATCAGCCGGGACCACTTCGTCGCACTGCCTTCGCGGCGGGGCCTGGCCAACAACGGCGCCGGCAACTACTCGGTCAAGGTCTGTACTACGACCGGCAGCATCCGTTGTGCCTTCGAGCCGGTGTGGGACGTCGGCCCGTGGAACACCAAGGACGACTACTGGAACCCGAGTGCCACCCGGGAGATGTGGAAGGACCTTCCGCAGGGCCGGCCGGAGGCCCAGGCGGCGTACCAGAGCGGCTACAACGGCGGCAAGGACATGTTCGGCCGGACGGTCGCGAACCCGGCCGGGATCGACCTGGCCGACGGCACCTTCTGGGACGCGTTGTTGCTGACGAACAACGCCTGGGTGGACGCGACGTACCTGTGGAGCGGTGACGGCGGCCGCGGCACCGTCTCGATCACGTCGGGCGTCCTGAACATCCGCAACGCGGCGACCTCCGCCGGAGCGATCGTCGGCATGGCCGGCAAGTCGGCCCAGGTGTCGGTGGAGTGCCAGACGACCGGCCAGAGTGTGGCCGGATCGCAGGGCACCACCAACGTCTGGCTCCGCGTCCACCCCGGCATGTACGTCTCCAAGGCCTGGGTCGTAGCCGGCACCTTCGCCGCCTGCTGACCCTTCCCCTTGCTGATTGCTTGCGTCCGAAGAACCTGAGGTCCTGACCTCGGGTTCTTCGGACGCAACGGCGTCAGCGAGGGAGCGGGTCGCCCTTGGCGTCGCCGAACTTGGTGAGCAGGGTGCCCTTGGCGTCGTAGACGAAGACCGAGACGGACGGGCCCGGTGTCGCCTTGGTCGCGTCGGCACCTGTCGTCGTCACGGACGACTCGACCCAGCCGGGGATGCCGGCGAGCCGGTAGACCTTGCCGTACCAGGCCTTCCGGCCGACGGTGTAGACCACGGTCGCGGCCTTGGAGCTCTTGAACACAGAACTGCGCAGCAACCCGACGCCCTGCACCCCGGGCGAGGTGCCGTCGCCGAGGTTGTCGTTGCCGACGGTCTGCCGCCAACCGAACGGCTCGTACTCCGGTTCGCCCGGCACGCGGCTGATCACGGCCCACTGGGTGCCGCGGGTCTTGAAGTAGAGGTGCTCGCCGAGCTTCACTTGAGCGCCGGCGGCCAGTACCCCGACCTCGGGACGCCGGTTCTGGAACGCGTACATCGTTGCCTTGGGCGCCTTCTTCGGCGCCGCGGTCGGCTGCTGCGGCACTCCCGCACTCGACACTCCAGCCGGTACTCCGACCGGAGCGGCCGCGGGAGCGCCAGCTGCGCCGCCGGCCGCGGCTGGGTCGTCGGTGCCAGTCAGTACTGCGGTGAGCACGCTGACGCCGGCCACCGCGGCGGCCGCGAGGCCTGTCGCGACCAGGCGCATTGTCCGCTGCCGAACTGTCGTCTTCCTCTGCATTTCAGTTGCCCTCCGCAAGTGGATGCTCTCGGGCTGAAGGACGCGACACCACGCGGGAAGGTTCTTCAACGAGGCAAGGGATTCTTCGCCTTGTCCGGATACTGGTCGATCAACGTGCCGTTCCGGTCGTACACGAACATCGACACGTCCTGCACCGGCGGGCCGGGCGTGACCGTCGCCGTCTTGTCCTTCGGCAGCTCGACGGACAGCTCCACCCAGCCTGGAATCCCGGCCAGCCGATAGATCTTGCCGTACCACGCTTTGTCGCCCCGGACGTAGACGACCTTGCTCGCCTTGTCGCTGCGGTAGACGGAGCTGTAGACCAGCCCGGAGATCTGCATCCCGCCGAGCGACCGCGGGTCCCCGAGGTTGTCGTTCCCCACCGTCGCGCGCCACCCGAACGGCTCGTACTCCGGTTCGCCCGGCGCTCGGCTGATCACCGCCCACTTGGTGCCGCGGGTCCTGAAGTAGTGGTGCTGCCCGATCTTCACCTCGGTCCCGGCGCGCAACGTACCGACCTGCGGTGCGATGTTCTGGAACTCATAGGCAGACGACGGAGTCGCCGACTGCGACGGACTTCCGGCTACTGGTGGTGGACTGAAGGGCTCCTGGCCGGCGTCGTTGCTGCCAGCGACGATCCCCACTGTGGCGACCGCGGCGACCGCTGCCGACGCGACCACACCGACCGCGACACCACGGACCCGCCGACGGCGATGCGCCCCTGCGATCACCCTCGCGGGATCGAGCGGACGAGCGGCGGGGTCCTCGAGCCGAAGTACCGTCTTGATGTCGTCGTCGTTCATATGCGCTCTCCTACGTGGCTGCCGCTCAGTTCGGGGGCAGCGCGCAACTTCTGCAGCGCCCGGGAATTCGCGCTCTTCACCGTGCCGATCGCGACCCCGAGGATCGCGGCTGTCTGGGCCTCGGTCAGGTCCTCGACGTACCGCAGTACCACCACTGCCCGCTCCCGGCGGGTCAGCGCCGCCAACGCCGCCCCCAGCGCCAGCCGGCGATCCACGCCACCCGACGCGTCAGCCACGGAGAGGCCGAACCGCTGATCTACCTCCGCGGCGTCACCGCTGGGCCGCTCCCGCCAGGGCCGCCGCCGCACCCACGACAGATGCTGGTTGACGACTGCCTGCCGCACATAGCCGAAGGGATCGCCCAGCTCGATCCGCTCCCACCGCAGATAGGCCTTCTCGAGCGCGGTCTGCACCAGGTCCTCGGCCAGCAGGGGGTCGCCACAAAGCATCCGCGCGATGTGCACCAATCGCGCGGACCTGGCGAGAACGAAAGCCGTGAAGTCCTCATCCCGGCTCACCGACCGCTGCATACCCCTCCCGTCATCCCGTCCACGCTGAATGACGCCCCAGCCCCCCGAAAGGTTCTGCGAGGAGCGTTTAGCTGCGCTGGAGGTTGGTGTTCTGGAGGTCGGTTCTGGCCAGGTCGGCCCGGCCCGGGAGTGGGGTGGGAGCGTCCGCGGCCAGGCGGACCCGGTCGCGGCCGGCGGCCTTGGCGGCGTACATGGCGCGGTCGGCGCGGAAGAGGAGGTCGTCGACCGTCTGGCCGTCCGACGGGTAGACCGAGACACCGATCGAGACGGTCAGGCGGAAGGTGTCGGGATCGAGGTCCGGATCATCCAGTACTCCGGCGCACATGGCGGCCAGGGGGCTCGCGGCGACCGCGCTGCGAAGGCGGTCCGCCGTCACCGTGGCGTCGGCCAGGTCCGTGTCCGGCAGGGCGATGACGAACTCCTCACCACCGAACCGGCCGATCACATCCTTCGCCCGGATCGCGCTCCGCAGAATCGTCGCGACCGCCCGCAACGCCTCGTCGCCGACCAGGTGTCCATGCCGGTCGTTCACCAGCTTGAAGTGGTCGATGTCGATCAGCAGCACCGACATCGGCTCGCGCTGGGTCCGGGACGTCCGCAGCATCTCCTCGGTGCGACGCCGCCACCAGTCGATCCGGCCCAGGCTGGTCTTCGGATCGGTCTGCGCTTCCGACTCGAACTGACCGAGCAGCAACGCCCGCTGCGCGGTGAGCGTGATCGGGATCGCCAGGAACGCGAACCACGGACTGATCATGGCAGCACCGGCCAGCAGACAACCAAGCGTGGCCGCGGTGGCATCGATGGAGAAGTCATCCTTGTCGCCGATGGTGTCGCGCCGGCTGCTGCCCGGCACGATCAGCGCGATCGCCAGGCCGCAGACCAAGTTGTCGGCGATGATGTAGCTGACCGCGGCAGCCGCCATCGAGGCGACCAGGCCAAGCGACGTGTCCCCGGTCAACTCACGGGCGGAGACGAACACCCCATGCGCGGCTCCGACACAGAGGACCTGCACCGCAGTGGAGAACGCCCAGCGGTAGGGGATGCATTTGCCGGCCCGGATCCGCCACCAGATCCGCAGCAGGACGAGGACGAGGATCGCCAGCGCGGGGTGCAGGATGAGGGCCGCGGCGATCGTCCAGGCCGAAGCCAGGTCCTTGTGCAGCGCACCGCCACGGCGCCGCCGGTTCTCCACCCGGCGCGCACCTTCCACCGAGATCAACGCCGACGCGGTCAGCGCGAACACCAGGTCGAGACCGTCCCACGACGGCAGTTCCGAGAACGCCGTCACGCCGTACCCGATCGCGAGTAGGTCCACCAGCACGACCAGGCAGAACGCTGGGACCGTCAGGGTCCACAGCGCCCATTCCCGTACCGCTCGCCTACTCTGCGCAACCATCACCTCTCACGGTACGACGTGTTCGGTGCCCGTCCCAATCGGTCTCGGCGTGCTGCCGATGACGACTTGGAAACGAAAGTCAGCGCCTGCCGGATCAGTCGTTTGATCAAGGATCAAAGATCGGACACCCTTTCGACCACCGTCGAAAGGGTCCTCCTCAAGCGCTCGAAAGCCTGCTGAAACAGGAGATTCTCAGCGCTTACGGCGAGCGGCACCGAAGAGACCACGGACGATCTCGCGACCGGCCGAGCGAGCGAACTGCTTGAAGACGGACGACCCGACCACCTGCTCGACCATCGACTTCTCCTGCTTCGCCCGCGGCGCCTTGGGCTCACTCTGCGGCTGCGACGGCTCGGCCTTCGCTTCCGCCTCTGCCTGCTCGGCGCCCGCCTGCACCTTGGCGGCGAGCTTCTCGTACGCCGACTCGCGGTCAACCACCTCGGTGTACTTCGCGTTGTTCGGCGAACCCTGCACCGCGGCCGCAAGCTGCTCCGCCGAGGCAGGCGCCATCAACGACTGCGGCGCCCGCAACCGGGTCCAGGCGACCGGCGTCGGCGCGCCCTTCTCGTTCATGACCGTCACGATCGCCTCGCCGATACCGAGCTGGGTCAGCACCTCGCCCAGGTCGTACGACGAGTTCGGGAACGTGGACACCGTGGCCTTCAGCGCCTTCGCGTCGTTCGGAGTGTGCGCCCGCAGTTGGTGCTGGACCCGCGACCCGAGCTGCGCGAGCACGTCGTCCGGCACGTCCTTCGGGGTCTGGGTGACGAAGAAGACGCCGACACCCTTCGACCGGATCAGCCGGACCGTCTGGGCGATCGAGTCCAGGAACGCCTTCGACGCGTCGTTGAACAGCAGGTGGGCCTCGTCGAAGAAGAACACCAGCTTCGGCTTGTCCACGTCGCCGACCTCGGGCAGGTCGTGGAACAGGTCCGCGAGCAGCCACATCAGGAAGGTGGAGAACAGCGCCGGCCGGTCCTGCAGGTTCGGCAGCTCCAGCAGCGAGACGACGCCCTTGCCGTCGCGCTCCTGCATCAGGTCGGCGGTGTCGAACTCGGGCTCGCCGAAGAACGCGTCAGCGCCCTGGTCCGCGAACCCGATCAGCGCCCGCAGGATCACCCCGGCGGTCGCCGCGGACAGACCGCCCAGCTCCTTCAGGTCCGCCTTGCCCTCGTCACTGGCCAGGTGCTGGATCACCGCGCGGAGGTCCTTCAGGTCCAGCAGGGTCAGCCCCTGCTTGTCCGCATAGTGGAAGATCAGCCCGAGCGAGGACTCCTGGACATCGTTCAGCCCGAGCACCTTCGACAGCAGCACCGGGCCGAACGAGGTGATCGTGGCGCGGATCGGTACGCCGGTGCCCTGGCCGCCGAGCGCGTAGAACTCGGTCGGGAAGCCCACTGCGGCCCAGTCCTGGCCGATCGTCTTGGTCCGGGCGAGGAGCTTCTCGCTCTCCTCGCCCGGTTGCGAGATGCCGGACAGGTCGCCCTTGATGTCGGCTGCGAACACGGAGACCCCCGCCGCCGAGAGCTGTTCGGCCATCAGTTGGAGGGTCTTCGTCTTGCCGGTACCGGTGGCGCCCGCGACCAGGCCGTGCCGGTTCACCATGGACAGCGGGATCCGGACCGCCGCCTCCACGTTCGGCGTACCGTCGACCAGCAGCGCGCCCAGCTCGATGGCCGGTCCCTCGAACGCGTACCCCTGCTTGACGGTCTCCACGACGTCCGATGTCTCGGCCATGTCAGCACTGCCTTTCGAGCGAAGAAGCTTTCCCCTGCGCTCGGCATGCTAGCGGTCAAGTCAGCGCAGGACGACGACCTTGGTACTGCTCGTGGTGAAGGCCCAGATGGTGTCCGACATCGACTTCTGCACCCGGATGCAGCCGTGCGACGCCTTCGAGTTGGTCCCGAGCAGCCAGTCCGCGTGGATCTGCGCGCCGTTGCTCTTGTACGTCGGGATCTGGTGGAAGCCGATCCCACAGGACGCGAACCGGACGAAGTTGTTCAGATAGAGGCTGCCGCCGTCGGTGTTGCGCTTGATCCGGCCGGCGCGGCCGCACTTGGAGCCACTGGAGTAGGTCCCGGGCTTCAGGTAGGTGGGATTGTCGATGATGCCGCCCTGCCGGACGATCTTGCCCTTGGCATCGACCAGCCAGAGCCAGTTCTGCCCCTGGCTGAGCACGATCCGGCGCCCGCTGCCGCTGCCCGCCGGCACCGGCCGGACATCGCAGCGCTTGGCGGAGGCCGCCATCAGCCGCCCGTACGTCGTACCGCCGAGCGAACCGTTCTGCGTCATCCTGTTGGCCGACTGGAAGCGCACGGTCGCGGCCTTGGTCATCGCCCCGATCTTGCCGTCGACGGGGCCTGAAAAGCAGCCGAGCTTGTTCAGACGGGTCTGGGCCGCCTTGTTCTGCGCGCCGGTCAGCGCCTCCGCCGGAATCGTCGTACCGGCGACCGCGACGACCAGCGCCGCGGCCCCCATACCCAACCTGGTCAGCACCTTCATGATTGCCCCCTGTTTGTCCCTATCCCTAGTGGACGTCCGGGACGGTGTAAAGGTTGAGTCCTGGTCACGACTTTTCCGGTGACATTCCCGACCCTGCTTGCAGACCTCATCCCCCGCTAGACTTGCCCGGGTGATCTTCAAGCGCGTGGGGGAGGAACGGCCATACCCGGACCATGGGTACAAGCCGAAGGACTGGTCGGTGCTGCCTCCACGGCAGATCCGGCTGGACGAGCTCGTCACCACGAAGGGCACCCTCGACCTGAACGCGCTGCTCGATGAGGACTCCACTTTCTACGGCGATCTGTTCGCTCATGTGGTCGAGTGGAAGGGCGAACTGTTCCTCGAGGACGGCCTGCACCGCGCCCTCCGCGCGGCCCTGCAGCAGCGTCTGGTCCTGCACGCCCGGGTCCTGGTCGTGGACTGAGTCTCGATGACCGCCCTGTATCCGCAGCCGAGACCGCACTCGCGGATTCATTGGCGGACGCCCATCACGATGGTCGTGCTGCTCGGGATCCTGATCGGCGGCACCTGGTGGGGCTGGAACTCGCTGACCGACAGCAGCGCCGAGGCGAACTGCGTCGAGCAGAAACTGCCGAACAACCGGCTGGTGCCGAAGCAGGTCGTGGTGAACATCTACAACGGCGGCGCCCGGGCCGGTACGGCGGCCAAGGTGGCGGCGGACCTGAAGAAGCGCGGCTTCAACATCGGCAAGATCGCCAACGAGCCGAACGGTGACAAGGTCGACCTGGTCTCCATCCGCGGCGCCACTGCGGACGCCCCGGAGCTGAAGCTGGTCGCGGGTCAGCTGAACCAGAAGGCGGCCGCGGCCGCCGACGCCCGTCCCGACCACACGGTCGATGTGGTCGTCGGCAGCGGCTACACCAAGCTGAACGCCAAGGGCCTGCCGTCGATCGCGGTCCCCGCGGACAGCACCCTCTGCCTCCCGATCGTCAAGACCCCCCAACCCATCCCCTCCGGCCAGAACCCGAACTGACTAGTGTCCCGTGAGCGATGTAGCTTGAACGATGCTGGCGTTCAGGTGCGTGCATCGGGGCGTTTGAGAAGCGTCCTCGATGCGGAGCATCGTGGATGATTCTCAAAGGTCGCGAGGTGCGTGCCTGGGCGACAGCAGCGTCAAGCTACATCGCTCACGGGACACTAGCGGTCTTGTTCGCGGCCTCGTTCGCCGAACCAGCCGGCCAGGCGGCCTCCTCGGCTGACTGCGCGGAGCCGGCGGACGGTTTGCTCTCGGAGGGTGCTCGGGGCGACCACGAGCAGCGCGTCGCCGGCTCGTAGTACGGTCCGGCGCTCCGGTACGAACGCCTCCTGCTGGCGGATCACCAGCGACACCGAAACCCCGGCCGGCAGGCGTAGTTCGCCGATCTCGACCCCGGCGAGCCTCGACTCGCTCGGCACGTGCACCTGGAGCATGTCCGCCCCGAGCGACTCCAGCGGTGCCACGTCGATATCGACCTCGTACGCCGCGTTGTCGTCGAGCACCCTCAACCGCCGGGCCAACCACGGCAACGACGGCCCCTGCAGCAGCGTGAACAGCGTCACCAGGACGAAGACCACGTCGAACACCCGCTCCGACTGCGGCACCTTCTCCGCCAGCGGGATCGTCGCCAGGACGATCGGCACCGCACCGCGCAGCCCCGCCCACGCGATGAACGTCTGCTCGTTCCACGGCACCTTGAACGGGGTCGCCGACAGCGCGACCGCCGCGAACCGGCCGACCACCGTCACCGCGATCCCGATCACCAGCGCGACGCCGACATCGTCGAGCCCGATCCGGCCCGGTGACGCGAGCAGACCGAGCATCACGAACAGCCCGATCTGCGCCAACCACGCGAACCCGTCCACGAAAGACCTGGTCGCCAGCCGGTGCGGCAGTTCCGCCCGCCCGATCACCAGACTCGTCACATAGACCGCGGCGAACCCCGAGACGTGCAGGAGCACAGTGCCCCCGGCGTACGAGATGACGGCCAAGGAGACGATCGCGAGCGGGTAGAGACCGGCCGAACTGAGAGCGACCCGCCGCAACAGCCACACGCTCGCCCAGCCGACCAGCAGCCCGAACAGCGCCCCGACCACCAGTTCGTAGACGACCAGGCCGCCGAAATGGAGCCAGCCTTTGTCCCCCACCTCGCCGGTGCTGACCAGCGTCACCAGGAGCACGGTCGGAGCGTCGTTCAGGCCGGACTCGGCCTCCAGAGCACCCCGGAGCCGCGGCCGGATCGGGACCCGCCGGAGTACGGAGAAGACCGCGGCGGCGTCGGTCGGGGACGTGACGGCACCGATCAGCACGGAGATCTGCCAGTCGAGCCCGAGGACGAAGTGCGCCACGCAGGCCACCACCCCGACGCTGATCGCCACACCGACAGTCGCCAGTACGACGCCCAGTGGCATCACCGGGCGAACCTCGTTCCACCTGGTGGTCAGACCACCCTCGGTCAGGATGATCACCAGCGCGGCGAACCCCAACGCATGGGCCAGTTCGGCGTTCTCGAACTCGATCCCGAGCCCCGACTCGCCCAGCAGCACGCCCATGCCGAGGTAGATCAGCAGCGAAGGCAGCCCCAACCGACCGGACAATCGCACAGCGACGATCGCCACCAGCAGCACCGTGGCGCCGGCCAGCAGGATCCGGTCGAGTTCGTGCACGTCCACAGCGGCCCTTAGGTCGGGGACTGAAGCTTAATGGAGCCGTGCCTCCGGCAACGAATCATCCCGCTGAGCGGCGCCGGGGCCGAAAGGGCGAAGACCCTGACGCGTCACACGGCATCAGGGTCTTCGGCGTTGCGACCACCCGGGGGTGGTTTGGCGGTGGCGGAGGGATTTGAACCCTCGGAAGGGGGGTACCCTTCACGCGCTTTCGAGGCGCGCTCCTTCGGCCGCTCGGACACGCCACCGCCGCAGAGGCTATCAAGACCTGTGCCCGGTGAAGAAATCGCGGAGCCTCGCACCGGCCACATCGGCCATCACGCCGCCGACGACTTCGGGCCGATGGTTGAGCCTGCGGTCCCGGACGACGTCCCAGAGCGAGCCCACCGCGCCCGCCTTCTCGTCGTACGCGGCGAACACCAGGCGGTCCAGCCGGGAGAGCACGATCGCGCCCGCACACATGGTGCAGGGCTCCAGCGTGACCACCAGGGTGCACCCCGTCAGTCGCCATTCCCCGACATGCCTGGCCGCCTCGCGGATCGCCAGTACCTCGGCGTGGGCGGTCGGGTCGCCGGTCTCCTCGCGCTCGTTGTGGCCGCGGCCGATCACCTGGCCGTCCGCGTCCACTACGACGGCCCCGATCGGTACGTCGTCGGTGACCTTCTCGCTCTCCGCCAGCGCCAGGCCCATCAGGTCGGCCCAGCGCTTGTGCGCCGGCGGACTAGCCAATGGCTTCGATCGCCTCGTGGAACTGGTTGCCGAAGCCGAGCGCCTCGGCGATCTCCTCGAGCATCTCCTCGGGGTAGAGGTCGACGTCGTCGATCAGTGCCCCCAGGTCCATCGCGCTCATCCCGAGGTCGGCGATGATCGCCAGGTCCCCGGCCGGTACCTGCTCGTCGTCGTCATCGGCCAGCGGGATGTCGAGTTCGTCGACCACCTGCCGGGCCAGCGGCCACTCGGTCGCGGCGGTGACGTCGGACAGCAGCAGCCGCGCGCGGCCGCCGATCACCCGCAGCACGATGAAGAAGTCCTCGTCCACCGAGATCATCCCGATCACCCCGGCCTCGCCGGGATAGCGGCGCAGGGCCGACACCAGAGCAGACAGATCGGGTTCACCACGTAGCGCCAGAGGCGTGACCGTCCAGACCCCGTCCTCTGTGTAGGCCGCGACCGCGAAGTCGAGCTCTGTGGTGGTCATGGGCCCAGCCGTGGGATCAGACACGGGCTCATCGTCGCAGAATCCCGCCGTACGTGGGAGATGTTCGGAGTTTCAACGAGGTATCGGTGCCCCTCCGATTCCCCCACGACCACACAGAGCAACCTTCCAGCCCTCCGCACGACGCTCCCCGAAGGACGACGACGCCCGAACGACGCCACCCGGGGCCGGCGCGGCGTCGTACGGACGAGGTGGTCTGACGGACGGGTCAGGCCTTCACTGTCACCGTTACTTCGCGGTTCCAGGGCGAGTTGTCCAACCTCGGGCCGGACACGACTACCCGCAGGCGGAAGGTTCCGGTCCGGCTCGGCTTCCAATAGCGGGAGTACGAGCCGTTGGCCAAGGTGTAGCTGGCTGATCCGGCCGGTACCCAGGCAGTGCCGGTCCAGATCTCCAACGCGGTCCAGAGCTTGCCGGGGAACGCAGTACCGGAAACCTTCCACAGTTTGTTCACCTGACCAGTGCTTGCAGCGGACAAGTAGCTCATCGCGAGCAACTTGTGCGCCGTCACGAAGCCTGAATAGACCGGGTACTGGTCGCCCGCGCCGGGGACGATCGCGCGCAACGTGGTGGTCTGGGTGAACGCCACTGTGGCGCGATACCGGCCGCTGGAGTCGCTCTTGGCCGTCGTGATGCGGGAGCCGACCTGGTGCATGATGTCGACCGTGCGGTTGGCGCTGGGCGCCTGTACGCCCGTGCTGGTGTACTGCCTGACCATGCCAGTGATGGTCGTCCTGGCGGTGCCACTGGTTCGGGCGGGCTGCTCCAAGGTGAGTGTGGTCGTGCGGATCACCTTGAAAGGCACGTTGACGTCGCGGAACTTCGCCCCCCAGGTGACCTTCTTGATCACCCAGTCCCCGGCTCCGCTGGCGACGGACGCCGACAGGAATCCGTACTTTCTCCAGCTCGGCGGGCCGCTGGTTCCGCCGTCCTTGTCGAGCGGTACGACGGTCCGCTGGCTGCCGTCGGCCTTCTGCACGACCGCAGTCATGCCGACGCAGACGTTCTCGAGGTTGTCCATGCCCAGCCTGACGGAGACCGGCACCTGGAGCGGCACGTTGGACAGCGTGCCCTCGAAGGGCCAGCCGTCCTGCGTGATGCTGGGCGGACCGAGACACCATTCGTCCGGCACGGGTTCGGCGGACGCTTGCGTTGCGGCTCCTGCAGTCAGGAGCACTGTAGTTAGAAGGACTCGGATGGACGTGGTGGTGAGACTACTGCGCATGCGCGCACACTCCTTGTTTAGAAGCCGGAACCGGCTCTACCCACTCGATGCGCACACCGCTCCGAATGTTGCGATACCCCCGCCGGTACTCCGGTACGTGGCGACCCGCAGTACGGGTCGTCAATGGTGGTAGGTGGCGCGGCGCATGGCTTCGCGGAGTTGGCGGACGCGGGCCCGGCGGGGGGCGATCCGGTCCCGGAGGGCGCGGGCCTCCTCCAGTTCGCGGAGGAAGGCGGCGCGGCGGCGCAGCCGGTCCAGTTGTTCGGGCGACTTCCCGGAGTTCTCAGCCACGGGCGCACGTCCTTGTCGGTTGAGGCGAGGCGCCCCGGGGCGGGGGCCGGCACTGACCTGAATCGACTGCCTTTCGACCGTAACAGCGGGTTTGCTTCCCGGCAGCGAATCGCCGACGGTAGCGTTCCCGCCATGCAGATCCTCGTCGTGGACCACCCGCTCGTCGCCCACAAGCTCACCGCGCTGCGGGACGAGCGGACGGACTCGCCCACCTTCCGGCGGCTGACCGAGGAGCTCGTCACGCTGCTCGCGTACGAGGCCACCCGGGATGTGCGGACCGGTCCGATCTCCGTCCGTACGCCGGTCGCGGAGGCCGAGGGGGTCAAGCTGACCTCGCCGAAGCCCCTGGTGGTTCCGATCCTGCGGGCCGGCCTCGGCATGCTCGAGGGGATGTCCCGGCTGCTGCCGACCGCGGAGGTCGGGTTCCTCGGGATGATCCGGAACGAGGAGACGCTGGACGCCTCGACGTACGCCGAGAGGCTGCCGGAGGACCTGTCCGGCCGGCAGTGCTACGTGCTCGACCCGATGCTCGCGACCGGTGGCACGCTGGCCGCGGCGATCCGCTTCCTGGTGAACCGCGGCGCCGACCACATCACCGCGATCTGCCTGCTGGCGGCGCCCGAGGGCGTCAAGCGGATCGAGGGCGAACTGGCCGACCTGCACGTCCCGGTCAACCTCGTGATCGCCGGCATGGACTCGCACCTGAACGAGAAGGGCTACATCGTCCCCGGCCTCGGCGACGCCGGCGACCGCCTCTACGGCGTCGCCCAGTAGCCCTCACTGCTTACGTCCGAAGAAGCGAGGGGCCTGCCCCGCGGTTCTTCGGACGCAAGAGCTGTCTAGACGAGGTTGTTGCGGTAGAAGAGGTTGGCTCGGCGGTCGCCGGCGACGCCGGAGGCGAAGCCGAAGTACAGGCGGGCGGTCGCGTCGGTCGAGCCGTAGACCGCCATCCCCTCGGCCTCGCGGTAGGTCAGGCTCTGGCCCGCGAGGCTGAGGCACGAGTCGACGAGCACGCCCTGGTTGATGTCGTAGCACCACAGTTTCGAGTTCGCCTTGGCCGGGTCGGGAGCCCCGGGGTAGGCCGTGCCCTCCCAGAAGTACACGTACGAGCCGTAGAGCGCCCAGCCCTGGAAGGCGACACCGGGCGTCAGGGCCGGCTGCTTGAAGGACGTGAGCACGGTCGAGAAGTCCCCCGCGGCCGCGGCGGCGAGCGAGTAGATGTTGACGTGCATGCCGTCGGACAACGCGTGCCGGATGCCGATTCGGCCGTACCGCTGATCGATCGCGGGGGTGAACACGCTGCCGTTCGACACCGGCTTCCACTTCGTCACCGACGACGAGCTGAGGGTGGCGCCGTTCTGCCAGGGGAACCTGCAGATCTGGCGACCGCGCCCGTTCGCGGTGTCCACGTCGGTCTCGGTCCAGATGTACGTCGTACTGCCGACCGCCTGGGCGCCGATCGACACGGCATGACCGAAACCGTTCAGGTACATGTGACCGAGCACGGTGCCGGAGAAGTTGAGCTGGCTCAGGGTGAGGTCACCGCTGTTGGCCGGCGTACCGGATCTCAGCTGGCCGGTGAAGAGCCGGTTATTGGGGGTGTCGAACGCGAAGGACTGCATCACGGTCGGCCCCCACAACGGCTTGCTGCGGAAGATCTCGCCACCGGATCCACTCATGGTGAACCGTTTGGTGGCGGGCAGGGCTTCGACACGTAGAGGAGCACGGACAGGGGCGGCGGAGGCGTGGGCGACTCCTGACGAACCGGCGACGAGCATCGCACCGGCTCCGGCGAGCAACCCACGGCGGGAAAGGTTGTCCATACCCAGCGACGGTAAGAGATTTACCGTGCACTGTCAGTAGCTCGCACAAATATTTCTGTGAACTTCTCAGTGAAGGCTGTTAGAAGGCGTAGGGGTACGGCGACCAGTCGGCCGGCCGCTTCTCCAGGAACGAGTCGCGTCCCTCGGCGGCCTCGTCGGTGCCGTAGGCCAGCCGGGTCGCCTCGCCCGCGAAGATCTGCTGACCCACCAGACCGTCGTCGATCAGGTTGAACGCGTACTTGAGCATCCGCTGCGCGGTCGGGGACTTCGCGCAGATCTTCTTGCCCCACTCCAGCGCGACCGCCTCGAGCTCGGCATGCGGCACGACCTTGTTCACCATGCCCATCCGGAAGGCGTCCTCGGCGGAGTACTCGTCGCCCAGGAAGAAGATCTCCCGGGCGAACTTCTGCCCGACCTGCCGGGCCAGGTACGCCGATCCGAAACCACCGTCGAACGACGCCACATCCGCATCCGTCTGCTTGAACCGCGCATGCTCGGCCGAGGCGATCGTGAGGTCCGCAACGACATGCAGACTGTGCCCGCCACCCGCTGCCCACCCCGGCACGACAGCGATGACCACCTTCGACATGAAGCGGATCAACCGCTGTACTTCGAGGATGTGGAGCCGCCCTGCCTTGGCCGGGTCGATCGTGTCGGC
>Ga0193742_1000950_pt1 | contig 18311 bp, 22 predicted proteins | sample L2c1metaG_FD_165511 | JGI IMG/M metagenome (GOLD analysis project Ga0193742, IMG submission 165511) | Soil microbial communities from a riparian zone of the East river system, Colorado, United States - L2c1 | ecosystem: Environmental > Terrestrial > Soil > Riparian zone | place: USA: East River... | reverse complement strand
TGGTCATTAATTTGCTGGTTGCGGCGTTCTTTGGAACACTTGTCCCGCTCATTATGCAAAAACTTGGCAAGGATCCGGCTGCGTCGGCAACTATCTTTATCACGACTGCCACTGACGTGCTGGGATTCCTCGTGTTCCTGGGCCTGGCAACACTTATTCTAACTTGATTTAGATTGGTCTCAAGTTACGTTTATATCTGTTGGGTCAACAGAACTACGGAAACCTCCTACGGTGTGAACCTGACGATAATCATCTGGGGTCCAAAGCCTTCCACGGATTGATTGATTGAATGCAACCACTTGTTGATAGTTAGCCTGCTCCTCTGTTTGTGAAACAAACTCAGGATCAGGAAACCGGATTGCTTCAACCCAATGTTTCTGACCATCATCTGTATGGGTTGCCTCCAGGCACTCTTCCAGGTCGGTGCTATATACATGATAAAAATTGAAGAGACCCGCAATCTCCGTTTCATACATCATGTCTCCAGGCTCGCAGACGGGCGTCTCGCCTACGTATCCTTGTGCTAGACGTTCCTGCCATATATCTTGCCAGCCATCAACCCAGTCGCCAGTTGCCGAGGTAGTTACGACTATTTCACCTTGAGGGTGGGTGAGGTCCCCAAGCAGTTTAAATGTAGACTGGCGACGAGCTGCACCCGGCATATGGCCAATTCCGGAGTACCAAGATGAGGTTACAGAAAAAGATTCGCCATTATTTGCTTCCGTTAGTAGGTTTTTTATCATATCTGGAGTATCTTCTTCGTGACCATGAACAAAACAACAAGTAATAGTAGTGTCCTTCATTACCCTGCGGAAACTACCAGCAATATAGCCCTTCGTAACTTGTTTTGGATGCGCTATCTGCCCTTGCTCATCGAAGCCCTGAGTGCGTAGATTATGCATTGCTTTTTCCAGGCCTACCCTAGAAACATCATATGCAACTACTCGTACCTCTCTTTTGTTTCCCCGTAAACCTGGGTAAGAGATCATAAATTCGTTAGTGACTCGACCAGTTCCATATCCCCAGTCAAGGATAGACAATACGGGATTATTCGACAAAGATACAGCAGCCCTATCCACCGCACCTTGCAATGCCGACATCTCTGCTGTCAAGACATGAACTGCCGAACGATCATCATACGCATCGCCCGCAAATCGCTCATCGTAGATAGCTTCTTGTATACCTGGCATACCGACAACTATACAGGAGTAATCAAATAATTAAGGTCGTTTAAAATAAAAAACACCCACGGTAGCGATCAATGAGTGTTTTTTATTTGGAGGGCCAGCGGGGACTTGTTGTCACGTCTTGCTCGAAAACGGATAAATCCTATTTTCTCGGCCGAGCATGGAAAACGTAGATAGCCGACTGGCTATCTACGCCCTCTCGGGTTCAAGCCCCCGCTAATCGCAGCCATAATAAAAACCGACCGGTAGCGAATGGTCGGTTTTTATTATGGAGGGCCAGCGGGGACTTGAACCCCGGACACCCTGCTTAAGAGGCAGGTGCTCTAACCAGCTGAGCTACTGGCCCGTAGTGCAGCTAACAAATAGAGACTATACCAGAGGTGGCTGCCCCTGTAAAGCGGGCATGACTCAGGTATTATTCAACGATGATCGAACCGGTATCGTTCGGGTTTTCGTGATTATGATATCCCCAGGTTCCCTTTTTCGTCACGACGAAGGTTTTGCTCTGGCCGGGCTCGACGTCACCAACGTTTAATTCGGCTTCTTTGGTATGGGTTGGGTGGTCATCAGAATTAAATGATAATGCATTATCTGAATCATTTTTGATACGGACTGTGTCACCGGACTTCACCGTGATCTGTTGCGGCGTAAAGCCGCTGTTCGTATAGCTGATAGTGGCTGCTACTTTATCGGCGTCAGTAGGCGTTGTCGTAGTATCAGGTTGCGTGGACTGGCTTGAGTCCGTATTGGTATTGGTTGTCGCAGGTGCGCCGCCCTTTTGTGCCCAAATAACCCCCGCAATCACCACGATGACGACGATGATAATTCCTATGATGGTTACTGCTTTATTCTTCATAAATACCTCCTAGTGTATTTACTTATTATGATACAAGGTTCATTATTTTGGTATGGACACGACAGATAATCTCACAAAACAATCGAGTTTACTGCCTAATATTCTCGCAACTATCCTCACGCTGATTAGTGTGGCCGTGGCAATCATCGCGTGGCGCCAGATCAATACCGGACCACTCGATTCGTTATCAGTGTATGAAATCTTCCCCCTGTTCGGGCTCATCGCATTCAGCCTATTGTGGTGTCTGTACACGACCGATGCAGCGGCAAACTATCTCGAGGTTGAAAACGAAACGCTACGCCCCTACTACCGTATTACTGGCTACATCTTGCTCGCTGCTTTGCTCGCTCACCCGCTACTGTTAATAATCCCACTATGGAATGACGGTTTTGGTCCACCGCCCGGGAGCTATTCCGCTTACATCGGTGAAAAATTAGTATGGGTTGTGCTGCTCGGTACTGTCAGTTTGTTTATATTTTTGTCCTACGAACTCCGCCGTTGGTTCAAACAGAAAAACTGGTGGAGATGGATAGTCTATGCGAACGACATTGCAATGCTCGCCATCCTCTATCATGGCTATCGGATCGGCGGAGAACTGCAAAGTGGTTGGTTCCGGTATGTATGGTTTTTCTATGGTGTGATGTTCGTGATTTATATCGTCTATATGCGATTTTACAGACGAACTCAGCTTGTCAGATCATCAGACTAATTAACTAGCCAAGTTGGCGATAGCAACATATTTCGCCCATCGGTTGGCCTCGTTACCTATGCGGGGATCGTCCAATCCCATACCGGTCAGCCATTCCTGCGAAGCAATACTGAAGCAGTAAAAATCAGCGTCGAATTCCCGCAGTTCGTCGATTTCGCGCTGGGCAAGCGCAGCCAAATAGACTCTAGTCGCGCCCTTGTCTTCCAGATGTTTTTTCGTGAATGAATAGGTGCCACCTTTGTCGATCAAATCATCTAAAACGATGACCGTGCGGCCGGTAATCGCTGTTTTGTAACTGAGGTCCATGACCACATGCGGAGTGGGCGATGGTGTTTGATTCGCGCCATACCTGCTCACGGTCATATAGTCCAGTTCCGGGAAAAAATGTGGATCTTGCTGCGTGATGGCGAACATGAGCTCGGATGAAAACGGAATACCGCCGCGGAGCAGGCACACGAACAATGGGTTTTGGTTTTTGAACTCGCGGATAATCTCAATCGCAAGTTTGTTGATTGCGGCTTTTACTTCCTGGTCAGTCGCCAGTATTTCGCTATGTAACGCACGTTTGGTTTCTGTATTAGTGTCATGCATTGCTCTATTGTACACGCACCGTTAATCCCTAGTTTAGAAAAAATGACAAAAAAATAGGCCTCCCAGGAAGCCTATTTAATTATTAATGTTCTATTGGACTAGGTCGTCGAACTCGCCCTTTTTGGCACCGTCCAGGAAAGCATCCCATTCGTTGACAGTGTATTGAAGGACTGGGCCCTGACCTACCTGTTTGGAGTCACGTACAGCGACACCCCCGTCGGCCAGCTTTGCAACCTCGAGGCAGTTACCGTTTGGACCACTTTTGGCAGCCTTGCGCCACTCTAACTTAGTTTGGTCGATATCGTATGTCATATACTATCCTCCCGTTTAAAGTTACCCATCCATTATACTCCATGTAGCATACGCACTTGAAGCTAGATGATTTTCTCTTTTTCAAGAACACGTAGGATTTGTTTCGAGGTTCCAAAGATACGGCCAAAAAGCGCACTAGTAACCATCACCAGCCCTATCGCACCTATGGATTCCCCCGATGCAAATAATTCTGCTATACGCGTTCGGTTCAATTCAAACGCGATAAATAAAACCAGGACTACGACACCGTAAATATCTATTTTCCCAATAACTTCTACTTCGTGGTGGTTCCACGTAATCTTGTACATTCTTGCTGAAATAATGCCTGCGGTGATTCCAATGATAATCGCGATCATTACTTGCCAGAAAATTGCCTGCGAAATGATGACGCTATAAATAGTTATGACGAAGAGGATGATATAAACAACGGTCAGAATACGCAGGTTATTCCGCAATTTTTTGCTTGTATTCGCTTTTATATATTTCGAGGCAGTGTGTCGCTGATTCATTACCCTTATCATACCAAACTAGGTTGCTTAACGGCCTGCAAGATATGGCTCTAGTAGGGTGCTTATGTTTGCCCATTCTGATTTAATCACTGCTGGATCATACTCGACCTCTAGCTCCAATAGCGCAACATGCACCGCATCGAGATTATGATCACTGTCACATAGCTCATGAGCACGCGAAGTGGCACCAGAAGCATATTCGGCAACTGTCTGTTCGTCCTCGGCATTAGTTTGATGCTCTGCACACTGTTTTGCAATCATGACAAACTCAGCCATCTGTTTTGGGGTAACAAGCTTTTTATCTCCGTCCAGGGAAGTAGCTAAATTAGTAAATTCGTCTAGGCTCATTGCAGATAATCCAAGGGGGGCTGGATCCAACCGGCTAGTAGCAAAATAACAATCAAAATGGTGTACAATACCGACCAAACTAGACTCGACTTTAGCTCTTTTTTAAAATTGATGGGCTTCGAGGAACGAACGGCGTGTTTCATGCCATACTGCAACAAAACTAATCCCACGATGTTTGTGAGCAAGTATCCCACCACAAAAGCTACATTAAACCATCCCGGCTGCGCCCAGGTAACTGTCCCTGCGAACAAGTAGGCAAGCGGTATATTGACTAAAAGATCATTCCACCAGGATATAGGCGAAAGCAAAAAACCAATTATAGCTAACATTCCACCGCCAGCTCGTTTAATAATGCGACGCGCTCGTTTTTTATCAGGTATCACCGACGGTATTGATTCGGCAGGGTTTAAAGCATTTTCGGTATCAGTATTCGGCATGTCCTAAGTGTACCATCGTGTAAGGGCAATGGTACGGCGTGGTTGCGGAGGTTAGAACTTTATTGACCCTCTAAGCTCAAGATATCTTTCACAACTGCCTGGATTGTGTCATCGAAGTCTGAATCGTCCAGTTCATAATATTTATAGCCATATTTTTTCGCTTCCTCACGAATGTATTCGCTCATTTTCTGTACGAATACTCCCACTCCTTGTATCTTCTGCTCCGTATAACCCATAACACTCATCCAATCTTTTTCGGGATTCTCTTGTGCGTACTTGATCATTGATTGAAAGTGCTCTGCCGATGTATTGCCTACAAAAATAATATGCTCTGGCTTATTTCTCATCCCATGGACAAACCTGGGTAAGACGGCCACACCCTCCAAGATATGCGTGGCATCATCCTCGCAAAAACTACTTGCGTATGAGACGATTGGCTCCCAGCATATCTCCGACTCTGCATTTTGAGTATCGACCACCTGCTGAGGGTTGGTCGAGTATACGTTCAGCCATTCTTGATCCGGGAATTGGTCGAGTTTATCAATGCCAAACAAAGGGCTCGATGTATCGACGACTACCTTTTTGATTGCATCACGAATAGCGTCGGCACTAACAACATGGCCATTCACGTTGCTTGCTAACGCATGCGCGAGAAGTGTTTTGCCTACGCGCGGTGACCCACCGATAAAGTATGTACGAGCAAGAGCGTTATTGTCTGGATTCATCCTCTGATGATAGCAAACAATTGTTAGTTTCTATTTACAACTTGGTCTCTAAAATATCAAAACTGAATTAACAGTGTAAAAAACGACGAATCTAGTACACCCGGACGGATTATTAGGAATATATCTCCTTGGAAGTGCTCGAAACATGTTTCTGCATGGTACTGCATCATTAGAGAGGTTAGAACTAAACTTTTAGTTTAACCCTGGTGAAAATGCTCTGGGTGTTGATCATATTCCGCACGAATTTTTTCGTAATATTTGAATACGCCAGAATGCCGTTGTGCTTTTTTTCGGTGAGAAACAAGCGCTGCATCGAAAGCCTTTTTAGTAATGCCCTGCTTTCGATAAAATTCTCCACCGTCCATGAAGCGAATACACAGTGCAATATATTTATCGATCGCACGCACGTATAACGCTTCATTGCTATCTTGTTTTTCGTATTTTTCAAGAGCGTCAATAAGCCATGGAAAATGAGAGAATTTAGCTTTTATTTTCTTGAGTGCTTCTGCTTCATTGCCCTCTTTTAAATCAAGAGCTGCATCGTCTGCCCATACTGAAGTATCGTCCGCGTATACTTCAACTAAATCATGGACGATTGCAAATTGACTCACAATCCCAATATCGAGTGTTGAATCTATGTGCGGAGCAAGACTGCAGGCTAGCATCGCAACTGACCATGAGTGCTCTGCATCATTTTCGTTACGCCGCTTACCTTTTGGCTGGGATGGTAGTAACATATCACGTTCGACTTCATAAAACGGCAAAATAAGCTCACTCAGTAATTCGTTAACTTCGTCATGTGTTGGTGGGACAGTTGATTGCATAGCCCAATCATAGCAAATTTAGTTCGAATCTCGCTGGGCCTACACGATAGACTGCAAACAAAACGACCCCCTGTTCGGGATCGTTAAGCATAAAGGCAATGGTACACCCGGACGGATAGCGGGCTTTGCCCTTCTCCACTCAGCCATGCTCGATGCAAGCATCTGCGCGTGGCTTCGCTACGCCGCACCGCCTCGGCGGTTCGGATTCGCTTCGCGAATCTACCAAGCAAAAGGCCCCACGCAAGGTGGGGCAGTTTGCTTGGTACACCGTAGTGAACGAAGTTGTAACCTTAGTTAGAAGCGCGGAAACTCTAGCTGTTTAGTTCGTCTTCCAATGCCTTGTCTTGGCTTTTCTTATCTTCATGTGCTGCTATGGCTTCATCAACTAGCCCTGGTATCTGGCTGTTTATTGCTAACACATCTTCGGTAACCGCTTGGTGCCAAACCGTTAGGTCCTCGTACACCTCATTTATCTGAGTCTTTAACGTAGCGGTATCGCTAGTTTTATTAAAATACAGTATTACGCAGTCACTTATGACCCATCCACTTGGTCGGTCAACCTCAACCTTTTTTGATGGTATGTAGTTGAAGAAACTGCCGTTAGCGCCAGCATACTTGACTATGCACTCCACGGTATCATCCAGAACACGCACTTCTTTACCCGTAATTTTAGCAATGCGTAAGCGATATTTTTCAATCAGTTCTTCTCTGGGTACTGGTGGACGTTCGCCTAACGTTCGGTATGCACCATGTTCCTTGACATCGCTAGCAATCTGTTCTTTGATGTGACTTAAAACATCAGTCAGGCTTTGTACGTTGTACAATAATTCTTCTCGTTCTCGGGACATATAAATCTTCCTCCTGCGGACATTATACTCTACAGGGGTGGGGTGGACACACATTTGCACTGCCCTGCCATACGACACACGTATGTTTAATTTTGTTCTGTATTTTTATCCTGACTACCAACCAATTTCTGTTTGGCGTCCTGAACTGCGATTTCTGCGAGCAAGGTCAAATACTCTACACTTTTTCTACTTCCTGGTCAGACAGTTTAGCGGCATCGGTGCCCATTATGTCGCGGGCTTCATCAACAGACATGTTTGGCACAGACTACTGTCCCAGCTCGCGTAAATGCAAAGGGTGGATTCCGAGCTTATTTGAACAAATCAGGGCGTCTTCGTCTAAAACTTCATTTCCTGATTCCTTGTAGCGTTCCTCGACAATATAAAGTGCAGCTGTCATGACGTCTTTAGTGGTAACGGGGTCTTTCGGCTTCACCTCTAGCAAGTCAGCGATAACTTCTTCACTCATTTTTACGTGGATTGATTTTATAACCTCGCTGGGCTCTGGTGTGTTGTTCACGAATACTACCTCAGCCGTGTATCCTTCAAAACTAGGGTTCTCCTGGACAGACCCTGGAGCAACCTGAAGGCGAATTTCTGGAGAAAGAACTTTTTTCATACACTCATTATAGCAAGGGGTGGAGTGGGCACGCATTGGTACTGCGCTACCATATGGCAAACGACACTTCATGACAGAAGCAGCAAGTTAGAATGATCGCTTCTCTCTGCGGAAAAATCCCGTGACGCTGACCCAGTCTACATCGAAATCCTCACAGACATTCGGGATTTTAGGATTACGACTACTACGGTTACCATCATTTTCACGTTTTTCCGATGTAATCACACATAGATTTCGTGCTTTCGCGAGGGCAATCACCGAGGCATCCGCTACGCTCCCGTTCGTAGTTTTGTAAATAGGATGTTGTTTAGAAATTGCAGCAAGCGGTGCTTTCAGCTCATCCTGTACAGGAATAAACATTTTCTCGTGCTCGGTAATCCACTTCTTTATCTCAGGCGGCCCATGTTTGAGAATTTCCTGCTTAACATACAGCGGCGATACGATACGATCAGCTTCTATCTGCTCCTCGAAATACGCCCATGCAGACACATGAACATCTTTCCCAAATGGCTCGTCTTCGCTGATAATCCAAAAATTCAGGATTACATTGGCATCAACAACGTATGCCTCGAAAAGGGAGGGGGCGTCGTGGTCGGACATTAGCCACCCTTTCCAGTACCACCCATCAGATTATTTATCGTTGGCAACTGACTAACGCGAACTCGTAGAATATTTGCCAGATTAATAGCCGTTATTTTTTCATTAGCAAAGGCTGTGAACATTTCCGAAGCATACTTTTTACCGACACTGTTCAGCCGTGTGCGGTAGTAAATATCACCCCCTCCACCCGTGCTTTTCTTGGGAGGTTTTTCGAAACCGTTATACTGTGCCTGGATTGCTTCATACTTCGCAACTGAGATAAAGCCAAGCGTATAAAGCCTGCGATAAGCAGACAGCCTGCTCACTTTGAATCTTCTTTGGAGCTTTTTCACTTGGTCGTCATCAACCATGTCTTTGGCTTGACTGTTCAGGCCCATATTTTCTGCCTCAGTACGGAATAGGTCTTCGGGCATCAAAAATGCCGCTGCGAACCTGTTGCATAAAACCTCAATATCGCTTGACTGACTTCCGATATGGAAATCACAAATGGAGTCCTCGCGATTTAAAAGATGGAAAACTTCGTGCATTAACGAAAAGACACGGCCAAGAGGAACATCTTTTGTGCTCACTACCGCAGCAGCTTTTTTGCCTCTCGTCATAGAAAACGCCCTGACGGTCTGGATTGACCATGAGCGTTCAAAAATATACAGCCCCCTCGAGCTAAAGACATCTTTCCAGTAATTCCATACTGCGTACTCACCATCGATGTCATCCATCGAACTATCGGTAATACCTAGAAATTTTCTCAGTTTCTTGGCTGTGTGCTCGGGCTTCTCGACATCGGCTGCAAAACCAGACAAATTAAAGCTCGACTCAGGGGCAATTTCGTTTGATACGTCCAAGAGGAATTCAACGTCCTCCATAATTTTCTGTATTTCAACATCCAGAAGCTCTTTCTGGTGTGCCTGGGTGCGGTTGTCGTGGTCAAATACTCGTTCAGGCTCAAGCTCATCGTCCAGGAACGCGAGCCACGACATTCTCATTACCTTGGCGAGCTTTTCAACGTCCTTTAGTTCGACCTCAGTCGTTGTCTGCTCGTACTCACGAAGACTTTCCACTGAAACGTGGGAATCCTGTGCTAGTTTTTCAAGACTAATGTTCCGATTAGTCCTAAAGCGCCTCAGTACCTGTGGGTCGAGTTGAATGGTCATCCTGCGACAAGTATCGCAGAGGTGGAGTAATTTTTACAAATTAGGTTATTTAATGGAAACAACCGACTCGCTGAAATTAGCTAGCTTCAAGCGACGTGACATGTCAGTAACCACTTTCGCAACCTCAAGCATTTGGAAAGGCTGCGCGTTTTGAGCATCACCAGTAATAATCCCTACCAAATCTTTACTGTACTCCCAGTTAAATGTGCCGACTGTAGCACTGCCATCCTGCTTCTTTAGAGGCATTGAACCAAACTTATCTGTTAGATGCTCGATTCCTTCGCTTATGCCTCGCTTGTCGTCTTCGGAGGCAGTCTTACCATTGCCGATTACAACCACTGCATTAATAGCCAGTTCGTTGGCAATGTGTTGAGCTTCCCGTTGATTGATTTTTGAGCTCAATGACTTCCTAACTAGGAAGCCAGACAATAACAACATCTGAAAAGTTATTTCCTCCACTTTGTGGAGATCATTCACCTTGAGCTTATCCTGAATTGTCTTGGTAGAATTTAAAATTGTTTCACCCACTAGCTCAGTCTGTTCAATTAAAAGTTCTCTTTTGGCTCGCAAGCTAACTTTAGAGCTTTTTTTACGATATTTTCCGACCTTGTACCACGAGAAAAAGAAGATGAAACTGTAGAACGCAAATGCAGCGTAGGGCACTTGGCTTGAATCTGCTGCGAAACCTATCAGCACCATCACAAATAGCAGTGCAGATACGCCCATTAGAATTTGGAAAATAGTTTTCAAAGCCGCCTCCTTTATTAATGGATAATTCGCGGCAAATCAAAAAGCTCGCCACGAGCGATGACCTTTCGGCCACCCATTACCGTTTCCAGTAATGACAACAGAAAGAAGTACTCATGACGAGCTGTTTCTTTCTGTTGATTTGTCGACCATGCCAATGCAATAAGCGTTAGTTTAGGCCACAGTGGACGTGCCACTTACACAGCATTATACCTACCCTGTTATAGACTGTATACACAACCAGTCACGCAGCGCATATGGTTCAAAGAAAATATAGGAGAATACACGATGGCGAACAATCATGATGTAGCAGGTGACTTCGACAAACGCATACATGTTGACCGATTAAGTGCGGCGGGTATTGATAGTGAAGCAGAGCAGGAAGATATGGTTGTCGGACTTCTACTAGGAGACTTGCGAAGCTTCAACGATGCAGTGCGTGATACTCGCGTTAATATTGGGCTGGAAGAACCCATGCCATCGTCTGAACGACCAGAAATAACGGAGATAATGGAGTATTCAACAGCTTTGGGTACCCAGCAAAAACAACAATTAAAGACATCGGCTAACGACATACGCTCTCGTTACGGTCTCTCACATAATTGGGAGTTCTCGGTCGAAGCAGCGATTCTCGTCAATCGATTATTTGTACCCCCTGACCCAAGCATTGCCCTGGTCACAAGCAACGGCGGATCGCTTGAGGAAGTAATGGCCAACTTGCAAACTCCAACACCAGAAGTATTTATCTACCCCAGCTATCAAGTCACGATCAATCAATTACACGAATTTATCGATAACCATGCTGAAGAAATTCGAGCTGCTGTCGCTCAATTGCCACCACGCCCACAGGCAAATGTAGCAAATCAGACCTTTTTAATCGGCAGAATGGCGTGGATGCTACGAAGTGAGGAGCCACAACCAAGCTGGAGCGAGGTCGCAGAACGGATCAACGACTTCACGCGCAGAATAGATGTCATCGCCTCCACGAGCCTAAACAATATCCAGGTGAGGACAATCTACGAGCGCTATTTAAGCCATTTAACAGAGCTCGAAACTACTTAATACAGCAAGTTACCTGAAACGGTGTGTTATCCGTGGTCCACTAGACTTCGTATGATCGATGCATGATTCAAAGCATCAATGACATTGGCAAAGAAAGGTTTAACTTTAAACCTTCAATGAACAATGTCATTGATTCTGGTCGCATGGAACAAGCCCATCGAGTCGATGCAACGGCTGCGAAACTAGCTGAAAAACTTGGCGACACTAACCGTAATAGCTGGGAATTTTACTGCAAGGTGGCCTGGAGCCTCAGTGAGGCAGAAATATGGCAGCTTGCCGAAGTAGCACTCGGTAAAGGACGGAACCCTGGAGCACTATTTAACACGCTCGCTCGCAAAGAAATGCTACGGAAAGGTCGCCCTACTGGTGGCGAGGTGGGCTCAGGATTATGACCTTGAGCATAGAAGCAATCCGAGAATTCCAAACACTTCATGAACGCATTTTTGGCATCAAACCTAGCGAGGAAGAAGCAGAACAGGATTTGCTCAAACTCATGCGAATCATCAGCCTGACTCAGCCCAAAACTGAGCCAACAAAAACAGAGGTAAAGGCTTGAAAAAGCTACCCGAAATACACTATAATAAAAGAGTTCACACTTTCAGTATTTTTAGCGACTTGGCGTTTTTATTTCCGTCCTCTAATGGGCGGCATGGAACGGAAAGTAGCCTTGTTGCTGCTGGAAGTGTGAACACCATGCCGTCCTTTTTGGTTACTAGAGGAGACCAACAATGAAAGAAGCAAGCAAATACATCCTGTACACTAGGAAATCAACTGAAAGCGAAGACAAGCAAATACAGTCCATCGAAGACCAGGTAAAAGCGATGACTGATTATGCCCGTCAACACGACTTAAAAATCGTGGAAACATTCAAAGAATCTCACTCAGCAAAATCGCCAAATCAACGACCTGAGTTTACTAAAATGCTCGCTATGTTACAAAACAATGAAGCCGACGGCATTCTTTGTTGGCAATTAAATCGCTTGTCACGAAACCCGACAGAAAGCGGTGTCTTGCAACAGGCATTACAGGATGAAACACTACTTTGCATTCAAACTCATGAGCGAATTTATAGACCAGATGACAATGCTCTCATTTTCAGCGTTGAAGCGGGTATGTCAAACCAGTTCGTCCGTGACCTGAGAAAAAATGTTCGTCGAGGAATGCATAGTAAAGCCGAGAAAGGCTGGTTCCCAGGTGTACCGCCCATTGGCTACAAGAATCATTACGATGAGCTCTCGGGCCAGAAAGTTATTGCGCCAGATCCAGAACGCTATGCCCTCGTCAGACAAATATGGGACATGATGCTCAGTGGCACCTACACCGTTCCGCAAGTTACACGCCAAGCCGAAAAGTGGGGATTGAAAAGTATTGTTAGAAAACAAAGTGGCGGTCGAGCCCTCTCACTCAGCGGAATGCATACAGTGCTGAAAAACCCATTCTATTGTGGCTTCATACGATATGGCGGAAAGACCCATCCAGGAAAACAGGAAGCCATGGTCACGCAGGACGAATTTGACCGTGTACAGCGTCTCATGCAGCGTACAGATGCTGCTCGGCCATACGTTAAACAAGAGGTCGACCCCTTTCCTTATCGCGGACTAGTCCATTGCGGGGAGTGTGGCTGCCTTGTCACCTACACCAAAAAAATCAGGCATTACAAAAATGGCAACGAACAGGAGTTTGAGTACTGCTACTGCACGAGGCGACGGAAAGCCTATGACTGTTCACAGCGAAGTACTGTTAGTCCACAAAAGCTGACCGAGCAAATACGTGAGGAGCTCGAAAAATACACCATCATACCTGAGTTCTTTGAGCTGGCTGTGAAATACTTAAATGAATACAATGACCAAGAAATTGAGAAGCAGGAAGCCGTTTATGATGCGCAGGCAAAGGCAATCAAAGACGTAGAAAAAGCTATACGAGGCCTCCAACGAATGCTTTACACAGGACGTTGCGATGATGCGTACTTCGACACAGAAAATGCCAAGATGGAACAGGAATTAGTCGTTTTACGAAAAAAATTCAATGAACAGCAAGAGAATAACAAAGACTGGCGCAAACGAGCACATCAGTTCTTCAACTTTGCCCGCTACGCAAAAGAGGACTTCGAAAGCGATAGTGACGAAAAGAAACGCCTCGTGTTGGCTGATTTGGGTCAGAACCTGAGACTAATGAACGGACGACTAGTGTTTGAGCCAATAATCTACCTCGTGCCAATAGTGGAAGCACGTAAAAAGATGGAGGCAGAGCTGGCTCACGTCGGAACCTTGCCCGAACAGAGAAAAAAGGCCGCTTTAGACGACCTTTCTTCACACTGGTACACCCGGACGGATTCGAACCGCCGACCACTTGGTTCGAAGCCAAGTACTCTATCCAGCTGAGCTACGGGTGCGTAACTCAATGATTATACCAGGTTTATCACGAATTAACAGATGTGAACTGTGCGGCCAGTATGCCAATCAAACAAGCCTGATGTAGAATGCATAATAGATGAATATTACTGAGCATGCAAAACTAGCGCCCTACACATCATTTGAATGTGGTGGTGAAACTGAACAATTGGTCATTATTGAAAATTATGCCGATACACAAAATCTGGCGGCGTTCACTACGAACCAACAGATCTGGATGCTTGGGTACGGGTGTAACGTGCTGGTATCTGACCAGGGGTTACCTGGCACATCACTATTATTTCGTGGCGGAGAAATCACCCTCGATGGTAACATGCTGATTGCCGATGCCGGCGTTTGGTGGGATGATTTAGTCGTCTATACTATTGATCATCAACTATTCGGTTTAGAGCTGATGAGTGGTATCCCTGGTGGTGTGGCTGCTGCAGTTGTTGGTAATATTGCCGCCTACGGCCAGGCCGTTGCCGATACTCTTTCGTGGATTGATGTATTCGACACTGAAACAAAAACGACGCAGCGCCTCGTTCCCGAACAACTAGAATTCGGCTATCGCTATTCCAACCTACAGGCTGATGAAAACCGGCGCTACATCGTACTACGTGCAGCATTTACACTGTCACCCGCTCCGACGCATGAACTTACCTACCAAACCGCACTCGACGTAGCAGAGCGGGGAAGCCATGACATCTCGACACTCGAAGGACGTCGCCAAAGTATTCTGGGCGCCCGCGAACTCGCCGGATCCCTGTGGGATTATCGTGAAAGCAACCATGCTAACAAAACAGCCGGTTCATTTTTCCGTAATCCGCAAGTAACGGCAGAACAAGCCGAGAAAATTATCCAATTCGATGAGACCGGAAAATCAGCCGAACTTATCAAAAAAATGAACACGGTTCATGGCGGTGATTCGTTGCGTGTGTCGGCTGCACACGTGCTCCTAGCCGCCGGATTTACCCGGGGACAAACCTGGGGTGATGTACGACTCCACCCGCAACATGTTTTGAAAATAGAAAACACTGGCAATGCGAGCGCGCAGGCGATTTACGACGTTGCGCAGGAGATTATCCGAACAACGCAGGAAAAACTCGGCATTACGCTCGTACCCGAAGTCCGATTCCTGGGCGAATTTACGAATCACTAGGAAGCGGATACTGCCGGGCAAACGCGACGACTTCTGTACGTAATTTTTCAAGTTCCGTAGGACTATCACGATTATCAATTGCCAGCTTCATCCACTGCGCTAGTTGCGCCATGTGTTCTTCGCGCAAACCACGAGTTGTCAGCGCAGGCGTACCGAGCCGGATGCCACTAGGGCGGAATGGCGGCAATGTGTCATCTGGTGTCGCGTTTTTATTCAGCGTTAGACCGATGGTATCGAGTGCCAATTCAGCGACACTACCGTCAATGCCAAAGCTCTTGTGAACATCGGCCAGAATCAAGTGATTGCTCGTGCCACCTGTGATCAGTTTGAATCCACGAGCCTGTAATTCATCTGCAAGCACTGCAGCATTTTTCACGATCTGAGCTGCATATTCTTTGAATTCTGGTTGTAGTGCTTCACCAAACGCAACTGCCTTCGCGGCAATTACGTGCATATGCGGACCGCCCTGCATACCTGGGAAAACCGCACGATCGATCAGGGTCGGAATATTTTCGAGTGTTTTTTCAGGGCTTTTAAGCGGATTGCCCACAGTACCGTTGCTCAAAATCATCCCGCCGCGCGGACCACGAAGCGTTTTGTGGGTCGTCGTCGTCATGACATGAAATCTCACGCCGCCAGCGATCAAACCGGCAATGTGCGCCATGTCAGCCATGAGCAGCGCACCAACTTCCCGGCCGATTTCAACAAATTTAGCGTAATCAAGTTCGCGCGGGTATGCCGAAAAACCGGCCAGAATAATCTTTGGCTTGTGTTCTAATGCCAGTGCGCGTAATTGCTCGTAATCGATTTCACCCGTGGCAGGGTCTTTCATTTTATAACGGATAAAGTTATATAATTTGGCACTGCGCGTTACTGGTGCGCCATGCGTCAAGTGACCACCGTGACTCAGATCCATCGCGAGTACTGTATCGCCCGGTTCCAGCCAAGCACTATAGACCGCTTCGTTAGCCGGTGCGCCAGAGTGCGGCTGAACGTTGGCATGGTCGGCATTAAATAACTGTTTGGCGCGGTCAATCGCCAGTTGTTCGACAACATCGGTAAATTCCTGGCCGCCGTAATAACGTTTACCGGGATAGCCCTCGGAATATTTGTTGGTAAATACGCTTCCGAGTGCGATCAATACGTCGCTCGATACATAATTTTCACTTGGAATTAATTCTAATCCGTCGCGCTGTCGTTTTTCTTCCCCTGCAATAAGTTTGGCAACAATGTCATCATTCATAATTAAAACTCCCTAAAATTTCTATTACTTTCGCGTGAATGATGACCTGTTACAACATGAATTAAAGTATAGCACTGTGGATAAACTATTTGCGAATATACTATATATGATATAATTCGGAATATGGCAGATTACAAAAAACGCATCGGCGGCCTCATCCAAGAGGCCCGAAACACTCGTAACATGACGCAATCACAGTTGGCCACAGCGCTGGGAACGTCACAAAGTGCAATCAATCGCATTGAAAAAGGCGGCCAGAATATCAGCCTGGAAATGCTCGCCCGTATCGGTGAAGTACTTTCCAGTGAAATTGTCAGCCTGAATCAAAGCGGCACCGTTAATTTCCGTGTCGAGGGCGGTAAACAGTTGTCCGGAACAATCGACGTCAAAACTAGCAAAAACGCTGCTGTCGCTCTACTCTGTGCAGCATTACTCAATCGCGGTAAAACGACACTTCGTCGCGTCGCACGTATCGAGGAAGTAAACCGCATCATCGAAGTCTTGCATTCAATTGGAGTTAAAACCCGTTGGCTGGAAAACAATGATCTAGAAATTATCCCCCCTGCAAAACTAAAACTCGACCAAATGGACCTGGAAGCAGCCCGCAAGACCCGCACGGTCATCATGTTCCTCGGGCCGCTTTTGCACATGTACAAGCAGTTCAAGCTTCCCTACGCTGGCGGCTGTAACCTCGGTACTCGTACTGTCGAGCCGCACCTAAACGGACTCGCGCATTTTGGGCTGAAAGTCGAAACAACGACTGGTTTTTACCATGCTGTCGTCGGGGCTGAAACACCAGAAAAACCGATCGTATTGACCGAACGCGGCGACACTGTCACTGAAAATATCTTGATGGCTGCCGCGAAACATCCTGGCAAAACAATTATCCGTAACGCCAGCCCGAATTACATGGTGCAAGACCTGTGTTTCTTTTTGCAAAAACTTGGTGTGAAAATCGAAGGTGTCGGCACGACTAATTTGGTCGTGACGGGCGTCAAAACCATTAACCAGGACGTCGAATACTGGCCAAGTGAAGATCCGATCGAAGCAATGAGCTTAATCACAGCAGGCATCGTCACGAAATCTGAAATTACCGTTCGCCGCGTGCCAATTGATTTCATGGAAATTGAATTACAATTGCTCAGCGATATGGGGCTTGAATACGAACAAGGCAGTGAGTATTTGGCCGCTAACGGCAGAACCCGTTTAGTTGACATCACGACAAAGCCATCACAGCTCGTCGCACCCAAAGACAAAATCCACCCGCTGCCATTTCCAGGACTCAACATTGATAACCTACCGTTTTTCGCCGTGATCGCCGCGACGGCCAAAGGCCGCACATTGATTCATGACTGGACGTACGAAAACCGCGCAATCTACTTTGCCGAACTCACGAAGCTAAACGCCAGCGTACAGTTGCTCGATCCGCATCGTGTTATCGTCGAGGGACCTACCCGCTGGAAACCGGCTGAAGTCATCACTCCGCCTGCCCTACGGCCTGCAGTCGTCATCTTGCTCGGCATGCTAGCTGCGCCTGGCACGTCAGTTTTGCGCAACATCTACAGCATCAACCGTGGCTATGAAGATTTGGCTAACCGTCTCAATACTATCGGCGCTCACATCGAACCGTTCCGAGAGATTTAAGATCGAGGTTTTAATTTCGGCGCGCCGTCCACCCAGGCAACAGTGCCGATAGGTTTGGCGACGACGACTTCGCGCCCTGCTTCGGGACCCTGTAAATTGCATGAATAAATAGTTAACTGGTCATCGTCAGTGCGCTGTTCAATTTCGGTCGCATCACTCGCGACTGCTTTTTTACCCGTCACTTCATATGCGTAACGAGTGCCGTCAAAGTCAACATACAACTGGTCACCTACTTGCATCTGTTCAATATGATAAAAAGGCGACTTCTTGCGCGTTTGGTCTGGCGTCAAACCAAGCTGGAAACGATGTGCGGCTACCACGAAATTACCGCCATCTGCCGGGTTACCGCT
>Ga0193742_1000949_pt1 | contig 18350 bp, 19 predicted proteins | sample L2c1metaG_FD_165511 | JGI IMG/M metagenome (GOLD analysis project Ga0193742, IMG submission 165511) | Soil microbial communities from a riparian zone of the East river system, Colorado, United States - L2c1 | ecosystem: Environmental > Terrestrial > Soil > Riparian zone | place: USA: East River... | reverse complement strand
CCCGTCGGAGGCACTCGCGGCGAAACGCCTCACCGAGACGTCGTTCAACGCGCTGTTCCTCGGCCTCGGCGGGGTCGCGCTGCTGGTCGGCGGTGTCGGCGTCGCGAACACGATGGTGATCTCGGTGCTGGAGCGCCGTCGGGAGATCGGCCTGCGGCGGGCGCTCGGGGCGTCCCGCCGGCAGGTGCGCGGTCAGTTCCTCGCGGAGTCCGTCCTGCTGTCACTGCTCGGCGGCATCGTGGGCGTGCTCGTCGGCGTCGGGGTGACCGCGGGCTACGCGCTGAGCCGGGACTGGCCGGCCGTGTTCCCGCCGGTGGCGCTGCTGGGCGGAGTGGCGGTGGCGGCGGTCGTGGGTGCGCTCGCGGGGGCGTACCCGGCGATGCGCGCGGCACGGCTGTCACCCACGGAGGCGCTCGCGTAGTCGCTCGGGGGCGGCAAGGCTTTGGCGAAAGGCCATGCCGGCGCCGGTGGTTGGGGTCATCGGGGCCCAGCCACCGGCGCGCCGTCGTGCAGCGCGAAACGGCAACTCACCGTGCCCGAAACTGCGACTCGCGGGGTACGTACGCAGTAAACGGCGCGAGTCCCGTTTTCAGGCACGGTGAGTTGCCGTTTCGGGCAGGGCTAGTCGCCGGGGCGCCAGCCGCGCTCGTCGAGACCGCCGGGGATCGGCGCCTTCGGGTCGTACGGGGTCCGCGTGAAGATGAACGTCGCCAGGTCGAGGTGGCTCGCCGACCCGTCCGCGTGCCGGTGCAGCCGCAGCGTCTCGCCCGCGTAGTACCCGTCCAGGCCGACCCACGTCTCCGGCGCGCCGGCCGGGCGGAAGCGCGACCCCCGGCCGGACCCGGTCGCCGGGCGCACGTCCACCCACCCGTCCGGCAGCAGCCGCAGCACGAACGGCATCGGGCCCCAGAACCACTGGCCGGTCAGCGCGAGCAGGTCCGCGTCGACGTCGTTGAGCGGGCGCCACTCGCCCGGCAGCGCCGGCTCGTAGTCGTCCAGCAGCTTGATCATGTCGAAGGACAGCGTCGAGACGCCGACCCCGGCCGTGCTGTTCGCCAGCGCCAGCGCGCCGGTGGTCGTCGCGGGGTCCACCACGACACTCGCCAGGAACCCGGGCATCGAGCCGCCGTGGCCCGCGAACCGCCGGCCGCCGTCGCGCCACGTCTGGAAGCCGAGGCCGTACCCGGACGTCCACGCCGGGCCGTCCTCGACGGTCTGCGGGGTGCGCATCTCCTCGACCGTGTCCGCGTGCAGCACGGTCCCCGAGTCGCCGGCGACGAACCGGACCCACCTGGCGAGATCCGTCACCGTCGACCACAGCTGCCCGGCCGGCGCCATCGCGCCGGCGTCCGGCGTCGGCTCCGGCAGCAGCACGTCCGCGTACGGGTGCACGGCCCAGCCCAGCGCGTGCGGCGCCTCGGGCATGGGCGTCGTGCGGCTCATCTCCAGCGGCGCGAGCACCTCGGTCGCGAGCGCGTCGAGCCAGCTCATGCCGCGCAGCTCGGCCACCAGTTTGCCCAACACGCCGTAGCCGACGTTCGAGTAGTGGAACCGCTCGCCCGCGCGGTGCTTCAGCACGTCCTCGTCGAGATGGTCGAGCAGCGCGGGCCAGTCGCCGCCGACGCTGCGCTCCCACCACGACCCCGGCGACTCCGACGTCAGCCCGCCCGTGTGCGACAGCAGCTGCGCGATGGTCAGATGACCGAACGACGTGCCGGCCAGGTGCTTGTCGAGCGAGTCGTTGAGGTCGAGCAGGCCCTCGTCGCGGAGCCGGAGCACCAGCACGGCGATGAACGTCTTCGTGATCGACCCGATGCGGTACTGCGTGTCCACGGTCGGTGCCGCGCCGTCGACCTGTCCCCGGCCACCGGCCCACAACACGTCGCCGCCACGCACCACCGCGGCGGTCAGCGACGGCGCGCGGTTCTCCGCCTGCTCGGTGGCGACTCGGCGGAGCAGGGCGAACTCGGTGGTCTGCAGCATGGCCGCATTCTTACCAATTGTTCTCGCTGATCGCTGCCGCCCACGAGCGTTACCAATTGCCGCTGCTAACGAACTGCCGCGCTCGCCGCACCCCGAGGGCGGCGAGCGCGGCTGGTCAGGGCAGTGCGCCGAGTGCCATGGCGGTGGTCACGGCGGCCGTCCGGTCGGACACCCCGAGCTTGCCGAAGGTGCGCAGCAGGTGCGTCTTCACGGTCGCCTCGGAGATGTGCAGCGCCCGGCCGATGTCCGCATTGGTCAGACCTTTCGCGACTAGTGCGAGGACTTCCACCTCGCGCCCGGACAGGGTCTGCGTCGCCGGCCTGCGCACCCGGTTGACGAGCCGCCCGGCCACCGACGGCGCCAGCACGGTCTCGCCGCGGGCCGCCGCCCGGATCGCGCCCGCGAGGTCCGCCCGCGACGCGTCCTTGAGCAGGTAGCCGGACGCGCCCGCCTCGACCGCGCGCAGGATGTCCGCGTCCGTCTCGTACGTGGTCAGCACGACCACCCGCGCCCGCGACGACTCGGCCAGGATCCGCTCGGTCGCGCCGACCCCGTCGAGGTCGCGCATCCGCAGGTCCATCAGGATCACGTCGGCCTCGACGACCCGCGCCTGCGCGACCGCCTCCTCGCCCGACCCCGCCTCCCCGACGACGGTCAGGTCCGGCTCCGCCTCGAGCATGCCCCGCAGCCCCTCCCGGACCACGGGATGGTCGTCCACCAACATGACCCTGATCAACTGTGTTGAACTCCCCGTTCGGGCCGAGCCTTCGGAGCTTGCCTTGGCGAGGTCACCGCCGGCTGGCAACCCCGATTCCTCGGGCGAACCTCCGGCCCGCTCTCGATCATCGGAAGCCCTCAACTGTGTTGAACTCCCCGTTCGGGCCGAGCCTTCGGAGCTTGCCTTGGCGAGGTCACCGCCGGCTGGCAACCCCGATTCCTCGGGCGAACCTCCGGCCCGCCCTCGATCATCGGAAGCCCTCACCGCGGCACCTCCAGCTCCACCGTCGTGCCGCCTGTTCCACTGTGGACAGTCAGCCTACCGCCGATCTGCGCGGCCCTGCTTCGCATGCCGCGCAAGCCGAAACCGTCGGCCGCGACCGTCGGGTCGAACCCGGCGCCGTTGTCGGTCACCCGCAGCGCGGCGCAGGACTCGGTGACCCGCAAGGAGATCGCCACCTCCGTCGCGCCGGAGTGCTTGCGCACGTTGGTGAGCGACTCCTGCACCGCGCGCAGCAGCACCACCTCGACCACGGTCGGCAGCTCGACGCTGTCGCCGTCGGCCGCGTAGGTCGCCTTGGCCGGCGTCTCCTCGGCGAACCGCTCGAGCTGGCGCCGGATCGCCTGGTCGAGCGACCCGGTGCCCAGCGCGGACGGCATCAGTCCGGCCACGAGCGCCCGCGCCTCGGTCAGGTTCTCCCGCGCCGTGCGCGCCGCGAGCGTCAGGTGCCGGCGGGCCTTGTCGGTGTCCCGGTCCAGCTCCGACTCCGCGGCCTGCACGAGCGTCACCAGACTGGTGAACCCTTGTGCGAGCGTGTCGTGGATCTCCGCCGCGAGCCGGGACCGCTCGGCGGCGATCCCGGTCTCCCGCGACAGTCTGCTGATCTCCTCGCGGCTGGCCTCCAGCTCCTCGATCAGCACCGCCCGCTCCTCGCTCTGCGTCACGATCCGGTGGATCCAGGTGCCGAGCAGCACGGCGAAGGTGAGCGTGAGCAGTGTCCCGGGCAGGAACTCGCCGAGCACCGCCCCCGGCCCGTCCTCGAGGTACGCGCCGAGTACCGGCATCAGGTTCGCCGGGATGACCACGAGGATGGCTTCCCGCAGGTCCAGCGCCATGAAAGCGAACGGGCACACGGCGAACAACGCGAACGACGCCGCGGACTGGAACACCACGCCGGCCACGAGCAGCGCCACGACGCCGATCATGAAGATCCGGCCCCGCCACGCCGAGGGCCGCTCGCCGACGATGGCCCGCCGGCCGTAGCCGACGTACCACACGGCCATCAGCGTGACCGCGGTGACCGCGCCGAGGTGGTCGGTCCACGTCTCGTCGTCCTCGTTGAGCATCAGCACGACGATCGCGACGTACCCGATGGCGAAGTAGATCTCCCACAGCCAGTACCAGCGCAGCCAGGCGTCGGTCGCTAGCCGTCGCGGCGGTTCGTCCACCGGAACGTCAGCAGGCACAGCACCACTCCGATCACGCACCACGCGGCCAGCACCAGCGCCGTCGTCCCGTGTTCCCACGATCCTGCCGCCTCCTGACCCATCATGCTGTCCGGCAGGAACACCGAACGGAACCCCTGCGCGACCCACTTGATCGGGAAGAACGACCCGACGTCGATCATCCATTTCGGCAGGCTGCTGATCGGGATGTACACGCCGGACAGGAACTGCAGCGCCACGTAGGGCAGGTTCGTGATCGCCGACGCGCTCTGCGCGTTCTTGGCCAGCGAGCTGATCGTGATGCCCACCAGTGAGCACGAGATCGTGCCGAGCACGAACACCCACGCGAACGTCAGCCAGCGGCCCGGGTCGGTCGGCAGCTCGACGTCGAAGAGCACCATGCCGACCGCGACGAGCAGGATCACCTCGGCGAGGCTCGCGACCGCGACCAGGATGATCTTGCCGATGAAGTAAGCGGTCGGCGGGATCGGCGCGCCGCGCAACCGTTTGAGCGTGCCGTTCTCCCGGTCGTCCGCGACGCCGATGCCCAGGTTGAGGAACGACGTCGCGATGATGCCGGAGCCCGCCATGCTCGCCGCGAACACCTGGCCCGCGGTGATGCCCGTGCCCTCGTAGTCGCCGTTGAAGATCGAGCCGAGCAGGATCAGGATCACCGCGGGGAAGGTGAAGGTGAAGATCACCTGTTCCTTGTTGCGGAAGAACTGCTTGAGCTCGATGCCGCCGCGGGCGAGGCCGACGGTCAGCAGGCTCGGCAGGGCCGCGGTCCGGTCCAGCGTGCGGGTCATCGTGCGCCTCCGATCAGCTGCAGGTAGGTGTCCTCGAGGCTCGGCCTGGTGACCGTCAGCTCGGCGAGCTCGTGGCCGCCCGCCGAAAGCTCGTTGACCAGCGCGGTCGGGGTGTCGGTCAGCATCGAACGCGGGCCGTCCGCCGCGATCCAGCTCACCGTGGCCTTGGCGGTGGACCGGCCGCCGAGCGTGGCCGGCGTGCCCTCGGCGACGATCTTGCCGCCGGCGATCACCGCGACCCGGTCGGCCAGCTCCTCCGCCTCGTCCAGGTAGTGCGTGGTCAGCAGGATCGTCGTGCCGTCGGCCGCGAGGGCGCGGATGAGGTTCCAGAACTGCCGGCGCGCCTCGGGGTCGAACCCGGTGGTCGGCTCGTCGAGGAACACGAGCTCCGGCCGCCCGATGATGCCGAGCGCGACGTCGAGGCGGCGGCGCTGGCCGCCGGAGAGCTGCTTGACCCGCGCCCCCGCCTTCTCGGTCAGCCCGACCTGCTCGATCACGGCGTCCGGGTCGGCCGGGCTCGGGTAGTAGCCGGCGTAGTGCCGCACGCTCTCGGCGACGGTCAGCTCGGCGGCGTCGTTGGCGGTCTGCAGCACGATCCCGATGCGGGCGCGCCACGCGCGGCCCGCGGTGGCCGGGTCGGCGCCGAGGACCGACACCTCGCCCTCGGTGCGGGTGCGGTGCCCCTCGAGAATCTCGACGGTGGTGGTCTTGCCGGCCCCGTTCGGCCCGAGCAGCGCGAAGACCTGCCCTGGCGGGATGTCCAGGTCGACCCCGTCCACCGCGGGGAAGTTGCCGTAGGACTTCCGAAGTCCTCGAACCTGTATGGCGGTCATAGGAGAATCGTGTCGCGACCGGTGGTTCCCAGGGACGTCCGCGCGACTGAATCCCGCTGTCAGCCGTTCGGTTGACAGCGCGTCAACCCACCGACTCCCGCAGCCGCCCGCCCCGCGCGGCGAGCACGACCGCGCCGAAGGTGACCGCGGTCGCGAGCCAGGTCGCGGGGGTGGGCCGGGGCCCTGGCGCGACCGTGTCGATGGCCACCGCGCCGAGCAGCTGACCCGCGACGCTGGCCAGGCCGAACACCAACACGCCGACGTGCCGGACCGCGAGCGTGGCCACCGCGATGACCCCGATGCCGATCAACCCGGCGGCCAGGAGCCACGGTTCGACCGCCAGCCGGCCGCCGGGGAGACCACGCACGGCCAACATGACCAGCAGAGCGAGGGCGAGCGTGCACCCCGCGACAGTGAAGTTGACCAATGTGGCCGGCCACGGCGACCCCGCGACCGCGGCGACCCGACCGTTGATCGCTGTCTGGATCGCGATCGCGACACCGGCGATCAGGGGCAGCACTATCAGCGCGGGCGTGCCCGCGCCGCCGAGCCGGTCCTGGCCGGCGAGCGCCACCGCGGCGACACAGAGCAACGCGCCGCCGGCCCGGGCCGGGGTGACCGGTGACCGTCCGCCCGGCCCCAACCCCCACCGGTCGGCCGCGAGGCTGCCGGCCGCGGTGCCGCCGACGACGGCCACCGTGAACACGGCGACGCCCAGCGCGCCGACGCTGATGCCTTGGCTGGCGACGAACAACGCGCCGCAGACTCCGCCTATGCAGTGCCACCAACGTAACCCGCCGGTCCGCAACGCCTCGCGAACCTGCCGGAGCCCACGACGCCCGCTCGGCAGCGTCGGCACGAGTGCGAGCAGCACCGCCAGGCCGATCGCGGTCGTGACCAGCGACGCCTCGACGCCGTTGCCGAGACGCGCGCCCAGCTCACCGTTCAGTCGTGCCTGGGCCGCGAGTCCGACGCCGGCGACCATCGCGGCCGCGATCGCGACCACACGCGCCCGCACCGAGTGTCAGTACTGGCTGACGGTGTCCCAGCCCTCGACGCCCTCCGGGCCGCGCGGCGCGGGTCCGACGTACTTGGCCGACGGCCGCACGAGCCGCCCGGTGCGCTTCTGCTCCAGGATGTGCGCGCACCAGCCCGCGGTCCGCGCGCACGTGAACATCGACGGCATCATGTGCGGCGGCACCTGCGCGAAGTCCAGGATGACGGCGGCCCAGAACTCGACGTTCGTCTCGATCGCGCGGTCCGGGCGGCGCTCGCGCAGCTCGGCGAGCGCGGCCTGCTCCAGCTTCACGGCGACGTCGTAGCGTGCCGCGCCCAGCTCCCGGCAGGTCCGCCGGAGCACCCGGGCGCGCGGGTCCTCCGCGCGGTACACACGGTGGCCGAAGCCCATCAGCCGGTCGCCGCGGTCGAGGATGTTCGAGACCACCTTGCGTGCGTCGCCGACGTTCTCGACCTCCTCGATCATCGGCAGTACCCGCGCGGGCGCGCCGCCGTGCAGCGGGCCGGACATGGCGCCGATCGCGCCGGACATGGCGGCCGCGACGTCCGCGCCCGTGGACGCGATCACGCGGGCCGTGAACGTGGAGGCGTTGAGCCCGTGCTCCGCGGCCGACACCCAGTACGCGTCGACGGCCCGCACGTGCGCCGGGTCCGGCTCGCCGCGCCAGCGGGTCATGAACCGCTCGGTGATCGTCGCGCACTCGTCGATGCGGGACTGCGACACCGCGGGCCTGCCGATGCCGCGCGCCGACTGTGCGACATAGGACAGTGCCATGACCGAGCCGCGCGCGAGCTGCTCGCGGGCTTCCGCGTCGGTGATGTCCAGCAGTGGCTGGTAGTCCCAGATGGGCGCGAGCATCGCGAGCGCCGCCTGCACGTCGACCCGGACATCGCCGGTGTGCACGGGGATGGGGAACGGTTCCGCGGGCGGGAGTCCCTTGCCGAAGCGGCCGTCGACGAGCAGCGCCCACACGTCGCCGAACGTCACTTTGCCCGCGAGATCCTCAATGTTCACCCCGCGGTAACGCAGCGCGCCGCCGTCCCGGTCGGGTTCGGCGATTTCGGTGCGGAAGGCGACGACGCCCTCCAGCCCCGGCCGGAAGCCGTCGTCCGGCTCTACCGCCACCGGCTTCTCGTCGATCTGCCGCACCGCGCTGTGCATCGTTTGTCCAGCCTCTCCGCCAGTCCCCGACATCTCGCGCGGTGCTACGGCATGGCGCACACTGCTCCCCTGCACCGCGCGGTCCCAGCAACCATCCTCCTATTTCCACCGCCATGGCAATTGTCGGGACCGGTGGTTTCGGTCACGATTAAGGAGATCGATTCAGTTCAGAGCTGTCTCCACCGCGTAACGCGTGCGTTTCCGGGGCGGAACATGGGCGCCGTCGGTGGTACACCTCTTCCATGCACCTGACTCCGCAGGAACGCGACAAGCTGCTGGTCCACGTCGCGGCCGACGTCGCGCGGCGCAGATTGGCGCGCGGGGTGCCGCTCAACCACCCGGAGTCGGTCGCACTGATCACCGAGCACGTGGTCGAGGGCGCGCGTGACGGGCGGTCGGTGGCCGAGCTGATGTCCACCGGCCGCGCGGTGCTCACGCGCGAGCAGGTGATGGCCGGCGTGCCGGAGATGATCGACTCCGTGCAGGTCGAGGCCACGTTCCCGGACGGCACCAAGCTGGTGACCGTGCACAGCCCGATCGTCTGAGGTGGACCCCGTGATACCTGGCGAGATCCTGCCGGCCGCAGAGCCGGTCGAGCTGAACCCCGGCCGGCCGCGCGTCGTGCTGGTCGTGCGCAACACCGGGGACCGGCCGGTGCAGGTCGGTTCCCACTACCACTTCGCCGCGGTCAACCCCGGCCTCGAGTTCGACCGGGACGCCGCGTGGGGCCACCGGCTCGACGTGCCGGCGGGCACGTCCGTGCGGTTCGAGCCGGGGGTGGAACGCGAGGTGTCGCTGGTCCCGATCGCGGGCCGGCGCGTGGTTCCGGGGCTGCGCCCCGAGTTCGCGGGTGAGCTGTGAGCGAGCTTGCGAGCGAACCAATGTCACAGGGCGACCGCGAGCGGCGTCACCGAGCCTGCGAGGGGGCGTCGTGAGCACTGTGGACCGAGGGCGTTATGTGTCCTTGTTGGGCCCGACGGTCGGGGACCGGATCCGCCTTGCCGACACCGATCTGCTGATCGAGGTCACCGAGGACCGTGCCATGGGCCCGGCCGGCGCGGGCGACGAGGTGATCTTCGGCGGCGGCAAGGTGATCCGCGAGTCGATGGGCCAGTCGCTGGTCACCCGTGCGGAGGGCGCGCCGGACCTGGTGATCACCGGCGTGGTCGTGCTGGACCACTGGGGGATCGTCAAGGCCGACGTCGGCGTGCGCGACGGACGCATCGTCGGCATCGGCAAGGCAGGCAACCCGGACACGATGGACGGCGTCGACCCGACGCTCGTGATCGGGCCGTCGACGGAGATCATCGGTGGCAACGGAAAGATCCTGACCGCCGGCGGCGTCGACTGCCACGTCCACTTCATCTGTCCACAGTTGACCGACACCGCGCTGGCGTCCGGCGTGACGACGCTGATCGGCGGCGGCATCGGCCCGGCCGACAGCAGCAAGGCCACGACCGTCACGTCCGGCGCGTGGAACCTGGCCAGGATGCTCGCGGCCATGGACGGCCAGCCGATGAACGTTCTGTTGCTGGGCAAGGGAAACACGGTGTCGATGGCGGGCCTGCGTGAGCAGGTGGCGGCCGGCGCCGGTGGTTTCAAGCTGCATGAGGACTGGGGCACCACGCCAGCGGTGATCGACGCGGCGCTGCGGGTGGCCGACGAGACCGGCGTCCAGGTGGCGATCCACACGGACACGTTGAACGAGGCGGGTTTCGTCGAGTCCACAGTGGACGCCATTGCCGGCAGGTCGATCAACGCGTACCACACGGAAGGCGCCGGCGGCGGCCACGCGCCGGACATCATCACGGTCGTCGGGCTGCCGAACATCCTGCCGTCGTCGACGAACCCGACCCGCCCGCACACGGTCAACACCATCGACGAGCACCTCGACATGCTGATGGTGTGCCACCACCTGAACCCGTCGGTGCCGGAGGACCTCGCGTTCGCGGAGAGCCGGATCCGGCCGACGACCATCGCGGCCGAGGACGTGCTGCACGACCTCGGCGCCATCTCGATGATCGGCTCGGACTCCCAGGCGATGGGCCGCATCGGTGAGGTGATCATCCGGACGTGGCAGACGGCGCACGTGATGAAGCGACGGCGCGGCGCGCTGCCCGGCGACGGCGCGGCGGACAACCTGCGGGCGCGGCGGTACGTCGCGAAGTACACGATCAACCCGGCCATCGCGCACGGCATCGCCGACGAGATCGGGTCGGTCGAGGTCGGCAAGCTGGCGGACCTCGTGCTGTGGGACCCGAAGTTCTTCGGCGTCAAACCGACGCTGGTGCTGAAGGGCGGCTTCATCGCGTCGGCCGCCATGGGCGACGCGAACGCGTCGATCCCGACGCCCCAGCCGGTGCTCGCGCGCCCGATGTACGGCGCCGCGCCCCGCGTCGCTGCGGCGTCGAGCCTGCACTTCGTGGCCCCGTCGGCGCTCGACCTCGACCTCGGCACCGCGACACCCCGCGCGGCCCTGTCCGACACCCGTCGAGTGACAAAGGCGGACATGATCGAGAACTCCGCCCTACCGAGAGTCACCGTCGACCCGGACAGCTTCGCGGTCCACGTGGACGGCGAACTGATCGAACCGGCGCCGGTCGAGGAGCTGCCGATGGCGCAGCGGTACTTCCTGTTCTGATGCGAGCACTGGCGATGATGCTGGCGGACTCCCGGTTTCCCGGGGGCGGCCACGTGCACTCGGGCGGCTTGGAGGAGGCGGCGGCGCGAGGCCTGATCCGCACGGAGTCGGATCTGCCACGGTTCCTGCGGACGCGCCTACACACGGCCGGCGCTCTGGCAGCCACTTTCGCGGCGGCCGCCGCACACGCGTCCCGCCGCGGCGCGGACCTGTGGGCCGAGCTGGACGCGGAGCTGGACGCCCGCACCCCGTCGGCCGCCCAACGCGCCGCGTCCCGAGCGCAGGGCCGCGCGACAACGAGAGCGGCCCAAGCGATCGCGGACAACGCCACACCTGTGGACAACCGCACTGCGGTCGCCGAGAACGGTCGGGGGCAGCAGGTAGCGTGGAAACCGGGGGCCGGAGGCCAAACCGGCAGTCTGCGCACCAGCTTGACCGCGCTTCTCGCCGCCACCCCGCGGCCGCATCACGCGATCGTGCTCGGGGTGCTCGCGGGCGACGTCGAGGACGCCGCGTCGGCCGCCGCCTACCTGTCTGTCTCCGGCCCGGCCAGTGCGAGCGTGCGGCTGCTCGGCCTCGACCCGCTGCAGGTTAACGCGATCGTGTGGGAGTTGGCGCCCTTGTTGCACTCCGTAGCCGCCCAGGCCGCTGCCACCGCCGGGGAGAACCCGGCTGACCTGCCCGCCCCGGGCTCCCCGGGGCTCGACCTCCTCGCCGAGGAGCACGACCGGCATCACCGAGAAGAGGTGCGTCTCTTTGCGAGCTGACCACGACCACGTGCACCCGATCAACTTCGACCCCGCCGCCGCCGAGCCCGACCCGCATCCGGCGCCGCCCGCGGGCGACCGGCCCGTCCGGATCGGCATCGGCGGGCCGGTCGGCAGCGGGAAGACCGCACTGGTGGCCGCACTATGCCGGGCGCTCGGCGACGAGCTCGAGCTGGCCGTCGTCACCAACGACATCTACACCACAGAGGACGCCGACTTCCTGCGCAAGGCGGGCGTCCTCGACCCCGCCCGCATCGAGGCCGTCCAGACCGGTTGCTGCCCGCACACCGCGATCCGCGACGACATCACCGCCAACCTCGACGCCGTCGACCGGCTCACCGACCGGTTTCCCGCCCTACGACTGGTGATCATCGAGAGCGGCGGCGACAACCTGACCGCCGTGTTCAGCCGAGGGCTCGTCGACCGGCAGGTGTTCGTCGTCGACGTCGCCGGCGGTGACAAGGTGCCGCGCAAGGGCGGTCCCGGCGTGACCACCGCCGACCTGCTCGTGATCAACAAGACCGACCTCGCCCCGCTGGTGGGCGCCGACCTCGCCGTCATGTCCGGTGACGCGCACCGGGTCCGCAACGGGCTGCCCGTCATCCAACAGTCCCTTGTGGACACACCGCGGGCGCCGGAGGTCTCCGACTGGGTGCGGAAACAGTTGGGGTGAAAGCGAACGCACGACTGGAGGTCGAGCTCGACGCCGCGGGCCGCAGCGTGGTCCGGGTGCTGCGGTCGGCGGCGCCGCTGACCCTGATCCCCGCGCGCGGCAAACCGTTGGTGCACCTGGTCAACTCGGCGGCCAGCCCGCTCGGCGGCGACGAGCTGGCGCTCACGGTCCTGGTCGGGCCGGGCGCGTGCCTCACCCTCACCGGCATCGCGGCGACCGTCGCCCTGCCGGGCCCGCGCGCCCGCAGTCGCTCGACCGTTCGCATGGAGCTGGGGGCGGGCGCGACCGTCGAGTACCTGCCGGAGCCCACGGTGATCACCGAGCGGGCCCGCCACGAGTCGCTGCTCACCGTCACCCTGGCGGCGAACGCGCACCTCCGGACCCGCGAGACCCTGGTGCTCGGCCGCGCGGGGGAGCGTCCCGGTGAGCTGACCACCACGCTGCACGTGACCCGCGGCGCGACCCCCGTGCTGCGGCAGAGCTTGTGTGTCGGCGCGGAAGTGCTGATGGGCAAACGAGTTCTGGCCGCCGAACTGTCCACAGAGGACACTAGAGCGCCGGCGAGCGGCGAGTGGTGGACCCGGACCACGCTGGCCGCGGGCGGCACCCTCACCACCGCGCTCGCCGATGACGCCGTCACCGCCCTGCGTCACCTTGCTTCCGGGCGCGTGTGACAGTTTCTGCGCACGATCGGCCCGGCGTGTCATATTTGAAAGCAGGCACCCGTGGCAGCGGTGGAACCCGTTGGGGTGTAAAACGGAACGTCCGATGGACTGGGGTCGACGGCCGTCTTCTCGATACCATCGGGCTGGTAATTGTAATTTCCGTGGTTTTGACCTGATTTGGCAAGGGCCGAGGAGATGTTCGATGGCGCAGGGCGCAGGCGCGCACAGCCGGATGTACCGCGGAGTGGACACCGAGCAGCGTCGTGCGGAGCGACGGGAACGGCTCCTCGAAGCCGCGCTTGACGAGTTCACCACCCGCGGTTATCACAAGACGAAGATCGCCGACCTGTGTGCGAGAGCAGGTGTTTCCACCAGAAATTTCTACGAGAAGTTCGCGAGCAAGGAAGCGCTGCTGCTGGAACTGCACGCGCACATCAACACGATCGCGATGAAGCGCATGCTTCCGGTGCTCGACTCGCTCGCCGACGCGGACGCGCTCACCAGAATCACCACACTGGTTGACGCTTTCGTCGAAGCTGTCACATCCGACCCGCGCTACCCGCGGTTGAACTACGTCGAGGCGCCCGGCATCAGCCAGGCCATGGAGCGCCAGCACCAGGAATGGTTCAAGCGCTACGTCGACTTCATCACCGCCGAGTGCGGGCGCGTCGCCGAGGCCGGGATGGCCCCGGAGCGGGACTACTACCTGACGGCCATCGCGCTCGTCGGCGCCGTGACCGGCCTCGTGCGGGAGTGGCAGGCACACGACCCGCCGCTGCCGGCCGCCGCCGTCGCCGCCGAGATCCGGGCGATCTTCATCGCGGCGATCACCCGTCCGGCCTAGCCTGCGGCGACACTGTGGCAACAGCGTGTTTCCAGATCGATTCAAGTGTGCGTCGTCACCCGGCACGCGGTTTCCGTGGCCGGGGTTTACCCGTACCTTCGGAACGTGAGGTGACCCCTACGCGTCGAGGAGTTCAAGGATGGCGGACGCTGAGATTGCCACGCCCAGCATCGCGGTAGCGCTGCCGACGATGCGGGTGTCCTACGAAGAGGGCACGCTGAGCGAGGCGGAGCTCGCCGGGACCTGGCACGAACAGCTGCAGTCCTGGCTGGACGAGGCCATCCGGGGCGCGCTGCCGGAGCCAAACGCGATGGTCCTGGCCACGGCGAACGCCGAGGGCATGCCGGCCTCGCGCACGGTACTCATGAAGGGCCTCGACGAGCGCGGGGTCGTCTTCTTCACCAACTACACGTCCGCGAAGAGTCACGACCTGATGGCCACGAGGTTCGCCTCCGCGACCTTCCCCTGGTACACGCTGCACCGCCAGGCCACCGTGCGCGGCACGGTCGAGAAGGTCAGCCTCGCCGAGACCAAGACGTACTGGGACAGCCGCCCGCGCGGCTCGCAGCTCGGCGCGTGGGCGTCGCCGCAGTCGATCGTCGTCAGTGGTCGCCAGGCGCTGGAGTCGGCGCTCGCGAACGTGCAACGCCGTTTCGCGGACGCGGAAGAGGTGCCCGTGCCGCCGCACTGGGGTGGCTGGCGGATCCGGCCGGAGGTCGTCGAGTTCTGGCAGGGCCGGCGCGACCGCATGCACGACCGCCTGCAGTTCAAGCTCGGCCGCGACGGCTGGAAGACCGAGCGCCTCGGGCCGTAGAAGTTGCCGCGCTGGCAACGCCTGGCCCGATGGGGTGGCGTTGCGCGGCGGGCATCGAGTTTCCCGCGGGCACGCGCTTGACTCTTCCCATGAGTGATCGGGAGAGCACGGCGCGTGCCCGCGAACTTGGTGCCGAGCTGCGAAAACTGCGCGAGAGCACCGGGTGGTCGGCGTTCGACTTCGCCAGCATCGTCGGATGGTCGAACAGCAAGGTGTCCCGCGTGGAGAACGGGCTGCGCGGCATCACGGAGATTGACGTGGTCCGGTTCGCGGCCTACTGCCGCGCCACCAAGGACGAGATGGAAGAGCTACTCGCCAGATGCCGGGAAGCGCTGATTCCTGGCTACTGGGTGCCTGCGCAGCTCAGCTCGCTGGTCTTCCACGAGAGCACGGCGACATCGTCGGTGAGCTACCAGCCGTTGGTGGTGCCCGGTTTGCTACAGACCGCTGACTATGCGGCGGCGTTGATGGCCGACAAGAGTATGGCGGCCAAGGATGCGGCTTACCTGCTCGAGGCGCGCATGACGCGACAGGAGCTGTTGGATCGACGCCAGTTCGGGTTCTTCATCCACGAGCAGGCTCTCCGCCTGCCGGTAGGCGGAGACCGGTTGATGAACGAGCAGATGCTCAAGCTGGTCCTGCTGGCAGAGCATCCCTGGATCAGCATTCGGATCGTGCCGGTAGCCGCTGGCGCCAGGAGTGCACTTGGTGGCGAGTTCGTACTCTTCGCCTTCGAGGACGCGCGGCCGCTGCTGTACCTGGAGCATGGGCCCGTGAGCCTCTTCCTGGAGGACCGGCACTACATCGAGGCGTATCGCGGGCGGCTGGCCGGTATCGCGGACGTTGCTCTGGATCGGGGACAATCCCGGGAGATGCTTGCCGCCATGGCAAGCGAGTTCGATCGACCGGAGGACACTCCCGATGGCCCGCAGATGGCGAAAGAGCAGCGCGAGCAGCGAACCAAGTGGTGACTGTGTCGAGGTCGCGTTCGCGCAGGTCGAGGCCGCTGTCCGAGACTCGAAGAACCCCGGCCCGACGCTGAGCGTCCCGCCAGCGGCATGGCGCACCTTCGCTCGCGCGGCCGGCTCCCCAGGCTCCGGCCCCATGCCATGAAGGACCCCTTCATGTCACTCAACGCCCTCAAGGGGTCCTTCAGGGCATCAGGCGACGTCGGGCATCACCACCTCGGGCATCACGACGTCGGGGCGCGGGCGGGCTGCCGCTGCGCGGTGGGCCGCTTTCAGCTCCGCCGCTACTGCGTCGGGTTCGGTGCGTAGCCGGTTTGGCAGGGTCTGCAGCACCGTCACGCCGCAGGCCGCGTATCGGGCGTTCCGGCTCAGGGTGTTGGCGTAGTCCTCCCGCTGGTAGTGGAACTCGTAGGAGTCGATCTCCCACGCGAGCCCGACCTCGAGCCAGGCGTCCGGCACGGCGATGTGCTCACCTCGCGCGGTTCGCAGCGGCACGTTCCACACCGGTCGCGGCAGGTTCGTTCGTTCCCACACCCGCATCGCGTCGACCTCCGCCACCGACCGGGCGCCGCCCACCACGTCGTTCAGCACCTCACGCGCCACGGCCGTACCGCGTCGGCTGCCGTTCTCGAGCTCGTGCACCAGGTGGTGCGGTGCCAGCCGTCGGCGTTGCACCGCCTCGGCGATCAGCGCCTTGATCGGATCATGCGTCCGCAGCCGGCGGCAGGCGTCGAGAACAGACCTGGTCAGCGGCGCCAGTGGCACACCGTCGACGGTGACCGGCGGCGGCATGCGGGTGGTGCGCTCCACGATCACGTAGTCGCTGCACCGTGCCTTGTGGCGGTGTGGCACCAGCACATGGACCCGTGGATCGGACGGCGTGTTCCGGAGACCGTGCCGCCGGCACGACTCGAGCCCCGTGACCACCGAGTCCGGTCCGGCGTAGAGCAGCGCCGCCTCCACCAACTGCCTTCTCGTCGGCGGCGAGTTGCCGAGCAGAACCACACCGGGCAGCGGTCGTTGCCACGGACCGCCGGGCACGCACCTCCGGTAGGTCGTCCGTGCGGACACGCCGAGGTCATCGAGGGTGGCGACCTTGATCGCCCCGTGCCTACTCGCGTCGAACAACAGCTTGGGGTCGTAAGCCCAGTCACCACGTCGCATACCCAGCCCATCGACCAAAACCCGACCCTCCCGAAGAGTCGGCCCGCGCCCTGTGGACAACTGCGTCGGAAAACTCACATGACCACCGGTCGTTAGCTGACCTAAGCTGTTCCCAATGGGGGTTGTCGCAGGTAAACGCGCTCGGGTAACCATCGACACGCGGCCGCTGCGCATACGGACCTACCGGCGCCTCTGGACCTCCACCGCCATCACGGCCGTCGGCTCCCAGCTCACCACCGTGGCGGTGCCGAAGCAGATCTTCGACCTGACCGGGTCGTCCGGGTACGTGGGCCTGGCCGGCGCGTTCGGGCTCGTCCCGTTGCTGATCTTCGGGCTGTGGGGCGGCGCGCTCGCCGACGCGTTCGACCGGCGCACGGTCATCCTCGTCACGAACGTCGCCGTCGCCGCCACGGCCGTCCTGTTCTGGGTGCTGGCGGTGGTCGGCACGAACGTCTGGCTGATCCTGTCGCTGCTGGCGGTCCAGCAGGCGTTCGTCGCGATCAACATGCCGACCCGCACGGCCGCGGTGGCCCGACTGGTGCCGATCGAGCTGCTGCCGTCGGCGACCGCGCTGACCGCGACCGTCGGCTCGTTCGGCATGGTGTTCGGGCCGCTGCTGGCCGGGGCGCTGATGCCGGTCGCGGGCCTGCCGGTGCTGTACCTGATCGACGCGGCCGCCCTGGTCATCGCCACGATCCTGGTCTGGGGGCTGCCCAGGATGGCGCCGCTCGACGGGGTCCGCCGCCGCGCCGGGCTCAAGGACATCGCCGACGGGTTCCGCTATCTCATGGCCAAGAACGTGCTCCTGGCGAGCTTTCTGCTGGACATCATCGCCATGGTCGCCGGCATGCCGCGCGCCCTGTTTCCGGAGATGGCCGAGCGCACGTTCGGCGACCCGCACGGCGGCGGGCTCGCGCTGGGCTGGCTGTACGCGGCCATCCCGATCGGCGCGGTGCTGTTCGGGCTGATGTCCGGGTGGCTGTCCCGGATCGACCGCCACGGCGTCGGCGTGACGGTCGCCGTGTGCGCCTGGGGCGCGGCGATCATCGGGTTCGGGCTCGCCGGCCAACTGTGGCTCGCGGTCGTCTTCCTGGTCATCGCCGGCATGGCTGACATGATCAGCGCGGTCTTCCGCACTGCGATCCTGCAGACCGCCGCGACCGACGAGATGCGCGGCCGCATGCAGGGCGTGTTCATCGTGGTCGTCGCCGGTGGGCCGCGGCTCGCGGACGTCGTGCACGGGTCGGCGGCGGCCGGGGTCGGCACGTCGGCGGCCGTGACGGGCGGCGGCGTGCTGGTGATCGTGTTGACCGTGGTCGCGGCGGTGTGCCTGCCCGCGATCTGGCGTTACCGGGCCACCACCGGATAGTTAGTGAACTAGTAACCGGAACATCTGGTCATCGAGGTCATGATCGGGCATGCTCCATCCATGGTGACCGAGAGCACAGTCCCCGCGGAGGCCGACGAGCGGTCGTCCCTCAAACGCGTCATGGGCTCCAAGCTGCTGTACTTCTTCGTGATCGGCGACATTCTCGGCACGGGCATCTACGCCCTGACCGGGACCGTGGCCGGCCGGGTCGGTGGTGCGCTGTGGCTGCCGTTCCTCGTGGCGTTCGCGGTGGCGTTCCTGACGGCGTTCGCCTATCTGGAGCTGGTGGGGAAGTACCCGAAGGCCGCGGGCGCCGCCCTGTACACGAACCGCGCGTTCAAGAAACCGTTCCTGACGTTCGTCGTCGCGTTCGCGGTGATGTGCTCCGGCATCACGTCGGCGTCGGCCGCGGCGCGGGCGTTCGCCGGCACCTACCTGCCGGCCGCGTTCAACGTCGAGCTGTCCGAAGGGGCCATCGTGC
>Ga0193742_1000948_pt1 | contig 18355 bp, 21 predicted proteins | sample L2c1metaG_FD_165511 | JGI IMG/M metagenome (GOLD analysis project Ga0193742, IMG submission 165511) | Soil microbial communities from a riparian zone of the East river system, Colorado, United States - L2c1 | ecosystem: Environmental > Terrestrial > Soil > Riparian zone | place: USA: East River... | reverse complement strand
AGCGGGTTCACTGGCTTCGAGGCTTCGAGGCTTCGAGGCTTCGATCAGCGACGGCAGGTCGGCGTGGCCCAGCACGCCGTCGGCGAGGCCGACACCAATTGCCGGGCGCCCGGGCCTCGTCGTCGTTGGCAACGATCTGCATCAGACACTGCCGTGCCAGCTGATCAGGCAAGCGTATTCCTTGGTTGGGCGTCTTCCTTTTGGGCGGTTTCAGAGTTCGTGTTCGGCCTGGAGGATTTCGGCGACGCGTTCGCCGATGATGACGCAGGGCGCCATGGTGTTTCCGGTCGTCACCCGGGGCATGATCGAGCCGTCGGCGATGCGAAGGTGTTCTATTCCATAGACTTTCAGGGCGCCGTCGACCACCGACATGGCGTCTTGGCCCATCTTGGCGGTGCCGGTTTGGTGCCAGTAGGTCATGACGGCATCGCGGACGAAGCGCTCGAGTTCGGCACCGTTGAGATTGCCCGGCATGACTTCGCGCTTGGCGAAGGGACTAAGCGCTGCTGAGTTGCCTATCTCGCGGCACAGTTGCACGCCGGCCATCGCGGCCTTCAGGTCATCGGGGTGCGACAACATGTTGGCGTCGATCTGCACGGGGTCGGTCGGGTCGGGGCCGGTCAGATTGATATGGCCGCGGCTTTTCGGCCGCACCACACCGCCGAGCAATGTCCAACCGAACTCAGGCACATCGAATCGGGCCGCAGTCTCGGCACTCGACAGTGGAAATTCACCCAGGATGGTCTGCAAATCCGGGGTGTCGAGGCTGGGGTCGCTCTTCCAGAAGTAGGTCGCCTCACCCCCGTTGTTGCGCGGCGGCAGCGCCTGCCGGTATTCCCAGACACAGCAGAAAAGCGGGTGGTCCTGTAGGTTTTGACCGACCCCGGGTAGATGCTGCAGGACCGGGATGCCGAAGCGCTGCAATTCGGTCCGGTCGCCGATGCCTGACTGCATCAGCACCTTGGGGGTGTGGATCGCGCCCAGCGACAGCACCACCTCCGACCCCGCGCCGACGCGGTGGATCTTGCCGTCTTGGGCGAACTCCACCCCGGTGACCCGGTTGCGCTCGAACCGGTCGAACGTCAGCCGGGTCACCAGCGCGCCGGCGAGCACGGTCAGGTTGGGCCGGTCCATGAAGGGGAAGACGTAGGAACGAAACACCGACTGGCGACATCCGTCGCGGACCCGCAGATCAAAGATGGACGCGCCGCCGGCGCCCTCCATCATCCGGCCGTTCGGGTTCTCGAAGCTCGGGATCCCCACCGAGCGGGCACCCTCGACCATGGCCGGTGCGATCGGACTGGGGTCGGGGGCCGGCTCGACGTACACCGGCCCGCCGGTTCCGCGGTAGTCAGGGTCGGGGGCGCCATGCCAGTCCTCGATGCGACGGTAGATGTTCAGCACCGACTCATAGCTCCACGCGTCGTCGCCGGCTTCGGAGGCGAAGAAATCCCAATCGTTTTTGTGCCCGCGCGCCCACATCATCACGTTGATGCTCGATCCGCCACCCAACACCTTGCCCATGCCGTAGGGAATCGCTCGGCCGTTGAGGTGGGGGTTGGGTTGGGCCGTAAAGTTCCAGTCCCGCTCGCTGCCCAGGTTTAACGGCCACTGTTCGGCTCTCATCACCTCGGGTACGTCGTCGGAGCCGCCGGCCTCCAGCAGCAGCACACTGACGGCGGGGTTTTCGGCGAGCCGACGCGCCACGACCGAGCCCGACGAGCCCGAACCGCACACAACGAAGTCGTACTGCGGCCTTAACGCAGCGCCAAGCTGCTGCTGATTGTGACGAACGCGGTCGGCGAAATCGGCTCCCAGGCTGATTGCCTCGTCGGGATCAGTATTCATATCCTCTTCTCATTTCGATGTGCTGGTGGCACTGTTGTCAGCTGAATCGGCTGCGGGAGTGCATCATTGGCGTGCAGCGTCAGCTTCACAACAGTGTCATTCGCCTGGCTCGCGCTCGCATCCGCTCATGGTCAGTCCGAGTGGTCAGTCGTTGGTGGCATCGCGCTGCCGCGGATGGCTAATGCGGCCCGACGGTGCTCGGGTCGCTGGGCAAGGCGCGGTCAAGCTGGTTGCGCGAGGTGATGTCGAGTTTGAGGAAGACCTTGCGCAAGTGGTACTTGACGGTGCGCGGGCTGATGAACAGCCTCGCGCCGATCTCGGGGTTGGAGAGCCCGTCGCGAGCGAGCCGCGCGACGAGGGCCTCTTGGCCGGTCAGCTGCTGGGTGGTTTCGACGGTGCGTTTGCGGGCGGTTTCGCCAGTGGCCAGCAGTTCGCGGCGGGCCCGCTCGGCGAACGCCTCGATGCCCATGGCGTCGAGCATTTCGTGAGCGATGCGCAGCTGCACACGCGCGTCGGTGCGGCGCCGCTCGCGTCGGAGCCATTCGCCGCAGAGCAGATGACCGCGGGCCAGCTGAGCGCGGGCGCGGGTGCGCTCGAGGCGCGCGATCGACTCGAGGTAGCAGCGCTCGGCGGCGTCGCCCTCACCGCGCAGGGCGCACACCCGGGCCTCGATCCCCAGGGTCGGTCGGCGTCACCCGCGCGCGTTCGGACAGCCACTCCAGTGCCGCCTCGACAAGGGCCGTGTCTTGTTGAGCACCGAGCTGGCGTAGGTCGCGCTCGACCTCCTGCGGCACGATCGCGCGAAGTCGACCGTCCAGCCCAGACCGCGTTCGGTCGATTCCCGCAAGGTGGCCTCGATCAGTTCAGAGGCCTGCGTCTGCTGGCCGCGCCAGGCCGCGAGCATCATTTCGGCGTATCCAGTCGGCGGGTTCCCGGTGACCTCGGCGATCACGCGATCTTCGTCGATCATCAGTGCCGCATTGCTCAGCTCGCCGGCCAGAAGGTGCGCTCTGGCGAGAGTATTGAGCGCGTGCTGCATGGACCCGAGCGCGCCGGTGCAGCGGGCGAATTGTGCCACGCCAGTGGCCAGTTCCCGCGAGGATTCGGCGTCCCATACGTCGAACGCGACTTCGGCGCTGGCGCCTGCACATAGGAGCCAGAGCCAACGACCGACTGTGTCTGTGTCGGTGGGGACGTCAAGAGCCAGTTCTCGAGGTTACCGCGGAAATGTTTGCAGCAATACGAGGGGTATGGTGCCAGTGCCGATTTCGCGGTAGCCGTAGTCAATGCCGTTGCTGGCGTGCATCAATCGGTTCGGTACGGTGGCGTAGCTTTACCCTGCTGTGATAGTCATTGCGGTGTCCTTCCGAGGCGTTCACTGAGCGTGGGGATTCCCTGGTGGCCGTCACATTCGACCGTTCCACAAATTGCGGCTGCGAGCTTTCACCCTTTCGGGTGATCGGTGCGCGATGGTGGCAGCGGGTCATGCCGTCGGTGTTCATCCCGGCCACGCCACAGTCAGCGCGTCCGCTGCGCTGCTGATGGACTGGATGCCAATGACGCGCCAGCCCACCAGTTCTCGCGCCAACTCGAAATGCACCACCTGACGCTCAATTTCGCTTCCGTCGGCCCGGCAGCGGGACATGATTGCCTCGATCGCTGCCCCGGCTTGGTGGTAGACCATCACGGAGTAGTCGGGGATGGTTGTGGTGGCGAAGCCTTGTTCGCGTAACCGGCCTTGGATCTGCGCCGAGGCCGCGACCACCTGCGTCGCCTCCAGCAGCCACTGGGCTGTCGAGCCGGCGGTGTAATGCAAGGGTACTGACCAATAGTCCAGGATGAAGTCTGTTCCCCGGGCGATGACGCCGGATACGACACCAATCCAGGTGCTCATGTAGTCATCGAAAAACCACTGTGTGACTTCGTCATTAACGGAAGAAAGGGTCATCCGGTTGTCCATTCGATTTTGCTCGGTTCTAGTCTGGGCGTTCGCACCCTCGGTCGGGTAGCTGCCCATCGCGTCGTTGGGGCCTCGGCGCTGCCAGTGCCGGCCCTGCTGGTCCTCGGGCGGGCGCGTCTGCACTCATCTCCCGAGATAGCCTTTGAAATCTTCAGCCAGATCCGCTGTCTGGCAACAGCGGAAGAAGTCGGTCGATGGTGATCGGGAATTCCCGAATCCGTGCGCCGGTGGCGTTGAAGACGGCATTGGCCACTGCCGCAGCGGATCCACAGATGCCGAGTTCCCCGAGTCCTTTAACGCCGATGGTGTTGGCTTTGTCGTCGAATCCATCGATGAAGATGGCGTCGATGTCGGCAATGTCGGCGTGTACGGGCACCAAGTATTCTGCGAGGTCGGCATTGACGAAGGCGCCGGTGTGAGGGTCAGGCATTGTTCCTTCCAGCAGTGCCATTCCCATGCCGAAGGTCATGCCGCCGATCAGCTGAGAGCGGGCTGTCTTTGCGTTGAGGATTCGGCCCGGTGCAAACACTCCCAGCATGCGGCTCAAACGAATTTCCGCGGTGTCGGCGTCGACCCGGACTTCGGCGAAGTGTGCGCCGTAGGTGGCGATGGAGTAGTTGGCGTAGTTGGGGTCCTGCAGCATCGAGACGCTGATGCCTTCGACTTCCAGCCCTGCGGGATGGTTGCGCGCCATGAGGTCGGACACCGACTCCGAGGCCGCCACTGCGACGAGCTGCCCGTTGGATAGCACCATCGTGGTGGGCGTGACAGTGTGCAGTGGGGAGCTTGGATCGCCGGTGGCGGTGTTGGTCAAAGTCTTACGGAGCTCGTCGCAGGCATTGTGCAGAGCCACCGTTGCGCTGATGGCGCCCCACGAGCCGGCAGAGCCCATACTGCGGGGCAGGTCCGAGCGCCCGAGTTCCACGCGCACTCGCTCGATCGGCAGGTCGAGCTCTTCGGCGGCGAACTGGGTGAGAATGGTGTAAGTGCCGGTGCCGATGTCTGTCATATCCGAGAGCACAACGAGGTTGCCGTCGGGCTCGATGCGTATCCGCACGGCGGCGTCCATGATGGGCTGCACGCGTGTGGCCGAGGCAACCCCGTAGCCGATGAGCCACCGGCCGTCGTGGACACTGGCGGGCCGGGTGGGACGGCGGCTCCAACCGAAGCGCGCCGCGCCTTCGCGGAGGCAGTCAACCAGACGTCGTTCCGAAAACGGCACATCGCGTTCGGGATCGCGTGCAGGTTCGTTGAGGATCCGTAGCTCGATGGGGTCCAGCCCGAGCTCGTGAGCAAGCTCGTCCATCGAGGACTCCAATCCCAGCAGCCCGGACGCTTCACCCGGCGCGCGCACGTCTTCCCCGTCGAGCACATCCAATTGCACCAGGCGGTGCCGGGTCAGCCGGTCCGGTGCGGCATACAGGCTCCGGGTTGAGACGGCGATCGGATCGGCGAATTCCTCGTCCGGATTGGTGTGGGTGACGGATTCGTGTGCCACGGCCAGGAGTCGGCCCTGCTGGTCAGCGCCGAGGCGTATGCGCTGCAGTGAGGCCGGGCGGGCGCCGACCACATCAACGATCTGTCGGCGCGTCAGCGCTACTTTGACCGGCCGATGCAGCCGCTGCGCGGCCACAGCGGCGAGAATCGTTTCGGCGTGCACCCGCAACTTTGAGCCGAAGCCGCCGCCGACGTAGGGGCTGATCACATGGATGCGTTCCGGGTCGACCTGTAGCGTCGCCGCGATCGATGCACGCGCCGCATCGACGATCTGGGTACCGACGTAGACGAACAGATCCTCATCACGGGGGACGACCGTGCAGGCATTGGGTTCCATAGGTTCGGCGAAGTACCAGGGCAACACAAAGTGTTGATCGAGCTTCACCGGCGCGCGGTCAAAGCCGGCTTGGAAGTCGCCCACCGCGGTGTCCGGTGGAAATCCCGCCGGCAGCGCAGCGGGCGCATATGCCTGGTCTACTTGCTCGTGCAGACTGAAATGCCCCGGTGCGGCGTTGTATCGGATGTTGACGAGCCATGAGGCCGCCTGCGCTTGTTCGAGTGTGGTCGCGACGACCAGACCGACGGCGTCGCCGTAGTGGTGTATCTCAGCGCTGCTGATCGTCGGGTGAGCTCGCCAGTATGCCCACATGATTGACTCGTCACGCACGCCCTGGGCGGGAACATTCTCGTAGGTGAGCACCGCTTGCACGCCCGGTGCCCGCTCGGCGTCCGCAGTGTCGATCGATTCGATGTGACCGCGCGCGATGGTCGCGGTGAGGATCACACCGTAGAGCATGTCCTTCTCTTGGTGTTCGTAGGCATAGGTGGCCCTGCCCGTCACTTTTGCCGGGCCGTCGACTCGGTTGACGCCGCGCCCGATCACCTGGCTCTCCGTTCGATAGTGGCTGCAACTTCCGCGAGGGTTCGGCGCAACGTGTTTCGTGCCAATTCGATCTTGAAGCCGTTCTCTTCCTGTGCCTGTGAGCCCTCGATCGCACGATCGGCGGCGGCTTGATAGGTCTGCCAATTCGCGGGTTGTCCGCTCAGCGCCGCTTCTGCTTCGGTGGACCGCCACGGCATCGATGCGACTCCACCGAACGCGACCCGAGATTCGGTGATCGTGCCGTCGGTGGTCGCCAGGACCACTGCGACCGATACCAGGGCGAATTCGTAGGACGCGCGGTCACGAACTTTGCGGTAGCGCTGTCCTCCCGGTGGCGGCGGCGGCACGGTGACAGCGGTGATCAATTCACCTGTGGCTAAATTGGTTTCGATGTGTGGTGTTGTGCCGGGTGGTCGATAGAGCTCGCCGATGGACAGCTCGCGTGTAGTCCCGCGTGGGCCGAGCACCGTGACGGTAGCTCCGAGTGCCGCTAGCGCCACGGCCATATCGGAAGGATGGGTGGCAATGCATGCCTCGCTTGCACCCAGAATGGCATGGTTGCGGTGAGCGCCGTGTAGAGCGGCGCAGCCGGCGCCCGGCTGACGCTTGTTGCAGTTCGCGGCGGTGTCGTAGAAGTAGTGGCATCGTGTTCGCTGCAGCAGATTGCCGCCCACGGACGCTTTGTTCCGTATCTGCCCTGACGCCCCGGCAAGCAGTGCCTCAGCGAGCACTGGATACCGGCTGCGCACGACCGGATGGGCGGCGACGTCGGCGTTTCGTGCCGAGGCGCCGATGCGCAGGTGCCCATCGGGAAATTCCTCGATCGCGGTGAGCGGCAGTCGACTGACATCGATCAGATGCGGTGGTCGCTCGATCTCCAGCCTCATCAGATCGATCAGATTGGTGCCGCCACTGATGAACTTGCTGTCGGGGTGCGCGGCCATGGCCACGCAGGCCGCGTCGGGGTCGGTGACGCGCTCATAGGTAAAAGATCTCACTGTGCGGTCTCCTTGTGAACTTCCTGTATCGCGGCGACAATGTTCGGATAGGCGGCGCAACGACAAATGTTGCCGCTCATACGTTCTCGTATCTCCGGTGGCGTCAGCGCGACATGTTCGACGCTGACGTCGGCCGTCGCATGGCTGGGCCAACCTGCGCTCGCTTCAGCGAGCATGCCCACTGCTGAGCAGATCTGGCCCGGCGTACAGTAACCGCATTGAAATGCATCGTGGTCGATAAACGCCGCCTGCAAGGGGTGCAACGCATCCGGGGAGCCGAGACCTTCGATGGTGACGATGTCGTCTCCGTCGTGCATCACGGCCAGTGTTAGACAAGAAGTGATGCGACGACCGTTGAGCAATATCGTGCAGGCGCCGCACTGACCGTGATCGCAGCCCTTCTTCGTTCCGGTCAGTTGCATGTGCTCGCGCAGCAGATCAAGCAGCGAGGTGCGCGGGTCGAATGTCAAGTGGTGTCGCTGGCCGTTGACGGTCAATGTCACAGAACAGGAGGGCTCCGCAGAATCTGAAGGCGCGGTGCTGTTCACGTCGCTTTGATCGTTCACATTCCACCCGTTTCTGATCAGTTTCCGCTATTGAGGAGTAGTCGCGCGTTGGCTAGAAAGAGTTCGGCCTGTTGTGACTGCGCGCCATGCCCGGCGTCGGGAAGCATGAGCAGTCGGAAGCGAACGGGTTTTCGCGCACCGCGACGCAGGCCAATATCGTGCAGGACCGTCCCGGCAAGAAGCAGCGACTCATCAACCTCGCCAACGAGGTCCAGATGATCGCGTGGCAGGCGGGCGAAGGCCCAGCTGCGCACACTGTGGTTCGCAACCGGCCGATTCGCCTCGCTGAGTACCAAGTCGAAAGCAGCGGCGGCCCACGGAACGTCCGGCGCTGCACTGAGCGAGTCGCTGATCGCGGTCTCGCTGTTTGTCGTCACGGCAACGATCGTCGTCCCGTCACCCGAGGGCGTGCCACTGTCAATTAGTCATTGTTCGATATAATCGAGCCACCCAGTCGCCTCGCATCCCAGTTCCGGCGATAATGTCATTGCGTTCGATTGCGCATTACTTCCAAAAGGTTTCGCAATGTTCTCCTACCGCCAAGTGGTCCTGTCGGTGATGTCACATCACGTACGAGACCGCGTCGTTGGTTCGACGGTGCGTCCTACCGTCGGGTGCGCTGTCACTGCTGAAGCTGGCTTCGGCGGCGGCCCGCGCCGACACCAACATGGTCCCGAGGGATAAATCGGTCGATCAGTGGCTCGGCCCGGCAATACTGTGGACAGCGTGTCGCGCACGCTCGAGATGTCCGGCGGGACCTCGCCGCCGCCCTTGATCATCACCTGCCCTGACACCTTCGCGCGGCGTCGGGGGATTCGGATAGTTCTGGAGGCGCCATCCGGTGAGCGGTGCTCGTGTTTAGACCGCCTCGCGGCGGGTCGCATTGGCAGGGGCCCGGAAGTTGCGGCGATACGTGGTGGGGGTGGTGTCGAGCCTGCGACGAAAATGGGTCCGCAGATTCAGTCCAGTGCCGAATCCGGCGCGCTCGGCCACCTCGTCAATGGACAGATCGGTGGCTTCCAGCAGCTGCCGCGCTTCATCGATGCGCATCGTCAGCAGCCACTGCAGCGGCGTGGTGCCCGTGGCCTCCCGGAAGTGTCGTGTTAATGTCCGTGGCGACATCGCACACCGGGCGGCCATATCTTCCAACGCTATCTGCTCGCGCAGGTGTTCCTTTGCCCAGGTGCATAATTCGCCTATTGGACCGACTCCGGAAGTCTGGAGCGGGCGGGCGATGAATTGGGCCTGGTTGCCTTCACGGTGGGGGGCCGCGACCAGCTCCTGCGCAAAGCGGCGAGCCTCTTCGACTCCGAGGTCGGTGCGGACCACGTGCAGACACAGATCAAGGCCAGATGAGACGCCGGCAGACGTCAGCACGTCACCGTCATCGACGTAGAGCACATCAGCACGCACATCGATCGCAGGGTATTGCTCTGCAAGCTCATCGGCAAATCGCCAGTGCGTTGCCGCTGGCCGTCCATCGAGAATGCCAGCTTGGGCAAGGGCGAAGGCGCCGACGCAGATCGAGATCATCCGCGCTCCACGTAGGTGGGCACGGCGAAGCGCCGCCAGCACTGCGGGATCGAGCGGCGCATTATGGGGACGGTATCCGGGCACCACCACGGTATCGGCGCGCGACAAGAGGCGAAGGCCCCCTGCGGGATTGATCGTGAATCCCGCCGTGGTGCGTACAGGTGACGTGGGGCCACAAAGCCGCGTCCGGTACGGCGATTGTGAGAAAACGTCAATGGGTATGGCTAGGTCAAGGGGGATGACGTCGTCCAGAGCCAGAACGGCCACCCGATGCGTGTTCATGTCGCGATTCTACTGATGATGACAATACCGCCGCGATCTCAGCGGCCCGTTCCGGCGCAGGCAAAGGCATCGTTCTGGAAGCCCGTTGGCGTAAATCTATTGAACAATGACTTATAGACAGTGGCCGGGTGTGCCTACGCGAGTGAACATGAGATTATGACGACGACCAACCGCAATGCCTTGCTCGCAACGCCGGACGTGCCGTGGGCATCGGACGCAATCGAATTGGTCTTCACCCAAGAGAGCCGCTCCGTGGCTAATCACAGTGCTCGAAGCTGGATCTTCGCCCGTATGCTCCGCGACCACCTGAACTTGACCCACGAGGTCGATGAGACCCTGCTCTTTGCCGCGACACTGTTGCACGACATCGGATTGCGCCGCGACGCGCGCGAACCTGTTCGCTTCGAAATCGACGGAGCAGATCGTGCCGCTGAATTTCTCACCGCCTACGGCGTCGGCGCCCCCGAGGTCGACAAGGTGTGGGAGGCCATCGCGCTTCATACCTCACCCGGAATTCCCGAACGCCGCGGGCCGCTGACCTTCCTGACCCGCGCGGGCGCCGGGATGGACTTCGGCAAGTTCACCGAGTGCATCAGTGACGACCAAGCGGCGGCCATCCACGAGGCCTACCCTCGGTTGGCATTCGCACGCAGCATCGTCGACGACATCGTCGAACAAATCCGGGCCACCCCGGAGCGCGGACCGATGTTCTCCATCGGACACACCCTTGTCAGCGAACGCTCGACACCGCCAAGCGTCACGCAGATGGAACGCGACACCGCCGCGTCACGATGGGGTGAATAACGGTGGTATGCAACGACAGCCATATCAATTATCAACGACCGGGACGTAACCGAGTCCGCAGCAGCATCGCGCCTGAACAACGATGCTGCGAGACCCACGCCGAGACCGAAAACAGGCAAGGGCGCCAGATCGCATGACCCCCGCCGCCGAACTCTCCGCCACGGCCGTGGAGTTCCTATCCGCAGGCACCGCACTGGAATGCTCGGATTTGTCGCCCAAGATGGCCGGCCCCTCGTAGCCCCAGTCTGGTTCGTCGTCGATAAGGGTGATCTGGTGCTCAACACCGCTAAAGGTTCTGCCAAAGGTCAAGCGCTGATGAGGGATCCACGTGTCGTCCTATGCGTCGACGATCCCCACCCGCCGTATGGCTTCGTTCAGGTGCAGGGCACCGGCATCCTGTCCGAAGACCCAGACGAACTGCTCGACATCGCAACGCGTACCGGTGCCCGCTACATCGGTCCCGACCGCGCCGAGGAATTCGGCCGCCGAAACGGCGTCCCCGGCGAACTCGTCGTCCGGATATGGCCGACCAAAGTCATCGCCGCCTTCGGCCTCGCCGAATAACCAGCCGACAACTCACCAGCGTTCGTGCAGCACAGATAGGAGACAACACGCCGCCGCCATAGCTAGCAGGTTCGTCCCGGCGTCATCCCGGCCACCGAGGGCGATATGGCAACTCCACAACGGCAACTTTCAGGTGCAATACCCTGCTGCGGAGCTTGGTGCCGCTCTCCGTGAGGTCACTGGCTAGACGAATTTGGCGAGGCCAGTTTCCGAATCTCACGGCTGGCTGTACGCCGCCGACGGTTGTGCGCATAGTCCTCACCAGCTGCGGCGTTCGTGTGACTGTGCAGTCTGATGTGACATCCAGGCGCCACCGTGACGAATGTCAAAGTGTGCGCGACCGCACGTTCGAGCACCGCTCGGGGCCTCCGGCAGTGACGATGAGCTGCGATTGAAAGTGGACACGAAGATGAGACGTTTCGCGCTGGACATCACGTGAAACGAGCTACGTCAGTGCAGTTCAACGCATCGCGTGTGGACATCAAGTTTGAGAAGCTACACCCTAATTAATCTTCGTGTCCAATTCTCATCATCTGAGATGTCCACACGATGTCCAATTGGACACCAGAGGAGGCCCTGGGGCGTCACGCCGACGACACCATCACCTCCGGCTCAACAGAACTCGCGATGTCGTCGTCGTCGCGTGCCAAGCTCACCGTGTGAAGTTCGTCTGGATTCTGATCGCGTTCACTGCCGGCGCCGTCGTGGAGTGGATTGCGACCGGCAAGTTCTCGTCCGATTGGGTTGGTGCCACAGGCACGTGGGTCGGGGCGCTGGCGACGATCGCCACGATCAGCTGGGCGGTCCGCTCCTTCCAGATCGAGAAGCAGGACCGCGTCGACGAACGCGACAACAACGAGGCTGAGGAGTTGCGAGCGGAGCATGCTAAGGCGATGGAGTTCATCGTTCGCGTCCGGGGTGGAGGTGGTTACGGACCCGACGGCGATAAGACGATGGGAAACATCAACGTCGAGATTCTCAACGGCACAAGAGGATCGGTGACGTTCGAGGACCTGAAACTGCCGGACGTGACACTCAAGAACGCAACAGCTGCCTTGTCGCTACCGCTGGTCGTCCCGCCCCAGCAGGAGCCGAACGTGCCCTACCGACAGGTGGACATCGAGCCCCTGAAGGTGCCTGATGACCAGTTCTCCGGCCGGCCTTTCACGCTTCGAAGCCGGTCATTCGGTAGGTTGCGCAGTTCCAGTCGACGCACCGATCTGGAATCGACCGCGCACGCCGTCATCGGTCTATGCAATTCCTGGGGCGGCAGCGCGATGCCCCTGATACCGGTGACACCCCACACGCCCATCGACAGCCGATGGCACCGAATCCTGCTGCAGAGCAGCATCGACGGCATCGCCAAGACGGACCTGCGCGCCGGTGCGGCGCAGGATCGCGGAGATCCAGGGCGGGGACTACAGGCAACTACTGCTGCGCATCCTGGTCGATCTCGACACCCCCAAGCCGACAGTGCAGACATGTCGCGGTGTGCCTACCGACGACAAGTGGTACCTCGCATACTTAGCGCTATTCGGTGGTTTGCCCGTCAATCCGGACCCAATGAACTCGTGGAACGGGCTGCCGCGCTCGCGGTTTGACCTACCAGGACGTCGTGAACGTGTCCAAGGCGTCGAGGCTGAAAGCGGCGCGGCAGGTCTAGCTGCGCTCATTCGCGAATCGCCTCGATCGCGTGCCGATGCCCGAGCAGTTCGAAGCCGACGACGGTCACCACCGGTGCCAGCATGACGAGCATCAGGCACGCCGCCATCGAGACGCCGCCGGCCGCGAGAAGGGCCGCCCCGATCAGCACCACCGCGGTGATGGCCAAAAGCAGCCCGTGGAAAGGGTCCCACGTCCGCACCAGCAGCGTGTAGAGCAGGTAGACGGAGGCGATGTAGACGGCGACGGGTATGGCGACTGACAACACCGTGGCGACCGATCCCAGCTTTGTATGGTTCTCGATGGAGTACGCGGCGGCGTGCAACCCGGCCCCGGTCGCGACGATCGAGCCGAACACCACGATATGCAGATACCCGTACGCGAAGGGGCGTTCGCGGTGCACGCGCAGGTGCTCCGACGTCGGCACCACGAAGTACACCCACCACATGCCGAATGTCAGGCCGGTTCCCGCTACCGCCACCAGAACGGCGTCCATCGTCCAGCCCTGCGCACCGACGACCGCTGACAACGAGGCGACGGTGCCGAGCACGCCCATGCCGAGGGCGATGATCGCGAGCAGCCCGTAGCGTTCGGCGATGTGGTGAGCGTGCCACGGCGTGCCGCCGTTGCGGGTCTCGGCTACCCATGGACCCATCAATTCGACCGCCGTCATGATCACGACGAGCAGCAACGTCACCCGAACCGACGTGTGGGCGATGATTATGCCGATCCACCCGATCTGCGCGACGGTGATGGTGGCGGCGTAGGTGAGGCACGCCGTCCGGCGTTGCGGATCCTGACGGGCGGCGCGTAACCACTGGAACACCATGGCAATTCGCATCACGACATAGCCGGCCACCATCACTTGACTCTCGACGTGCTTGCCCTCGGCGATCGAGGCATACATCTGCGGGACGCCAAGCGCAAGAATGATGACCCCCACCATCTGCAGCATCGTGGTGAGCCGATACACCCAATCGTCGGTGTCGTAGGCGGAGGCAAACCAGCTGAAGTTGATCCACGCCCAGCACACCGCGAACGTGGCAAACGCGAAGCCGGCAATCCCGGCGCCGACGTGATTCTCGGCGAGCAGCTTAGCGAACTCGGGCGCGGTGACACCGAACGCGACGACGAACGTTAGATCGAAGAGCAACTCCAACGGCGTCGCTACCCGATGCTGCTCGAACGGATCGCGGCCGGACATCCGGCGCAGGCGATGCGCTGGTGCCGGCCTGCGCGGCAGGTGCCGCTCGACCTCACTCACTTGAAAGACATCCTTTCCACACGGGTCCACACGGGCGGTCGAATAGGTACAGCGGGTAGACAGCCGTCGTGTCGGCACGGATTTCCCGGTTACCGACGCCGTTGGATTCACCGTGCGCGGTAACGCTATTCGCGAGCGCACCGAAGGAGGGCGGACGGTGAGTGGGCCGAAAATGGGGCGTCTGCTCTATGTCGCCAGGCCCGGCGGCTCCGGGCGTAGTCCGTCGTCGATTCAGGAGTGCCGACTGATCACTCCGCCCGGCGCCGACCAGGTAGGTGCCGGTGATGAACGAGGCCTTCGGAGATATCGGAAACGCCACCGCTTGTGCGACTTCCTCAGGTGCCCCAAGCATGCCGAGTGGAGCCGTCCTGTTCGAAGCCGATGCGCACCTCTTCGATGTCCAATGCCACCTGAAGCATTGAGGTGCAAGCGTTTTGAGAGGCGCTATCCACGAACGCCGCGTGAATCCGAGCCCAAGTTGCAGTGCGTACAGCCCGCGGCGCCCGTTGAACCTTCGCAAGAGTTCACGCAAGCGCCGTTTGGTGTGTGCCCGTGGTCATGTGGAACAAGCCCGACAGCGACGAAGTACGTTCGCTAGTGCGTGTGAATGCGGTCGCCGTTGTTACTCATCGGGAAAAACGAGCGATAGGGCTGCTCGCGCGCAATCGATGTCGTTCTGCACCTCGGGCGCTCCGCTCACGCCAATCGCGCCGACAATCTCTCCGTCCACCTTGATTGGAAACCCTCCTCCCCACGCCGCCACACGCGCAAGCGTGGGCATCCCAGCCAAAAGCGACGGGTCGCCTTTGATAGAGTTGAAAAGGTCGTCCGTGGCGAAACCGAACAGCGCTGTGTAAGCCTTGTTCTGCGCAATCTCGATGGCAAGGATCGGAGCCCCATCCATCCGGCCAAAGGCCTTGAGATTGCCGCCGTCATCCAGGATCGCGACGTTCTCGCTAACGCCAATTTCTCTGGCTTTCGCCGCCGCCGCATCCACCATTTTCTGTGCGAGCTCAGAAGAGATGCTGTTTTTCTTCACTACGTTAGCCACGTGAATTCTCCCAATATTCATATGTATCGCGCGCTGATCGCGTGCGACTCGTCTTGATCGACTCTCTTGTGCAAGCCCTGCTCTAGGGGACAGTTCTGACGAGGCGCGTTGATCAGGTTGCCGACATGCCGCCGTCTACTTCGAACACCGTGCCAGAAATGTAGGACGCTTCTGGGGACGAAAGGAACACGATGGCGTTGGCAATTTCCTCAGCCTTTCCCCTGCGACGCATCGGCACCGTCGCGATCAGCGCCTCATTGCCTTCCTCGGTACCGGTGAAGCGGTCGAGCATGACGGTATCGATCGAGCCTGGCCCGACAGCGTTTACCCGAATGCCGGAATTCCCCTGCTCGAGTGCGACCGTCTTGGTCAGACCCTCCACGGCGAACTTGCTGCTGACATAAGCCGTTGCCCCGGCCGCCGCCTTATGCCCGTAGGTGGAGGCGATGTTGACGATGCTGCCGCTGCCTTGGCCCGCCATCGCACGCAGTTCGTGCTTCATGCTCAGGAATACCCCCAGGACGTTCGTGTCATGAACGGCCCTGAAGTTTTCGACCGTGGCGTCCTGGATGACGCCGAGCTCGCCTTCGAGGCCGGCATTGTTCACGGCAACGTCGAGACGGCCGAATCTCTGCACGGTCTTGTCGTCGAGGTCGCGGACGTCGTCCTCCTTCTGAACGTCGGCCCGAACGAACTCTGCCTCGACGCCAAGCGCTCGCAGCTCCGTGACAAGGTCTTCCCCCTTGTCGTCGTGGCGGCCAGACACGACCACATTGGCGCCTTTGCCGGCGAATGCCACGGCAGTGGCGCGACCGATGCCGGTGAGGGCGCCGGCAATGAGAACAACCTGCTGAGCCATTTTTTGTCCTTCGGCTGTCGCGGAATATCCGCAGATCCAAGAGTGGTGTCGTGGGCTGCGGACGCCATCGTCGATGCGCTGGCTGACGGATTCCCGGTCGCTCTCGTGATATGACAGTAGGCGCGCGGTGCACGCCTGAAAAGGACTTTCCAAGCTGGGGGCATATCTCGAAGGCATGGGTGCCGATGGAGCTACGACATCTTCGATATTTCATTGCGGTAGCGGAGACGGGCAGTCTCACGGAGGCGGCTCAGCGACGGCTGCATACGTCGCAGCCGTCGCTCAGCCGTCAGATCCGGGATCTTGAAGACGAGGTGGGGGTCGAACTTCTGACCCGTGACGCCCGCGGTGTCGAATTGACCGCGGCGGGCAAGGTCTTCCTCGATCACGCCCGACTGGCGCTGATGCAGGTCGATGCCACTGTTGAAGCGGCACGCAGAGCGGCGCGACCGGCCAAGAAGACCTTTAACATAGGCTTCCAAACCGGCCATGAGATGAACTGGCTGCCGCGGGCAATGCATGTGCTGCACGACCAATTGACGAACATCCAGGTCGTGGTCTCCAGTGCCTATTCGCCGGACCTTGCCGAAGCGCTCACCCGCGGCCGGATGGACGTGGCCTTCATGCGCCTGGAGCCTGGCTACGACCTCGGCTACCACGTGGTGGACCGCGAGCCGCTCATCGTCCTGATGCCAAGAGACCATCGCCTCGCCGCACACGAAACCGTATCTCCGCGAGATTTCATCGGCGAGATCTTCATCGGCGGTTCAAACAAGGCCGGCGTGCTGCGCGCCGTCACCGAAGATTATCTGCGCCGCTCAGAGGTCGACATCAAACTTGATCACGGGGTGGACAATATGGCGATGGCCATGTCGCTGGTCGCATCCACCCGCGGGCTGGCGCTGATGCCCGCCTACGCCAAGGACTTGCTGCCGCGGTCCGTCGTCAGCCGCCCGCTGGCAGGCGAGGCACCGACGATCGAGGTCGCCGTGGGCTACAACAGAACCAACACCTCGCCGATTCTGAAGCTGTTCCTATCGCGCCTCGACGAACTGACGGGGCACGCTCAAACTTGACAGACTCAATGAGTCTCACCCATCACAAGATCGCGGCCACGTTCTGTGACAGGAGACGGCGTCTCCGTTGTGGGATTCGATGGTCGCCCGCTACGGCCTGCACCCCACGCCCTATGACCAGATTGCAAACTGCGCGTTCGTGGACTGGATGCTCAACTTCGGTGAAGAGACGATCCAGGGCACGATCAAGATCCGCCAGGCAGGTTTCGCGGATTGCATCGACACGCATCAGAGCTTCAGGCGGCAGCTCACCAGAATTCGCGAGCTGCGCATCGTCGCGTGACGAGTTCCCTTCCTACCGCGCTACGTGAAGATGGTGTGAGGGCGAGACAACAACGCACCGTCGACGAAGATGTCGAGCTTCTCGTTATAGAAAGCGATCATCCCGGCGATGGGTGCGACTTCGCGCAGCGGGTAGTCGTAGGCCCAAGCGATATCCGGATGCACGGCGTCGCCCTTTCTGAATGTCCAGTACGCCGAGGTGATTCCCTTCTAGGGGCATACGGATTCGGTCTTGCTTGGCTCCAAGTGCGAGAACTCCACGTCCGTGCGGTCGATGTAAAAGCGCGTCGGCAGACCTGTTTCGAACAGCAAGACTGGGCTGTGTGTCTCGGCCAGTACCACGCCGTCGAGCTCGACCCTGATGTGGCGGTGGCAGCGGAGTGAGTCGACACGCACGTACGGGTTGCGCGGATGAAGGATGAGTGGTTCGTCCTCCAGAAGACGTGGCGACAACCGTCCCTCGTTCTCATCAGGCATTGCCGTGGTTCCGCTCATCCCCCAACGATCCACCAGATTCATCACTACCATGTGCTCAAATCTGTCGCGGAGTATCGCGGAAGCGTCGGTAGTCTGCCAGAGTTCGTTTGTGCTTCCTCTCTGGCCCGCAGTCGCGTCCATTGCGCAACGAAAAAAGACCTCGAAAAGCGCATCGTCGTTGCCGAATCGCCGCGCATCCCAAGCCAGCCGCTCCGCCTCGGACCAATGACCGGCATGTGCGTGGGAAGAGGCGAGTATTCCAAACATTTCACCTGCATCCCCGCTCTCGGCTGCGCGAAGTGCCCAGAGCCTCGCACGCGGCTCATCGCCTTCGTTCCAGCTGCGCCGGGCCACCCAGTGCATCGCTTCCAGGTGCCCTGAACCGGCGGCCGGCTTGAGGAACTGTTGGAACGCGCGCCTGTATCGTCCGCGCATGAATGCGGCGGTACCCAGATCGAACATCACGTCAGGTTCGTTCGATGACACTGCAGCCGCACTGTCCCAGAATTCGGCTGGCGGAAATATGCCAAATCGGTTGGCTTGCAACTCTTCTTCGAGCACGTCGGTCAGCTCGAATCCGCGCGGACGGTCTTGGGTGGGCCGAGGGACGTGCAGACTCAGAAGTCCACTAATCCCGTGCGCCTCAGCGATGAGACTGTTGAGCGCAGCGTCGAATTTTGCGTTCCAAGGTTGTGCACGCCGCCACTCCTGTTCCCGGAGGTACCCTGGCGCAGCCTGAAATAGGAAGG
>Ga0193742_1000947_pt1 | contig 18362 bp, 27 predicted proteins | sample L2c1metaG_FD_165511 | JGI IMG/M metagenome (GOLD analysis project Ga0193742, IMG submission 165511) | Soil microbial communities from a riparian zone of the East river system, Colorado, United States - L2c1 | ecosystem: Environmental > Terrestrial > Soil > Riparian zone | place: USA: East River... | reverse complement strand
CGTACTTGCCCACCGCCTTCGCGCGCATGACCCACTCGTTGTTAGACAGCCACGCCGGAATCGAGTCGCTGGTGGACGTGCCCGGCCCCCGGATAGATCCGCCGCCCGCAAACGTGGGGGTGTCGCCGCCGCCGCCACTCTCGGCGGAGGCCGACATCGTGTTTATCTTGTTCAGCAGATCGATGATCGGCTGCAGATAGGACAGCGCGGAGTTGTACAGGTCCGAGAAGAAGTTCTTGACTTGCTGCACGGCATTGTTGAACGTGTCGATCAGCGTCTGTCCGATCGAGGAGAAGAACGCGCCGAGCAGCGCGGGCAGCGTTCCGACGTATGCCACGAACGCGTTCCACCTGACCGTGATCGCCTCGACGGCGGCCACCGCCCATGTTTGGATATTGGTCCACAGTGTCGAGAACACCGTGCCGATGAGTCCCGGAATGCTCTGCACGTATGCGACGAAGGTGTTCCACCTTGTCGTTATCGCGTCCACGACTCCAACGACGATCGCTCTCAGGTTCGAGAAGAACGTGCTGACGCTCGTGATCGCGTTTTGGATCGTGACCGACCACGCTGCCCAGTCCACTCTCGTGGCGAGCAGATACAGAGCGGTCGCGACCAGACCGATGATGATCAGCCACGGATTAAATCCTCCGGTCGCGAGCGCGCTGATGACCTTGCTGAGCAGCGACACCGACAGGATGCCGGTCTTCAGCACCGCGAAGAACAGCCGAAGCGCGCCCGACAACTGCGCGAGCAGCACGAGCATGATCAGGAAGCCACCGGTGAGCTTGGTTCCGAAGATTGAGTTGATGGTCGTGGCGACGTCGCCGAAGAACGCGACCACCGACTTGACAGCCGGAACCAGTTGATTGTTGAAGAAGTCGAGAAGCGGCGGCCCCGCCGCGATTAGTCCCTCGAACACCGAGGCCGCCGCCGATCCAATGTTCTCGAGCGCGGTCTGTATCGCCGGGCCGTTCGCCGAGACGAACGCCTGAAGGCGCTGCGAGGCACTGTCAAAGAAGGTGCCGATGGCCGTGGCGTTCTTGCTCAGGGTTCCAGAGATCGTGTCTATCAGCGCGCCGATTCCCGGACCGAAGGCGGTCAACATCTCCCGTCGCGTCTGCTCGATCTGCCGGCCGAAGGCCAGAAGCGCGGTAGTCAATGGTCCGCCAAATGTGGCGATGAGCTGGTTGTACGCCTCGCGATCCTTCAGGCTCTTCTGGAGTCTGTCGTTCTCCTCCTTGACAGCGCGCGTGGCGGCCTCCACCTGACGCGAGACGCGGGCCTGCTCGCGGTAGTCGGTCTGCAGTTGCTTGACCTGAGCGCTGTACTGCTGATACGTGATGGTGCCAGCCATCAACTGAGCGCCGAGTTGCCGAATCGACGAGTCGTAGTTGATGGTGGCCAGCCGACCCTGCAACTGCGAATTGTTCGCGTCGATCTGCGCGTCGGTCTGCCTCTGCAGAGAGTCCGACGTGCCGTCCACGCTCTTCGCGATGTTGCGAGCAGCCACCGCCAGACCGGTCGCCGCCGCCGCACCCGCCGACGTAATGAGAGCGATGCGCTGCGTGAACCGCCCTATGCCCTGCACCAGAGGTCGCAGCGAGCCGGTGAGTGAGCGAGCCCCGGACTCGATGTCCTTCAGGCTCCGCGCAACCTGCGGATTGACCCTGACATTCGTGATCGTCGTGAGACCAGTGGCGGCCTGTCGGCTGTTGTCCGTGATTCCGGTCGTCGATCCCTGGACGGCCTTGTCGGCGCGTTTGGCCGCAGCCGCCAGCTTGTCGAATGACGCCGAGCCCTTGTCCGCAAGTTTCTCGATCTCCGCGGCCGAGGTGTCACCGCCCGTGATCTTGATCTGCGATACTAGGTCTTCGTCGTTATCGGCCATTTTTCATCGCCTCTTTATAGTACGCGCCCATGTTGCGCGATATTCGCTTGGTGATGCCACGCAGGTCCCACTTCTTTGGAATCGTCACCGACTCCTTGCCGAAGTACTGCGGACCCTGATCGTCGAGCAAGAGCGGAGCCTTGCCCAGTCTGTTGACGCGGAACAGCGGCTTCGGATAGTCCTTCGCCGACACACCGAACGCATTGCCAAAGGACAGCGGTATCCACAGAAGCGGCCTGCCGTGTATGACCGCCCCCTCCTCGAACACCTTCCAGTAGAACACAGAGTGCGTGAGCCTGATGCGTATGTTCACCCGCGATGCAAACGAGATCAGCGCCTGGAGTCCCTGTTGCCAGCGCGACGAACCGAAGTTGCCCCCGGCCCGTATGTTGGCGCGACCCTGATACTCCATCTCGTCCTTGACGCGCTCGGCCACGGCCTGAACCGCCCGGGTCTGCCGCTCGCCGAACTTCTTGACGTTGACCTCCAGCTTGCGTCCGAGCTTCTCGCCGTCCTCGAATACGATCCTGATTCCAGCCATCAGCGCCCGTGCTCCCGCAGTCTTTTGCTAAATTCCTTGAAACCTCTGCCCTCACCGTGCGCAGCCGCGCGGTGAACGTCAAGAAGCGCGTGATTCCTGCGCATCTCCTCGCGCGCGATCAGCTCCTCCCACGCGCTCAGTTGCTTTGGTGTGCTTCGCCAGCAATCTGACTCGCTTCTTCCGGCGGCGACGCACCGTTGGATTGCACGGGCGATTTCGTAGCCGCTGCCCATCCACGCGCGCCGGACTGGTTTACGAGCGCCGACACCCCGTCGAGAAAAGACTTGACTCCCTGCGGGAACGTGGCCTTGAGAATGCCCTCGAGAAGCGCGTACTGCTCGCCGACTCCGAGATCTCTGGCGACAGCGATGTGCGCCTCGTCGTCCGGATGTCCAGTGCCAGCGGCGATAATCATGGCCACGGCCTCGGGTAGTCGACCGATGAGCGAGTTTATCACGTCCTTGTCTGGACTGTCCTGTGTCATGATCCTGCGAATCTCAGGAAACACGAACATGACTCCGGCGATGTGGTCCGCGGTGAGACCATTGATGTCGACGTCCGCTCCGCGCACTGGCACGGTCGGATACTTGACATTGGCGATATCGATCAAACTAACCATCTTTCGTTACTCTCTGTCTGTTGCCGCAACGCAGCACGGTCGCGACGAAATTGCCGCGACCGCGCGAACCGAGATCAGGATACCAGTTCGACGTTCGTGAACTTGGCAAGACCGAACTCACCGACGTTCGGCGCCTCGGTGCCGACCAGCACGTCGGCCGTCACCTCCATGTTGTTCCACTCGTCGGATATCATCTCCAGATCTCCGGATGGGGTGAACGACACGTTGTACAGATCGATAGTGATCTTCGGACCAACGTCGTTGGTGCCGACGAACCTGAGGTGACCGGTGACCGCCGTGGACGAGAAGATCCCGACCTCCGGCCCGCCGACCGCCGCCTCGTCGAGATCGCCGAGAACCATGATGGACAAGTTGAAAGCGGTGAACTCCTCCATCACGAGCTTCACGGTGCCGCCCTGCTCGAGAACGATCACCAAGTCCTTCTTCCTCGTTCCCTCGCGAGAGCTGAAGTGTTCGAGGTTCTCCACCTCAGGAGTGACCACGAACGAGGTCACGTTGCCAAGATCTCGGAATTCCGGAAGCCCGGTCTTCTTGAACGATACGATCCCCTTGCCGACCTGTAGATTGCCGACGTTAGGAGATTCCATTGTTGGTTCAGCCATATCTTCCTGCTCCTTATGCAGTCGTGGGAATGAACGTGTAAGTGTATGCGAAGTCCAGTCGCATCTGGCCGGTTGCTGCGGACCCGGACTTCAAGTCGGTCACGCATCCGTTGTACACCACGCCTCCGTTCGATCCCAGAAGGGCCGCCAGCGACGCGTCCTCGGCGATCGCCGCTATCAGGGCAATGCGCTTCTCGTTCAAGTCTTGACCGACATCGACGTTGGTCGGCCGCTTCTCGGGCAGGAGCACGAACAGTTCCGGCCGCATGATCATGATCTGCGGTGTCATCGCGCCCGCACGCCCCTTGTTGCGCGTGTCGTGCACGAGCTTGGAGCTCTCGTCGCCGTCCAGCAAGACGCAGGCCGGACGCTGCTCGTTGCTGCGCAGCCCCCGATTCCGGACCGACGAGCTGAATCCCGGCACTGTCAGGCAGATGGCGGAGACGCGCTCGAGAATGGCCTCGCGCTTGTCCGGTGTTGCGGCTGGCATGCTATCTTCCCCATCTGCTCTGTAGAATCTGACGCGCCGAGGGTCGCGTCTTCGACTTCTTCGCGGGCGCGGGCGGGCGCGCGATCTCGGTCGTCGTGACAACGACGTGTGGAACTGGAACTCCCGCGAACGGCACCGTGGTCGGCTCGACCCTGACGCGCTCGGATGTGTCCACGATGCGATCAGCGGTTTTCGGCTCGTCGACGCGCTCCAGCCGCACGGTATAAGGCAGTTGCCGCGCCAGATAGGTGAGACCAGCCGCGATCGACACGAGCAGCGCCGCAGAGATCAGCACCCATATGAGGCGAGGCACGGTCAATGAGTCAGCGTCCACAGAGGTCCGGGTGGTCTGGCCGGTGGTCTGGTGTTTATGAAGAACGTCCCGGTCAGCGATTGATCTTCATTTTGCTGAGACTCATTGAATTCTCCTATGAACTCCTGGTCAGTCAAGTTGATCAACTGTGCGCCAAATCCGTGGTCGTTCAGATGATCACCAGGAGCCATGGTCCAGGATAGACTCATGGTCCATCTATAACTGGACGCCAATTTAGTTTCAAATTTCTTGACCAAGTACTTCGCGATATCAATATCGTCCGCTGTACGATTGAACACTATCGAGGCTCCGTTAAACTGCTCCGGCGGCTGAAACAGCTCAACCAGCGGATCAGACGTGATATTTATCGACTGCCCCGTGTCCATGTTTGTGACGATCATCGAGCCAGAGGCGGGAGCGATTATGTTGCCGCCCGTGGTGACAAGAGCGCCGACATTGCAGGTGAGTTGATACCTCTTCCCGAACTTCGCCGCGATCATCTTGCGAAATGCGCCCTGATTGAATCCCACGACTAGACAGTCTCCGTGTACATGCACGACAGATCGAACGCGATCCACGTTCCATCCGGATGTGGCCCGGACGGAGGCATCAGGATCCTGTATCGCCGCGACTTGAACTGCAAGATGTCGAGCTCGTGGTTCGGATAGTCCGCGGCCGCGACGTTGGCCCCCGCGCTGGTCAGCGCCGACACCCAGAAGCGAACAGCTCCGTCGAGAAACAGACCGCGCTCTCTCGGCGTGTACTCGGCCAGCGCCATGGTCATCGGACGCGAGACGGCCTCCCGTATGAGAAGCCCCTGATTCACGCCGCCGCCCCATCGCGCGATGTGACGATGCCACGTTCTTCGCGACCGATTGAAGTCCATGTCAGATCGCCACGATTGGAGGAAAGTTCACGCGAAGTAGGTGATAGAAGCGCCTGCCGTAGATCGTGGAGTCGTAGTCACTCTCGAGCCTCGAGACAGCCGAGGTCTTCGACGCCGACTTGTACGAGATCGACATTCCGCTAAAGGACTCGGCGTCGATGTCACCGTCACCAGTACCCGAACCGTCGTCGATGTCCTCGCCCGTCTGCGAGGCATCGGTCGCGATCAGGTGCGCTGCCAGATACATGATCGCGGGCTGGTAGTCGGCCTCGCGCCACGTGGCGTCGACTCTGCCAGCGGCCTCCACGAGCATCATCTCGATCAGCGCGTCGCTCTTGGCCGCGAACGCTGGAAATCGCGTGCGAAACTGCGCAAGCGTCGGCACTGTATAGGGCATCGGTCACCTCCGGCGCTGACGCAGTGGCTTGGACGGACGAGGAGCAAGGGCGTGCTGAGCGGGGGGAGGCTGGCGATTCTGCTCCTCGAGCTCCTTCCGCAGCTTCTCGGGATCGACGTCGTCGCGCACGACGCGCCGGCTCTTCTTGGTCATTGCCGAGATGTAGTCCTCGATGAGAGCTCGCAGTTGCACGCGCATGCTTGCGCGCGTGGGACGCATTCTGGTCTGGTCTGCGACTGGCGTGATCTCGAACATGCGGCGCAGGAGCTTGTCGTACTCCTCGAACTCGATGACCGCGAGCAGGTCGACGATTGCCCTGAGCTCCGGCGGAATGACTCCCTCTCCGATTGGCGCGACCACCAGTGTCTCTGTTGCCTTGAATTTCTCGATTGACGCTAGGGCGTGCGGCCCCATGTCGGCGTCGACGATCTTGCCTATGCCGATGAAGACCGGCAGTTGGCGGCGATCGTAGAGCACGCGCGGTGCGTCTCCCAGATTGATCAGTGATACCCTCATGGTCTGCATAGTCCTCTTCCTGTTCGTCACTTGAGAGGGAGCAAACCGCAGGAGGGACGAAGCTCCTGCGGCTCACGTGTTCGCTACGGGGACTTACGACAGTTCATCCGAGGTGAGGATTCCGTCGACATAGCGAACCGCCCCCGGGCGGCGAACTTCCAGCCCCGCGAGGCGGAAGATCCCGGGAACGTCAAACATCAGCGGCCCAGTCTGCCAGACCGGCAGGAACCGATGAGTCATCGGGATGTGCATCTTCAGGACCTGCGGGTCCCGACGATACGCAACCATGCGGCCGGAGCCGTTCTGGCCCGCCGTCTCCAGCCCGCGCAACGCGCGGATGGTGAGCGGTCGGCCAGTCGCCATCGTGTAGACGTTGTTCATCAGCAAGAACTGAAGAACAGTCATCGTGGTGTCGGGAATGCGCTTCGTGGCGATGATGGTCATGGCGCCGACGGGCAGGAGGATCGTGTCCGCGATCTCCACCGTGAGCGTCGTGACGTACATGCCGGTCAGGGCATCGTTCACATCCTTGAGGATGTCGTCCGCGGCCTTCGTGTCCCACGTGGTATTGCCACCGACGTTGGATGCGAGGACCGTGGTGATCCCGGGATAGTTCATGATCCCGTAGATCGACTTCTCTGCCTTGCCTCGAAGAGCCACGTCATCGACGAACTCCTCGTAGGCACGGCGGGCCGCGCCGGCTCGATCGGCCGAGAGATTGACTCCCGGGATCATCATCGCCTGACCCAATTCTTCGAGGGTCCAGCGATAGCCGATGTCGGCCATCTCGACTCCCACCTCGTGCTGCGCACGCTCCACATCAGCGATGTGGATGTCCTTGGCATTGTGGTGGAACCAGTTGGCCTTGCCAACTCGGTCCGTCGAGTAGTAGGTGATGGACTTCGCCCACTCGTTGGCGGACGTGTCCACCGGAATGAGCAGAGGGTACTGGATGTCGGGATACTGGATCTCGACAACCTGACTCTCTATGTGAGCGGTCTGGGATACCAAGAATCCCAGAGCCTGTTGATCGTTAACGAGTCGCCGCATAGTTTGAATTCCTCATGCTGAGGCTAGAGTTGATGGGCTGACGCGGCTGGTGCCGCGTCAGTGTTATCAGGTTGCGTTGCGGTCGTAGCCCGCAAAGTACGCGATGGCGCGGCCCCCGATTCCGCACGAGGTGACCCAGCGAGCTCCCTTGACGGGACCGACACCGCCAGACTTGGCGAAGACCCCCGTCGTGGCGCTGAAGTGAACCGGATCGTTGGCCAGAATGGCCTCCGACGGCTCCAGCCAGATCTCGCCGGTCTTCAGGATACCGACGTTGTTCGGAGGCATGTAGGTGTCGGTCTCGGCACCGAGCGTGACGTCTCGAATAGACGGACCACGGAAGGTTGCCAGAGCGCCGCCGATGATGACGCCCTTGTCCGACAGAGTGCCCTGAGACGTGGCGCGACCGAACGGAATTCCGGCCTCGGTCTCGCAGAGACCGGTGACGGAGTCGTTGGTGGTGCCGCTGAGCGTTCCCGGGCCGGGAGGTGCCATGCGCTCGGAGTAGGAAGTTTGTACAGGCGACATGATTGAGGGTTCCTTTTCCTCGTTGAGTTGACTATTGATTCAGTGCAGAGACGCGCCCCATGGGACGCGCGTCGTGCGCGTTTGCCGGCTCAGGCGTTTGCCGCCGGACCCTTCCAGGCGTTCGACAGCTTGGCGTCGTAGGTGTCGTAGCGCTTCTCGCTGTCCAGTGTCATCTGCGACGGTGGGCTGGAGAACGCTCGCGCGGTGTCGAGCAGACCCGCGTTGTCCTTGGTGATAACGCCAGCGGTCAGGGTGTCGAACGAGGTCTTGATCTGTCCCTCGTTCCAGCCCTTGGCGAGATCGCCGAGCTTGGCGGTCACGACCTGAGCGCGGATGTCGTCGACCGACTTGCCGTCGACCACTACGGTCGGAAGCAGAGCCTTGGCCTTGTCCGCGACTTGCTGGCGGTCCTTCACGAGACCGTCCAGTTTATCCGGAGTCATCGCAGCGTCCTTGAGCTGAGTCTCCAGAGTCGTGATCTTCGCGTCGCGGGTCGAGAGCTCGGTCGTCAGCTTGGCGATCTGTTCGCCGCTGTCCTTCTCAACCTTCTTCTTCTTTTCCTCTTCCTCCGTGGCCTTCTTCTTTTCAAAGTTGAAGGCGTCGGTGGCAGTCTTGAGAGCACGCTGGACCACCTCGACGGCGGTATCGGACATCTCGCAGGTGATTCCATCAACGACTAGTGTCTTCATGGTTCTAGAATCCTTCTGTTGACCATGGTTGCCAATCAACTCCAGCAGCATGTCGACCGCGAGCAGACCGCTCGTGTCGCCGGCTGCCAGAGCCGTAGTTCTCGCATCACGAAGTGCGCGAGTGTACACCTTCCCATTCTTGATGAACGGGTAGCTCGTGTCGAGCAGGCACGTCACGCCCGCTCCCGCATCGAGAGGATCAAGGTCGTTGACCTCTCCCGCCCGAATTGCCTTGACGCCGATCACGACGGCATCCGAGATCTTTGCCGCGTCGCCGATCGAGAGTGACTGACCGCCGCGCGCGTGATCGACGACCGCCACGTGATTGATTCGAATGTCGGTCTGCGTGCCGTCGTAGACCTCACCGGCTGGCGTGCGGCCCTCGCCCCACGCGATGTCGCAGGTGTAGCCAGCCGAGAGCTGAGTCTTGCCGCCCTGCACCCGCTTGATGAGCGTCCCGTCCATCAGCACCATGGGCACGCGCACGTACTCGCCGTCGCGCAGCACGTCCTCGCCCGTGATGCCTCGACTGACATCCTTCCAGTTGGTCGCGTTCACCGGCGTCTTCGGATGGTTGTCCGTGAATGGCTTGCCCACGAACGACTTCAGCGCATCGGCCTTGAACACCTCCTCCGGCGGACGGTAGATTCGCACGATGTCCTTGTCCTTGATGCCGAGCTCGGCGCCGCGATACAACTGGATGCCCGTGCGCGCGACGCGCGGCATCGCCGCCATGTAGCCGTCGCTCGTGATCCTGATGCCAGCCTTGTCGTCAAGTTCGAGGATCATGTCGTTGAGTTGAAACATGTCATTCTCTCCAGTATCGCTGAATCCACTTGGACTCGGCGTTGGCTGCGGGTGACCACGGCTTCTTCTTGCCGTGGAAGAACACAAGTCTGTGCTGCGCACTGAACGAGTGCATCGCTCTGCAGTGCAGCGGATACGACGCGAACACCGGGAAGTCTATGCCGACGCTTCCCTCCTTGCCGATGAGCTTCCACGACAGCCACGACTGATCCGAGCCAAGATATCCCGCGTGCTGAGCCGCCATCGGCGACGTCTCGGGATCGAACTCGGACCATATCTCCTGCAAGTCGCCGGCAGTGAACATCTGAAACGAGCCATTGTACACCAGCGGGTGATACGTTCCCGCGAGCATCCAGCCCACGAACCTGCCCTCCGTCTGCAGAATCTGCCTGATGCTCCCGCAGATAACCGTGTCCAGATCGAGACTGACGATGCGATCGCCCGGGTCGATGTCCATGCTGCGCTGCGTCTCTCCGTCGTACAGCCGAAGTCTGCGGTAGCACGACGGCAGCGTCGGCTTCGTGGCATTGACCAGATGGCTACCGTCGCGCCAGAGCGGAAACGTGTCGCACTCGATGCCCCCGACCTCGTCGGTCACGCAGATCACGCGAACGGGGGTGCGCACGCCCGCGATGTTCCGCAGGATCATGTCGTTCATGGCGTTGACGTGCTTGTAGTTGTACGCTCGGTCCCCGGTCATGTTCGGCTGCGACCATCTCCAGAGCACGATGTGCGTTCTCACAGTTCCCTCTTCCACTCGAAGCGCACCGGATTGACCGCGCGGTACGGCGGCCCCCTGCGCTTGCGCTCCAGCTTGTGATTCAGCGGCGCGTACATCGGCCCCTCCTTGCGCGACAACTTCGTGTTCGCGTCCTGAATGTCGCCGGCGCGAAAGACCACGGTGTGGAAGTGCATGATGGGTATCTCCATCAGGCCCGCGCCCTTCGCGCACTTGCGAAAATTGCCGTCGCTGCCGTACCAGCCCGCGAAGTCCTCGTCGTAGCCGCCCATCCGCCAGAAGTCGTCGCGCCTCATCAGATACGTGTTCGGATGCGGACGGTTGAGACTTCCGCCGTGCACCAGATACTGATTCGGCATGTAGTACCAGCCCGCCTCGGCCGAGTCCTCGACGAACTCGAGAATCAGCTTGGCCTGACTTCGTGGAAGCAGATGGTCCATGTCGGTCATGAACGCCCACTCGGTCGCGCACTGTGTCATCGCCAGATTGCGCGCGCCGTCCTGATTCCACGGCGTGTCCTTCTTCACCCGATACACCTGAATGTCCATGCCCGTGTATCCGAACTCGCGCACGATGTCGGCCGCGTTGCAGCTCGGGCTCGCGTCGTCGACGACGATGATCTTGATCGCCACCTTCGCCTCCGGAGCGTACGACAGCCACTCGCGCAGATGCCGAAGCAGCATGTTCTTGTTGTCGTAGAATGCGTAGACCAGAGTGATCGGCCTCACGGCTGACCCGTGAAGTAGTTCGTTCGCAGATTCGGCCGATCGTCCTTGTATCCGAGCGAGGAGTTGCCCTCGCCCAGAGAGTGATCGACCAGACACGGAACGCGATACAGGATCTCGCGACCGCAGTCGTTGATGCACTTGGCCACGATGGCGTCGACGTTCTTGTCCATCTTGGACTGCAGATATTGGTTGAACTGCGTATCCGCGAGCAGCGCGCGGGCCTGCGCCCGCGAGAACAGCAGACACTGAGCGCCCCACGCGCCGATTCCGCGCTGCAGTCCCTCGCCGTGCCATCCCGGGCTCAGCGTCATCGGCAGATTCTTGGTGTGTCGGCGCGGCAGATACAGCGACAGAGCGCCCGCGCGCTGAAAAACCCGACTCTGCTCGAGACTGCGCAGATCCCCGATCAGCGCCGCGCACGCGCCGCGCACCCACTCGATGTCGTCCTCGCAGACCATGAGCCAGTCCGCGTCGGTCTCGATCTCCAGCGTCTGCAGCGCCAGATGCCAGTTCCGCAGGTTGCCCAGCGGCGGATCGTTGCGCGTGATGTGCAGCGCGTCGGTGTCCGTCGAGACTGGACCGTCGGCAAATATCCGAATTGCGTTGTCAAATCCCGCCAGTCGATAGCTCCGCAGCGACAGCGACAGCGTCTCGCGCGGGCGCGGTGCCGTGATAACCGCGGTCGCCATCATGTCAGTACTCCCCAATACGAAGACGAGTTCTTGTAGTTCGCGTGTCGCTTCTTCCACACGACCTCGACGCGCTTGCCGAATGTCTCGTCCACGGCGCGCTTTACTCCGGGCCATCCGTAGTCGTCGCCTGTCATCATCGCGCCGACCTTCATCTTCGGTAGCCACGCACTGATGTCGTCGCGAATGCCGTCGTAGTTGTGGTCGCCGTCCAGCATGATGAAGTCCACGCTCCGGTCCGGGAACCAGCGCGACGCCTCCACCGACGGCATTCGCAGCGCGCGTATGTGCTGCGCGACCGGCGTGATGTTCCGAATGAACTGGTCGTAGACCGGCTCCGTGAGATTCTTAAAGTAGCCCGTGTCGCGCAGGTCCGGCCCGCCGTCTGTCCACGGATCAACGCACACGAACTCGATCTTCTTGCCCGAGTTGTGAATCTCCACTCCCATCAGCGCCGCGCTGCGGCCCAGCCACGAGCCGACCTCGACGAAGCGAGCGCCGTCCTGCGGTGCGCGCTGCACGACGTCGACGTAGAGATCGGCGAACGCGGCCCATCCCGGTACGCTCCTGAAGTAGTGTTCCATATCAACCTGCCATGACCAGAGCGAAGAAGAGAATCCAAAGTGCCAGCCAATTACCGTCGTTGTAGTGGATGGCCAGATAGACACCGAGGCATCCGAGCGAGAACGACCCGCCCAGCACGCCGAACGCCAGCACGTTGCCCCAGAAGGAAGCGCGTCGAGACTCGATATCCTTGTTCACGACGCGCTCCTTTTCGTTATCGCTTCGGTGCAAACGCAACGCCCGGCGGAATCCAGGTCTTGTTGCCGTGTTCGTCGATCACCGGAGTATTGCCGTTGTCTTCGCGACCGAGACGCGGGTCTGTCTTGGGCTCCGGTGTCTCCTCGATCGCCTTCATGTTCTTCTCGTGACCGGGAAGATTCTCTTGACTTCGCTTCTCGATCAGCTCCTGCACCGCGTCCCTGGACTTGGTCACGTTCTCCTCCGCGTCGGGCTGATTCACCTCAGCCTTGGCGTGAGAAGATCCGAGACTCCTGGTTCGCGACGCAGCCTCCTGTTCCTCACGCAACTCGGCCTCGTCGCGTGTCTTGGGATCTTTAGTCGTAGTCATCGTAGGTGTCTCCTCAACATACCCCTCGCGTGATGCCGGACGGCTCGGGGCGGGCCGCCGCGCGTCGTCGACTCTTCAGGAGGGCTCCTCCGTCGCCGGAGTCAGGGCGTCAAGATCGGTGACACGATTTTTGATCGCGCGAGCCGAGTCGAGGACGCCGTTGACCATAATCTCCTGCTCGGGGGTCAACTCCCCGCTGTTCGAGTTCTGCAGCTCCTCGATCTTCGCGACCAGAGTCGCGACGTCGCCCGAGATGCCGGTCACGGATGCACCGATGTCGGTGAGCGTGGTCGTGAGTTCGGCCACCTTGTCTTCAAGCTTTACCATGATAAATCTCAATTCTCTGTTGATGCGCCCCTCCATTTCATCGGCCCAGCGCGGGGCACGTTCTCGACCGATGTAGAGATCTAGATGAAGTATTCCGAGTTGAAATCTCATGATCCATTTTCCATGAAGTCTTCGAGTACAAGACCAATGTACATGGTCACGTAGTCATCGGCGTCATTGATGCTGTCTTTTGTTTTCTTGCCTCTAGTGTACAGATTGACAGGTGTGTAGTCTCCGCCCTTGGCCCAATTCGGATAGGAGTTTATCTTGTGAATCCACTCGGGCGGTATGCTCTTTCGGCTATAGGCGCTCTTGGGTTTGACTCCTCCCCTGAACGCAATAGACTTCTCGAGCTCATCGTTCTTGAACTTTGTCCACTCATCCTTCGGAATGTGCAGCGTGACAACGGCCGCCGCCTTTCCGCCCTTGGCGCGTCCTGTCGCATATTCCAGCGCCGTCTGTTCGTTGTTTGTCACGAATACCGACTCACCGCGCTCTCCCTTGTAGAGTGTGCCAGCCTCAGAGAAGCGCTTTCTCGAGGCTTTCCCTTTCGCAGTGAGAACAATGCCCTTCTTTTGAATGCTCTTCGCGGTGCTCTGTAATGTCCCATGATGTGCGACCACGAAATCTTTGCCCTTACCGCCACCCGCACCCGTCTCGGACCATCTACCCTGCGGATCACGAGGCTGATCCGGGTCCCACTCATCCTTCTGGAATAGTGCCGGAATGAAGACGCAGCGACAGCGGGGGTGCGCCGGAACCAGCGACCTCGCCCGATTGATCTTGTAGGGACCTCCCCGCGCCAGCTTCTTGCAGACCTGACACACCTTCTTGTCGCCGGCGGTCAGCACGTTCACCAGCGGGAACACCTCCAGAGAGCGCTCGTGCCGCCGGATTCTCTGAACGGTGCGCTCGCCCGGACCCCCGGGCGTCTTGCGACTGCGCGTTCCCGCGCGGCCCGTCGGCTTCAACCTCTTTGCGCGTTTCTTCTTGGCGTCGCCGAGCAGGAGCTGCTCCGGAAGCAGACCAACTCGTGTCACGCCAGCCGCCTCGTAGGTGTCCAGCGTCGCCTCCCCGAACGCCTTGACCACGACGAGCTCGACCATCGCCGTCGAGCGCGACATGCCGACCGTGTCGATGCGCGACTGGACCGCGCGAATTATCGCGTTGGGCCGCTGTCCGTGAAGCAGTCCGGATGCCACCGCGCGCACGGCCTGCTGACTCACCGCCTCGATGATCCCCTGCAACTCCACCACCGCGAGCTGGAATATGGCCTGCTCGCGATCACCCGCATAGCGAGAGACCGAGAATGTCCCGGTCTCGCGCTGCGCAAACTGTTGCCCCGCCGCGTACCCTCTCGCGATGTACTCCCTGATCCACGAGCCGTCGCCTCCGACGAGCTGAGCCTGAGCCACGTGATCGAACCAGCGCTGGAACATCTGTATCTTCGTCGCGCCGCCCATCACCGACGGATTGGCGATGGCCATCAGTCCCCGGCTGCCCATCGACAGCACGTCCTGCTCCGCGATCATGGTGCGCACCAGCGCCCGCAGCCCGCGCCAGCGTATCGCGAGAGCCGAGTTGAACGCGGTGCGAATGGAGCCAGTCCCGGTCGGATCGATCGCGACCACGCGCGCATCGCCGATGCAGCACGCGCAGACGCCGTCGGACAGGAAGTTGTGGCCACGAAACTTCAGCATCTGTTACCGCCCCAGAGTATCAGTCCACTCAGCGCGGTCACCGACCACCATCTGGCGTCCTGCGCGAACCCGGCCGCGAGCGACGCCACGAAGACGACGACCAGCGCGCTGCCGAGCAGAAGCATCCACCGCGATGCCGGAGGTGGCTCGTCGTGCAGTGTCATCGAATCCACACCCGCGAACCGTCGCACGGATTCGGCCGCATGCGGTCGTAGGCCTCGCGCATCGCCTCGTAGCGCGCCGACCCGTCGCATCGCGGATCGCGACGCAGGTCCCTTCTCTCGTCCTTGGCCCTCTTGCGCGCGATGTACTTGTCGGAATAGGTGCCGAACGCGGGCTGCGAACCAGACGTGATCAGAGGCAGACACTCGCCGGCCTCTGCCTGATGTGGAGTGCAGACGTAGGGTTTTTCCGCGCCGAATGCCGCCCACGCGCCGAGCACGACAGAGAACAGGCCGCCCAGAAGCCAGAGCGTGCATCCGCCACGTGGCCCAAGATCGTTCTTCATTGTCATGTCACACCACCAAACTGAAGCAAGGACATCGTGCCAGCGGGCCTGCTCGTCAGATACGCGATTGCCAGCGCCATGATGCACGACGCGATCAGAGTGGCGACCACGATGTACAGAATGGGATTCTTCACTTGATCCACTTCGCCCGCATCTCCGCGAGCCACGTCTTGAGCCTCGATCTGTCGTACCATGCTCTCACCTCCGTGCGCTTGCTGTAGAGCGCGACTGTCGCCGCACCCGCCGCGTATCCGATCACCAGTCCTGTCAGCATTCCCTGTCCCCTATGCCACGAGCAAGAAGTCGTTGTCGTAGTCCATCCAGCTCCGGTGGTCGATGACCGCGCCTCCGGCTCTGCCTCCGCCCGTGGCGCTGCCCCCGATCACCGTGCACCGCGCGATCGCCAGCGCGCCGTTAGCCACACCGTCGCGAGACACTAGACCCAGCACGGGGCCGACTCTCGCGGGGGCGGGCCGCGCCTGAGCGGGGGCCTCCGAGACCACTACTCCAGTGGCGACACCGGCGAAGACACGGACGTTGACCCAGATGCTGGCTCCGTGCGCCAGCGCGTCGACAGGCTCTCGTCGCCTGCCCTGCGTGATGTGTCCGCCGCCGAAGCGTCGCGATACCGGAACCACTACGCCGGACGCGATGCCCGGAGTCAGCGACACGTCGACTACGAGCGTATCGCCAAACGCGAAGGCGTCTCCGGACGCTCCGCCAGCCGCCTCCCCAGCGTCGAGGGACACGGCGACCTCGAGCATCGCGCCCTCAGCCTCGGCCGCGCCCGTCGCCGTGCCCTCGAGAAGAGAGACCTCGACTCCGGGCATCTCGCCCGCCGCACTCGCAGCGCCAGCAGCCGCGCCCGCGAGAAGGGATGTCGCGACGACCAGTGTCTCGCCGTCTGCCGCCGCGTCGCCGGTGGCGACACCGTCGACGAGAGACACCGCTACTGTGAGTGTCTCTCCATCGGCGGTGCCGTTGGCTCCGTCGCTTATCTGACCGATGGCGAATCGGCCGGGAGTTCCTGCGCCGGGTATGCTCATGCTAGATCAGGAACACGTCCAGCCGCTTGATGTAGAGGTTGCGATCCTGCGCTCCGGGACCGTGTCCATCGTTGGTGAAGCGAGCTCCGACCTCTCTGGCCCCGACCGCGGCAGAGATGTTGTTGAACTCGTAGACCTTGATCGTCGCCGAGTCGACGACTCGCGTGGCGACCACCTTGTCGTCGATGATCACCTCCATGGTCGGCCAAGTGTTCTGGGCGATGGAGCCCCTAGCCTCGACCCGTATCTTGCAGAGGCGACTTGCGACAGGGGAGGGCGGCGGAGCCGGAAAGGTCACCATCTGCGCGAGCTTGCCGTTGGACCATATGTTGTAGACGTCGCCCTCGACCCGCCCTGTCGTGTGGATCGGCATCGTCGGACCCAGCAGCGTGGCCAGCGCTCCGGTCGGCGGAGTCACGGGTGGATCGACAACCGGAGGCGGATCGACTGGCGGTGTCACGACTCCGCCGCCGACCAGAGGCGGAGGCAGGTCCGTCATGAGCTCCGCGCGCGTGAGATGGCAGAACTGAAAAGTCTTCCAGTTCTCCGTGACCTCGCTCCAGTCCGAGATCGCGACCTCGCGATTGTTGACGCCGCTGCCCGCGTATCCTGCTCCTGGTTGATCCACCAGTCGGCTCCGATCTGCGTGATCAGGTTGGCGTTTGGTCGATCGGCCCGCACCTCCATCGTCGCGTAGACGGCGTTGACACTGTTCGCCGGAAAGACTCCTCGCGGATCGATCCAGAAGTGGAACGTGACTCCCTGCCGAGGCATGGCCAGCTTGGCGCTGCCGTCCGGTTGTATCTGGATGGTTCCGCCGGGTGCGCCCGCGTTGCGCCCGTCGACGAGCGCCTCGAAGAAGCTGCCCCCGACCCGGTGACCGCCGACGCCCTGATTCTGAACCAGCGTCCACCCCCTCCCAACCTTCGGATGGACATAGACCTTCAGGTTTCGAACAAAGATGAACGCGTCCGCCGGCTGATTCGGCTTGCCGACGTTTGGAAAGACGGTCGACCATCCGGTCAGGGATGTCCAGCCCGGAGGCGACGGGAGCCAGCTCTTCGTTCCCCTGCCCCGCCAGTACCAGTCATAACTCGTCGGAACGCCGTGGGGATGCAGACCAGTGTCGGCTCCGCGATTATTGAAGACGCAATCGTCAAGCAAGGTCATGAGATATCTCCTTCGGGTTCAACTCCACGTGTATCTTATCCTGCCGTTTGCACCGCTGCCGCCGTCGAAGTTGGCGGCGGCGTCCCTCGCCCCTCCGCCTCCCACGATGTGATTGATCGTGTCGCCAATCGCCGGTGCTCCAGGCGATCCGCGCGTGTAGGTCTTTCTGCAGTAGGCACCACCGGAGCCACCGCAGCCACTGAACTGAGAGCCGCTCACATTGTACGTCGGGGCAGAGCCGGCAGCTCCGGGAGCAGCGCCGTTGAAACCATTGTCGGCAAGACCCGGAGTGCCCTGTCCGGCGGGAGGCAGCGTGGTCGCTCCCCCGTTGGGCGAAGATCCACCTCTGCCGAACACTCCGTTGTAGGCACCTCCGGCGACACCCTGCGAGCCGGACGTGTTGATGTCACCTCCGCTGGCCAGCCCTCCAGCTCCAGGATTGGCTGGAGCGCCCGAGGGCCTGACACCACCTCCAGCGGTGAGGCCCAGCGTGGAACACGTCGTGGTCCCTCCGTCGTTGCCTGGAAAGTTTGTCGATGGCGGCGTGAGACCGTTGCCCGACGAGCCGGCTCCCCAGAGCTCGACCACGAGCGTGTTGAAGTTCGGGAGAACCTGACTACCCGCGCCCGCGCTGTTGTACTCGGCCGATCCGGGCGTGACCACGATCGGTGGAGAAATGGCCATGAGCAGTGTGGACGGCAGCATCTCACGTCAGTCCTGGTCCCGATATCAGCCATCTGGCGGCCTCGACCTTCAGCGCCGTGGCGATGCCGTTGACCGCGAGCGCTCTCGTTCCCGTGGTCGTTGAGCCCGCCAGCACGAGCGTGCCGGAGCTCAGTGCAATGTTGAGCCCGCCTCCACCATTGCTGTTGACAAACGAGATGGTGTCGCCGATGGCGTAGGACACGGCAGCGTCGATGGTGTAGGTGTGAGTCGCGAGCGCCGAGTGATAGATGTGCTTTCCTGCGTCGGC
>Ga0193742_1000946_pt1 | contig 18363 bp, 34 predicted proteins | sample L2c1metaG_FD_165511 | JGI IMG/M metagenome (GOLD analysis project Ga0193742, IMG submission 165511) | Soil microbial communities from a riparian zone of the East river system, Colorado, United States - L2c1 | ecosystem: Environmental > Terrestrial > Soil > Riparian zone | place: USA: East River... | reverse complement strand
CTACGGGTCAATGCGGATAAATTGAAGCGCGGAGAATCCTTAAAAAATAAGGATAAGAAGACAGTTCGTAAACAATCTCGCCGTTCAAAGTAATAGGAGGTAGCATCGTGGCTATTCATGCATCAGGCGCAGCTGCGGTTGCAGCACGTGCAGCATCGCGTAAGGGTAAGACGAGCATACCGCGCTCGGGCAAGCCGACTACTCAGGCTGCAACAAAGCGTCTGGGCGGAGGAACTAATTACTTAGCTGGTCATACAACGCCGACTCAGCGTAGCTTCAAGGGTGGAGTCGCGCCCTGATATGGCATTATATGAAGAGTGGGTCCAACAGCTTTTAAAGTATGAGGTTACATTAGAATCACCAGGTGATTTTGAAGGATCAGATAGCGGTGATATTAACCGGCATTCAATTGACGGGACGCTGATTATTTATGATCCTGATGATATGCCGAAATGGTTGCAAGAATTAGAAGCTAAGACAGATGATGATGGGAATGTGGAAAGGCAGATTGCATGAATTCACTTGTCGCGATATTGTTGATTTTAATCATTTTATCGTTGGCAGGCGGTTTCACAGTAGGCGAGTTAATGTGGTTTATTTCTATATTGTTAATATGCGTTTTGTTATTTGCAGTATTTAATGGGCCTAAAAGGTAGGGGATAAAAATGGATGAGGAAGTAGAACTTCACATGGAAGATAGAGAAGCAAAGGACCGGTCTGAATCTCAAGAGAAAAAGATTTCAGATGTTCCTGGTGTGTCATTACCAGAGGAAGAGGGGGCCGGATTAGAATCGGCGCGTGCTGGAAAAGGAACACCGGAGGAATCTGGTGGCGCTAGTCAAGGTGGAGGCTCTGGCAATTAGGGGGCGCAAGAAAGGGGGAGCGGTAGGGGCTCCCCCTCTTTCTATTTAATTAAATTATAGGAGAAATAGTGCCAAGACCAGCCGGAAATTTCTGGAAGGATGCCGGTCTAGAAGATCCGGTGGTGAATAATCATCCTCCGCTTCACCCTGGATTAAATACCAGGGAAGCTGCAATTCTTGATTACGCTGAGGAACTTGCTGCTTCTAAAGCTAGTGGTACAGATGTTAGATTCCCCGCAGGTGCTGATATTGTTAATGCAGATATTGCTGCGGCTGCGGCAATAGCAGAATCTAAACTTAACCTCGCTTCTGATGCAGCCGCAGCAACTGCTTCACGTCGTACACTCGGTAATGGTGTAACTCAAGCCGCCGCTGGGAATCATGTTCATTCTGGTATTTATGAGCCTGCTGGATTAGTTGCCACACATGAAGCAGATACAACAGGGGTACATGGATTGTCTAGTACGGCTGCATGTAAGGGGGTTGCTATTCATAATGGATCTACTTATCCAGCGCGCCCTACAGGTTTTGCTTCGATTGAATGGATTGGTCCTACAGATCCAGGCGCATCTGCACAAAATAACGACACTTGGATTCCGACCTAATGAGAATTCGCCGGGCAGGGTCTTGGGTTTTAGTTTCTACGTTGATTGCCGCAGCCGTTACAGCAGGAATTATTGGTGGCGGTGGCGGTGGCGGTGGTGGAATAACTTGCAATTTGAACGCCACGCCTGCAAATTTCTCCGCTCAACTTTCTGCTGCTGTGGGCGGAAATACATTGTGCTTAGCGGCGGGGACTTATACGCCAAGCTTGATTACAGTTACAAAAAGCAGTACGGTTACGATCCGGCCTGGTGAAGGCGTAGCAGAATCAGCAGCAATTATATTTGATCTTCAGCTTGATGACGCTACTAATCTCACCTTTGATAGTGTGACCGTAGATGGTGGTGAGTTGCGTGGTGATCCGACGAACATCGATATTATTAATTCTACATTCACAGAGCGCTATTCGATTAAAACGGTCACAATGTCAAATGCAGATATTGATTTTGACAATAATACTCATATTAATATTGATGCGCCTATAAGCGGTGGTGGCGACGGGCGGCTTTATTTGCCCGAACGTAATGACGCTGCATTAGCGGATGTGAGGATTAGCAATTCGTACTTTTCTGGTGGTAACGCCGATGGTATCTTGAGCGGTGCGAATGGAGTTACTATTGAAAATAACGAGTTCGATGGTATGGTGCAAATAACTGGTGATGTTGCTCATACCGATCCGATTCAATTGTGGGGTGCCAAGAATCACATTGTTCGCCACAACTGGTTTCATAATCTTAATGTGGCTTCGGCCATAATGATTCCAGATGGCGATGTAACGCTTTCAACTTTTGAAGATAATATAATAGATATGACCGGTAGCGGCGATTCTCGCGCTTTCAACTATGGAGGTGCAATTGGGAATACGCTCCGCAACAATACTATAATTGGATCGTTTTTAAATCGTGCTTCAAATCAATTAACACCGTCGTCTGGTACTGTGTTCGAGAATAATATTGTAACCGGAGGCGTGACTTCAATTGAGGGCGCAACGTTTGCTAGCCGCATTAATAATCTAGTTGGTAGCGGTGCTGTAGCAGGCGAGATTACTGGTACTCCAACTTTTGTTGGTGGCGGAACGCCGACTAGCTATGCCGGGTACTGCCTAGCTAACGGCTCGGCGGGCAAAAACGCGGGTACTGATGGCCTTGATGTTGGAATTGGCTGTTGATGATATGTCTACCCTAATTACACAATACGCATCTTCTGCAAGTGCAGACCCGCAAATCGTCCCGCTTGTAGGTAAAACTAATGGGCGTGATTTGTTTTGTTTTGCGACCGCAGCGGCAACTATCGCTGCGCCTTCACCCTGGGTACAGCTTGCTGGTGGATTGCATGAGACTGGGGCTTTTAGTTCGGTACTTTTGCATCTGCCAGCGGCGGATAACGGGGCGGGTATTACTAACCTTGTTCTTGACCTAAATGGTCCGACTTCATTATCGGCCATTGTGTGGGAGGATATTTTAACTGCTGGTACGATCTACGTTGATTTTCGTGATATAGCTGGTGCTATGGCGTCCGATATGCTTGCTGGGCCGCCACCGGTCCAGGGATCTGGCGTACACACTTTTCCATTGCGTGCTCATGCCTTTGCGTTCTTTGCCAGTCATAGCGGTAACGTTGATGCTGGAATTACTAGTGCCAGTTATGATCAAGGTTATAGCTCGTTCGCTGATTCAGGGCAGTCCGAACCAATCAGCAAGACGCGTTCCTTATTGGCGCATCAACTTAATACATTATTTTCAAATAATGGTGTAACGGCTACCTATAATTCTGAAGCTGTGGCAAATGCTGGCATGGCTGGCATGATTGCCTACGATGCTACTGCTCCGGCTGCTCAAGCACCTGCTAATACGATTCTCCCTGCGGTTACTGGAACACCTACTACCGGCCAGCAATTAACGTGTTCGACCGGTACGTGGACTGGCGATGCTCCAATTACTTATGCCTATCAATGGCAGCGTAATGGTGTCAATATAGGTGGTGCAACGGCTAGCACTTATACGCTGCAAGAAATTGACGAGGGGAATCTGATTCGCTGCGTTGTTACAGCGACGAATAGTATTAATTCAACTCCTTCTAATTCTAATGCTATTACTCCGTTACAGGAACCTGTAAATACGATTGCGCCTGCAATTACAGGAACGGCTCAAACCGGACAGACGTTAGCATGCTCGTCAGGAACGTGGAGTAATAGTCCAACAGGATTTACTTATCAATGGAAACGGAATGGAGTAAATATTGATGTAGCTACTGCTAGTACGTATGTGATACAATCTGCTGATGTAGGGCAGAATGTTATTTGTACTGTAACTGCTAGTAATGCTAATGGGTCCGGTACTCCAACTAATTCTAATACTGTAGTTCCATCTGCGCCGGGGGCACTGGTGGATGCTGTTGTCCGTGTAGCTGGTGCGTGGGTGACGGTTGACAAGAAAACTCGTGTAGGAGGCGTTTGGGTATGAATATCGCCTTTCCTAGTTCAATTAAATACCCAGGTTCTTTAAACTATTCAGCTAGCATTGGCCAGCCTGAAGGAATTATTTTCCCGCTGATGATGACTATTGAATCAGGTTTATCAAGGGAAATGACTATTGAGGACAATCCTAAGACTATGACAATTGAGAATTAGTAAGGAATTATTGGATGCCTCCTTCTCGTTATGGTAAGCGTAATGATACTTATGAACCATATGAAGGTGTCCTGTCGGATGCCTATGGTCCGGTAGATTTGCGTGGTTGCAGTTTGCGGTTTTTGGCTAAAGCCACGGTTGATAATGTGGAAATATTAATTGATAGTGATAGTGTTGCGCCTCTTCATGGAGAATGTATTAATGTTGAAGATGAAGCAGGCAGTACGGTCGCTCAGCGTGGCCGCTATCGGTTTGAGCCTGCATCGGCTGCTGTTAGCCAAGCTGGATTGTTTAACGCTGAATGCGAAGTCACTTTCCCCAATGGAAAGACTTTGACCTGGCCGGATCGGCAGGGAAATAACCCTGAGTTTCAACTTGATCCGGATATCGCATGATTTATAATATAATACAAATTATCTAAAGGTAAATTAATGTACGCTCACACTAAAATTGAGGATTGGCGCGATGGAAGCGTTTATAATCCTGGTGACAAAGTGCCAGATGATCTTCCTGGTATCGATGAATTAGAAGAGTCTGGTGCGGTTAGTAAAGAAGAGTATGAAGCGCCTGTACGTGAAACGCCAAAAGAGGTTGAAATTGATGGCGTTCGTTATATCAAGGTTGATGATGGTGGAAGCGCGGAGGATAAAACGGTATGAGCAGTCTAGCTATTCCTAAGCTGTCATTATTTGATTCAGGTGGTTGGAAGGCACGATGGAAAGTAGAAAAGCGTGAAGGCGATTGGGGCCATTACCTTAAAGCGGGACTTGATCATTTAGTCGATGAAGATCCATATGAAGTAATTGAGCGTGAAGGCAACTTGCTCATGAATGGCGGCGTGTCCGTTATTTGGGAAGCATTAAAAGGACAAGCCGTTGCCGGTCCTAATAACGTTTTAGCATTTTTTAATAATGCCAACGCCCGCATTGGCGTAGGTGATTCGACTACTGTTGTTGCTGCGACGCAGAATGATTTGTCTGCTGCGGCAAACAAGTTACGCAATATAATGGATGCAACTTATCCATTGCATACAGATGGCGTCGTTACCGCTTCACAGATAATTACATATCGTTCTAGTTTCGCTACTGCTGAAGCAAATTGGATTTGGAATGAGTGGGGCGTTTTTAATGGACTTACCTTAGCTACTAGCCGCATGTTAAATCGCAAGGTAGAGCCGCTTGGTACAAAGGTTTCAGGCACTTGGACTCTTACGGTTGATATTACCATTGCATAAATAGCTAATGAGCCGGAGAATTATCAGAAAGCAGCGTGGAATTGATAGTCCTCTCGGCTTATCAATTGCCCAAGAAAATGCATTACCGGGAAACGCTTCTGGCTGGGCAATAACTGGCGCGGGCGATTCCGGTAATGTTGGGTTTGTTAGACAATTCAGCGTTAATGCTGGTGAAACTGCTGAATTTTCCTGCCATGGTGGTGGGTCCGTTATTGATATTTATCGGATCGGATGGTATGGTGGCGCAGGGTGGAGACTCGTTACAACTTTAACAAATGCACCGACTACTCAGCCTGCTGCTGTAATAATTCCTGATAGTAACGGTGCCCAAACATGTACTAGCTGGTCGGTTACTGCTATCTGGTCAGTGCCTGCGGATGCTACCAGTGGTTTATACGTTGGCGTCTATCGCAATGCCGCGCAGAATAACGCATTTCATATTCCGTTCATCGTTCGTCGTGATGATCGTTCTGCGGATATTATGTATAAAACAAGTGACACTACATGGGCGTTAGCATATAATCACTATGGGACCCAGGCTAACCCGCTCAATGGAGGCCGTAGTCTATACGGCACATATGCTGGGGGTTCGCCGGATTACGATAAGCAGACTCGCGGGTTAGCGGCGACGTATCATCGTCCAATTGTTACGCGCGCCGCGCATCCCTCTACGTACTGGTTAAATTGTGAAGCACCATTGATTAGGTATCTTGAGCGTAATGGGTTTAATATAACTTATAGCGCATCGAAAGATTGGCGAGTAAGCGTTACAATTCCTGACCTTGCAGAATGTAATGTATACATTTCAAGTGGGCATGACGAGTATTGGTCGGTTGGAATGCGCAGCCGTTGGGAAGCATTACGTGATGCTGGCAAGCACCTGTTATTTATGTCAGGTAATGAAGTTTTCTGGCGCACTCGTTTTGATGACGAGCTTGGTGGTTCTGGTAATGGTGACACCATGTGGTGTTTTAAAGATACAATGGATGGTCCGGGCGCGCATATTTCACCGAACGCTTTGGACCCGGTTACGTGGACAGGAACATGGAAGGATACACGTGCTCCAAATAATGCGACTCGCGCTTCAGAATGGGAGTTGACCGGAACTGATTTCCGTATGAACGGGATCAATTACCGGACGTTCAGTATGAGTGCAGCTGATGCGATTTGTGATCACGTTTTCTGGCGTGGTACAACCGCAACTTCGGCGGGTGTGTCCGTTGCTGAGATTATCGGATTTGAGGCGGACGAAATGCGTCCGTTGCAGCCTATTAACTCTCGATCTGTGCTGGCAGCGACGACAGTTAACATTGACGGCGCGCGGGCAGATAATAATGGAGAATACTATAGCGACGCAGGTAATTTAACATGGGGGGTCGTTGCGCAACGGTATGCTAGTGGTGCGCTAGTTGGAGGGTTTGGGACGCCTCAATGGTCCTGGGGTTTGGACGCGACGCATGATCTTGGTTCGAATCGTGCGAACGTGCAAATGCAACAGGCTACGCTGAATTTGTTACGTGATCTTGGTGCAGTTCCCGATACTCCGATGGCCGGGTTGTCTGTTCCTGCTCCGGTATCGCTAGATAATTACGGTGTAATTCCTTAATGAGGATAATATGTCACGAACCTTCGTAAGAGCAAGTAGTCAATATGCTGAAGCTTTAAGCTCTCCAATACACTTTGGAGGTAGTCTTGCTTCGGCTCCGTTCTCTATGGCTGGATGGTATCGCCCATCTAGTATTGAAAATGGTTCTATTCTTGGTATTGGCGAGACTATTTCTAATCAATATATGGCTTTGGGGATGGACCCTACAGGTCTTGCATTTATAGAAGTATCAGGGGCCAATATTACTTCGGGTGCAGCACTTCCGCTAAATCAATGGTCACATATCGGGGCTGTGCAAGCATCCACTACCAGTAGGTTTGCTTTTCGCAATGGAGTAAAGGGGCTACAGTCTACTACTGCGCAACCTGCACACACCGGCAGAGATAGAATTACCGTTGGTGGACTGATATTGAATGGTACGCGAGTTTCATTTGCTGGTGGAGATATTGCTGAGTTGGGCGTTTGGAATATTGTATTAACTGATCAAGAAATGGCGGATCTTGCTGCGGGTGTATTGCCTTCTGATATAGCTCCGGCCAATCTTGTTGGTTATTGGTCGTTTGCAGAAGACCTTGGGGCGACAGAACCGGATCTTAGTTCTGGTGGGCGCACATTAACTATTGTCGGTGCGGCATTCTCGGTTCAGCATCCGACTATGATCGGTGGCGAACCACCACAGATAATTCGTCCGGATGCTGATATTGAAACTATTGGTTGGGCAACAGCACCATTATTTTCTAAAATTAATGATGATTCTGATGCAACAGTTATAACAGGAGCGCTATCATAAATGGCACTGATTGCATCAATCGCGTATGATCCGGCTGCTGTCGTAACAGAAGCTACGTCTGCAAGCCTTGCAATGACGGCGCTTGATACGGCGAACTTGAGAATTGCGTTCACAGCGCCAGGCAATGGTACTGTGTTAGTACGTTTAAAAGGGCAGACTCATAATACTGCTGCCTCTACGTTCCCACGTATTTTACTTGGTATTTTAGAAGGGGCCACGCTTAGAGGCAGGGTTTCACCAATTGGATCAGTACCTGCTTCGGTGCTGAATGCTACACAGATGGCTCAAGAAGCGTTTTTTATTGTTACTGGGTTAACCCCTGGAAATAACTATACATTTGATGCGGCATATGGGGTTGAGGTTTTAATTGCTTCATCAGGCTTAAAGTATGGTGGACCAAATAACAATACAATCAATGATGCCTTCGGTGCTTTTATTTTTGAGATTTGGGAAACCCCAACATTATTATCAGGGAAACTTTATGATCCATTAGTTGCTGTCACACTTTTAACGACAGGCTTATTAGCAATGACGGCAATGGATACAACAAATCTTCGTCATACTTTTAATGCGCCGCCATCAGGAAAGGTTTTGTGGCGTATTAATGCTCAGATTCATGGATCAACAACTTATGGCCAGATAATGCTTGGAATTCTTGAAGGTGCAACTGTAAGGGCACGGTCAGTGCCGATATTGGGTGTGCCAACAGCATCGTCCGCAACAGCATGTGTTTCAATGGAAACTTCAGGCGTTGTTACTGGGTTAACACCTGGAAACAGTTATACATTTGATGCAGCTTATGGCGTTGAAGTTGTAAGTGGTGCTGGTGGAATTAAATTTGGTGGACCAAATAATACGACTACCAATGATGCCTTTGGTGGCATCGCATATGAAATTTGGGCCGCATAATGATTGGCGGCGCTGTCTCGCGTTCTGTACTTCAGCGACTGCCAACTGCGACGGCGGTTGCTAGATTATCGCTCGGTAATGGTGGCGTACCAACTAGCAGAACGCTTCATACGATTAAAGTTAGAGCAAGAGTAACCGTAAGCACTGGTACGACTAAACTTAAAGTTGCATTGTATGAAGGTGCGACCAATCGCTCAGGCGACTTAATCACTTCTACGCTGACAACATCGTTAGCACTATATACACTAGCTATTTCAAATGTCAACGCTGCGGCTATTACAGACTATTCTAATCTTGAGATTAGATTTTGGGGTGAGTCTACTGGTGATAGTTCAAATATTGAAATAGCAGATATTTGGTTAGAAACGCCCCTAGCGGCGGAATCTCCTGATAAAATTGGGTCAGATTTTGGTACGGGTACGGAGAACGCTTCAGTTTCTACTGGTGATCAGAAGGTCGCTAGCGATTTTGGTAGCGTTATTGAAGCTGCTATACTTGATATAGGCACCATTCATAAATTAGGGTCTGATACTGGTAGTGGCAGCGAAGGTGAATTAACACTAGAAATTAATGATGGTGCGGCTGATGGAACTGGGACCGATGTAGTTCAGTCATTAGCGGTACAATCTGTTGCTAGTGAAAGCGGTACTAGCATTGAGCAAGCAACTGTTACTGTTTCAACTGAATTTAAGGTAGCCTCTGATGGTAATAGCTTAGTGGCTGAATCATCAGTTATAAACAATAATAATATTGTAACAGATACAGACACTGTAATATCTGAATCATCATTTATAAACAATAATAATGTTGCAACAGATGCAGATACTTTAATAATTGAATCATCATTAATTAACAATGTTATTGTTGCCACAGACTCAGACACCTTAGCAAATGAATCATCATTCATTAACAATGTTATTATTGTAACAGACGCAGAGACTTTAATAACTGAGTCGATAGCAATGGTTCATTCTGCTATTAGATCAGATGATGGTGCGGGATTAGAAATAGCAATATTGGGTAATCCTGTTTTTGCGAGCGATGCCGCTAGTGGCCAAGATCATGTATTGATTTTCCAGCGCCTAATCGAAGATAGTGCAAGCAGTGTAGACAGCGAGGCAATTGCTGCTCAGCTGATTAGTCTAGACGCTAATATATCTGTAATAGAATTTGCTGATGTTAATCAATTTATTGTAGGTGGAGTATTACCTGATGTTGAGTATCCGCTTGGGTTAATAATTGATTCAGTTAATACTCAACTTTGGGTTGTATCATATAATACAGGATTATACATGATTGATAATTCAGCTGGACTTGCGCTTGATGATTATGCGGCGGGAATTGTTTTTGATAATAATACGAAGTTATTGTTAATGGATGAATCGGCCGGTCTTATCGATATTGATTCTGCGAATGAATCTGAGCTTAGGGTCGATGCCAACAGCGAAACCGCTGTTACAATAATTGAATACCATATACCAGAGTAATTGTCAGGGGGAAATTAAATGCCATTAGCACCATCTAGATTTAGCAAGCGGAATGATACATGGGAGCCAGTAACAGGAATAGTAACTGATGTTAATGGACCAGTTGACCTAGCTGGTGCGACGTTGAGGTTTTTGGCCAAGGCTATAGTTAACAGCGCTGAAACTATTATCGATAGTTCAAATGCATTGCATGGCGAATGCGTGAATGTTCAAGAAGTGGATGGAGCAGGAGCAAATATTCAAATGGAGTGGCCTGTAGGTAGTGGAACATTAATTACCGTGCCAGCAAATAGAGGCCGGTGGCGTTATGAGCCAACTGAAGCGGCGGTAAGCGATCCTGGTCAGTGGGAAATGGAAATTGAAGCAACCAAAGCGGGGAAGAAATTAACTTTTCCTAATCGTGAAGCTATTAACCCTGTGTGGCAGATCGATAGAGATATTGCGTAAGGGAGTTGAGAGTTATGTCTGATAAGGTACGACGCTTAGCTGGGAGTAGCCCTCCTAATCAGTTGGAAGGGCAGCGTCGCCTAGCGGGGGAGAATAGTTTGACGCAAGTAGCAGAACCGCGATTGGCCGGTGTAGTACAACTGAATTTGCCTACACAAGAATTAGTGATTGATAGGCCAACCTTTGGTCCGCTAGCCGATCCTGAGTCATTGGCTACACGTGGATTACGAGTGCATGCAGCGCGCAAAAGAAGTGTGATCGACCGGCATCCGCCTATGGTTGGGGCGCGAGCAATGCTCAGCATAGATTTTTATGATATGGTTAGCAAGCAGGCTGTTAGCCCCCAAAACGTTCGCGTTGAAATTGATCATGTTGGGACTCATGGTACAGAAACAATTTCAATGACAGAAAACAGTGGGAGAATTGGCTATTATACTTGTAGTTTTATTCCAAGCCTAAGCGGTGATTGGAATGCTCGCGCTAAGTATGGTGATGGCGACGAAGCAATTGACACAATCAGGTTCTATGTCCTATCAGCACAATAGGAGGAATGATGCAAACAAGCTCACAATATATCAATAATAAATTTGTAAAGGTCAAGCTGGCGCATCGGCCAGTGGTTGGCGCGGGCGGTTACGAGCTTGCCGGTTTCACAGTCCCTCTAGGTCCCCCGGTTGGCGGATATCCAATTAGCGCGCCAGTTCTTGCTTCGCATCCATTGAACTTTTCGCGACTAGGAATGGTTCGCCAGCCTAATTTAACAGTTGGCATGCGCTCAACCGGACAGCTGCGCGGTAAGCGCGGATCAACCGCTAAGCCTGCACCGAAGCCAATGGGCAGCAAGCAGTGGGCTATTGTATAAACTTCCCTCAGTGATCACATAACGGGCGAAGCGTGGCTGCTATTCGCCCAACATAGTAGGTCCATGAGAGCGGTCCTGCCTTTTAAACCTCCCGAGGCAGGGCCGCTTTTATTTTGCTGAAATTGGCAATCGTTTAAGTTTGATGGTAGTGAGCGTGTGGCCGGTTAACCCCACAATTCCGGTGTAAACACCTTATTAACCACGTGGCCCACCGTAGGCGCTGGGTCGTCCACTACCAAATGTAAATGCGGGCACCAAGATTCGAACTTGGATCACGCAGATTATGAGTCTGTTGCTCGACCATTGAGCTATGCCCGCAGCGTTTTTACTTATTTCGTTTTCTTTGTGCGTATTTTAAATTATCTTTTGCGTGTGCTTTTCTGCATTCGTTACATCTACAGCGTTCCGAAGTAAAATGCATTGATGCGACGGATTAATTTGAAGCGCGGAACTGGTTGCCCGAGTAGATCACTAGCAATCTCAGGCATTACATCGGGTTCCTCGAATTGATCAACTCCTAATTCACCCTCTGGCCATACCATTTCATTGAAATCATCCAAGCGCCGCGCCCAAAAAGTTTCTTCTCTGTCTTCCAGTAATGAGCCGGGAGTCAGTGGGCGGTAGATTACATGAGTAATTTCGCTTGGTCCCGATGCAGGCTCGCCTTCGCGTTTGAGCACTGTATCTTCCTGCAAGGCTAATCCCAATACCTCATACTCTCCACCCTTCCAATGCCTGTACCGCCCTGGTCCATCGTATGGCATTTTACATTCACCCCTGGTTTACTTCGCCAGTATATTTTGTGCGGCGATCTTCGTCGGTGGAATATTCTACAATATCGTAGGGATTTCTCCCTGGTCCATGATTGGGAGCGAATGGGCGTTCATCGCCAATCTGGAAGAATTCACAAGCTTCATGAGTTTCAACTAGTATCAGTTGCTCAAGTAGCCAACGCTTCCATGAGCGTTCATCATATGCAGCTGGCGGGACAGGGAAGTAATGATTTACTCGATAGTGTTCACCACGATCTACATTGTAAGTGTCAAAACCTACGGTGGTGACAATGAATGTAAGACCACTGCTACCTTGCCCGCGATCAATGTCTTTTAACTTGCAACGCCAATTTGGGCGATAGGATAATTGACCTACTAGTGATAATAGAATTTCAGGAAATGGCGCTGCCTGACTCATATTCATTTTATTTCACCCTAAAGTTTTTAAAGTTTAATGGAAGTATTTGGAACAAACCACGATTGTAATGACTAGGAACTTCTTGTGGATCTTTCAGTCCACACTCATCAAAGATATCTCGTAGTGCAAAGGTACTAATTGGGCTAACGATTGTTTTATTACGCCAATCATTCCCCCATTGCGCTTCCATCATTTTTTCTAGCTGTTTGGCGGTTATATTAGTTGCTGGCATTATGGATGCACCGGGCAAGCTGGATTTGTGCCTGGCCCTGCCGCACAGATACATCGTCCAACGCCACGTGATGCGCCGCCTAATGGATGAAATCCTGATCCTTGCGTTTTAATAGTTTTTGCCTTCGGAGCTTCATCTGTCTCTTGCTCCGAAAATTTAACGCCAAGCGTTTCTAACCTTTCCTTCGCCTTGTACCCTTGCTCTTCAATTACTTCAAGCTGTGCTTTATTCATGCGCGGAGAAGTTGATAATAGTTTGCAAGCATCGTAGTAGCCTGCCCAATATTCTTTGGTATAAAGTTTGATTTTATCCATTATTCATATCTCGCTTCCATGTGCGTTTCTCCTGAGCGCGCGTAATAGGCTTTTGCCGAAGCTCTCTATTTAATTCGCAGTATCGGCCATGACCTGGCACATTACAACGAGCGAATATTTTTAACCTTCGCATCATTTTACTTTTCATAATACCCGGAGCGAGACTCGAACTCGCACGCTATTTCTAGCCATGGCTTTTGAGGCCATTATGTCTACCAATTCCATCATCCGGGCACGGCGAGGCGATCCCCGAAGGACCGCCCTCATTGTACCAGACCGTCAGCTAATGTTTCATGGTATCAGTTGTGTAGCTCATTGTTCTTATCCTCGTATAGCCCGATTTCTATTAGGGCAACTCTGACAGCGCGATCAATCGATCTTGCCATTATCTCTGCTCGGTCATATTGTTTGGGTGTGCTATCGCCAATTACTACTCGCATGGTTGGCTTGCATTGTGCTACTACGGTTTGAGCAATAGCGTCTACGTCAGCTTTTTTTAGCCGTTTCATAAATTTCCTCCCAATGCCATGAGATTATTTCGGCGGGGCTAAGTTCAAACATTGCGCCGCCCCAATCACCTGGATCATCGAACATTATTGCAGCATAGGAAATACAGTCACGATAGTCTCGATCTAATATCATATTATCATATCTATCAGATCCTCTAAGGCAGGTCCAGCATCCCTTCCAATTGTCAACCTGAGATTGTTGAAGGTCCCACATGGTAATTGCTTGAAGCGGTAAGGTTAAATTAGCAAGTCCTTGATTGCAGAATGTGTATCCAGTGCGAGGATTTATGATATGAATTGGATCATCCATGGATAATGAATTCACAAATTAGTATGCCGATTATTATTCCGATGATTAACGAGATTAAAACAAGAAAATTCTGATTAGCAATTGGTTTCATTAGAACTCGTGATCCATCATCTTAATAGGGACTGCATCATCATGAGAAAAATTAAATGGTATTGATCTATCGTTGGCCCATACATTTATTCTGCTATCAATAATTTCAACCTTTTGTATTTCCCATTCCCATCCGGCTAAAATCATTGTGTTGCCTAAATTTAATTTATTGGCTGGAACTATTTCTGTGTGATAGTCAGTCAAATTAATGTGTCCTGATTCGTGAACGTTTCGAGGGCTTGGTTCGCTTAAGCGGTGAGACTAGTTTCTGCTTCCTGGTTTCTCTTACTGGCACGACTCGTTTTGATGCGCTGGTTCTATTACTTGGAGTGACTCGCTTTGGTACTGTGGCTTTCTCGGACGACACGGCTGAGTTGGTTAGTTTACCAGCTTCAAAGTCTTTTTCAATCTGATAGAAATACTGGCGCGTGAAGTTACCAGCTTCAATAATCAGCTTGAGTGGTACTCCCTCTTCACTAGCCTTCAATGCAGCCATCTGTGCAATATGGACCTTATCTTTCCAAGCGCTTTTTAATTCATCGCGTTCCTCAGATGCCTCTTCTAATGGAGCAAGCAATTGCTTTAGCTTGGCTTCACTCATTGCCGTTTCACGTGGACGCTGCTGAGCGCGTTGACGCTGCGGTGATCGCTGGCGTTGCCGCGTTTGCTGGCGGGTCCTTGTTTTAATATTCCCTAAACTCATAGTCTTTTCTCGCTATCTCGTAAAATTCTATCAACGCTAATTTGACCTGGGGCAGTTGTATACGCTCCGTGTCTGAGTTGCCGCACTTCAGTCCTTAACCGCCTAACTTCAGTCAATGCTTCATTGCGTTCTCTACGGATTGCGATAATTCTTTCTGCGAGAGATTCATTCCGTTTTCCTCTATCTCGCCCGAGAGCTTCCGCAGCCTTAGTGAGAGCATTCTGTAGTGCGGGATCATAATTGCTCATAGGACTACGGCTAGGACGAGGATTGCAAATACAATTAAGAAAATCATCGTAGGACCCTTCGACTGGCGGTAATGGTGCTGTGAAGTGCGCTGCTCATATTGTTCAGCTTGCGAGACTTGATCTGCCATTCGTAACGCAGTTCATCAATCTCGCGCCGCGTCTTTGCGTTCTTCCATTTTCTCATTTCAAGCTTGTCAAGTCGGTCAAATATTTCACGTTCTTCTTCTGCCGCTTCAATCAAACGTTGTTCGGCGTTAACGATATATTCTTGTGCTTCAATGCGTAAGCGTTCTTGATTCTTCGCCTTCAGCTTTGCCAGCTTTCCAAAGCGGCCGGAACGCTTTTTTAGTGCGCCAAGTCCTTTAACTACTGGAGCCACTCCATTCACGCTAGGGGCTTGGCGGGTACGCAACGCTCCCAATCCCTTGCGTTCCGCTTGTGGCTTATTTGCGCTATGCAGAGGGCAATTGGCTGGTGCCCGACCACGCTTGCGTTCGCGCATATACATATGGTCGCCAGCCATACAATATGTTTCTACAAGCTGAGGTTCAACCTTCTTGGCACTTTCGCGATGTTCGGGGCAACGCTTAGGAGGAAAGCCGCCGCGCTTTTCCCACTTCCATTTATGTCCGCCCTCAGCACATTTAAGCGTGACAAATTTTGGTTTCTTAGATCCTGGTGGTTCCTTGGCCGGTGCATGCTTAGGGCAATTTAGAGGCTTGCGTCCGCGTTGGGATTCTCTGTGCCAGTTATGCTTCCCCGCTTCGCACCATAGCTTGACCTTCGTGGTGCTCATTAATCTCCTAACTCTTCTGCATTGCGTGATCGATAGCTTGCTTGACTTCTGAGGCTAGTACCACTTCATATTCATCGCGAATCTTACGTTGTTCTTGCTGCAAGTCCTTGATTTCATCGCCAATTTCAATGTATCGTTCAATTTCATCTTCATCAATTCTATTGCTGAAAACTCGCTGATTGCTACTAAATTGTTCTGCTTGGCCGTCTTCCATACGAGCCAGCACTGCGCCAGTGCGTGCATGAAATCCAGTCGCTACGCCGCTTTCGCCGTTCATCGCGATGAAATGAACTTTAACCTTGATCTTGCGTTTATTCAGTTCGATACGCGCTAGGTTCTTTGCCTTATCTGGTGTATCGCCTTGGCCGAGGCTCTTGCTCTTGCTGTCTTCGTATTTTTCAAGGACTGTCCAATTGCCATATCTATCTGCGTGCAATTCAAGTTTAACGTTGTTCACTTCAATATTGTCTACCAAAGCCATTATGATTCTACCTTTCTTGTAAATACCTTTGCTAGCCGACGGTAGCCGCCGCGACCATCAGGAACCCACCCAAGTTTTTCCATTTCAGATTGAACGAACTTGTTACTTTTCTGACCTTGCTTGGCTCTAGCTTGGCATGAGGCTAGTGCCTCTTCCATTCTAGCAGGTTGGTTGGCAGTGTGGAACTGGCGCTTCTGTAGCTTAATACGTTTTTGTTTAGCCTTCATGCTGTCCGTGTTCGCTTTTTAAAGCTGATGCTCTTGCGGTATTTAGAAGTTGATTGTAGGTCTAGTGCTTTAATTGCTTCGTCAAGCTGGTTATATTCCTGATTTGCTTCTTCTGCTAGCTTAAGGTGATAATCGATGGAATCCTTTGCCGCTTGCTTTCGTTCAGTAAAATCATCAACTATTTGTATATCTTTTAGCAAATGCGCGTTAAGCTGCTCTGTTAATTCAACCTTGGTGAGTGGCGTAATTTCTTTCTTAATCTGCTTAGACATTTGATTCCTTTTCGGCATACATTCCGCGTTTCCACCGCTTGTCTGCTTCAAGCGATTTATCAAAATCAAATTCTTCTCCGCGCGCTAGCCGTTTGAAAATTGCATCAGTTAATGCCAATATTTGATCTGGTTCATCTTCCCAAAGTTCTGGGAAATGTAAAAGAATTTCGCCTTTAATCAGATCGAGTACGCGCCCTGGTACGTTGCTTCCGTATGTTACGTTGTCTTCGTATCCATTGCGGGATGATGTTTTTAGCTGGCGAGTAAGTATGAAACGTTCTTTAATTCCTACATCATTCATTATGACTCTTTCCACCATCCTTTAGGAATTCGAATTCGAGTCCACGGTCCATTGTCATCGGGGGCAATCGGTCGGCGGATAACCCAAATGAAAATACCAATTGTCCACAACCAAGTCCCATCACAAGTTAATATTTTCCACCACATCAGGTCTTCCACCTTACTTTTAGAACGCTTGATTGTTCGTCAAGCTGAATCAATTCTGTCGTGACCTTGCCTTCTGATTCAAGCTCAAGCGCAATCGGCAAGGCCGGAGAATCTTTGCGGTCGATACAGAGCGTGCGCCCAGCCTTTAGGCCAGCGATGATTTCTTCCTTTGTCATACAATACTCGGTTTGATTTTATTACCTTCTTCAAGCCCTTTTGGCGCAATTATAAAATGGCTCCACCTGTTAACATTTTCGGGAAGGCGGGCAAAGTCCCAAAAGTCTCCGTTTTCCTTACTGTATTGATTTAGGTTGGGATCATCGCGCCAGTTGCCTCGGTAACGCGGGACTAGTGCCAGTCTCCAATAGAAGTGACAATCTTCGTTAGACGCATTGCTTGAATGATCGTAAGGGCATGCTTCGCCGGATTCCCAATGCGTGAATTTAATACCAGGGCAATGACCTTCGCCGCAGCAGAAAATTTGACGGACAACGTAAGTTTCTTTCGGGTCAATTGTTCTGATACTCATTAGCTACTCCGGTGGAGGAAAAGGTAGGTTCGCATCGATATTGTCATAAATGATTTTTAGTTGATCATCATTCCACGGTGGACTGCCAATTGCTAGATGTAATCTAAAAGCTAGTTTGCTAATCCAATTGTTCAGACGTTCTTCTTCATCCATTCTCTACCTCCGGGTGCTTAGAGAGCGGCGGGTTATCAATATCCTTTGTCTGATTACCATTGGGGAGATATTTATCGATCCAGTCTAGGCTTCCTCTGTCTAGCTGGTTTTTGGCGCGAGTGACACTGACATATGCTAGCATCATTTCCGCTCGGCTTAGTTCCTTTTCTTCGCCGGTTTCTTCATCAACCTGCGGCGACTGGAAATCGTTGCCAATCTTGACGGAGTTCCATTCGCGGCCCTTAGCCTTATGTGCGGTGGAGAGAGTTACATCGGCGTACTTCTCACCAATTGCAGTCTCAGCTACTCGCAATACAGTGGCAGCGCCATAGTTATCGATTAGCCGAACGAATACCTGTAGGTCGCCACCTTCCTCGGCAACGAATTCCTTTACCTCACCCCAATTTTTGAATGCAATTAGATCGGGATGC
>Ga0193742_1000945_pt1 | contig 18363 bp, 15 predicted proteins | sample L2c1metaG_FD_165511 | JGI IMG/M metagenome (GOLD analysis project Ga0193742, IMG submission 165511) | Soil microbial communities from a riparian zone of the East river system, Colorado, United States - L2c1 | ecosystem: Environmental > Terrestrial > Soil > Riparian zone | place: USA: East River... | reverse complement strand
CCTTACAACCAGTTATGATGATATGAAATTTTTTAACGTTGGTACTCAATTTATGGTCAAATCGCCCAATGTTGAGTTTTTTATCGGTACCGACAGGTTAATAAATACAGGCAGACTTGCACTGGCCTCTTTACAAAGCGCAACCCAAATAAGCCATGAAGGAAATTACTCGGGTGGTGATCTTTATTTGGGATTTACTTTAAAGTTTGGGCATATAATTGAACATCCCATGAATGCCAGCACTATTCCCATGGGCGAAAAGGGATTTTTAGGTCGCTTATTTGGACGCCTGTTTAAAACCAATCAATAATTACAGGGCTTTCTTTCCGGCTATAAAATCCTTGAGATAATAAGGTTCAAAATACGCTACATCCTCAAATTCCTTTTTATCGAATTTTTCCGCTGCTTTTAGGGTAAGAAAGGTTGCCGAATTGACAAAGCCCGGTAAAAATTGGGCGTTGCTGTTGGCTCCTAAAACGGCCTCACATTTATCGGCGCCATCGCCAAAAAATAAAATCTTATGGTTGCTTAAAAGCTTATTAAAACTATGCTCATCAATAATATCTGCAGCAGTAGCCCGTACTTTTAAACCATCAGTATTAAACAAGGCACAGTAAACCTCCATACGCCGGGCATCAATCATGGGGCATAAAAGAACGTCTTTATCAACAGAGATGTTTTTTTCACCTATTATGCCATATGCCATAGCTTCCAGTGTTTCAATGGCGATAAGCGGCTTATTAAGAGCAAAGCACAAACCCTTGGCTGTTGATACACCTATACGCAAGCCCGTATATGAGCCCGGGCCGCAGCTAACGGCAATAGCATCAAGATCATTATAGGTTAAGGCCGCGGTATTTATCAGTTCATCAATAAACAAGGTAATTACCTCAGCGTGTATATTGCGTTCATTCACCTGTTTAAAAGCCAAAACGTTGCCATCAATGGCCAATGCTACTGAACAGGAAGTGGTTGCGGTTTCAATTTGTAAAATAACACTCATAGTTTCAGGGAACCGGATCATGGCCATGCCCACCCCAGGGGTGGCAGCTGGCAATCCGTTTTAAAGTTAACCATCCGCCTTTGAAGGCTCCATGTTTTTTTATAGCCTCAACACCGTATTGGGAACATGTTGGCGTGTACCTGCATGAAGCACCGGTAAGTGGCGAAATAAAGTATTGATATATTTTTATCAGCAATATAAAAATGCCTCCAATAAGCGCCTTCAATATCCTGATCACAGCATTCATATTTATTTTGCCTGGATATTATTTGTAGTTTCCAATTGCTCCGCAAGCTGGCTTAGCAGCTTCAGCATTTTTTTATCGATAACACTATAGGGAACAATTTCCTTACCAATATACCCAACCGACAGCACAATTGTTTTATCGGCGGCCTGCAGTAAATTATATAGATGTTGTTGCTTGTGCAGTCTGTATGACTCGCGCATGCATCTTTTTATTAAATTTCGGTCAACAGCGTGCTTATACCGTCTTTTTGAAACCGAAAACAAGATTTGTGCAGGGTAAGATTGTGGCTCAGTATGATACAGCCACGAAGCTTTGAAGGGATAACACAAAAAAGAAGAACCGTTATGAAAAAGCTTATCGATAAGCCTTTTATTACATAACCGTTCTTCTTTTTTAAAAGTATACATAGTTGCCATATTTGAACCGGAATTAAAGCACATAAACGGTCCATGTCCCTATGAAAGGACCAAGCAACCAGGTTTATGCTTTATGACGACCCTCGTCAGAAACCGATAATCTTTTTCTGCCTTTTGCTCTTCTGGCTGCTAATATTCTTCTACCGTTAGCAGTTGACATGCGTTCACGGAATCCGTGTTTATTTCTTCTTTTTCTTTGAGAAGGCTGAAACGTTCTTTTCATGGCTATTTTATTCTATTCGTCGTTTTAAAAACAAGAGCGCAAATGTAGTAATATTTTGAAACATTTCAAATACTATTTTTCTTATTTGGTCGTCAATGTTTCTTACTGTAAATTAAACATTTTAAAACCATAATATGAAATCATTAGCAATCCTGCTCTTAATATGTTTATCATCAATTGCTTTTGGCCAGGATATGCAGGCTTCTCATTATAAAATATACAGTACAGCAACTCAAAAACCGGTAACCATTGCCGATATTGTTGATAAAACCGCCAAAGCCGATGTAGTATTTTTTGGTGAGGAACACAATGATTCAACCGCCCACTACCTGGAATATACCTTATTTAAAGGCTTAACAGAAAAATATCCACACCAAACAGCACTCTCTATGGAGATGTTTCAAACCGATTGCCAATTGGTGTTAAATGAATATTTAGCTGGCCTTATTCGCGAAAAGAACCTGATAAGTGATGCGCGGGCCTGGCCCAACTATAAAGATTACCGGCCGCTGGTTGAGTTAGCCAAACTTAACCAGTTACCGGTTATTGCTGCCAATGCTCCTTCGCGTTATACCAATATGGTTACCCGTAACGGATTGAGCAGTTTACAGCAGTTGGATGCACAAGCCAAAAGCTATCTTGCCCCCCTACCCATTGATACTGCTACAGGAGCTTATTATGATAAATTCGTGAAAATAATGGGCGGCCACGAAGCTGTGGCCGGTATGCAGATCTATCAATCGCAAAACTTGTGGGATGCCACCATGGGCTGGTCAATAGCGCAATTTTATAAAAGCCATCCTGGTTACAAGACACTACAGCTAAATGGTGGTTTTCATAGCGAAGAAAAATTGGGAACAGTTGCCCAGCTAAAAAAATACGCGCCAAACGTACGCATACTAACCATAGCATCATACGCAGATGATAGCTTTGATAACCCGGATTGGACCAAGTTTAAACAACTGGCCGATTACATTATTTTAACCGACCCCAGGTTACAGAAGAAGTTTTGAGGCGATTTAATTTATCTTACCAGGGTAAGTAAGCGATTACGTTGCATAATTCGGGATCATGCGATGAACAACGAATGGTTAAACTATCCGGGGATTTGAATACACGTTCGTCATCATTAATACTTTGCAGGTATTTAATCTTGTCGAAGCTATATTCAAAAATGGCGTAGTAATGCGGAATTCTGAATCCACTTTTTTCAATATCTATAACTCGGCCCTTAACTACAACTCCGTATTTGTCCAATTCATTTTTCTTATACTTTCCTTCCAAATTAAAAAGTACATAAATTAGAAAAAGGAAGACCAACGCAGTTCCAAGTGATCGTAGGTTGGATAAAAACTTAGACTCACCATTATCTTTTTTTATCCAAATGGTGTACAGATAAGAATAACAGACCAGCAATCCAACCAATGGTATATAGGTGTAAAGTCTATTGTATTTATGTGAATAAAAAACAAAAGCGCAAGCACTAATTCATGTTAAACAAATTAACTTTAAAGTTTGTAATACTTTTTTATTCAAAAAATTATTTGCCTTTAGCTAACAGGTCACGAATTTCGGTAAGTAAAATTTCTTCTTTTGTTGGTACAGGTTCAGCAGCCGGGGCAGGTTCCTCTGGTTTTTTGAGGGAGTTTATTGCTTTTACAACCATAAAAATACAAAAAGCGACAATCAGGAATTCGATTACGGTATTAATAAAGTTTCCATAATTGATAGAAACATCAGCAATTTTCTTGGCAGGGTCGCCGGGTTTTATAAGAACCTTTAAGTTTTTAAAATCAATACCACCTGTGATATAACCAATGGGTGGCATGATAACGTCATTTACCAATGAGGTAACTATTTTACCAAAGGCTGCGCCGATAATAACACCCACTGCAAGGTCAACAACGTTGCCGCGCATGGCGAACTCCTTAAATTCCTTAATAATTGGCATAATGATAGATTTTAGATGATTGGAATAACGAATTAAATAGGTTTTAGTTTACCTAAAGTAACGAATAAATTTTAATGCCTTTCAAACAAATTATTTTTTTGATATTTAATACCATTGTTCATCATGCCATAAGATATTTTAAAGTTAATGGTAATTGATGTATTTTTGGCAACATCTTATTATGCTTAAACAGAATCTTCAACAAAAACTTTTACAAAAGCTTTCACCGCAGCAAATACAATTTATAAAGTTGCTGCAGGTGCCTACTGTGTCGCTTGATACAAGGATAAAAGAGGAACTTGAAGAAAACCCCGCGCTTGAAGATTTGAGCCTGACTAATTTAAATGAACCTGAAGAACAATATCCTGACCGCGACCCTGATGAAGACACCTACAATGGCGAGGAGGAAAAGGGTGAGATGGATGAATTTAATATTGACGATTATCTGCAGGAAGACAATGTAAACGACTACGGATCGCGCTATGACCAAAATGGCGACGATGAGGACGAACGCAAAGAAATACCTATTGCTGTACAAAATTCGTTTTTTGAAAGCTTACAGTTACAGCTTGACCTGTTACCACTAAGCGACAAGGATTTCAGGATAGGTAAGCAAATAATTGGCAGTTTGGATGACGATGGCTATTTACGACGCCCTATTATGTCATTAACTGACGACCTTGCATTTTCGCAAAATGTAATGGCTGAGGATGAAGAGGTGGAGGATATGCTAAAAGTGATACAGGGCTTTGATCCCGCAGGTGTTGGCGCACGCAGCCTGCAGGAATGCCTGCTGATACAGCTCCGTAAAAAAGACCCCAATGACCCCATCATAGCAAAAGCCATTATTGTTGTTGAACAATACCTTGACGAGTTTACCCGCAAGCATTATGATAAGCTTGAAAAATCATTGAACATGGGCTCGGATGAGTTGCGTGGCGTGATCAACGAGATTTTAAAACTCAACCCCACGCCCGGCGACTCGAATGAACTGAACACCAAGCAAATGCAGGTGATACCCGATTTTCATATCACCAATAACGATGGCACGCTGATACTTACACTTAACTCCAAAAACGCGCCCGAGCTTAGAGTAAGCCGCTCCTACCAGGAAATGTTTCAGCATTATGATAAGGCAGCTCAAAAGGATAAAAAACTAAAAGAAGCGGTACAGTTTGTAAAGCAAAAGCTCGACTCGGCCAAGTGGTTTATTGATGCTATTAAACAGCGTCAGCAAACTTTGCTAAAAACCATGAATGCCATCATGCAGTACCAGTACGAGTTTTTTTTAACCGGTGATGATAAAAACCTGAAACCTATGATTCTGAAGGATATTGCCGACAGGATAAACATGGATATTTCAACTGTATCGCGGGTGGCCAACTCCAAATATGTACAAACTGAGTTTGGCACCTTCCTGCTAAAATCATTCTTCTCCGAAGCCATTCAAACTGAAAGCGGTGAAGAGGTATCAAACAAAGAAGTAAAAAAGATCCTGGAAGAACATATTGGCAATGAGGACAAACGCCATCCTTTAGCCGATGAAAAACTAACCGATATATTAAAAGATGCCGGTTATAACATTGCCCGCCGCACAGTAGCCAAATACCGCGAACAGATGAATATCCCGGTGGCAAGGTTAAGAAGGGAGTTGTAGGCAGTTAATTTGTCTGAACCTTAATTTATAAGATTAAGTGATTTCCATGATAAAAGCTTTGTCATGCTGCTGTGAAGCATCTGCTCGCCGGCAGGCACATGCTTGAATAGGTCCTTCGTTCCTCAGGGTGAGAAATTTATTCTGTTTTTTGCATGAACAATGTTCTACTTACCCGCGCCTCAAATCCCCGCCACCGGCAACACACCTAAAACGTATGCTGTGCACTGCTTACTTTGTAGCGGTTGTTGAGTAAGATGCCTATAACAATTTCATGTGTACCATTACTTACGGTATTTAGTGCCGAAGTGGTAAAATCATAGGAATAGCCAAGATTTACAAAAGAACTTATGTTAATACCCACCAGCGCGGCATAGGAGTCATTATGTCTGTACGAACCACCTATCCAAAGTTTATCCTGAAACGATAACTTCATGTTGATATCATAGGTTGTGGGTACCGGCTTTATATATTTAAACAGTACAGATGGAATAAGGGTAACATCATCAGATAAAAAAACCTTGAAGCCCCCTGTTAAAAAATAATGCGGTACGGTTTTATTTTGATAGGCATTTGTTTTACTGGTTATATACAGGTTTTGAGGCAATATTTGCTGGGCCGAAACGCCTATAAAATAATCAGACGCATACGCCCATACTCCTATTCCCAGGTCTGGTTTCCACTGGTTATTGTCCAAATTGTTAAATATCGGATCTGATGGGTCGGCGGTAGTAATTTGCGACATGTTAAGCACGTTATGGCTAAAGCCTGCAGATACACCAACTGCCAGATTTAGCCTTTCAGTTAAACCCAGGTGATAAGCATAGGTTGCATCAATATTAGTTTGGGTAATGGGCCCGGTTTTATCAGATACTATGGTTAAACCAATACCGTGATGCGGCTCTGCTGCCTGGTATTGTTGTGTATATAACCTACTTGATGGATTAAGTCCCCCACTTGCCGGAAAAGCGGTAGCATCGCCCTGTATGAAATTTTTACCTATGGGTGCGTTTATTGATAAATAACCTGTTACAGGCGCCCCTTCCAGGCCGGTCCACTGACTGCGATACCCGGCTTTAACATCTGTATAGTTTTCAATGCCTGATAGAGCGGGGTTTAACAAGTAATTATTAAAGATATACTGCGTGTATTGCGGTCGTTGTTGTGCTTTAACAAATGGCACCCAGGCAACAAAAAAAATAATTGTATATAAGGTTCTTTTCATTATTTATCTAATGATAGTTACACTACCTGACATCACCTTGCGGCCATTCTTTGGATTTATAATATAATAATAGGTACCTGCCGGAACATTAGTGCCTTTATATCTGCCATCCCAGGGCATGCTGTAACCAATTGACGAATATAGCTTTTCTCCGTATCTGTTGTATATATCAACTGCATTATTTGGATATGTTGTTAAGTATTTTATCTCCCACTGATCATTATAGCCATCGCCATTGGGTGTAAATGTATTAGGTATAATTATGTTTTTCAATACATTGATGTTTACCTCATCCATAGCCATGCAATTGGTACCCGAGGTTACTATCAATTGATAGGTGGTATTTTCCGTGGGGCTTGCAATCGGGTTTAATACATCATCATGATCCAAACCTGTTGATGGATGCCACTTATACGTAACGCCGGGGCTTGCTGTTGCTTTAATAGTTATCTGCGTACCCTCAAGCATGGTAATATCATCACCAGCTGATACTGTTGGCGAAGGATAAACTGTGATGTGCTGTTTTTCCACATCAGTACAGCCATTTTGAGCTGTATAAACATAGTTTATTTCAAATGTGCCGGTGCCTGCCCCTGCCGGGTTAAACAATCCACCTGCGCTTACTCCCGGCCCTGAAAATACTCCGGAGCCGGCAGGACCCTGAATGGTGGGTTGTAACTGCACCGGCGCGCTTTCCAGGCAAAGGGAAGGCTCCTGGGCAAATGTTATAAGCGGCGCTGCTCTTAAAGTAATCAGCAGGTTATCATTATTATCATTACATACACCTCCCGAATAAGCGATAATCTTTACATTTTTATTACGGGTTCCGTCAGTAAATTGAGGATAGGTATAACTTAGCTGTTGTCCCGACGTTGGATGGTCATATACTTTTAAAGTTGAAGGATCAGCGGCATCGTAAATAACTTCGATCCTGGTTATTATACCCGAATTAACCGTGGAATGATTTACAAAAACCACCTCCCTGTTACTGCACAGATCGGCGGGGTTAAGCACTTCGATAGCCGCTTTAACAATATCACCGTTAACACCAAATGTTTGTGTTTTTGTATTCATACAGCCATATTTTGATATTACAGTTAACGTTACCTGGTAATTGCCCGCTGCGGCATATTTATGTTTGGGATTTTTTTCGGTAGATGTATTCATGTCGCCAAAATCCCATTTATAAGTAAAGTCAGCCTCCGTATGATCGGCAATCGTGCTGATATCATTAAACTGCACCTGATCACTAACACAAGCATCAGGGAAAGTAAAATCGGCCTGGGGCAACTCATGTATCACCACAGTTTTAATGATCACTTCACTCGCGCAATCATTAGCATTAACAACAGTTAATTTAACAGTATAGGAGCCGGCAGCGGTATACAAGTGAGTAAAAGGGGTGTTATCCGTTTTTGTTATGATGTCCTGGCCATCCCCAAAATCCCACAGCCATTTGGCTATGACCCCGTCAACAGGTAGGGAGTGATCTGGGCAATCAAGTGCCAAAAAATTAAAATCAGCTACCGGCTTATTGCCTATATGCACAGGAATAAGGTCAGATATATTACCGCAGTCATTTTGGTTCATAATGGTTAGCCTTACTTTATAATCACCAGGCAACGCGTAAGTATGCGATGGGTTTTGTACTACTGATGTTTGCCCGTCGCCAAAGTCCCACAGCCAGGTTTTTACGTCCGTGCCGTTTGTTTCTGATATATCTTTAAACACAGTGGCATCATCAATACAGGTACCGGTAAGTGAAAATTTACTAACAGGTGGATCTGAAATATTAAAATCAAGTTCTACGTCCTCATATGAGCCACAATCATCAGCTACCGGATTAAAAATAGTTGCAACTACACTATAATCACCAGAAGAATAAGATTTACTGGTAGCATATTCATAAATGTACAAGGTTTTACCATCCTTTATTACGGTTGATTTTACAACAGGGTTAGTATCGGTAAAAGTGGTTCCATCTTTAAAGTCCCATTTAATAGTGTTGGTAATAAAAGGCAGGGTAAGCTGAAGTTTATACGTTACATCGCTGCAACCATTAGGCTGTGTAGCATGGGTAACCGGATCCTCTAAAGCAATAAACTCATTCAGGTTTTTCAGATTGGTACCTGCCGCATAACCGTATGATTCGGCATTGCCAAACCCATAGGCAATCGCATTAAAGCCATCTGCCGCGCTTATATGGTGTACCCCTGCATCAACTTTAATTTGTGCATATGAATATACCGGATTACCTGGCACCGTTGTAAAATTAATATACGGAATACCATCAAGTGCAAATGTGGGCACAGCATCTTTTTTGATGAGTACATTGATGTAATTATCAATAATATTGTAATTACTGGTTGAGTTTAGGGTAACATGATCAAGTGTTTGCTCCAATGGATTAAGGTATATCATTTCGGGGTCACCAACATCACCTTTAATATCGCCACAAAAAATTGATTTAAATTGTGTTACCGCATACTGAACCACCTGTATTGGCTTATCAGCCGTAATGATATTGGGCTCCTGGGAGTCAAATTCATAATAAAGCCCCCCGGCAAACTGACCTGCAGTAAGGTTAGTTCCGTTTAATTTTACGGTTGTATTAGGATCACTCAATATGATCCTGAAAACGTCATAATTGCGCGCTTTTAACGGAACCGTTATATAACTTTTTCCCCATGATGAAGTTGGATAAACCTGTTGAAAAAGATTATCAGACGAATAATTCTCCGTTTTACAACCAATAGCAATTTTTGAACTGCCCGAAAAAACGGCTACCTTTTTACATGAACCCGCAACATTACTAATGGTGCGAATACGGGTACCTGTAAGGTCAAATGCCGAAAGCCCCTGATAAACTTCGCCTTTTTTTAAAGTTATAGTAAAAGGCTGATTTGCCGCTCTGCCATCAAGAAGTGTCTGCATTGGTGTTATTTCAACCGTAGTATTATCTTCGGTACCAATGACCGAAAAAGTTGAATAAGAGGGACTTCCTGTTGGCTCACCATGCTGCCCGGTACCCAATGAGTTGGATGCCTGGGTATAGTTAATAGAAATATAATTTTTACCCAACGTATTTACAGGCAGCAAAAGCGTTGCACCTGAAACATTTTGCGCAAAAATATGTGCGTATACCGCTACCGGTTTTTGTGATGTGATGTGTATGCCCTTAAAAAACTGTCCCTGTAAGCCTAAAAAAGCACTTGCCGGAATAGGTACCGAAAGAATATTTTTTGCTACCACATTATAGTTCTGCGAAAAGCTGCCATCTGCAACCTCAACCTTTACCATGGTGTTAGCATCAGCTGTAATATACAGGTACATCAGGCTCCCGCGTTGTTGCGTCCCTGAGCCGGCAGCACCATCGATATGATCCATATACGCCGTCCAAAACTCAGTACCAAGGTTTGAAAATCCACTTTGCGCATATGCACAAAAATTACAGCATAAGATTAAGACTACAACTATAGCCCGTAAAGATTTCACACTACTAAAAAATGTTTTAATTGGATTTGCTTATAAGTACACTAATATAAATAATAAGACTAGTTGTTAAATGTACACAAAGCATTAGATGTTAGCCGCATAAGCATTAAAAATTACCTGAACGCTTTAGCCAGTGTTTCAAGTTCCATGTTGGCTATTTTTAATTTATAAATGAGCTCTCTATTTTCTTTTCGCAGATCATAAATTTCAATGGCATTTTGAATGTGAATTTTAAGCTCATCGTTTTGCCAGGGCTTTACAAGGTATCTATAAACCTGTCCGCGGTTAATAGCATCAATAACCGCATTGATATCAGAAAAACCAGTTAATAATATCCTGATGGTATCAGGGTAGGCACGTAAAATTGATTCTAAAAACTCAATGCCGGTAGTTACCGGCATGCGCTGATCGGTAATAATGACACCAATTTCATTAACATCTAAAATTTTACGACCCTCAACAGCCGAAGAAGCAGTATATATATTAAAATCACGCCTGAAAGCTGCTTTAAAACTGTTTAAGTTATTTATCTCATCATCAACATACAACACTCCTACTGACATAGCAAATCTCTTTAGTAAACGGATTATAATATAGTTTCAAAAGTAAATTTATACAAAGTTTAATTTACTGCGCATTTTTATTATAATTATTGTGCCCTATAAGCGTAACAATTTACTATGAAAAAAATATTATTAATCTCCTATTTAGTATTGCTAAGCATTGTAGCCTTTGCGCATAAAACAGATACACTTGTCATTAATAATAACCAATCATACCTATTAACCAACAGCTATTTTCTTGAACTGGAAGACCCCACCGGAACTTTAACCATAAATCAGGTTTTTAACAATAATAAATTTCATCGTATTAAAGAACGTCTCGCTATTTTAAAGTACTCAAAATCAACAATCTGGTTAAAGTTCAACATAAAAAATAACAGTACAGCGCCTTTCGTAACCATTAACGCCGGCTCTAGTATTATCAATGAGTTTGATTTATATTATAGCAATAATACTGACTCAAACATCCATCATCAAAGTTTGGATTATACGCATAATGATCCTGTTACTCAGCATATCACCTTTATAAATTGCCCTGTTTTGCCCGGCTCATCCAGTACCGTGTATTTACGCATCAAAAGCAATGCATCAACAGTCATACCCGTAAAAGTTTACAGCGCCTTTGCGTTTCTGCAAAGCCGCAGCATGGAGCATATTACCATAGGCGTTATAGCAGGTGTGTTCATGATGATGGCCATGTATAATTTGCTTCTCTTTTTTATTGTTCATGACCGGAGTTACCTATACTATGTATGTTATATTATATTTTTTGGTTTATCGCAAATACTTAAACGCGGCTATGGCAGCAATTTATTTACAACCGATATAACCATATTAAACAATTATGTGATCCCGGTGATACGGGTATTGTTTGGGTTCTCTATTTTACTTTTTATAAGTGAGTTTTTACAGCTTAAGCAAAATTTAAAACAATGGTATAAATACTACTTATTGCTATATGTACTATACGCTATATTGTTGATTGCTATTTTATGCGGTATGGCTGGTACTGCTTATAACTTAATTTCTATTAGCATCACAATTACTTCCATAAGCCTGCTTACTATAGGGGCATACCTATACTTTAATGGTTTTAAACCGGCCAAATTTTTTATGCTGAGCTGGGGATTGTTTTTAACAAGCATACTGATCTCTGTAGCAAGTAATAAAGGATTTATACCCTATAATAACTTAACAGCCGACATTGTAGTTTATTGTTCAGTCCTGGAGCTGATATTATTTTCGGCCGCATTTGCCGAAAAAATAAACTTTTACAGGCAGCAAAAAAACGAATCGCAAAGTTTTGCACTTCATATTGCTAAAGCAAATACGCATTTGATAACCCAACAAAATATTTTGCTGGAGAATAAGGTCAAGGAACGTACGAACGAATTAATTACCACCAACAAAAACCTGTCGGTATCTATCGATCATCTGATGGCTACCCAAAAGCAATTGATCGACAATGAAAAAATGGCATCCCTGGGGCAGCTCACAGCTGGCGTGGCCCATGAAATTAATAACCCCATTAACTTTGTAAGTTCAAACATTGCCCCTTTGCGGCTCGATTTTAATGAGCTTTTCCTGTTGCTTAATAAATACGAAGAAGTATTAAACAATCCAACGCCTTCACTACTAAAAGAGCTTAATGATTTTAAACAAGAAATAAACCTTGATTTTCTTAAAGAAGAAATCCTCCTTTTATTAAATGGCATTGAGGATGGTGCAAACCGCACAACCGAAATTGTAAACAGTCTGCGTACTTTTAGCAGTACCGATGAAATGGTATTAAAAACCGAGGATATTAATAAATCAATATTGAACAACCTGCTTATTTTAAGAAGCACCATCCCCTATTATATTGAAATTAAACCGGTTTTTGATAAGCTTGAACCTTTAAATTGTTATCCTGGTAAAATTAATCAGTTAATTATCAATCTCATTAGCAACAGCATACATGCTATTAAGGCTAAAGAACAACACAGCGAAGAAAGTGTGATGATCATAACCAAAGATCACGCTGATCATATCTCTATTGAAATTACTGATACCGGCATAGGCATGAGCGATGAAACCCGGCAGCGTATATTTGAACCATTTTTTACTACAAAAGGCATTGGCGAAGGCACCGGTTTAGGCCTTTCGATAGTGTTTGGCATAATTGAGAAACACCGGGGTAATATTGCAGTGATATCCTCGCCGGGTAATGGCGCTACTTTTATGGTATCGCTCCCTAAAAATTTAGCCTGATGCTTTGTGGTAAAAATGCTGTCTAAAAAAACTTTTCGGGATTGGGCACCAAGTTCAGGAACGACTCAAAATTCTCAGCGTAATGCGACTGATCAAGCTTGTAGTAAAAAGCGCCTTTTTTTGACGACAACTTATCCTTTTCAGGCAGTTTTACCAGCAGGCCGGTTGATAACAGTTTCCGGCTGAAATTACGGTCATCAAACTTGGTTTGATAAACACCTTCATAAAGTGCCTGCAGCTGCGGGATGGTAAACTTTTCGGGCAGTAACTGGAACAGTATAGGATGCAGGGCGGCTTTATAACGTAACTGCCTTTTGGCCAGTCTTACCATTTCGGCGTGGTCAAATATCAATTCCGGCATTTCATCAAGCAAAAACCATTCAGGATGATATTCATCACTCAATTGTTTTTCATATTGATGGATATCTATCAGCGCGAAATAAGCGATAGACAGCGTTCTTTCAACAGGATCGCGATCAGGACGGCCAAATACCTGGAATTGTTCCATGTAAACATTCTTAAGCCCGGTACGTAACTCCAGCACACGATTGGCTGCATCCTCAGGCGATTCAGACGGTTGGATAAACCCGCCCATCAAACTCCATTTATTTTTTTCAGGCTCAAGGCCACGCTGTACCAGTAGTAGTTTTATGTTCCAGCCATCAAACCCAAAAATGATACAATCGGTTGCCACTAAGATGCGTTTCTGGCCGCTATACTTCTGCATAATTTGGTTAGTTTATTTACAAGTGTAAAAATAATTATGCAATTATTTAGTGTTGATCGGACAACTATTTAACAAAAGTTTAGTGTTTTGTAAAGATTGTATCTACTTGGATCAACTTATGCCTTTAACTAACCCGTTTGCCCTGCAGTAACATATCCATAGCATCGTTCAATGAACCGGCACGGCTTACCTCGCCCGAGTTTACAAAAAATATTTCGTCGGCATTTTCAATAGTATTTAAGCGGTGGGCTATGATAACCCGTGTGGTGGTATCAGGCAGTTTATTTAAAATATCGCTTAGTAATTGTTCTGTAATAGTATCAATGTTGGCAGTTGCCTCATCAAGTATCAATATCTGCGGATTGCGCAATACCGCCCGCATAAACGCTATAAGTTGCTTTTGCCCCAGGCTTATACTATCTCCGCCAGAAAGCACATTGGTTTCCAGTCCGCTTTCAAAAATAGCCAGCAGGCTGCCTAAATTGGCATCTACAATTACTTTTTCCAACTGCTCATTAGTGTGGTCTTTATACAGATGATTACCGTATAAAATGTTTTCCTTAACCGTACCGGTAAATAAAAATGGCTCCTGCAAAATAAACCCTATCTTTTGGGTGCGCTCTTCAGGGCTGTAGTTCCTGATATCTTTACCATCAAGCAATACCAGACCTTTTGATGGGTCATACAACCTTGCAATTAATGATGCCGTAGTGGTTTTGCCGCCCCCGGTTGGACCAACCAGCGCGTACGTTTTGCCATGCTCCAGTTTAAAACTAATGTTGTGCAATATCTCCCTGTCCTCGTCATAACTAAAATGCACATTCCTGAATTCAAGTAGTGTGGTTGTATCTTCAACTATGCCTCCTTCTATTACAGGCAAATCTGTTTCGAGCGACAATATCTGCGATATCCTGTCCCAACCGGCCATAGCCAATTGAAAGTTGGTCCATAGTGCAGCCAGTTGCCTCAAAGGGTTATAAAAATAAGTAGCATATGATAAATAACTAACCAACAAACCAATGGAGAACTGCCCTGTGGTAATTAAATAAATACCAAAGGCCAGCACTATCAGTTGCGCTATGCTTGCAAACAGGCCATAAACCGGTACAAAAATATTATTGGCTAAACCCGCGCCAATAGCTGTTTTGTAATTTTCGCGGTTGGCTATATCAAAGCGTTTCCTGAAATAATCGCGGCGGTTAAAGGCAATGATCACTTTAAAATTATGCAGGCTTTCCTGTATCTCTGCGCTCATTCCTCCTGTACTTTTTAAGTTCAGGGCGTTTTTTCTTTTTATCCAGGGCGATAAAACAAGTGTAAGCATCAGAATAAGCACAGCCGGCGAAAGTGTGGCGGCACCCAGTTTGATGTTAATGAGCAGTAAAAATATACCCGCCCCAACCATGGTAGATATATTACCTATGAACTGCATCAGCGATTGCGAAAAAAACTGATTTAGCTTATCTGTATCATTATTCACCCTTGATATCAGGTCGCCTGCCTTATTCTGATTAAAAAACCCCACTGGCAACTGCTGTAATTTATTAAATATAGAGTTACGCAGGGTAAACAACATACGCTGCCCCACGCCACCCATTAAAGTGGTTTGTTTAAAACTTGTGAAAAGGGTGATCAGGTACATACAAAGCAATAATATAGCATTATGGATCACCCCGCTATAATCCTTGTGCTGCACATATTTATCAAGGGTGTGCCCAATAATGAGCGGGCCCAATAAATTCAGGGTAGAGTTGATCAATATCGCAATTAAAGCAAGTATAAGGGTTCTTTTCTCGTGCGCTATTAATTGCAGCAACTTTCTAAGCCCGGCAAGTGTTGAAGTTTTTTGCTGTACTTTACTAAGTTTATTCAGATCGTAATTCATCATTGATGAGTATTTTTTTAGTGAGCAATGCCGTGTTCGTAATTACTGGTGCTTTGCTGCGAGTTAAATATCTGCACATAATCGGTGCTGGTATGCATCAGATCGTCATGAATACCGCGGGCCACAATTTCACCCTGCATCAACAGTATGATCTGGTCGTAATGCTCAACCGAGGCAATTTTTTGCGTAACAGATATCAGGGTTAACCCCGGATAGTTTTTTTGAATATTGCCCAGTATCTTTTTCTCGGTACTGGTATCAACCCTGGCGGTAAAATCATCCAGCAATAAAACCTTAGGGTTAACAGCCAGTGCACGGGCCAGCATAATGCGCTGCTTTTGCCCACCCGAAAGGCTCGATCCGCGTTCGGATACGATAGTGTTTAAATGATCGGGTAAACTGCTGATAAAATCCCGCAGCTCTGCCGTATCAACGGCTTTTTCTAATGATTCATCGGTAACCGTATCGCTAAAGGCAATATTTTCACGAATGCTCATATTAAAAATAATGCTGTCCTGAAAAACAAATCCCACCTGGCTATGGAACGATTCGCTGTTATAATCGCCAATATGGCGGCCATCATAAAGTACCGTTCCAGAGGTAGGATTAATTAAATTGGTCAATAAATAAAGCAACTGCGTTTTACCAGCTGCTGTTGGACCTATAACTGCAATTTTTGAACCTGCCGATACTGCTAAGGATATGTTTTTAAGCGCTGGTTTTTGGCCGTAAATAACCGATACCTCGCTCAATTCAATATCACCGCGCAAGGTTTCTTTTAATTCGCCCGCTGCGGTAATATCGGGTGCATCTAAAACAGTGCTGATGCGGGTAAATGATGCGGAAGCCTGCGCTATCAGGTTGCTCATAAATCCCAATATAAATATCGGGAATATGAGTAATGACAAGTAGCTGTTAAATGCTGCAAAATTACCCAGGCTCATACTGCCGCTAATTACAAAATGCCCGCCCATTACTAAAATAGTTAAAGCGGCTATATTGGCTGTAAACGTTACAATGGGAATTAGCCCGGCAAAAAAGCCCAATATCCTAAGGCCATAATCTTTAGCCTGGGTATTGGCCTGCAAAAACTTATTATACTCCAGTTGCTGCGAATTAATGACGCGGATAAGCGCGGCACCCAGAATACTCTCGTTAATTACTTTGTTTAACTGATCAATAACCCCACGGCTTTTTATAAACAAGGCGCGTACCTTTTTTAAAACATAAAAGAATGTGCCACCAATAATAGGGATAATGGCAACCACCGCCAGGGCCAACCGCCAGTTAATGGTAAACAGTAATATACTGGCCCCAATGATGATAAACAGAGATGACACGATTGATACCAGCGCCTGTGATACAAACAGTTTGATGGAATCAACATCAGCTGTGAGGTTGGTTAATAGCTTTGATGGGTTAGCCTGCTCTATGAAAGCATAGCTTTGCCTTGATATTTTATCTGAGAGCTTTGACCTCAGATCACGCGCCACACGTTCAGATGCATACGTTTGAATAATAGTTTGCAGGTAGCTGAAAATAAAAACAAGCAACACCACCAACGAAAACTTTTTAATGATATCACTAAACACAAAGTGTTGTTTGGCATAATCATCAATACCATTGGCAATTATCTTGGGCAGCCACAAGTTCATGCTATTACTTATCAAGGCAAATAATAACAGTAAGGTAACCAGGCCCATATAAGGTTCTAACAGGCTAAAAATACCTGGTGGCTTTTTATTTATTTTTTTTGGATCGTCTTTTTGCATGTTTTATTTAGATAAACGCCTGTTGCGGATGTTTCAACAAATTATAAAATATATTACTGTAAAGGTTATTGGCTTAGTAAATGTAACAAATTGCATTAAAAGCTATTGTCAAAAGTACACCATTATAAATGATGACGATTGAGAAAGTAAAACATTTTGTAGTTTTAAAAAAATTACCAAAATGACTTCAATATTCAATCCCGAAGCTAATTATATTTTAGAGGATGACCAGGTACTGTTAAGGCCTTTGAAAGCTGATGATTTTGAAAATTTACTCCCTTTCGCCCTTAATGAACAGGATACCTGGATATACTCGCTGGTAAGTGCTAAAGGTGATACCGGGATGCGCAGTTATATTGATGTTGCGTTAAAAGCAAGGGAGGCGGGTAAAGAATACCCTTTTATTGTTTATGATAAAAAGACCTCACAGTACGCAGGCTGCACCCGTTTTTATGATATACAACCAGCTTTTGAGTCTCTGCAATTGGGCTATACCTGGTATGGCGAAAAATTCAGGGGGACGGGACTAAACAAACATTGTAAGTTTTTGCTGCTGCAATTCGCTTTTGAAACACTGGACATGAAACGGGTTGAATTTAGGGCCGATGCCCGGAATGAACGCAGCATAGCCGCTATGAAAAGTCTCGGCTGCAAAGAAGAGGGCATTTTAAGGAGCCATGCGCCTATTGAAGATGGCACGCGCCGCGACTCCATCATATTAAGCATTTTGCAACCCGAATGGCAACAAGAAGTTAGGGAACGTCTGAAGGCTAAGCTGTGAGTGTATATTTCTTAATAGCATCCCCGGATTACAAACAATATGAGGTTGGCATAGCAGGGAAATCGCTTTTAACTTTTTTAACCTGCGAGTAGCTTGCTTCTAAACTCATCGTCCAAAGCTGCCCGTTTTCTTTTTTGTGGTTTACTGCTTTTAGATTCTGTTTCCCGTTCG
>Ga0193742_1000943_pt1 | contig 18383 bp, 11 predicted proteins | sample L2c1metaG_FD_165511 | JGI IMG/M metagenome (GOLD analysis project Ga0193742, IMG submission 165511) | Soil microbial communities from a riparian zone of the East river system, Colorado, United States - L2c1 | ecosystem: Environmental > Terrestrial > Soil > Riparian zone | place: USA: East River... | reverse complement strand
CCATCAGGCATCTCCTAATGATGTGATTCGGGACTTCTGTTAAGTTGCCCGGCGTCCGCTTCGAGTAATCGGATAGAGATCTAGTCCGAAGGCTGAACTTTTAACGCCGCTGCCAGCTCCGCGCGTGGAACCTTCGTTTGCTCTCCCGCGGAAAAATCTTTTACGGTCAGGATGTCGCTCGTGGCTTCGTCTTCACCAAAGATCACCATCCGGCGGGCCAGCTTGTCGGCCGCCTCGAAGGACTTCTTCAGGCGGAAGGCACCGTCGCCGACCTCGACCGTCAATCCCTCGCGCCGCAGCTCCTGCGCAAGCTTCAGGGCTCCTGGGTTCTGCGCCGGGCCCATGGGCGCGATGAAGGCGTCCAGCTTTGCCGGCTCCTGGGCTTCGGCCTGTGCCTGCAGCGTGAGAATCAGGCGATCTTCGCCGATAGCGAAGCCGATTCCCGGGGCCTTCGGGCCGCCCAGCATCTCGCTCAGACCGTCGTACCGTCCGCCGCCCAGCAGGGCGTTCTGGGTTCCCAGACCGCTGCCATCCGGCACGGTGAACTCGAAGGTCGTTCGCGTGTAATAGTCGAGGCCGCGCACCAGCCTTGGATCGAGGTCATAGGGGACGCCGCAGGCATCGAGCGCGGCCTTTACCTGCTCAAAGTGTGCGCGCGAGTCCTCTTCCAGAAAATCGGCGATCTTGGGGAGGTTGTTGATGATCTCCTGGTCATTGGGGTCCTTGGAGTCGAGTACGCGCAGCGGATTGGTCTCGGCCCGGCGCTGGTTGTCCTCACCCATCAGATGCTTTACCGGAACCAGAGCCTCACGCAGCGCGACGCTGTAGCGCTTTCTATCCTCAGCCGAGCCGACGGAGTTCAATGCCAGCCGCCAGCCCTTGATTTTCAGCTCGTTGAGCAGGGTGGCGAGCATCTCGAGCACCTCGGCATCGCGCAGTGCGGAGTCGGAACCCGAGAACGGCGGCCCCAGCACCTCGGCGCCGATCTGCCAGAACTGCCGGTAGCGTCCGCGCTGGGGCCGTTCGCGCCGGAACTGCGGGCCGATGTAGAAGAGCTTCTGCAGCAGGCCGCCCTCGTCGAGATGATGCTCGATGTAGGCGCGGACGACGCCGGCGGTGTTCTCGGGCCGCAGAGTGAGGGATTGTCCGTTGTCGCTCTCGGCGCGGCCGCGGTCCTCCCACGTGTACATCTCTTTGGAGACGATGTCGGTCTCTTCGCCAACGCCGCGGGCGAACAGCTCGGTCGCCTCGAAGACAGGCGTGCGAATCTCACCGAATCCATAGCGCGCAAAGACCGAGCGAGCGATGGATTCAACATGATTCCAAAGGGTGGTATCAGGAGGGAGAAGATCCCTGGTGCCGCGTACTGCCTTGATCGTTGCCATTACCTTACAGTGTAGCGAAATCGATGGTTCGAAGGAGGAGGGATTACATCGGGTGGATGACCAGCTCGCAGACTCCGCTGTGACAGTTCAGCGTTCCTTTACGGCTCAGTTGAGCAGAGGAGCCCTGCGGTATCCATCCCGCAAAGTTAGCTCGTCGTACCATCTCATCTCCATCCGGGATCTTTTTGCTTAAAGGCGGCTTGTTGATCTCTACAATTTTTCCGTCACGGATGTGAAAAAAGTATTCCGATAGAGCACCTGATCCAGTCTTTGAACCAACCCGTAGCGTGCGCAGTTTCGTTAATTCTTCCTGCGAGCCGGTGATGTTTTCTGAAGCGCCTGATTTCTTCAGGGCGTTTATATGCTCCCGCAGTTCGGCGCTGATAAGGTCCGGTCCTTTCCCAGGGAATCCTTTCGGCATAGCATCGCGTGTATTTGCGAAAGCAAGGCTATAAAAGTGAAGTGCTTCCTGCTTACGTCCTCGTTTCTCTTCAAGCTCGCCGAGATGGAGACCTGCCTCAGCACTTTGACTATTGAGCCACGATGCCCGAATGTAATTCTCGGCCTGGTCGATCTTGCCTTGTCGATAGAAGACCCAACCCAATGTGTCCCATGCTGCAACCAGTAATAATTGCTTCCCGCGCTGTTTGAGAGCCTCCTCTCCTTCCGGCTCCAATTTCCACACGCTCGATTCCGTTGTGAGCGCATCGACGGCCTTCTGTGCGCTTTTCTCCGCCAGATCCAGCTCAATTCCCGTCTTCGCCAACTCATAGGCGCCACTGTTTAGCGCGCCGGGTTCTGCTGTCTTGTTTAGCAGCGAGATCAGTGTCTTTTGTCCGTCTGTCTGATGACCAGCTTCTATCTGAGCTATTCCGAGCTGCACTTGAATGGATTCGTCTTCCGGGAACTTGTCACGAAGTGATTCAAGGGCAGGGAGGGCCGTGTCGTAATGCTTCATCAAGATCAGCATTGCGACGGCTCGTTTCAGGTCATCATTCTCGACGCCTTCCATCCCGACAAGAGTGCGAAGTGTTCCTGCAGCACCGTCGAAGTCTGCGCTATTAATCTGCGCATTGGCCAGGGCTCGGTAGACCCATGCCGTACCCGGATAGAGCACAATCTCCTTTTTGTAAGCCTCGATTGCCGTGTCCCAGTTGTGGCGCTCGTAGTTTAGATAGCCGTATGTACTCCACAGGCTTTGTTGTTTTTCATTGAGCGCTTTCGCTTTGTCCAGGGTGGCCTGTGCAGCGTTCGGTTCGCCGCGCTGAATTTGCTGGTATGCATCGGCTACCAACGAAGCCGCCGATGCAGTCGAGCCTGTTATTGAGGGTTTGTCGGTAGCCGTCGGGATCAGCGTGATGAACGGCTCACCATCGCCCAGGGCAACGTCGAACCACTTCTTGTAGTTTTTCCAGTCTGTTGCGGCCACCTCGCGTCGGAGAACCTCTATACGCCGCTCCGTCGTCAGCGTATCACCCTCGATTTTGTAGGTTTTATCGAAACTGGCAAAGGCAGTTTTTTGGTGAATGGCAGCAGGTAAATCGGCTCCCCATCCTGCCGGCAACTTGATAGTTGAGGTCGATGTCTCCACGCGCGGCTCGCCCAGTTGAATCGGATACTTTTTGGGCGGATTCTTGTCATCAACGTTATTGATGAAGACGACAGGGAACAGCGGAACGATCCTGTGGTTGTCCCAGTCGCCCGTCTTTTCGCGCTCGTAGTTATAGGTAATCTTGACGGGATCGGCGGTGAGATCGGGTCTGTTCGCGTCAGGATTGCTGGTCGTACCGCTGAAGCCGAATCCCTGCGAAAGACGCTGCATCAGGTCATTCCATTGGCCGCGCGGTACCTGGCGTAGCAGGGTGCGCATGACGATCTCATCGTCTCCGCGCGTCATGTACTCCATCTGGGCTTTCATGGTTCCGTCTTTTGTCAGCGTGCCAGTCGCGATGAACTTCGTGAATGGAGAGAACGGTAGTCCGGCCGGCGTCTTTTCGATTCTGCCTGTTCCGGTCTGAGGGATTACCAGTGCTTGTTTGTCACGAATCACCTGCTGCAGCATCTGATAAGGTGCAAGCTCGGAGGTTGTGTCCAGCCACACCGGCGCTCCACCAACCGGCACGAATGTGATCATGTGGTTGAACGCCGCTGGTGATGGCACTTCGTCGTTCAGACGAATTCCGGCACCGATCAATGCGGCTTCAGGATGCAGTCCCGCAGCCGAAAGCATGGCAGCGAGCAGCGTGTGCTTGTCTTTGCAGTCACCGTACTGATTGCGCAGTACCTCAGATGCAGGATGCGGTTGATATCTGCCGATGCCAAAGGCGACGCCGATATATCGGATCTGGGTTGCGACAAAATTGTAGAGAACCTGTGCCTTTTCGGCATCCGTCGATTTGCCGGCGGTCAGCTCCTCGGCCTTCGCCTTCACGGTGGCATCCGGCACGATGCGATCAATCTCCAGCCCGCGATACCACGTTCCGACCGCCTCCCAGTTTTTGAAGGTGGTCCACGCCATTGTTGGCAGTTCGCCCTTAGGATCGATCTCTCGCTGGATGGCCTTTCCATCTTTGCCCACCGTAGGCTCAAGATGCGATCCCATCCAACGGTAGACCACTTCGTCTCCCGTCTCTGTCTTCGCTGGCGGGTGGTCAGGGCTCCAGACCTTGACGTAGCTGGCCCTGGGCACATGCAGCTCGATGCTCTGGCTTAGGATGACCCCCCAGCTTCCGAGGACCTCCTGGCCCCAGAACTGGCCGGGAACCTCGGCCTTTGTATCGATGATCCGGACCTTGTACTCCAGCCGGTCGCCTACGGCAAGATTGCGCACAGGCACCTGCTTTTCCTTCAGGTCGCTGTAAAAGGGTGCCTGGCGCGTGACCTCCTGTGGCATCTCCTGCGCATCGGCGGAAGGCGTCTCCACGAGATTTCCGTCAGGCTTCCTGACGCGAATGTAGTCGATCTCGGCCCGCTGGCTGTCACCGGCAAACGCGAATGCCAACACTCCATACTGGCGTGCAGCGGCGTCGGATTGGATCAGTACGACGTTGGCGATTTCGCGCGTTCCGGTTCCATCCGCGGCGTACCGGTAGACCGTGTCGGTTCGTTCCACGATGATCGATTCGGCCGAGTAGTCAGGTTTTTTGGCGGATGCCGCCTCTTGTGGACCGGGTGGCGCAGCCTCTTTTTTCAGGGTCGTTGAACTCCCTTTACCAGTCTCTTGACCCATACTTAAGACCGGGGGCATCACCAAGGCAAAGAAAAACAGAAACGCAGTCGAACGCATATCACTAACAGATACCGCACCTCAAAGCGATAAGCTATCGAAAACTTCAGTCGTGGCTGGAAGGTCACTTCCGGCAGGATCGCCAAATCAGGATTCCAACCATCCGGAGAAATTAATTCAATGAGTTATGTTGCAGATGTCAACCGATATGACGATGCTCAGTTCCGTCGTTGTGGCCGATCCGGCATTGTTCTTCCGCCTGTCTCGCTTGGTCTATGGCAGAACTTTGGCGGCGCCGATGTCTTCGAGACGGGCAGAGCCACGGTTCTGCGCGCCTTCGACCGGGGTGTGACGCATTTTGACCTTGCGAACAACTATGGTCCGCCCTATGGTTCGGCCGAGGAGAACTTCGGCCAGATCCTCCGCAAGGATCTTGGCCCGCATCGCAACGAGCTGATCGTCTCGACCAAGGCCGGGTGGGACATGTGGCCGGGGCCCTACGGAATCGGAGGCTCACGCAAATATCTTCTTGCCTCGCTCGACGACAGCCTTCGTCGTATGGGGCTGGACTACGTGGATATCTTCTACTCACACCGTCCCGATATGGACACACCGCTCGAGGAGACGATGGGCGCTCTGGTTCAGGCGGTCCGGCAGGGGAAGGCTCTGTATGTCGGCATCTCGTCCTACAGCCCGGAGCGCACTCGGGAGGCAGCCGACCTGCTGCGCAGCGAGGGGGTTCCGCTCTTTATTCACCAGCCGTCCTACTCGATGCTCAACCGCTGGATCGAGAAGGAGCTTCTCGGCACTCTCGACACAATCGGCGCCGGCTGCATCGCCTTTTCTCCGCTCGCGCAGGGAATGTTGACCAGCAAATATCTGGGCGGCGTTCCGCAGAGTTCCCGGGCGAGTCAAGTGGGGTCGCTGAAGAAAGACTTCCTCAGCGAGGAGAATCTTCAGCGCATCCGCTCTCTCAACGAGATCGCCCGAGGCCGCAACCAGACGCTTGCCCAGATGGCGATTGCCTGGGTGCTGCGCGACTCGCGCGTAACCTCGGCGCTGATTGGCGCTCGCAACGTCGAGCAGCTGAACGACTCGCTCGATGCAGTCAAGAACCTCCGCTTCACCGATGCGGAGCTCGCCGAGATCGACAAATACGCGAAAGACGGCGACCTCGATCTATGGAAGGGAGCACGAGAGGGGACGGCGTAAGCTACTTCGGCCCGGCCTCCCTTCGCGACATGATCGTTTCGACGTTGCTCTTGTCCACCAGGGCTACGCCGGTGTCGATGAAGGACGGGAAGGGAGCGAAGGGGTCGAGCTCGTAGTCGGCAGGCATTGGAATCGGGTAGTGGTGAATGTCGTCGAGAGCCTTCAGTCCGATCAGCGCCATCGTGTAGGGCTTCTGCGAGACGGTCGAGTCGGCCACGCCGTCCTTGATTAGCTGCAGGGTCGCTGCGTCGCTGTCCATGGCTACCAGCAGGCGGCCGGGATCGCCGTTCGCCTTGGCTCGTCGCAGCGCCTCGCCCACGTCCTTTCCCGCGGAAGACTGCAGGCAGATGAGGGCGTCGATCCGGTCCTTCCCTTTGCGGGCGAGATACTCGGTCGCCTTGTCCATCGCGAGACCCGAATCGCCCTTCATGTCGAAGACCTCGACGATGTTTAGTCCAGGATAGCTCGAGAACGCGTCTTTATATCCTTTAAGCCGCTCGTCGAGGTTGGGCTGGCCCGGCATGGTGAAGAAGACCACGTTGCCCTTGCCGTTGAGCTGGGCCGCCGCGCGCTGTCCACCTAGTCGGCCAGCCTGCAGGTTGTTTGTCCCGATGAAGTAAAGACGCTTGCTTGAGGGGGCGTCGGAGTCCATGGTGACGACCGGGATCCCGGCCGCGATGGCCGCATCAATCTCCGGGCCCAGCAGCGCGGGGTTCGTCACCGAGACCAAGATGCCTGCAGGCTTCCGGGCGACGACAGTGCGGAACTCCTCCACCTCAGCCTGAGGATCGAAGTTTGTGGGGCCGCGCATCTCGGCCGAGACGCCATACTCGGCAGCGGCCTTGCTGAACCCCTCCCCGGCGGTCTTCCAGTAGGGGAGGTCAACATTCACGGTGACCAGATAATAGTGTTCGCTCTTTGAGTGCCGTGTGCATCCCTGAAGGAAAGAGAGCACGCTGATCAATGCAACGATGGATCCTTTCTTAGCCCACACGCCCATCTGGAACTCCTCCCGAATGAGACATGCTGCCCTGTTTCGATTCCTGGACAGCACCGTGGCTGCAAGTCGCGGCGGGCAAGATCATACGCCACATGAGGAGTGCCTGGCACAAAAGAAAGCCTTTTCCGCGTGCTCCGCGCGACCTTGCCTGAGTTCTTCTAAAATAGAGTCAGCATGGTCTTGCCGTTTGTCCGCGAGATCCTCACGGACCTGGAACACTCCGATGCCTTTGAGCGTGTGCGCCGCCACCTGAGCGGCGGATCGGGGCGTCGTCGTGTCTCCGGCCTTACGGCCACCGCTCGGGCGCTCTATCTCCCCTATTTTGTTAGAGCTTCGCAGGCCCCAGCCCTTGTGATCGTCTCCGACAATAAGGCGGCGGAGGCCCTGCACGCCGCGGTTCTTGCCGCCTGCGAGCTTACCGGAGCGCTCGATCCTGCCCAGGTGCTGCGTCTTGCGGCCCACGATGTTCTTCCTTTCGAAAACCTCTCGTCCCACTCCGAAATTCAGGAGACGCGGGCGGCGGCACTCTGGAAGATCTGTTCCGGGGATCGCGTACAACGCCTGGTCATAGCACCGATCGAGTCGGCCTGCATGCGCCTGTTCGGCCGCGACTACTATGCCGCGCTCGCGCTACATCTTCGCGCCGGCGAGGAGCATATTCCCGAGATGCTGGTGGAGCACCTGCTCTCCGTTGGCTACACACGTGTCGATGTCGTCGAGATGCCGGGCCAGATCACCATTCGCGGAGGCATCGTCGATGCCTATCCTCCGGAGCAAGAGCGTCCCGTCCGCATCGACTTCTTCGGCGATGAGATTGAATCAATCCGGCGCTTCGACCCGGAGACGCAGCGGTCGAGCTCTTCGCTCGATGAGGTGCTTCTGCTTCCTCTGACCGAAACACCCGTCACGGAAAAGCTGCTCTCGGCGATCAATGCTCGCCTTACTCGTGCTGGAACGGCCGGGGCCACTCTCGAAGGTGGCGAGGAGCCAGCGGAGCTACAGACCCATGTCGCCACACGTACAGGTGAGGCAACGGTCTTCCCAGGATGGGAGTTCTTCGCTCCTGTCGCCGGAGCCAAGCAAACGCTGCTCGATCTTCTGGGGTCCTCGACACGCGTCTTCGTCGAAGAGCCCGCCATGGTGAAGAACCAGGGGGAGCGCTGGTGGAACAAGGTCGAGCAAAGGCACGATCGCTCGGGGATCGGTTCTCTGGTACGCCCGGAGGATATCTATCTTTCGCCATGGGATCTCGAAGACCGCCTGCGCCGCACCACCGGCTGCGACCTCGATCAGCTTGGCGCCGTCGATGTTCTCGACGCCGAACGTAACGAGCTTTCGGAGATCGAGTTTGCCACGCGGCCCACGCAGCGCTTTCACGGTTCGATTCCAGCGCTGATCGACGCCATCAACTCGCTCATGCGTCAGGAGGCGCGGATTCTGCTTGCCGCCGCGAACCAGGGCGAGGTGGAGCGCCTTGCCGGGCTGCTGCAGGAGTATCAGGTGCCGTACCGCCTGGGCTCGCGCGCCGATCAGCAGGGCTCGGCGACGGTGTACTCGGAGTCGAGCTATCTTGCCGGAAATTCAATAGCCCTGCGCACGCCGGTCATCGTGAAGACACCGATTGCCGCGGGCGTTCAGGTGCTCGACCTGGACAGAACGACTGCACGGCAGGTGATTCTCTTCGGCGCCCAGGACCTCACCGACGAGGCTGACGTTACCCAACGGCCTGCGCGTCGTGGGCGCTCCAAGTCCGCCGCCTTCGTCTCCGACTTCCGCGACCTCAAGGTCGGCGATTACGTCGTCCACGTTGAACACGGCATCTCGCGCTACGTGGGGCTGCGCGTAATCGAGGAGAACGGCGCTCCTCCGCTTGAGTTGATGATCCTCGAGTTCGCCGAAGAAGCGAAGCTTTACGTTCCACTTACGCGGCTCGACCTGATTCAGAAGTACCGCTCCACCGAGACTGGTCCGGCACCGCAGCTCAACCGGCTGGGCTCGCAGGGCTGGCAGAAGACCAAGGCGCGAGTCAAGAAGGCTATGGCCGACATGACCGCGGAGCTGTTGAAGCTCTACGCGCAGCGCGAGGCCGCGCAGGGGACCCCCTTCTCGCCCGACACCAACATGCAGCGCGAGTTCGAGGACGCCTTCGACTTCAACGAGACCGACGACCAGTTGAGTGCCATCGTCGATATTAAGGCCGATATGGAATCGGTGCAGCCCATGGACCGCCTGCTCTGCGGAGATGTCGGCTACGGCAAGACTGAGGTCGCCATGCGTGCAGCGTTCAAGGCCGTGCAGGACTCGAAGCAGGTCGCGGTGCTTACCCCAACCACCGTCCTCAGCTTCCAGCACTTCGAGTCCTTCAAGCGCCGCTTCGCGAACTTCCCCGTGAACATCGAGATGATCTCGCGTTTCCGCACGGCGAAAGAGCAGAAGGAGATCCTCGAAAAAGTGGCCGACGGCAAGGTCGACATCCTCATCGGGACCCATCGTCTTCTCTCCAAAGACCTGAAGTTTCAGGATCTCGGCCTGCTCGTCGTCGATGAGGAGCAGCGCTTCGGCGTGCGCCACAAGGAGCGGCTGAAGCAGATGCGCGCCGCCATCGATGTGCTCTCCATGTCAGCGACCCCCATCCCGAGGACGCTGCACATGTCCCTGATCGGGCTACGCGACATGAGCGTCATCGAGACGCCGCCTAAGGACCGCATGGCCATCCAGACGATCGTCGCCAAATTCGACGAGAAGCTGGTTCGCACGGCGGTCGAGATGGAGCTCGAGCGCGGAGGCCAGATCTACTTCGTTCATAATCGCGTCGAGTCGATCTACGATATCGCCGCAAAGATTCGCGAGCTCGTCCCTCACGCCCGCATCGTCATCGGTCACGGCCAGCTTCCCGAGGCCGAGCTTGAGCGTGTGATGCTCGCCTTCATGAACCATGAATACGATGTGCTGGTTGCGACCTCCATCATCGAGAACGGCCTCGATATCCCCCTCGCGAACACGATCGTCATCAACCGCGCCGACCGCCATGGCCTCAGCGAGCTTTACCAGCTTCGCGGCCGCGTGGGTAGAAGCAATCGCCGCGCCTATGCCTATCTGCTGATCCCGCCCGAGACGGAATTGACCGAGGTTGCGCGCCGCCGTCTCGCCGCGCTCAAGGAGTTCAGTGACCTGGGTGCGGGCTTCAAGATCGCCGCGCTCGATCTGGAGCTGCGAGGCGCAGGCAATATGCTGGGCGGCGAGCAGAGTGGGCACATCGAAGCGATTGGGTTCGAGATGTACACCTCCATGCTCGAAGAGGCCGTGCGCAAGATCAAAGGCGAAGATGAGAAGCCTGCCCACGCCACGACGGCCGTCAATCTGGGCATCTCCGTTCGTATCGATGCCGATTACATTCCCGAAGAAAATCAGCGGCTGCGCATGTACAAACGCATCGCCGGAGCTGAGACGCTGCCCGAACTCGAAGAGGTTCGAGCAGAGTTGAAAGACCGCTACGGTGCGTTGCCGGAGTCGGTCGAGAATCTGCTTACGGCGGGCGAGATCCGCCTGCATGCACAACTGCTCGGGATCGCGCAGATCGATCGCAAGCGTACGCAAATTGAGTCGAACAAGGTAAAGACCTTTGTCGAGATGCTGCATATAAAGTTCGCAGAACGCGATGGTGCGACGTCGGGCAGTGCAATCGATCCGGGCGTTTTGATGAAGCTGGTCAGCCGGAACACCAAACGTGGAGCGCAGTTTACGCCGCAAGGCCTTCTGCGATGGCCGCTTACGAGCGCCCGGGCCGAGGACGTTCTCTCTGAAACACGGACTTTGCTGGAATCGCTGGATACGACAGTGGCTGCTGCTGTCTGAAGTTATTGATTTCACATAAAACGCGAAGCATTGTGGAAAATCATGTGACGAAAAATGGCGAAAGATGCAGTTTTCTCTCCTGTATACAGGGCTGGCGCAGTATCATCGCCTTCAATCTGAGGAGGGCCACGCATGCATGAGACCATCCGCGTGGGCGCAATGAGTGTCACGTTTCTCATGACTCGCCACGAAACAGCTGATGCGCTGGACATATTTGAGCTCACCATGCCTCCGGCCACCAGCGTCGTTGTTCCTCATACACACCGCAACTACGATGAGTGGGTGTTGGGGCTGGACGGCATCACGACATGGACGCTCAACGGTGAGATTGTCCTGCTCCATCCCGGAGAAAGTCTGTTCATTCCTCGCGGAACCCCGCACTTTTTCGCGAATGTACACGACAGCCCCGGCCGTGTGATCTGCTTGCAGACACCGGGCGTCATGGGGCCGGAATACTATCGCGAGATAGCGGCTCACTTTTCCGATGCGGAGCCGGATCCTGCCGGAATTGGAGCCGTTATGAGCCGATACGGGGTTGAGCCCTTGGTCATACCAGAGCAGGTGGAAGAGGTTCGGTTCTCAAATCGAAGGTGAGGAATAAAAGATTCGTCATGAAAGCTCCTCGTGTGTTTCTTTGTCTCCTTTCCGCCTTCGTGGTTCTTCTCTGTTCTACGAACCTTTATGCATACCAAACCTCGGCAACGCCGGCGAAAGGCTCTATGTTGCGCGCCACTGGAACCTTCGACGTAAAAGTCACCCAGCAGGAAGACACCACCGATCCCCTCATCGCGCGCCACGTTCTTGACAAGCAATTTCACGGCGCTCTTGAGGCCTCCAGCAAAGGGGAGATGCTCTCGACGGGCGGTGCAAAGGGAACAGGCGGCTATGTCGCCATCGAGGTCATCACCGGCAAGCTCGGCGAACGCACCGGAAGCTTCGCCCTGCAGCACACCGGCAGCATGATCGACAATTCGTTTACCCTGACAGTCACAGTTGTGCCTGGCTCGGGTACAGGCCAGCTCGCTGGCCTGACCGGAAAGATGAACATCATCATCGCCCCCGGCGGCAAGCACAGCTACGATTTCGAGTACACCGTGCCCGAGACGAAGTAAAGCGGCATATACGCGGTCGTATCGCTTACACTGCTTGCAGAACATCCATGTTGACCCGGCCCATCTTTACCACTCTCCTTGGAATCGCTATGCTCTCATCCGTTTCGTCTGCCCAGAGGATCTCCGCCGATGGTGCGACCCAGACCTTTGGCTTCATCTCGGAACAATACTTCTCCGATGTCCTCTTCCACTTCTCGCCGACCCTCGGTACTCAGGCGGGTCTGCACCAGTACGACACGCAGCTGGAGAATTACTCGGCCGAGACCGTGCAGAAGCAGATCGCCGCGCTGCATGTCTATGAGAAGAAGATCGAAGACATTCCTCCGGCGGCACTGGATGCCTCGGTCGCTGCCGATCGCGAGATCCTTCTCAACAGCATCCACTCGCAGCTGCTCTCCCTTGAGGTGATCCGGAACTGGGAGAAGAATCCTGACAATTATTCCAGCGGCATCACCAACTCTGTCTTCGTCCTGATGGAGCGCCCCTTTGCTCCACCGAACACGCGTCTGCGCGCTGCCGTGGAGCGCGAGAAGCAGATCCCGCAGGTCTTTGTGGAGGCGCGCAAGAACCTGAAGAATCCTCCGCATATCTTCACTGAGATCGCGCTCGAGCAGATCGACGGCCTTGTCAGCTTCTTCGAGAAAGACGTCCCAGCGGCCTTTACCGAGGCCGACGATCCGAAGGCGAAGTCAGACTTTAGCCGCACCAATGCTGCCGTCATTCAGGCCCTGAAGGAGTACAGAGCATGGATGAAGAGCGACCTTCTACCGCGCTCGAACGGGGAATATCGCTTAGGTACTGATACCTTCGCGAAGAAACTCGCTTACGACGAGATGGTCGACGTTCCTCTCGACCGCCTGCTGCAGGTCGCCTTCGACGATCTGCACCGCAACCAGGCCGAGTTTGCCCGTATCGCCAAAGAGGTCGATCCCGCGAAGACGCCGCAGCAGGTTCTCGCGGAGCTGGCTACGATCCATCCCGCGCCTGACAAGCTGCTCGATTCGTTTCACAGCACCTTCGACTCGCTGATCGCCTTTATCCGCGCGCACAACATCATCACCATTCCCAACGATGTGCAGCCTACGCTCGAAGAGACGCCACCCTTCATGCGCGCAACAACCTTCGCCTCCATGGACCCGCCCGGCCCCTTCGAGACCCACTCCACCAAGGCGTACTTCAATGTGACCCTCCCGGAGAAGGACTGGACCACCGCGCACGTCGCCGAGCACATGGCAAGCTTCAACGAAGGAACGATCATCTCGACCAGTGTGCACGAGGCGTATCCCGGACACTATGTCCAGTTCCTCTGGCAGAACCAGTTTCCTTCGAAGATCCGCAAACTGATTGGGGCCAACTCCAACATCGAAGGCTGGGCCCATTACACCGAACAGATGATGTTGGACGAGGGTTACGCCGCGCCTCCGCCGAATGCCACTCCCGAGCAGGTGCGCGAGGCGAAGCTGATTCGTCTGGGCCAGCTGCAGGATGCTCTTCTGCGCGACGCCCGTTTTGTGAACTCAATCAAGCTGCATACGGGCTTGGGTGAACCTAACAGCAGATGGACCATCGACCAGTCCGTCGATTTCTTCGTGAAGGAAGGCTACCAGTCCCGCTCTGTCGGCCTGGTCGAAACCAAGCGCGGCACCGCCGATGCAACCTACCTCTACTACACCCTGGGCAAGCTTGAGATCATGAAGCTGCGGGAAGACCTGAAGAAAAAACAGGGAACCGCCTTCAATCTCGAAACCTTTCATGACAATTTCATGCGTCAGGGGTTTGCCCCGGTCAAAGTGATTCGTAAGGCCATGCTGCATGATGATTCGCCGGTTCTGTAAAACCACGATTGCATCGTCCTGAGATTCTGGAGCCAGCGAAAGGACATTGTCTGTTCCACAATCTTTCAGGCAACCTGCGCTGTCTTTCTACCACCAAAGCGTCATAGGGCATTTTCCTTTGCTTTATTCGGGATGCCCTTACCATCTCGTACTCTGGTACGAACAAATTAATTCAACGACGACAGGAACCCTCCTCCCTCATGACGCAGAAGATTCGTAAAGCAGTCTTTCCCGCCGCAGGCCTCGGAACCCGATTTTTACCCGCAACCAAAGCCACTCCCAAGGAGATGCTCTGCCTCGTCGACAAGCCTCTGATCCAGTACGGCGTCGAGGAGGCGGTCGCCGCAGGCTGCACCGAGATCATCATCGTGACCGGCCGTGGCAAGACCACCATGGAAGATCACTTCGACAAGTCCTTCGAGCTGGAGGCGACTCTGGCCGCCAAAAACAAGACCGCGCTGCTCGAGATCGCGCGCTCTGTCTCGAAGCTTGCCAAGATCACCTACACCCGTCAGTCCGAGCCGCTTGGCCTGGGCCACGCCGTGCTTCAGGCAAAAGAGATCGTGGGAAACGAGCCCTTCGCCGTTCTGCTGCCCGACGATATCGTCGATGCAAAGGTGCCCTGCATGAAGCAGATGGTCGAGGCGTTCGAGCAGACGGGCTCCTCAATCCTCGGCTCCGAGGTCGTCGAGGGTGCAGCTATTCAGAACTACGGCTGTCTCGCCGTCACGCCTGACCCTAACAACCCGCGCCTGCTCGCCGTCAGCGACATGGTCGAGAAACCCAAGCCCGAAGAAGCACCGTCGCAGAACGCCATCATCGGCCGCTACATCCTCACGCCGCGCATCTTCGAGATGCTCGAGACCATCACACCCGGCGCGGGTGGCGAGCTGCAGCTCACCGACGGCATCAAGGCGCTGCTCAAATACGAGAAGGTCTACGGCTTCACCTACGACGGCAAGCGCCACGACGCCGGCGATAAGCTCGGCTTCCTTAAAGCCACGGTCGAATTTGGCCTCAAGCACGACAAGCTCGGCGCAGACTTCCGCTCTTGGCTCAAGCAGTTCCCGCTGTAGATCACAAAATGCAAATCCAAAAGCGTGTCATTCCATACGGATGACACGCTTTTTGTTTCGTGAGAAACAGCTCTGCATCCTGCACTTTATCGAGACGCTTGTGTCGATCTGGTATTCGACAGCCATTTCACAACATAAGGTGCAACGTTGTTATCGATCTGACGAAACTCTTCTTGCGTGAGAGGCAATTGATGCCACCTTTGTAACGCATCCTTAGGTAAATTACCAGGAGTCGCAGCATCGCTCCCATAGAGGATTCGCCGTGCGCCAATATGGCGAATTCGCTCGACAATCAGACTCGATTTGTCTTCCCATCTCCCCGATAGAGCGATTCCGCAGACATCGAAGTACACATTCTTCACGCGCGGATCGTTGCGCTCAATTGCCTGGATGAACACCGACAGCGCCTCGTCGGTTGCCGGATCGTCATATCCGCCACCTCCAGCAAGATGCGCGATCTGCACAGGAACATCCGGTGCCTCAGGCAGAAGCTGCTCCAGAAAGATTTGTGCCTCTTTTGCTCCATAGGGTCGGTGATGGTCGATGTTGGCGTGCATATGCACTGTAATCGCCATCCCATGTTTATTTGCAGCACGGAACACACGACGCACCCTGGCGACATGATCCGGATTATCGACGTTAACATCTGAATTCCCGAAGTGCAGCTTGAGCCCCGTGTGCAGGTTCGGATCCTTCGCACAACGCGTGATCTCCCTGACTGCATAATCCTTCAGCGGATTCACACTACAGAAACCAATGAGCCGGTCCGGGTATCTCGCCACTTGCGCGCTCGTCCAGTCGTTCTCAGCCATCACATGCGCATATTCCTTGGGAACAGCCGGTTTGTTTGGATTGGAAAAGCTATATGCGACCGAGAGCACAACAGCCCGCTGGATTCCAGCTGCATCAAGCTGCGTAACCAGATCCTTTGCGTCGATTCCCTTCGGTCCCGGAGAAGATCGCGCGCCTGCTTCGGGACTAAACAAATGCTGGTGATAGTCGATGGTCTCGGCAGGCGCTCGCACGGGTGCAAGCACACCAAGTACCGCCACGATCGCGACGAATCGGCTTACCAAGCAACTCTTGAAGATCTGGATTAACACAGAAGAACGCTCCATCCTCGTTGCAAGGAATTCGCCGCCTATCCTACATGTTCAGCGATCAGATTTGCACTAGGCTGTCTTTGATCGCTCGCACCCTTTCCACTTCGAACATCACCTAAGGATCCGCACTCCACAAACCCAGCTATTCATCCAACATTCAAGCCCCGCTCATTCGGAGTTGCTAGCGTATCGCACGCGTGGCTATATCGCCCGTGCGCATCCCAAAACTCCGAAAGGAAGCACAATGCCTACCTCCCTATCGCTCCTCTCCCTCCGCCCGCTCGTCGTGGCGGCAGTTTCGACGGCGCTTCTGCACGCCTCTCCGTCTTTCGCGCAGAATCAGACCGTTCCAGGTGCCGGCAACTCTCAGGCCATCAAGACCGCCCAGGCATCTCCGCTCGTAAACCGCGCCTACGAATTTCTTGTTGGACAGACCTTCCAACTCTCCGATCGCAAACTCAGAAACCAGACACTCGACGCTCTCTCCAATACCAGCACCTGCATCCTCCACCGCGCCAATCTCAAGCCTGCAGAGAAACAGAGCATCGTCTCCGAACTGTTCACCCAGGGTCTTCTGAATCCAGCTGACGACACCACCTTCCCGGGCGGCCTGCTCGCAGGCGTCTTTCCTCCCGTCCTCGACGATCCCAGCCCCTGCCCCCACCTCCCTCAGCGCTTCTGGTCTGCTCCCGGCAGCACCTTCGGTGGTCATCACTCCTACCCCGGCGGGCTCCCTGTTCACGAGGCCAACAACGACATCGCCGACATTAACCTTGCTGCAGAGTATGGCAACGTCTACGGCTCGACGAATGGTTCAGGCCTTGCAACCGTCAATGTTGCAGGCATCTACTTCCCTCTGCCGAATGATCCCCCTTCCAGTGCTCTCAAGCTCAACCGCGACCTCATCGTCGGTGCTCCTCTCTGGCATGACTGGGCCAAGAGCATCGTCTTTCAGTGGAACGCTGACGGCTCTGAATTTCAGGAGCTAAACATCGGCGGCAACGGAACTAATATGGATAACTATGGAGCCGCTGGCGACGCTCGCACCGGAGGACACCACATCCTTTCCATCGCCGAGGCCATGCTGCGCGGCTTCTCTCCGGCCTTCATCATCACGCAGGCCAGTGCTCACTCCGCTCCTACCAGCGGCAATGAGTTCAAGGTCGTCAACTGGATCCGGGCCGCCGCCATCGTCGCCCGGCTCGATCCCGTCGCCAAGGGATATCTCACCACCGACAACAAGGGCAATCTTCGCCTTCCGGCTCTTCGCCATACCGGTGAGGTGGATCTGATCGGCGCCGGACAGACCAACATCCTTACCGAGTACGAGCTCCATAACCTCTCCGACGCCGACTTTACCTTCTCCGGTCCAGCCGTCGCCGCCGATCAGCTGGTACTCGCACAGCTTGCTCCCTCGTTCGGCTACGATCCCTCCAAGCCCGTGATCTACAACTCCAACTATCGCAATGTCATCTTCAGCAACTTCAGCGCCGAGCGCCTCTACGCCATCTACACCGCGTCCGGCGTCGATGGTGTTCGCGCGCAGATCCAGAAACTCCGGGCCAACGGAAAGCTCTAACCTCAGTCGATGCCCTTGTACAGAGGTGGCGCCCGCAAAACATAGCAGGCGCCACCTTTCACGCTTGAGTAGAGCCCTCGCACTGTTCCGAGTCAGTCCACGCACCTTTCTCCCTTCGGCAGTCATCAAACTATCCGCAGACTCATTAACGGAGCCAACATGCCTTCTCTGTTCGATCCCATCCAAATCGGCGATCTTCACCTTCCCAACCGCATCTTCATGGCGCCGCTTACCCGCCTTCGCGGCACCGCCGATCACGTCCCCACGCCCATCATGGCCGAGTACTACGCGCAGCGCGCCACCGCGGGCCTGATCATCTCCGAAGGCACTCCCGTCGATCCCTTGGGAGTCGGCTACCAGAACGTCCCCGGCATCTGGTCGCGGGAGCAGGCAGAGGCATGGAAGCCGATCGTCAAAGCCGTGCACGACAAAGGTGGACACATCTTTGCGCAGATCTGGCACGTCGGCCGCATCTCCGATCCTTCTCTCCTCGACGGCAAGGCTCCTGTCGCTCCCAGCCCCATCGCTGCGACAGGCAATGTCAGTCTGCTCCGCCCGCAGCGTCCGTATCCTCTTCCTCGCGCGCTTGAGACCCACGAGGTCAAGCAGGTCGTCGAAGCCTTCCGCCGCGCTGCGCAAAACGCGCAGACAGCGGGATTCGACGGCGTACACCTGCACGGAGCCAACGGATACCTGCTCGACCAGTTCCTGCAGGACGGCTCGAACCACCGCACTGACGAGTACGGCGGACCTGTCGAGAACCGCGCCCGGCTGATGCTCGAAGCCACCGATGCCGCCATCTCTGTCTTTGGCCCGGGACGCGTCGGGGTCCACCTCGCTCCCCGAGGCGACTCCCATGGCATCTCCGACTCCAACCCCGCCGCGACCTTCAGCTATGCTGCCACCGAGCTGGGCAAGCGCAAAATCGCCTTCATCGCCGCACGCGAACACGTCGGTCCTGACAGCATCGGTCCCCAGTTGAAGCAGCTCTTCGGCGGAG
>Ga0193742_1000942_pt1 | contig 18394 bp, 13 predicted proteins | sample L2c1metaG_FD_165511 | JGI IMG/M metagenome (GOLD analysis project Ga0193742, IMG submission 165511) | Soil microbial communities from a riparian zone of the East river system, Colorado, United States - L2c1 | ecosystem: Environmental > Terrestrial > Soil > Riparian zone | place: USA: East River... | reverse complement strand
TATGTCTATTTGAAAAACTCGGCTGAAAGAAGTTGGGCTCCAAAAATTGGTGGCTGAAAATGATGATCCGACGAGAACCTGGAGCGGCCCAGGCAAGTATGATTGCAAAAGACTCGGAGAGAAATTCTACCTGTCCTACTGCTGGTAGGCGAAAGGCAAAAAAAAAACACCCAGCCAGTGACGAACCGGCACCTCAGATGTCGACATCAAAGAACGGATCGCTAGTCATGATGCATAGTATCGTGCTCTATGAGTTTGTGAACAGTTCAAGACTCCACCACGTCCAGCGTTAAGATCCGAGGTCAACGAGTCTTTTGGAAAATTTAAATTAAAGACGACGCTCATGAAGCTTTGGGGACTGAAGTGCCAGGTTCAAGTCTGTTGATAGAAATCCATCGATGGATTAAAGAGGAATTTATCCTCTTCGCCCTTCATTCCCTGAGCTTGTGCGTCTCGCCATTGTACGTTTTATGTGTGGACACCAATGAGAGTTATAAAAACGTTAAATGTTAAATATGTTAAGCAGCAATTATGTAACCGAGTTTACAAATCATAGGTAACCGTGGGAATTATGAGCTCACTGCAGCGATGAACGCAGGGGTGTAGACCTGGAACTCCATATTCTCTTTCAAAGCCGTCACCTTTCTCTAGCTGAAAATGTCTCTGGTATGGTGAATGTCACATATAATAAAGTTTGGAACATCTGAAAGTACTCTAGATACATGCTTTGGTGGCCCAAGGTTCGACAATCCTCGCTGAACACCAAGCGGGAAAGAGGGATTTCTCTCAAGGTATACCTACTTTCATGTTGTATCCGATATACTCATATGCTCCGCAGCTACTCAGACCATCTTATCCAAAATCTCTCCCAACGACAGGTGCGATAATCCCCACTATGCTACAGGAAATATTCAAATGCCGATTAAGCGTAATTCCACAGTAAATTGTCTTATGTATGGGAACAATACTTGTTCCATTATATCTCAGAGGGTGGTTTTACATACCTAGTTATGGCAGATGAATCTGCGGGGCGGTTTGTGGCACGTTATCTCCCATAAGCTTGGGCCTCATTGTTTCCACCAGGAGGATGCCATTTGCGTTTCTAACAGATCTCCAACTGAAGGTACGAAAACTCCTGTCCCCTGTCTCCTGTGCTTACTCAGAATGCATTTAAAAGTTTACATCTGCACCCTCTTCATCAACATCGGACGAGATTCCTGCTTATGGCTTGCAAGGAACATTTGGACCCACTATAGCTGCCCTTGTCCACACATACAACACAACGCCACCAATTGATGAGTTGGCACGCGCACAAACGGAATTAAATCAAGTCAAGGACATCATGGTGCAAAACGTGGAACAAATTCTCAGCAGAGGCGAGAGAATCGATCTACTCGTGGACAAGACAGATGTCATGGCTGGACAGGCCACGGCATTCAGACGAGGTGCTCGCACGGTCAGAAGGCAGATGTGGTGGAAAAACACGAAAGTAATGGTGCTTTGCGTGATCGTAGCCCTGGTAAAGCTTATCCATTCATCTCGCTGCGTTATATCCTTAACCCCTATCCTTCCTAGCTTTTCTTTTGGATCTTTCTTGCTCAATTTTGTGGTCTAGGATTGAATCACTGTGTTCCTTCACAAACGTAGGATTATATGACTGGTCTTTGTTTATTTTTGTTGTATCCCTTTCTTGATGGACGCGACTCGGACCCTTTTTCTATTCATAATTCATTTAAACACTCGTACTAATCCATATATGCCCCCCAACATGAACTCTAAAGACATTTGGACACAGTGCTCAACTTCTATTCCTGCGCCTCCAAACTCCATGATTGAACGAGATCTGGCCGATGTAATTCGGTTGATCGAATGTTCTTGGTGACATCCGCCCTGTGGCTCAAGTCCCAGGGTCCCCGAATCTCAGAATATCACCTAATTGCCAGCCTTGGAGAACCTGGAGCTCGGTATGCAAGACATCTTCTTTGATTCTTGATTCTCCTCGTCTTCCCCTGCGACGATTCTGCTTTGGCCGCGCTAACCACCATTAGATTTAACGAACCAGCTGACCATTGAATAGCCTCTCCATCCGGCCAAAGAATCCAGAGTAGCCTATTGCTCTCAAAAGATCTCCGCCCTTCGATGAATGGTAATACACAGCTGGCTCATTCAGCGGACGAAGGTCGGCTTAGACCTTGTTGTTAATCGACAAAGCGTGATCAACTTCCCTTCCACCAACTCGAGTAGAAACGTTCCTTGATAATGAGATTGATCGTGTATAGTGGTCGATCGGCTTTTTCCTTACATGTAAGTAAAACTTATCACCCCTCACATATTGAGAAAATATTCAACTTGAATAATCGAGCATATATATATTACAAAAATTGATGATAAAATGTACAATGCAGTATAAGGAATACACAAGACGGGTAATGGGACATGAAAATAGCACGAGCAGAGAATTGTGAACTGTTCGAATATATATAATTACTCACACACACACACACACCGAGGGTGAAAAAGAGTAAAGAACCCCCTACAATGGGTTTCATTACCCCATCAGATGTGGTCAATCCCAATTGCCCAGGTCTAAGAGCGGGATGGGCAAGCGAGAACGCTAGATGAAGAAAGGAGTGAACAAGGTCATGCGTATATACCTGCAGGATCGACAGAGGAAAAAATGGCGCCCCGAGCTTTGCCTATACTGGCATATCGGGATTGATGCGTTGAAGGATCGTGTTCTTCCTGGCTGGGAGGCATACTTGATCCAGATCTTCCAAGGATACCAGTAGAGCTCTGTCCTCGCCTAGTGGAAGATGTTGAACCAGAATATGAAACCATCAATGAATTAGTGCCAGTTGATGGCTGTTCGCGGCGCGTAATAGGTTGAATAATGTGGGTGGAAATTGTTGATGTGGATAGCTGTTTCGACATATGAGCTTCACGATCCATGTTGTCATTTGCACTCTTCTCAAGCTGCGAGTTCTGTCTCTCTTCTCTCAGTTTTCGCCTACGCTCTTCCTCTAGCTTCTTTGCCTCTGTGCTTGCGCTAGAGAAACCTTGCCGTGGGGCGGAACTGCAATTGGGCACAACCGCAGAAAGGGGTTTATTCGTGCTCGTCTGAGAAAGAGGCCCAGCTATATCAGAAGACAATGATGATGGTAGTGGTGTTTTGTTAGTGTTCGAAGGATCAGAACGAGAGGGAGGGGGAGAAACGCGGCCACTTGAGGTTTCACGGTTGGCAAAGGATGGCGGGAAATGACTAGCCGACATATTTGGCAAAGAAGACGACATGGCAGAATCACGAAGGAGGTCATGTAAGCGTGTTCGGAGCACTCCTCCATCCCGATTCTGGGGCAAGCCGGAACGAGTGGGGAGCGGGGCATCGGCATCACGAGAGGACGATACATGTTGTAATGGTCGAGGTTGGGGTTGCGAAAGAGTCGCAGATTTAGGAGGTGAAGGAGGTGAGGCATCGGCCGTCTCGGCCGATTCGTTGGCAGACAGAGGGCTGGTCCGGCTCGTAGGGATCGTGGGGGTTGAACCCGACCGTGCTCGTCGGTGATCAAGGTAAGGGCCAGTACGAGACAAGGCAGATTCAGGCTCCGGTCTTCCGTCTGTTCGGCGGAATGAGAGCTGCTGGAGAACGGGGTCTCGCTTAGGCCCATTTGGCCTTTGTAATTGAGGTTGGTGGGCGGTGACGAGCGTCGCTGTCTCATCTTCAGAGTCTGCCACCTCGTCATCGTCACCTTCAAGGTCATCAGTTAGGTCTGGAAGAGGCGGTACAAGTGTGGAAGAGAAAGGGAGTATGTTGGAGGTAGTGAGCGGAGTCGTGAATTGAGGCAGAGGGGAAATCAAGAAAGGATAGTCAGGGTTCGGCAAAGCAGCACCTCTGAGAGACAGCCTGTCAAGTATCTTCTTATCAGGCACAGATGGAAGGCTAGAATAGGCGGGAGGCTGCGAGGTGTCTCCGGAACGTGTCGTACATGCTGCCTCAAGTTGTTTATTGAGATGATCGTTTCTTTTAGCTACGGCGTTATACTATATAGATAATGTCAGCGTCACACGAGCCATCACAATAGAGAACTGACCATTCTATGAATGATAGCAAATAAATCAGACAAGGAAAACCGAGAGTTTTGATTACGACTCACTCCACCAACGATTGATAGGCCATCTGGGCACCTTCACAATGTTGTCGAAGATTCATTTCGACAGCATGCGATCTTTCTCTCTCGTATTTATGAGACTCCTCAAGCTCAGCGAGTTGCTTTTGGAGCGCTTCTTTCTGTGTGGCCAGCTGCTGAATTTCTTCTTCTTGTTGCTTGAGTTCTTCTGTTTGGGTTTCGAGACTGTGAGTGGTATTTCGAAGCGTCGACCTCACTTCACACAGATAAGCGATCATTCTATGAGCAATTCTAAGTTCTTTGTGCTATCATATCTATCAGTAACGGCGGGAGCTAACAAAGTCGCAGCGTACCATATGGCGTGACTTTCCGTTCAGAAACGTCTTGCATTCCTGAATTAGTTGGCGCAACCGAGGCTCCGTGGTTCCTTCATCGGCTACGCTAGCAATGGCTTGTTGGAGTCGGAGAGCCTCCTGAGAATCCGTTGGAGTAGCTCGCGATTGCTCATCAGCGACTACATCAAAGTCAACGTGAAGCGTAATACAGGAGTGTTTATCAAAGGGCAACCGGCACAACGGACATGAAGTATTTACTTGGCCAATACAGCTGTCGATGGAGACTATTAGTTTAGCCTAGCCATATGAAGCGTTCAACTCACCTTACGCAGAATACATGTCCACATGTAATTGAGCAAGGTGCTTTGTGATCTTGGCCAAATCGTTCAAAGCAAATATCGCAGTTAGAGCCGGGCCCCAAAGCAAGCATAATCGATCAACGAAGGGAAGCCTAGATAATGGGTGGGCACCGAAGACAGTCGGAATATAAAGTGGGCGACCGGAGGCGGGGCGGACGGTGTCGATGATATGGGGGGTGAAGGACAGAAGCCCTAACATTCGGCCAATAAGAAATATTAGCGACTGTTATAAAGAATACACAGGCACGAGGCCGTCGCTTAGCTTCAAATGATATTACTTTCTGCATGTAAGAGACCGGATTCCAGTCCTGAATGGCAGAACAATCTTAAACCTCCTGGGGCAAGTACCCGAGCAAGAACATCAAGATATATTACCATCTGGGAAGAGAACCTCAGAACCCTGCAACGACGCATGACTGGTCTCGCTCTTGGTCACGACATGGGTCCTTAGCCTATCATTGGTACGTCCCGAGGTGAACCATCTTCAAACCGGGTTGTTTCCCCTTACCAACTTGAAAGGGAAGTGGACATGAGGAATGGGCCGCGTGACCAGAACAACCTCGGAATGTACGGTACGGGTTGCCTCGTGCTGAAGTATCCACCGCCCAATGCTTACTAGGGTCCGCGAATTCTTTCCCGCGAGTACCCCATTCAAGCTATCTCAACGATTTACGTTCAACGGATGGGTCTGCTTTTGTTCCATTACACTTCGAATTTTGAAGCTTGAGACATTGCGTCGGGAAGGAAAAAAAGTAGATAACAGGTCTACAGACTCTTGAAAGATATTGTGACATGGGATATATATGTAGTGAACTCAGCTCTGAACCCAGCATCGTTTTCTTGAGTTCTCCCATCAAATGGCTGGCCAAAAACGCCAGATAACGCGTCCAGATTATTCCGAGAAGTAGGTTAGGGGCTCTCTTTTCTTAGTTAGTTCTAGGGCAGTGGAAAGTCCATATGAGCTTTGGCTGTTCACAGCCGAGATAAAGCTGGCTTCGGGACAGACACTTGAATATAGAATGAGTCATTCACTGCAGCCGGAGCGCTGAGATTCTTCAGGGACATTCGATGCTAGACGCTGAAGAGACGACCATGTAACAGATTGCATCTGCTGTGAATTGGTGGTGAGGCGCATACATCCTAATGTTCACGGTCCTGACCAGACGTTTTTGGAAATATGGTATGGAGTCACATGCACATGACACCCGCTCATCATGACCAAATCCACAAATTAGCGACCCAGAAGGCTATGGGATCCTATCATGGTCGTGGATGTGCTTCAAGCTAATAATTGAACCGAATATCATGTAAGGTCGTGAAGTTCTGTCGTTGTGAACTAACGTCCTACTTATTTCTATATATATTTCAGATCTAGTAAGTTTCTGCTGCCAGACTATAACACCAAAGACCTGCTGGAAGGTTTATTCTCATTTAAGGACCTGTGATCCTCATGGAATCTTGAACCCGGCACCGATGTTTGCTTCGTTGCGATCGTGTCGTATCATAGCTGAGTTTCCAACGGTCTTCAACAAGCCTTACGGACTTATCGACGAATGAAGAAGTACTTGTCAAGGCTTATCGTTCCTTATCGATGAACATGATATTATTGTCCTGGTATTCGAAAGCACCTATTATTGTCTTGTTTCATGTAATATTTCCTTTTACATATCTGACGGCTATTTTGTTCAAGTGGGAAGCCTCGTGAAGCTTTGAAGTCTCGTCTATCCACTCGTCTAGCCTCGATTCGGGGTGTGTTCGCCGCGTTGATATTTCCAATATAGAATGGCCAATCTCTGGTGAAGTGACCTGAGGTTTTTCAGATTTCTTTAATCTGCTATACTTAGAAGGTTATGTACGAGAACTTGACTTTAAGCCTCGTTCATGATGAAGTATTCAGGGCTGAATGTTCAATACAATTTTCGCACTCCGAGAGAAAAAAGCTGTCGAAAAACGGTATTTGTAAACAGAGATGAACCCGCTGCTTCGATGCGTGAAGCTATGCTTCAAAAGGAGATTTGACACGCGAACGTACTAAGTGTTGGGTCTATAACATATGCGAGCACTGACGACATTTCATAAATTTGAACCATGTTCCTACTATGCCTTGATGGTTGAAAATCTAGATCTATATGACATGACGACCGTTATCACCCTCGTTGCGCCCAACAAAATGAAACAAAGCGGTGGAAAGCCTCAATTTTTCTTAATTTCCGCTTGGCTTGGCTTAAATTGAAAATGTCAATGTTTCTTCTACGTTAGGCCTGCCAATAGATAGGTTTGGAGGTAGACCCTATTGCATGCAACTTCAATTTGATTATTTCTATGCGCACGATTGTCGCATCTCTTGCTATAGATTAACGCCGAAATTTGAACAGGCAATCATCTTCTAGCATTTCATAATTAGTTACTTTCCATGTAAAAATTCTGACAGAAGTTCTCGTAAACCATGGTTGGGCGATCCCAACGGTTGGAGGTATACAACGTGGCGATTAAGGTGACATACGTGGTTGCGATTCTAGCCTTATTGTGCCTTGTTTGCTTCGAGTCCTTGTCAGTCACGTGGTCCGTAAACTCCCACGGTCACACCTCATACGTAGCAAGGCATTGCCAGCAACTCGAAAACAAATCTCAGCCTTGTACCTTCATTTGCGATCCCAATGGTTAGTGATATCTCAACGCGAAACTTAAACTTGTCACAAAATAACAACCTTTTGGTAGTCCGACTCTGATTCTACTCGTCCAGCTGGTAACCGTTCTTCTGCTTCGGGTGTAGCCAAACCTCCAGGAGCTCAGATTCGGTGTGTATATTTTGCATGGTTTAAGGTATACTGAACCTCTTTGTCTTTGTAGACGACGTGCGGCAGGAGCTTCACGACCCAACTCATCTCGTGCAGCTGGTGCGGGCGGGTCATCAAACACAATGCTCAAACTTTACACGGATGATTCACCTGGTCTCCGAGTGTACGTTTTGTTGACATCGTTATGTATGGAAACTAATTCACATACTCTCGCAGAGATCCTTTTATTGTCTTGGTCCTTTCACTTTCTTTCATCGGTTCCATCTTCTTCCTGCACATCTCGGCAAAAGTTATTCGGGCATTCACCAAATAATTTCTCTGGGAACTCGTTCGTTCGATGATTCATGACGTGGGGACCACTTTATATGCAGGCTCCTCGGAGGTTGGGAGTATTAATCTGGCTTTGACCTAATTTGAGTTTGGAGTGAAAGTCTGTACAAATGGGCTTTAGTATTGATACCTGGATCCATTGCTCTGTCCGTCTTTGTAACAAAAATCATCCCTCATGGGGTTCACACTTAAATTATCTTATGCCATGCCTCTTCTCCGATGGAACCCTCTTTTTTCAGTGCAGCCAGGCAAGGACAAGCGGAAATTTTTCAAGGGCAACACACAAAAGGAATCTCGGAATCCAGACCTGTGGGTTTTCCTGACTGTATGAGATTCGCGTTTCCAATAAAACTATTTTTGAAAGTTCACCCAAATTGTTTAGCTTTTTACCTATTACCCCTTTCTAGCCTGGCGGGTCCATCTTACACACCGGTACTCGTGGACATTGTTGACGCATCGGCGGTGTACCCACAAATCGAACCAGCTCGTAGTCAACTACGCAGGGTTCGGAATGCTGAAACTGGGCCTCGATGTATACATGAAAAAAACGCACCCACTCTGCCGCATGCAAACCACGTTGGCTGTGGAGAGTTTATGTAGGTTCCTTTCAAGCTAAAAATTGTTGAGTGGCTTCTCGTGAACGTAAACTCCTTCCGCCGATCAAGGAACTTGCACTTGAGCTCTTTTTTAAAAAAAAAAAAAAAAATCTTTATCCAAAACTGCAGGTCCTTCAGATATGAATCGGTATCATGGCGTTTTTTGACTGACATCACAATGTGTTTTGTCTTTGCCTTCAAACGGTGCAGTGGGTAGTCCTAATACCTCAGGTAGAACAAGTCACCTTCTATTACATAAGTCGACATCCACCCCTGCGTTCAATCTGCGTTCAATCTACTGTCTTCCAGTATTTAATTCATCCACGCCATTCAAGATTTAAGTATATACAAGGTTCCGACCGTTTACCAGACTCTAATTTTATATTATCAAAACAAAAAGGGGTTCGTTAATTCAAACTTCCTTGAACATGCGGCTTACACGTTTCCTGCGGCCAAGGCCACCAAACACAATGCCAGTGGTATTTTTGGAAGGCGGGCGTCTCTTTACTTCGGTTGTGGCGTGAGTGTGAGTAGGAGGATGGGTACCATGAGATGCAGTATCTGCCAGTAGACTCGGTTGCCACGATGCAGATTTTAGGTTAAAGCATCTGTTAAAGCATCTGTTAATGGCGCTCATCATCAAGGAAGCCAAAACTGAACGCTGTTGGAAGTGTGTATAACAAACTCTGTAGACACGTTACAGACTAGTCTCTTGTAGGGCAAATAAATACCAGTGAGTGAGACTTGTATAGTAATGAATTCGTTGAATATTCCGAACAATGCTGTGGATAGCAACACATTTTTTAAAATAGACCTGTCAACGATGCCTGCTACGTTAAGATGATTGTACATTTGTCATAATTTGTATTCAAACTAACTAAAAGTTGTGGAAGTTCGTAAGGTAACTGTAAAAAGTGTGAGGGCATCTTGCAACAAATAGTGAAGGAATAATGTAATAGTGAGCAGGGTGTATGTCGGAGGTGGGAGGTTAGAATCAACAAGTCAAACTCGGTTAGGTATTAATTAGTATCTTCAATGGCATGTTCAGCTTGTAATCGAAGAAGATCTGTTCTTTCTAAACTCGCTTCATCGCATAGGGAACGAAATATGGACTCCTTCCTATCAAATAGGTTTAAGACGGTGTCGAATTCCGCGACTTTGCCATCGTCCATCACGATAATTCGATCGTAGTGGGCTGGAAAAACACGTCAGGCAGGTGACGCAATTTCTATTAAGAAAGAACTTGCCAATGGTATTCAGTCGATGGGCTATGCAAAGCAGAGTTGAGGAAACGAATTCCGTCTGGATGGTACGTTGAATTTTGGAATCAGTTTCGACATCCACACTGCTTGTAGCCTCGTCCTAGAAAAGAAAAAAAGTGAGTGTCAATTGACGCATCTTAAATACTTTGAACCTACCAAGATTATGATGCGGCTGTTCTTGACCAAAGCCCGAGACAAAGCAAGGAGCTGTTTCTCGCCAGCACTGTAGTTAGATCCTATGAAAAGGTTCAGTTGAGTTGTAGTATAGCGATTCACAACAAGTTACAGACCTTCGTCGCCCACAACCGAATCTAAGCTGAATTTAGCTTCTACGGTGGGATCCACTGGGCCATCCTTTGGGAGCAGCCAAGCACGTTGAAGGACTGCTATAACCTCGGCATCTGTACGCAAGCGCTGAGGATCTCTGCAACGACAGTGAAATTAACATGAGTATAATTAATAAAAGGGAACCGTACAAATTATCACGTAGAGTCCCAAGGAACAATGTGGTATCTTGTGGCACGAGGGCCAATCGGTTACGCAGAACAGTTAATTCTATCTGAGAGATATCCAGGCCATCTATTTCAATTTTGCCGTCTTGAAGTTCTACTGTGCTATTTATTGAATAACGTTGGTCAAGTCAAGAATAAACGAGGACAGTGAATGCAATAATTACCGCAGAAGTGCTTGGATTAAAGAACTTTTCCCGGCACCTGTCCGGCCGACAATACCAATCTGGAAATATTGTCAATCGATGTATTGATAGCGATCAAGTAAACTTACTTTCTCTCCAGGGTTGATCTGAAAATCGATTCCTTTCAAAACAAGAGGGAGACCTTCACGGTATGCCAGCTTCACATTAATGAATTTAATCAATCCACCTGCAGGCCAGGACGGAGGAGGATCGCATGGCGAGTGGTTATTTTCTTCAGGGTTCAATTCTGAGTAATGCAGGACACGTTCGACGGCATTCATGTTTTGCTCGCTTGTTGCAAACATGGAGATCATTTCCGCTTCAGCCATTTACCAATTTAGCCTGCAATGCCCAACAGAAAGCTCCATCATCACTCACAGAAAATCTGAGTCACTTGAAAAAGAATGAGCGGGAGATACCATAAACAACGTATGAAAACCTACTGCTTAGCGTATAAGTCAGGACAACACCGACTTTAGCCGGGTTTATGGTTGTTCGAAAGCCAGCAGCAAACAGTGCAATTCCAAGCACGAGTATATTGCCGAACAAGTCCAGCCGCAGTGCTAACCATCGCTGTATACTAACAGTCATCAAGTAAGCTCGATTTTCCAGGTCGAGTCCTTCGTCTGCATCTCTGACACAACGATTCTGTATCACGTGAGAAAGAGAAATCAACAGTTCATAAATCGACCTGCCTGTTCACGATATGCACGGATAGTTGACAGTCCCGTCAATGTTTCTAGAGATAAATCTCAGAAAGAGGAACCAACGAACAAGAAAGTATTATTACCAGAATACGATCCATAGAGAATCGAGCGAAGTAGAGAATCTAGGCGTTTCGTCTCGACTGATGAACGCCGATAATACACCGACGCGAAATAGTACAGAAATGCCATAGGTAGAAAGATGATCCCAAGATAGGGAAATGTATAAAACACCAATGCAATAGTGCCTAACACAGAGCTAAACGTCGTTAAGAACTACAAAAGGATCCTTAGTGTGCTGAGACAAGGACGGAATGTTCCCTTACCTGCATTAGGGTTAACGGTAATTCTTGATCGATGGTGTTTTGATCTTTCGACAACCTCGATAAAATTCGGCCTATGAAAAGTTGATCAACTCGTAACTGAAAGCAAATATTGTGATTTTATACCCATTGGTGTTGTATCGAAAAAAGAGGTAGGGGACCCCAATACTCCAGAAAGTGCAGCCCTGAATAAATTCAAGCTCGCATTCAATCCAACAAAACTAAGAGGAACTTAGTCAATATTGCGACCATCCCAAATTCTAATCTACTTACACGAAGGCGTAGGTGAGGGCGAAGCCTGTTATGGCGGTGGATGCCCCTGCGATGGATAAAGGTAAAGTGATCGTTTAGAGATATCAGGAAAGAGAAGTTCGTACCAAGCGCAGCGTATACAGCCATATAAGTGCCTTGTTTGAAGCCGTGTATGGTATTTCCCGTCCAGAATCCAAGGAACAGCGTTGTGACAACTGGGTAGTGTTAACATAAACAATGATTACCAAAGAAAATCAAGGAAACCGACCTTGATTCCCTTGTGCAAGAGATAACAAAATCAAAAGTAGCGGAGCCCAGGCGAGACCTCCTGCATAACGCAGGTATTTCTTGTAAACTTCCCAGGACACGGCGCCTACGTTTCGTTCCTCCAATTGCATAAGTACATCTTCTGCACTGTCTGGTTCATACTGGAGAGGCTCGTTTCCCGTTTTTGCGAGGCCTGGGATGCGCTCTTTCTGAGTATGCTTCTCCCGAGACTCGGCGTTTCCGTACTCGTCCATCAAATGTGAAAATGCAAGCCCATCCGACATGAGACTCTGGGGATTATAGTAGTAAGTTTAAAAGTTGTTTCATCATTGATGCGGCTGATTCTTACTGAATATGTGCCTTGCTCAACGATCGCGCCATTGTCAATGACATAGATGTAGTCAACTTTGTCGAGGACGTGTAGCGAGTGCGTCACAAGAATTCGAGTCCGATTGGCTAAGGGACCTTCCAGGAGGCAATGATCCAAAATATACTTCCCTACATAAGCATCAACGGCAGACAACGGGTCGTCTAGAATCACAATGCTGGACTGGGAGTATGCAGCACGCGCAAGAGAGACCCGAGCCTTTAGGTGTCTAGAGTGAGTTGTTGTAAATGATGCTCGCAACTTATTATTTACCTTCTGACCGCCTGGAAACAAATTGAAGTGAATAGGCAATAGCTATTGAGAATGACAGAACAGACCGCTCAGGTTAATGCCCTTCTCTCCAATTGCCGTGTTCTCCCCTTGAGGTAGAGTTGTAAGATCATGTTCCAAATTGCATGCCTGAACCACATCACGGAACCTTTAACGAGGTTAGTAACGCCAACGAGAATGCGGTCTTCAATTTCTACCTCTTCTCATCGTCCACTTGTCCAAATAATACGTTTTCACGTAGCGTCGCATTGCGTATCCAAGGAACTTGAGGAACATAAGCAACCGAACCATTAAATACAACCTAAGTGATCTTAGTTTAGATGGATTAGCAATATGTAGACGTAAGATTCATACCTCGCCTTTGGTGCGCCGCATCTCTCCAATCATAGCTTGAAGTACAGAGCTCTACGTTTAGAGGTTCAACTAGTTAGATTAAGGGCAAGTAATCTCCCGACTCACTTTTCCACAGCCTACACGACCCACAATTGCAACGAAAGCTCCTTTGGGAACCTCAAATCGGAGATCTTTTAAACTGAAAGGTGGCTCTTCTTGTTTCTCCGTACTGTCGTTGTTCCCATCGCCTGTAATCTTACTATCGTCTATTGTGGAGGGAAGCTGGTCTTGCCCCGTCGTCTTCTTTGACTTCCACCATCTCGATCGTCCTTCATCCTTGGGTGTTTTTTTGTCCGCCTTTTTCTTTTTATCCTTCCCGGAAGTACCCGTGTCATCCTTCGAGTTTTCCTCAGCCTTACTTTTCTCCTCTTTTACACCGAGCACCTTTTCCCATGTGAAGTCTCCATTGACTTGCACAGCAAGTGGAAGCGTTTGGTCGATTTGATATGGCTCGCCCAGCTCTTCGGCAGTTAGAAACTTGGAAATACGACCCAGGGAGACTAATGCACTTGCAAGACTTGAAAGAACGAAAGGGAAAATGAGGAGAGGAATGCGGATGATCTACACAAGAGAGTTTTGACTAAGATGAATGTTCAACAGCTTGAAACAATTCCTACATTGAAAAGCTGGAGCGAAGCAAAAATGACAGCTATATTGAGGTCATGCCCACTTAGACTGTATGTAATCTATATCATTAGGAAGGTGTCAAAAAGTTCTAGAAACATATAGTGAGGACTCACGAAAGAGAGAATGGACGCTACCACAGGTATAAACGAGAATAAAGCGATGAGCCAGGACAGCGCAAAACTAGAAGATATGTGAATTTATTATACACATGAAATACGGACGATAGGCCATACGAATATTTTCGAACCGTTCTGACCTCCTTCTCTCGAAATTCGCAAATCTGCTGGGTGTAGAAAGCTTCCCAGCCATACATCTTGATCAAACGAATACCCTGAAGCACCTCCGTTGTCAATCTGACTCGTTTGTCTGTGATTTTCACGCCCTTCTTTCGTTGGTTGAGCATGACGATGATCAGACCAACTTGCAATGGGAAACCAATTATCAAAACCTAGAAGCAAGGTTTGAAAGATATCTCTTGACAGGGCCTGAGATTGGGGAAAACTCACACCAAGACCAACGAGGGCTGAATAGCCCAACTATCAAACGAACGATTTCAGATCCCCAACAATAACAAAAAAATAAAGCAGGATTCGCTCACGGTCCCAATGAGAAGTCCGATTCCAAGAATTAGCTATATAATCCGTTACTCCCAACTATTTGTGTGAAACCAAATGGAACCTACTTGAATTGGCGCTGCCCAGAGACTATCCCAGCGAGATGTATTAGGCCAATAACATAGAATCAAAGACCGAAAAAAGTACTTACTGGTGAGCAAAGCCTGTGAAAAGATCCAAGTGTGTAGTATCAGATGATATCATTGTCGTGATCTGCCCAACGCTGTGTTCATTGCGCGCACGACCTGATAACCTTAATGATTTCCGAAAGATATTTCCAACAATCTTTAATCCAAATGAATATGGTGAGATGGTGTTTTCGAGCCATAGCCACTAGTTCCAGCTCACCCCAGTTCGGACGTATAAACCAGTTGTCATTGACGCTGAATAGAGTTGTTAATACTCTTACGGAAATGACAAGCACTTTGACAGACATACTCATTGTAAAATGATTTGTCATCTTGAAGTTGTATTAATTTGGGTGGATATGATAAGTATATATGAGGCCTACCACACTTGCGGATTCTATTGAACAGGTATTGTATTGAATATAATAGAGTCCAAGTAAACGACAAAAAACACTCACCTTGCATGACAAAAAGGGCAAAAGCAAGACCGATACCATATCCAATGCCACGAGGTTTAAACAAACCAGCAGCCGCAGCCGCTGTTCGTTCGGTGTCCGACAGGCGAAAATAGATATATGAGTCGGTGAGCCAAGTGAGAAGGACCTTGTTTAAGAGAGGAGTGGTCGTCTTGAGTGTGTCTGTCGTGTAGGCTTATGTTGAAAAAACCCTAATACACTTCGAAGTGTAAGTGATTCACTTACCAGATATGACAAGTAGGATGGCAGAAGCCCAAATTCGCTTGAAAAATGTGTGGTGCAAGGCTTTGAACAGAGATTCATCGTATTTCTCCTTCGTCTTGTTCGTGCCTTGCTCTGACTTGCTAGGTTCGACATTTCCAGGCTTCTCTTCACTAACAGGATCTATCTTGTCGAGCTCCGAGTCAGTAAGGGGGGCACCCGGAGGCAACCAACGCATGGGAACTGGACGTTTGTCTGATGGACACCGCGCATAAAAATTGCGTTCAACATTGGCCGTAATGATATCAGTGTGTCGTGGTTGCGGAAGCTCCCAAAGATCTAATTGCGTGATGACGATCTAATCATGCAGAGAAGATGAACCACATACCATCTTTCTCCAAAGGCCTGGAGAATCCGACATCAAGAAGCGCTCCGAGCCAATGAAAGGTGACACGGGAAAGCCACCTATATGCCAAGGCAAACATAACGATTTGGTCTATTGTCAGACTCCCAGAGATTTATTCACGAGCTAAACACACTCACGATGCTGAAGCTTCAGGAAGTACTTTTCCTGCACCAAATGCAGGTGGTGCGGGAGAAGGCCTGAAAGGATTAGACCATGGAATCTTCATCCTAGTTTCTTGAACTAAAAAGTAAGGTCAAGTTTGAGCCTGAGGATCGCTCATTCTTGTACCCGCTGAAAGGATCCGAATAGAGATGACTCGTGGAAGGCTGCGGTGCCTTTGCGGTGAACAAGTAGATCTCTACCAAGTATGGCACGGGCGCCGTGACAGGTCCCTGTGACTTGGGAGGAACACAACACTTGAACTTTGAAGGTTGGAAACTTAACCAGAAAAGAGACCTCTATTGATGCCAAACTCCTCGCCTTATAGGCATGTAGCTATAGAATATATGCGATAATCCGAGATTTGAGCTCAGTTACACAAGAGACACTAGTCACGCAGACACGTCGACGTCTATGAACAGTTCAAGTTGCTAATTATATCACTAACCATCTGTGTGAGGATATTGCACTAGTCCGTAGTCAGTGGATGGACTGTAGATGACAATCATGATTGGCTTTACTAGCACAAGGACAGAGGTTATCACAAAAAAAGCAAACGTAGGAAGGTTCCTGGATTTCGCAATTGAAGTGAGTTCGCTTAATCAAAAAAAGAAATTTTGCGCAATTCGCTCACTATTTATCATCATGTCCCTCGTGGACCATTGTTAATTTTTTTTTGGAACCCATGGTGGACGCCTCCATCTCCCACGAACATTTCGTACATTGACATGCGAAAAACCAATCCTTTTGCAAAGACTCAATCCTCTCCTTTAAACTGACCGTCTCATCGATATACGCAATACACAACTCTTCCCCTGGATGAACATCTCTGAGAGTATAAAAGGCAATGCCTCGTTTATCTCTGCATTTTTTGAGGTTCGGAGAACAATCTAAGCAAGGAAGATATTTGATATCGGGGATTTAAAATGGGACGGTTGCGAACTACGAAACATACCATGATTGAAATAAGATCCAAAGACGTACGCACCCCATCCAAGCATTTCGCTTCCTTGATCGCTGGGTGCAGTATCCCAAATTCCGAAAACATTGCCATGATCTCGTCCAAGGATTGCACGAGTAAGCATGGGAGTAGACAAAAATTGCCGCAGCCTCTCAATTGGGTGCATACTCTGGTCAACGTCTGGAGTCGTCAGATCCGCTTTCGATTTTTTACCCTGATAGCTGCTGCGTGACTGCGATGCCATAACGAAGTGCCTGAGGAACCGATAGCTGAGAAGGTGAGACTCTATTAAATATGGTCTCGATTGCAAGAGCGCCAGTTCATTATCCTGCAGGTCTAAAAAATCCGGCCAGAGTCCAATTCCCAACCGTGTTTGTGGCACATCGAGAGGTCGGTGGGTGGATATCAACTTGGAATCGTCGATGACTTTGCGCATGAGGCCATCAAGCACAAAGCGCACTGTGTCCTGTTCGATTTCGTTCAGCTCCTCCGTCCACTCAGTTCTAGTCCCTTGCTTGCTCTCTTCAAAGGAAACCTCTTGTGCCAAATTCCATGCCTGGTCGATAAACGCTTGGGTAACTTTCTCCCCAGATAAATCATCAAGAAAAGCCAAACGCAATGTGGACGCAGTTGCCGCATCGCCCGTTTTTCCTCGTTTCCCAATCCGAGCAACAGATTTTTCCAGGGCAGAATTGATGTCCAGCCACCATCCAACGCCATCATCACCGGCCTGATAATCAGCAGTCCATGTCTCTCTACAAATTTCACTGCAGAACCAAGCCCCAGCACCGTTTCGATCGATTTTGTCTAGCTTTACTGACCACTTCCTCTTCGCACTCTCGAAAGCGTAGGCAAAACACCATGCACAGACTTCCCGCTTGAAACTTCGAAATATAACACTTGCGTATGGTCCTGAGCATGAGAGAACAAGGCTTCCTTTTGGTATGAAAGAGTGAGCAAAAGCTCCCCGCCCTCCATAGGCTGTTGGTCGGATATCATAAAAAGAGTTTGGCCCAGGTTCGTCCTGGGCCTGTATCGTAGTAAATGAAACTGGATCTTGTGAGGATGACATTCTGGCTGCCTCTCCTTTTCTAGCTGGTATTATATATCTCTAACTCAGGTTGAGATGTTAGAGATGTAAAAGGCAGAAGAACAAAGCTGAATTACATATCAACCACCCGACAATCTTTTTCTGGCAGATAGATCAAGTTGAACGGTTATATAGCGTCGACCTTTGAGTGAGTGAAAGATAAATGCATCATGTTTTCCATAAGCTTAGGTCTAAAATCGACAATGATTGTAACGAAAAAAAAAAAGTGGGATTTAGTTGTACCCTCGGCTTACATAAGCCAATATGCCTCGATTTGTACTGGATTTCCACAGCCCTTACGTAATTACATGTTTTCTTCTTTGCAGGGTTATGTTCGAGTCGGAACATTCATTGAAAGGCCGAGCGGATCGAAAGTACGTTCACTCCTTTTTAGCAGAGCGAATGTGGCTGCTGGCTGTTCAATATTTATCTAGATTCCCACTAGCCTGAGTCAAGAGGTAGTTACAATTGTACTCAGTTCTATTTAGCAGCCGCAAAAAAGTCAATCTCAAGGGATATTAGATAGCAGTCATGCACTCTTGAAGGGAAACCTTCGTCGAACTTTGGAAGAGCGTTTTTTGGCGTTTGCCTCACTAATTTCTACTCAATTTTGTTCGAAAGAGCGCATAAATTCGAA
>Ga0193742_1000941_pt1 | contig 18395 bp, 34 predicted proteins | sample L2c1metaG_FD_165511 | JGI IMG/M metagenome (GOLD analysis project Ga0193742, IMG submission 165511) | Soil microbial communities from a riparian zone of the East river system, Colorado, United States - L2c1 | ecosystem: Environmental > Terrestrial > Soil > Riparian zone | place: USA: East River... | reverse complement strand
AATTTCCTCCCCGTCCTTGAGGTTCCTGATCATTTGCCTGTTGTCGCTGGTAGTTTTTCGTCTCTTGATTTCTCGATTCACCTTGGCAGCTGAACCAAGGCGACCTCCTACGCTACGTTTTGCGACCACAAAATTTCACACCCTCCACTCGTAGGAATTTTCGACAGCAAGCTTGCACGCTATCACGACTGTTTCACCGTGAGCAAGATCTCTCAGAAGCTGCTGTTAACCTGCACTTCCACACGGTCAAACTTCACCCATGGGTCTGTACTGATCAGGTTCACCGTGGCAGTCAGCCCTGGGTTCACCTCGTTCGCCAGACCCACCATGGTGCCAACAGTCTCAGTACCCGAGAAAAGTGTCACTCCAAAAGTTGCAGACTGGATAGAATCGTTTTTGTTCGTCATCCGCAGCGTCCCGGAAAAATCTCCTCCGTAACCCTTCAGGATGCGAACCTTACCATTCACTTTCCAGCCCTTCAGACCGTCGTCAACGGGCGCAACCGGTGGCTTGGCAGTACTTACCCCACCCGGGGCTCCCGTCGTCCCTGTGGCTCCCTGGGTGGCAACGGGAGACGGTTTCGCGGACGATGTTGCCACGATGGCAGAGCACCCGCCAATGCACACGACAAAAACGACGATGATGCCTAGAACGATGGCGATTCCCAAAGCTGGGTTGCCCTTACGGGGTGGCTTTGGAATTTGGTTCGACATTTTTTCTGACCCTCACTTTTTTGGACTTGCGATTTTGACTAGGGATTCGTGCATACGGTTTTCCTGTGCCTATCAATTTTGAAATTTCTCGTACTTCTTCCAGCCCTTCCTTTGTGTAGAGCATGACATACTGTCCGGTTGCTTCGTCGCTGGGAATCTCCCTGGGAGTGATCAGCCCCGCTTTTTCCCACCGGATAATAGTTTGACGCGATCGGCTCACCTCTTTGGCTACCTGACTTCTGGTGTAGTAAGGGCCACCCTCGACACCAGAAATCAGATCGTGGATACCTGGCATTTTGATGCCCTCCTCTTTTTTCTACTAGCTCGTTTTACGTGCGTGCGCGATCCGTCGATCGTTTGTCTCGATGCGCTCCTGTTCCCGCGTCATGTATGTGTGGTCACCCGCGAGCACGCGATGTACCGCGTAGTACCTTCTCCCGTCCAGCGTGGGCACTTCGTGCAGCGCATCCGGGTCTGAGAAATTTCCTCCCCGGTATGCTCCGTACAAAAACCGGAAATCATCCCAGGGCGTGCGTGCCCAAACCAGATCCAGGAATTCTGCAGTTTTCGCACTACCCGTGTGTCGCATGAAAATATCGATCCAGGTGTGCACGACTGTGCCCTGGCTTTTCATGTTGATCAGATCTGACACTGGCTTGGTTGTTCCATCACCCATCATGGACTGCGCTTCCGACCCCAAAACCCATCCGTGCAGTTTTGCCAGCGCAAGAATTTTCTCTCGCTTGTCGGCCCCTCGTTTGGTTCCTGTCATCGCGCTTCTTTCAGGATCGCAGTTTTCATTTCCTGCTCAGTAGGTTCCACGGGCAACTTGATGCCTAGGCTGGTAGCTACGCTTTTCAGCTTCTTGTAATTCATTCCGTCCAGCTCTTTCGAGCTTAGGTAAGGCACCTCCTCATCGTCATCCTCGATTACGATTTCCCGACCTGCCAGATCAGCGGAAAGCCGAGCAATAAGTTGGATGAGCTTGTCTGTATCCAGCCCCCGCGCGTCCAGAAACAAATTTTCCACCGAAGCCCTTTTCCGAACTGGCATGGTGAGTGTAGGCAACGGCAACGTTTTGTGTACTGTGGTTTTCGCGCTTTCCAACGCAGCCAGACTTGCGAGCCCTTCCAGAGCATTCGCGATGGCGATGCGAGAATTCTGTGTGTACTGCCCCGACTTTTCCACGTCCAGGAGCACAGCGTACAAATTGTGCACATCTTCGTTGTCGAATTCCAGAACGAGTTTTCCATGCACTGTCATTTTACCTTCTTCGGTACTCGACCAGACCCAGGGCATTTTTGCCCGTCGTTTTCGTGTGGCATCATCCGGCCCGTCTTCTTGACCCGGAACCGACCCCCACAGACCGCACACAGACCCATCCGCACACGAACAGTTCCCTTGACAGGAGGTACATACCCCGGGAGCTGCTCACCCCTCTCACGTGCTTTCTTACGACGGGCAATCTGACGTGTGACCTGCGTGTCCAACTTTTTCTTGAGGCGAATCACTCGCCTACCGGCAGGTTTTGGTTCGGGCAGAGATACGCAGAATTTTACGGTGTCTACTTCGTCCCCCGCACCATTCTGCGAAACTTCCAGTTCTACCCGCACCGCTGAGCGGACACCTAGTCCGTAGCTATCACACTCCTCCAAAAACTTTTTCAGGTGCTCTATGGTCACTCTTTCTGCCGACGCAAAACGCAGCGCCAACTGTTTAGCCATGGCCCTACTTCCTCCGCACCCGGACCACACGACTTGCTGTCGCGGGCGGTTTCGGCTTGACCCTCACCACCTTCCTGACTGTTGGTTTTTTCACGACGAACCGCTTCCGCTTCTTGGCAGCAGCTTCGGCCTCCCTGCGCTCGCGTTCCTCCTTATCTTTTTTCTTCCGGCCCCAGTCTGTGTTTTCGTACAGATCTGCGATGGCTTCTTTCGGCGTGCGCCCCTTGTATCGCTCTTTTGCCGCAAGCGACGCTTTCGCTTCCTCCAGATTTTCCAGTGTGTCACCCTGGCGTATACCAGCGGGGAGAAAAGCTTCTCGGCCTACACGTTCCGGAGAAGGGCCACCTGCCCAGGGAGGGGGAGCAGTGCCAGGTTTGAAATTCTGGTTTTCAGAATCGTAGTCCGGAACCCTGCAAACTTTCCCACCCACGATGTAGTACGTGTTCGCCACCGTGACGTGGTGCGCGTTCACCTTCCCGTTTCCCAGGACGGCTTTTATGTCCTCCAAAAACTGGTCCATGCTTCTGTCCCGGTCACCATCCCCGATAGAAACCATGATGGAAGCTTGCTTCTGCACGGTCGGATGTTCAGCGGGTTTCTTGGCCCTTACCGCGACTTTTTTTGACGACAACCTGACCACCACGAACCCCCTTGTTCTTGTTGACATCAATCCGCACGTGTGGCTCCCTGCTTTTTCTCGGAATCATGAAACCTCTCAGCGCAGCTTGCAGGGTCGTGTCATGCGCGATTTCCGAGTTTAGTTTCTGAAAGTCCAACATCCTCGTGCTGACGCTCATCCACAGGTTGTGCTTTCTGAGGTACGTCATCAGCCCCGGAATATCCCAGTCATAGGACTCACCTTTGTCCTTGACCACGATAGCTCTGTAGTCCGTCCCATCCATCCGGAACAGATACGCCAGCTTGTTTTCTGGGTCAATGTCGCTCAGCATGTTGACCAGCTCCCGCTGATCTTCTACCCGCTCCTGTTCCCACCGGTCGATAGTTTCTTTTTTCCGCTTGTACTTTGCCAGCTTCCGGATGATGTCTCCACCACCCGGAATCCTCAGCACAACCATTTATCTCACCGCATCCCTTACCATCTTCGTCGCAGCTCTCCGGATCACTGGGAAAATTTCTGTGGCTCTCTCGAGATAGGCAGAAACATGGAACCAATCAGATGCTGGGAAGATTCTTGATACCCCGCCGAGAGACAAGAAAACTGTGGTCCCGGGCATCGTCTTCACCAAATTTTCGAGAACTTGGTGACCCGCTGAGTACATGGGCCACTGCCCGTCTGTGATGGCTACCAGCATCTTGTTTCGCTTGGTGGACTGCGTCAGCACCCTATGAGCAGTCTCTAGCACCCGCCCCGGGCTGGTCCCGCCATCAGCTTCGAACTTCCGCCATGTTGCCCTCTCAGCCCGATCCTCCCGTGCGTAGAGCACGTATGAGCTATGACTGAACCCCAGCACCGTTACGGTCCCGCTCGCTTGCTCTGCGCCCCGTTTCAGTGCCCACATAGCCCGTGCTGACTGGTAGATCTTGGGACCGTCCATCGAACCGGACAGATCTAGCAGGATCACTAGCTCTAGTTCAGTGTCTTGCTCGCGCCCTTCTTCCCACTCATCGAAAAGTTCGTCTGGGTCGTCACCCCGCATGGCACGGGCGACGTTCAAGCGCCCGGTATCAGACCCGTATAGCCACCGGGGCTCTACCTCCGCAGTTATCCGCGTTAGCTCAGTTTCGAGCTGACGGGCAAGCGTCACACACTCTGCGTCCACGGGCACAGACACATATGGCATAGGGGTCTGAGAAATATGGATGTCTGGGTTTGCCAGCTGACCACGGATACCCGCGATCTCACGCTTGATTTCCTTGTTTTTTTCTGCGGTGTCACGACCCTTGATCAAAGCACGCTGAAATTTCCCCCGTAGCGAAGTGCGCTCTTTAGTGTCCTTCGGCTTTCCGTTGTCCTCCTGATCTTTTTCCTCCCCTTGCTGTTCCTCCAGTCGTTTGTGTGCTTCTTTTTCCACCATCGGATCAGGTGACCGGTAGGCATCCTCCCGGCAGGACTTGGGGTTTTCGTCTAGGCGGTTTGCGGGTTGGGCATTCTCCATCATCAGTTCCGAAAACCGCTTAACCAATGTGAATGCTCGCTCATCATCATCCGGATGACTAATTGTCAGGTAGCTATCAATAATCCACTCCAGTTCTTTCTGCTTGGTATCCTCCCAGGTGAACAATTTTCTGGCCATGTTCCGCAGATGTTTCGGAACGTACTTCCTACCATGCAACAGGATGTGTGCGGTTCCCCAGTCCTTCTTTCTGTCTGTTGACAGGATGTACTTCGTGATGAAACTCATGAAGTATCCAGACGCATTGCCATACAGAGCACAGAACAGCGATTCAATCCGCTGATCTTCCAGACAGTTCCATGCGTAGTGCAGGCCCGGCTGAGCGATCTTCACTCGAAATTTCTGGTTGTAGCCCGGACTGAACAGCACATGGCACACCTCGTGATAGTTCAGTCCCAGGATGGTAATAAAATCTATGCCACCGTGGTCTGCACCCGTCAGTAGTGTGCTTTCGATATGCACAACCCCCTCAGCGTCTGTATACGCAGGAGGAGGTTTCGAGCCACCCCGTTCGGGGCCGAAGAACAGTACCCGCAAGTCATCTGAGCCCGTGAGAATTCTGTCGGTTTTCTGCAGGGTTGCAGCTAGCTGAAGGTAGGCGGCGGATTTTTCCGCGTCAACATCCCAACCATTTTTTTCGCTTACTTGGCCCAGTAACGACATAGCTCAGTCCTCTTGAAATTCGAAATCGTCAGTTGTGTAAAACTCGGCATCCTCCCCGATCTCTCCCTCAATCGCTCTCCCGTTCAGTGCGACAATATTTCTGACCGCTTCCCTCTCGTCCGGAACGAACGCAGCCACGAAATTTTCCAACGCGAAAGCAAGGCCGATTTTCGGGGTCTGAGCGAGCGTCTCCAGTTCCATGAGCATGTTGGTACTCACCGGAGTTGAAATTTCCTTGCCAACTTTTTGCCGCAGCTTTTCGGCAACCTGTCGCAACGTCGCGCTTTTCACCAGACGCTGTTCTACTTCGTTGTTGTAGTCCCACTGCACGCGAATGGCGAACCGGTTTTTGAACGCTGCGTTTAGCTCCATCGTCCCCCGGTATTCCGGATTCATGTCGGCGATGATGAGCAAATTTTCGTGAGCCCTTACTATCTCTCCATCCTTCCCCAACAGCGTGAGATATCGTCGCCCGTCCAGCAGGGAGTACAGCGAAGCTGCGATCTTGGGAGTCATGAAATTTATCTCGGAGATGTTGAGGACTCCGCCACTCCGTGCAAGACGGGTAACGGGACCATCTACCCACCGAAATTTTCCGGGTGTCTCGGTAGGTGACATCTTGCCAAAAAGCGACGTGGGGTCAATGGAAACGTCACAGGGTACGGAGTAGTAGAAGAGTTTTCTCCGCGACGCGTACGCTTCCCCTAGGAGGGTTTTACCAGCCCCCGTGTGCCCCATCAGCAGTACGTTTTTCTTCTGTGCTCTGGCCACGTCCAACAAAACCATGTCCGGCACTCCATGTACCTTGCGCCCTACGTAGCTGCTCCCAATTGCTGGGGGAGGGACATACGCTTTGGTGCTGTCGACAATGACAGACGGGCGACGAACCACAGTCCGCTGTCTTCCAGTCGCCACTTTTCACTTCCCTTCATAAAATTTGATCACACGAGCCAGCGCAAAAAGAAATGCGCATGTAGCCAAGCAACCCCCAACAACCAAACCCAGAAAAAACCAGCTGGCGGTACTCACTTCTTGATTTTCCGGATGGCGTTGCGCGGGATGACGAGTGTTTTCCCCCGTTGCTCAGTAGTGCACCCGTCCATGACCTTGACCCGGATGCGACCAGATTCGTCCTTTGCTTCGCTGACGAATGCCACGATGGCTCCGTCATATTTTCCACTTTTTGACTTGACCATTTCGTAGTTCTCACCGACAACAAACGTCGTTTTTGGTGGAGCTGGAATCCTAGGTTTCGTGCTGGTAGTGGTCTGCGCTCCGCTCGCTTGCGGTGGAAGTACTCTTCCTACTGCTGCCAGCCGACTGACAACCGCAGCGTCGATAGCTGTTAGGTGGTTATCGAAATTTCCGGCAGCTAGCCCCGCGACAAATGACTGGACCAAAGAATCTCGTACTTGCTCGATAGTCTCAACCACTTCCGCTCTCCAGTTTCTTGACCTCTTCCGCGAATGCACGGAGCTGTCGAGCGATCTGGCGAGCATCATTAGCATGACTCTCTATCTCGATACCTTCCCGCGTTCCTATGCGCGCTAGCTCATCCCTACGGGTCAGCAAACGCTCGCTTTCCAACTCCCAGCCAAACGCAACCCGTGCGATTTCTTCGGATAGCGTCTTCAGCGGTCCGTGAAGAATGCCCTCGACTTTTTCGTCCTCAGCCAATTTGCTCTCCTCATCTGGGTGTACCTCGGAGAGATGTGTTTTCAGATGCTGGTAAAACCGCGTGTCCAGCGTCATCAGGTACCCAGCAACAATCTCCGCGCACTTGTGGCAGCCAGGTACGGACATCAAAACCTCGACTTTTTCGTCCTCAGCCATTTTTCACCTCAGAAATCATCTGCACTCCGGAAAGACGGGTAAACAGTTCGCTTTCCCCCGTGATCTCTACATCATCGTAATTATCTTCGATGTATTCGATCAGCTCAGTTTTCAGCATGGCGCCGAATTTCGGTTCCAGAAGCAGGTAAATTATTTTCGATATTTTCCGCAACCTAACCACTGACAAATCTTCCAGCTTGTCAGCGTGCCCGTCTTTCTTTATGACATCCATTTTCTCGCCCCTTCTACCCGATCTGTCGGTCGAAATACGCTTCGCACTCGTACTGGTCCGCGAATTCTCCCCGTGCCCTACGGGTGTCCTTCACACTTTCCGGCTGATCGTTGTACATCGCCAGCCCCACACAGTTTCGCCGGAAGATCGGCGCGCACTTCTTCGCATTCTCTGGGTGAGCAGCGCAGTAGGACACGAGCACTTCGTACTCACTCATGTTGTCCGGGATGCCATGCTGGCTCTGAGAGCTCTTCTGAGCCCTTGCGGGGGTACTTCCGGTGTCCTGACCCCCGGGAGCACTGTTGATCTTGTTAGCGGGGCTCTGAGTGCCACTCTGGCTCTGCGATCGCGACTGCCCCGGGGTAGCTGTCACCACATGGGGTCGCGCGGGGCTCGCTGACGCGCTGGCCACCGGTTCGGTCGGCCCGTAGCTGACTGCGGTGGACGTGCCCGCGTGAGTAGCGATCAGCCACCCTCCCACCGCGAGAAACGCCAGTGTCGACACGGTCAGCCCGATGATGTTGAAAACCAGGTCTCTCGGTTTCTTGAAAATCCGGTGCTTGCTCATAGCGAAAAACTCCACATCAGTAGGTTGATCCCCGCAGCGGTTTCCCGCAGACGATTTTTCATTTTCGCGATCCGCTTGCGTACGTTCGCGCGTTCCGGGCGATGAAAGCCCCGGGTGGTCTGACGAAAAACCCCGTCAGTGTTCATGTAGACCGCGTCCTGGGGATTCTCCCGCAAGTGCACGCGATCAGCTGCGTGTTTCACTGTGGCACCTCCGTCACGCTCACCAGAAACAACTGACCGTTGTCGAGCATCACCGAAAAGGTGTCCGGGGTGACTGACATCCCGGAAGCGATGTGAATATTCGCTATCGACACTTCCTCTCCGTAAATGTTCCTCTCATTTTCCATGCTTGTGATGGGGATGCCAATCCCGTACTCAGCTCTGGCAGCAACGAACTGTGCAATCTCGTTTGCGGTTACGAGCATTTTTCTTTTTCCTTCCGTCGGTCTGGACACCAGTCCGGTACCCGCACATCATTGGGCGGATACCACACTTACGCACAGAACGAAAAACCCGTTCTAGATGAATTCCACTCCGTAAGATTCTGCGATGCTCCCCAGCAGTGAAGCGCTCCGGTCCACAAACTCGTTTCCCTCATCCTCGTCCGTCAGCCCGTAGGCACGGAGAGCGTAGAAGACGGTAGCGAAATCCATGGGGTTGAGGGATATCTCGAAATCCTCTCCCGTGCTCTCCATTGCTCTGAGCACCGCTTGCATACCCTCGTCAGACCCGTAGGTGTAGCTGTTCGTCACTGGATTACCTTCCAGTCCGTCACTCAGTTTCAGGTCCGTAAGCATATCCAAAAACCTCCTTTAGGACTTCCATAACAACATGCAGCGCTTCATCCTCTTCATGCTGCGCTTCACTGGGCCAACCGCAGACGCACTCTGTCTCTCCCCCATTTCCCTCCTGGAAACCGTGACGTTTGCAAACCTCCCGAATCCCCGATATTTGAGCAGCACTCAATCTCGCGTCATCCTCGTAGGCACCACTTTCCAGAAACTCGTGATGCCACATCTTGCGTTTCGTATAGCACTCGCAGCTGAAACCTTGCAGCTCGACAATCACCTCGGGAGCCATGTACGGATTCTTGATGGCGTTTTTCATGTGGCTGCACTCCGCATGCTTTTTCTCACGGCAAGGGATGCAAGCAAAAGTTGTGTACTTGTCCGAAGTAACCGCGTTGCGCAACACCCGCGTCGATTCGAGATTGTCCTTTCCCCGGATGTTGATCGGTTTCTCCAGCTGGCTGCTGTCGCACGTGATGTGTAGCTCGCCCTTAGCGTTGACCCACACCTCAAATTCCAACTTCACTTTTCCCCTTCCTTGAATAAATCGGCTGTTCCCACTTCTTCTGATTTGGCGTAGAACGAACCACGCCAACCGGGAACCTTTCGCTTTTCAGGTACGATCGCGTTTCCCGTGCTAGCGATTTTTCCTCGAATGACAGTTCAAATTCCCCGTCATTCCAATGCACCAGACGAAGCCAGATTTGTTTACCTTCAATATATTCATTTACCGGTGCGTTGACTTCACCTTGCCATACCGTCAAGAAAAACATTCCTTACTCTCCCTCCTCCGTCTGCTCTGCGATGGCGGTAACGAAATCGTCCAGCTCCCTGCCCTCGAAAATTCCTGTCAGCGACTCTGCGATTTCCTCCCTGCTCATGACTCGATCGCTTTCTGTAGTTCCGCGAACATCGCAACCTGATCGGGGTGCGGCCCCGACACGAGCTGCCACTGTCCCGTAGGCATCTGCCGGACCGCAAGCTTTGGACCGGACCCGATCAGGAAGAGCAGGGCTGGCCAGAAGAACAGCAGCCCGCAGATAACGAGAGCGACCTTTGCCCCGCTGGACATCCCGGCAGTCATGTACTGCTGGGTCATCATCACGGGACGCCACCACGCGGTTCCGGTGAACCACAGAACCTCTCCCATCATTGGCTGATAGTGCGGCCCGACCAGGGGCTGGTCCATCCTGACTAGTGGGTAGTTCATTTTTCCCTCTCTTGACTTGCCCGTGTGGCAATGCCAGCACCATTCACGTACGCCCCTTGGCAGCACGTAAACGATGCTTACGTCACCAGACGAAAAACCCGTCAGCTTGCAAGTTGGATAACTCTGCGTCCCGGGATGTTCAGTCCCTCGAACGCGCTGTGGCTCCCCTTGTCCTCGATAACCTCGATCGAGTGGACGAGATTCATGCCCCGGAAAGCCACCCGGTAGATCTCAACCAGCTTCTCAGCTTCCGCCCGCTGGTTTGGACGGAACGTCTGCATGGTCACGACCAAGCACTGATCTTTGACCTCAGCTGGCTCACGATGAGCCAAGTCAATCGGGGTCATGTTGACGACTACGTACAGCATTTTTCTTCTCCTCAACTAGGTAGGTACTGACACGCGAAAGCCATGAGTGCGAAAATCACCATGACGAAAACCAGCAAGCTGAGCGGAATGTTTCTCCCCATCAAACCGGACCCCCGTCACCATCGCCTACCAGATCGTTAACAACTGACTTCCAGTCGATCCGCCCGTAATCGTTGGGTGCCAGTTCCTGCGCAACGTGCCACGCAACAGACCCGTTTGGCGCTGTCTTCAAAGTCTGTCGGATAAAACTCGCGATCGCAAAAGTAGAGTCTGTCGCCATCCCCGCTTTTCTCACCGCGTGAAAATAATGCTCCCCGTCGTTCACAATCCACAGTGAAACTTGCTCCGTAACGTACAGACCACGCTCGTACTCGCTGTGCTCCATTAGCTCCCTCTCTCTTGTCTGAAAACCCAGCACCACCCCCGGACCAGAAGTGCCCAGGGATGACGCTGACAGCCCCTCAGACAGACGCACCGTCTGTTTCCACTGACATGTACCGGGTGGTGCCATACCAGTCCGTGTGATCCTTCTCCGTGCCCTCCCAGGGCGGAGAAATAACCGTTCCGCACTGGTCCCGTTTTCCCCCACGCCCTACGGGCTGGCAGCAAGTGATCCCCAATGGCCCGCACTCCTCATCTGCGAAAATCGGAGCGCAACAGCCCTCGCAGTCCGGGGTTTCCGGTCCATGGCAGCCGGGGCAGTAAAGATCCCCATCGCGAGCCCAACCAACGATGTCCGTAGCGTTCATTTTTCTCATCCTTCCCGGATGGCTCGCATGCCCTTGATTTTTTCTTGCTCACTGACGACTGCTGGCTTCTCTTCCTCCCACTTGTACGGAGCAAAGAGAATTCTTTCCGCATCCTTTTCCAAAACCCGTTCCGGGACGAGTGGACCGTCACCCATCCGCGAGACAACCTTGCTGACCTTTTTCCGGAACGCGTAAACGTGCGCGTAGGGCATCGTGGTGCCCTTCCGGAGAATCTCGATCAGCTCCCGCAGCTCCCCTACCAAATCCTCTAGCTCGCTAGCTGCCCGTAGGGATTTTTCCGTCCGCGTGTCTGTGTTCCGTTGAATCGTCATGACACTCACTTTCTAGTAGTCGGCCCGCTCCCGGGAAACCGGATGGACCGTGGTGACCCGCTCCCCGTTCATCAGGGACCGTCCGCCCTTGTCCGTGATGACATCGAACCAGCCATCCCACCACCCGGAATCGGGCTTGCAGTTGGACAGGTCGATTTTCCCCTTGTCCAGGTTGTAATCCCACACTCGCAGGTCCTGAACGATTGTCACTCCGTTGGCAGTTTTCATAACCTGACCATTGAAAAGCATTTTCACTCCTCTGGCTCTACGCGCTCGTGTCGGTCGGTTTCCGGATTGTAAATCTCACCCTGGTTTTGCTCCCACGTGTAGCCCGTTGGGTCAACGTGGTTTTTCCCGTTGCAATCGGAAGCGATGCAGAAAAAGTTCCAGCATGCCCGGTTACCGTAGTAGAGACTAACTTTCTGGTTTTCCACTTTCCCCTCAGCTCGTAGTGACCGAAACAGTCCGGAGCTTGCTGTTTTGGCGGAGGTACTTTGCTGCCATCGCATCCCGCTCAGCTTTGGTGCGAAAACGAAGGTTCGTGTAGGACAAGCTGCTGACATTTCCTGCCCGGGTGACCTTCTCCGCTTTGACGTGCAGTCCGTAGCTCATTTTCTCCCTTTCGTTTTTGAGTACCAATGCCATCGCCGGAAAGTTCCGGAGGTGACACAAGCTGTCAAATTTAAAGGTGGTGCTGGCAGATCTCAACCTGTTCGGCGCACATCCTGGTGATCATTCGGTCCATCACGATCAGATTCTTTTTGTACCCCTTGTTTTTCCAGACCTCCCGCTTGGCGATCGCCCGTGCAATCAGGACGTTGAGCTGGTTACTGCGGGCAACCGCTTCCGCATAGGTCAAGATGATGGTTTCCACTTTTCTCTCCCTTGTTTTGACTACCAGTGCGACCCCCGCGCTACCGGGAGCCACACAAGCTGTCAAACCTTGGTGGGGTGATCGTTGCCAAGCTTTTTCGCGGTCTGGCACATCGTGTCAGCAATCCACGTAGCGTCGTACTTGTCGAAACCGTGGACAACAAACTCATCCTTCAGGTTGTCCCAGATTCCCCAGTTCGGCATGCTGCCTACCCGCTTGGCGATGAAACGTGCAGTCTCCATTTTCTTGCCCTTCTGTTTTGTGTGACTCGGACAGTGCACCGAACCGGAAACGTCGGAACCGCCGGACGAGTATCAGTCGTCACTGTGGCGGTTACTCGGATCGTTGCTTGTCACCCGATGCACTCTCAGTACACACAAAAGTTTTTCGTGCTCAAATTTTCTCTCAGATTCGGAGAGGGTAGTTTCTCTGCGCCCGCGTTTCGTTTTCCCGGACATGTCTACGGTGAAAACCTGCAACCGGTTCGCTACTAGCCCTTGGGGGTCATCAGCCCCGCAACTCCTGATCAGCTCCCCCTACGCTTACGTCTGAAAGGGTGGCGGTACTCGCCAGACCCACCCATCACGCGTTTGTCACTTGCCCGTATCCACACGCCCTAGAGCGTGCCCGGGACCCGCGCATTCTCGGCCCGCCCCAATCGTGGGGACCCTCGCTCACCGCTAGTCGCCATCCCCGTGGGGAACCGCGTAGCTTGCCCGCTCCGTTGCTCTGCGGGGCTAGTGAGTGACCTTGTCTTACCTGTCCGCGTAGGACCTACTGCCACTGTGGAGTTTTCAAGGAACCCCGGTCCCTTGCGGGGCGGGTCGTGCGGTGGAACAGCACTGAGCCTAGTGACCCGGGGTCATTAAGTCAAGGTACTTATGCCATGAAACAGACATCTCTCGATGTGATCTCTGTCACATTTCATCATGACATAGGGTCACCTGGAAGTACCCAGCGTGACCCGGGGTCAGCTCGATCACTTTTTCTGCTTCTCTGCTTTATTTCTTCTTGTCCAATGTAGACAGCGTCCTAGGGCTAATGGCACATCGTCCCAGCTCAGAGACGGTTCTTTGCATTGTGATCATTCTCAAGGTAGAGTCATTTCTCGTTGCTCTCTCAATTTGAGGGGGTAGGGGGAGCCAATACTTCTATTGTGCCTTTAAATACTTGTGAACATATTCAGAGAAGAAAGTACTAGTAGAAAAGAGAAGTGAAGAGAAAGAAAAAAGGTAGTAAATTCTTCAGAGAAGAGAGGCTCTTGAAATGCCGAGAAAAAAGCTGGTAGTGGTAGTAACAAGGAAGAAGGAAAACAAGAAGGAAAAAAGGAGAGTTTATTCTCTGGAAGAAACAAATCCAGAAACTGGTTTCAAGTACAACACAGATGCAAACAAGATTGCTGAAGAACTTATGAAAGGAGGTAAAGATCGACCAGAAATAGTTTTTTCTCTTAGACAAATGCTTCCAAGAAAAACAAGCACAGGAAAACCCAAGCAAGTGGGAGTGATGGTTTCTCAGGTAGCAAGAAGGATGATTGCAAAAGGGTACGTGGTAGAAAGTTGGTACCGGATTGTTCATCCTGAAGAAAAGAGGAACCAGAAAGCAAGCTAACATTTTCCTCGGCTATAAAAAGTTATTACGCGTGCGCGCGAGGGACGGTGGGGCTGCTGAAAACGCGGCTCCACTTTTTCTTTCTTGAGGGAGGTTTTTTCAAAGTGGCAGTTTCTCCAGAGGTCTACTTGATCAGTGCGGTTATTCGATCCCGTGATTCGGTCACACCCATGGCCAATGGGATCATCACAGAATTTTTTCATGGGTACGCTGACGAGTGGCGCTTTATCGAAAGGTACATCGCACAGCACAAACGCACTCCCTCAAAAGGAACCTTCCTCAGCAAGTTTCCAGATTTCCGTTTCAAGATTGTTGACGACCCTAGCCATTGGTGTGAGGAAACCCGCAAAGCACATTTGCAAACCAGCATGATGCAGTCAGCTCACGACTTGGTAGAAATGTTGGACGCCGGAAAAATTGACGATGCTCTGAAATTTATGCATCAGTCTTCTCTCGGCTTGCAAGGGCAGATGTCTGGCATGTCTGACGACCAAGATGTTGTTGACCACTGGCAGACCACGTATGACGAAGTAATCCGGCGCGTGAAGCGTTCTAAGGACTTTGGACAGTCCGGGGTACCTACCGGGTTCCCCACGCTGGACGAACGCACTGGTGGACCCCAGAGCGGGCACTTGTGGCTTGTCGCCGGACGCTTGGGTCATGGGAAAACCGTAAGCATGATCAAGATGGCTACCGCTGCTTGTTTTTCCGGGTTTTCTGTTCTCTACGATTCCCTGGAACAGAGCAGGGCAGAAATCACTATGCGTTTTCATTCTTTCGCTTCTTCCGAACTAGGCGAAGAACTTTTCAAGTCTCTTGACCTCGCTCAGGGACAGAACTTCTCTCCACGGGAGTACAAGCAATTCCTTCATGGGCTCCGAGGTAAGATCAAAGGTAAGTTTCATGTGGCGGATACTTCTTCCGGGCCTATTTCCCCGCTGACCATTGGTGCCCAAATCGAGAAACACAAACCGGATATTATTTTCGTGGATTATCTCGGCTTGCTGGACACGGGAGCCAAGCGACTAGAGGACACGGGACTTGGGGTGGCTCGTACGTCCGCATCACTTAAGCGGATGGCACAGCAGTACCAAATACCTATTGTGGTCGCTGCTCAGCTGAACCGGAAAGCCACAGAACGAAGGGACATGCCGGAAGCAGAAAACATCTCTGACTCAGACGGGCCAGGTCGTGATGCTGACGGGGTCATCACCCTCCGCCAAATTTCTCCAAGTGTTGTGGTTATGAAGCTGGCAAAATTCCGTCATGGCCCTTCTGGGTTCACTTGGTATAACCACTTCAACCCTAACACAGGACAGTTTGTGGAGGTAAGCAGAAACGACGCACTCGACTTGCAACAGCAGGACATCCAGGATGCTGACGATGCGGAGGCGAATGTTCCGCTAACCAAAAACTCTCTTGGCCCTCGTCCAGTCAAGACGAATGGTCACGTTGTCACCAGCAAGCATGTAGGAAACACTCGCGTAGTTCTTCGGAGGAAATAGTGGGCAGAAAGAATTCCATGATCCCGGATGGGCAGGAGCCCTTTACTCCGTGGAAATGTTTCAACTGCGATACTCCTATTCCGTCGACCTCGTCACGAATCATTGTTGTGGAAGCCGCAAGCAACGACGTCAAAAAAGGAAGCAGGGTTGTTGCCCGTCGTTGGTTCTGCGACTACGGGTGTGTGGTGGAATTCGCCGGAAGAATTGGCCTCAAGAAAACATCAGAAGAAACCCGCAAGCTAGTCATCAGGAGGAAGCGATGAAGGTCTTTTTCGAACGATGGGAACCGGTTAGGGGGTGGCCACATTATGAGGTTTCTTCGTTAGGACGGGTGCGTAGCATCGAGCGCACTTTGCTATGCAATGATGGTAGGACAAGAACCTACCGAGGAAAACTGGTAAAAGGTCAGACAGACAAGAAAATCGGTTACATTCGCGTGATGCTCTATGATCGTTCGTCTTTCATCGGCCGAACCGTCCATACATTGGTTGCTGACGCTTTTCTTCCTCGACGCGCTAAAGGGCAAGAAGTCAGACATCTGGACGGCAACCCTGGCAACAATCGGGTGAAAAATCTTGCTTGGGGTACACGTAGTGAAAACAGCCTGGACAAACGTGCGCATGGCACTGACTGGCAGCTCAACAAGAAGAAGTGTCCCAGAGGGCATCTTCTGAAAAAACCAAATCTTGTTCCTGCAAAACTAAAAGTCGGTTCTCGAGAATGCCTTGCGTGTTCTCGCGCACGTGGATATTGCCAGTATCACCCTCTGGCAAATTTCATTGAAACAGCCAACCAATACTATTTGGGAGCATGAGCATGAAGGTATATTATGATAGCGAGTTCGTCGAGGATGGGCACACCATCGAACTTATTTCCATCGGCATGGTTCTGGTTCCCGATTCCAGGGACCGCGACGGAAATGTTCGTCCGGTACGTGAGTACTACGCGGTCAACAGTGACGCGCCCTGGGAGAGAATCGAACAGCATGACTGGCTCTGCGAAAACGTTGTCCCTTCCCTGCCGCTCACTCACCCCGTGGAAAAAACCAACGGGCACTACAGCATCAATATCGACCACCTGAACACACAGGTAAAACCTCGCTGGGTTATCGCCAACGAAGTACGAGATTTTCTGATCGACAACGCTCGTAGTCTTGGCGAGGACATCGAACTTTGGGCGTGGTATGGCGCCTACGATCACGTGGTGCTGTGCTGGCTCTGGGGACCAATGTCAGACCTTCCCCGGGGCATCCCCATGTACACACACGATTTCAAACAGCATGTGGACTACACCCGTTACCAGCCCGACACCCTCTCCGGAGAAAACAAGCACAACGCACTGGAAGACGCACGTTGGTTGCAGCGTGCCTACAAGATCTACGAACTGGAGATGTCCACCGAGCCAGAACTTGGTATGCAACTTCACTACAATGATCGGGCCACCGAAAATATCCCACTGGCTTTGCAGCGACCCGGACCCCACGGGAACCTTTTCAAGCCACACCCGCACCCCACACAGCACGAGGAATAAAAACCCATGAGTTACCGTTTTGAAAAACTTGCGGACAAGTGGCTTGTGGTCAAGCTTCGTGGCGGTCAAGAATTTATGTGCGAGTGTCCCAAGCACGAGGATCTTTCTCCGTCGCTCCAGTTCAACGTGGACAAAGGTCTGTTCGTCTGCTTTTCCTGTGGGTGGAAAGGTACCGCCAGAAAACTTGTCCAAGAACTGGGAGGCCAATATTCGGAACCAGAAATCCAACGAGAGAACCTCCTCAGGAAAATTTCTGAAAGTCTTGCCCGTGGCTACTCCATGTCAGCAGTCAAGGAAACTGAACCCAGAAGAAATGAGTCCATCCTCCGCAGAAGCCAGCTCATCAAAACTCCCTACTGGCAGAGAAGAGGCTTTTCGGAACAGACCGTCAAGGAGTGGGAACTTGGCTATGACGTGATGAGTGCATCTGCCACCATCCCGCTCTACACTTTCGAAAAAGAGTTGATTGGACTTATCCTACGTTCTACTGACCCGGATTTTTTCCCCAAGTACAAGTACCCGAAAGGATTCAAGAAAACCCATCATTTCTTCGGCGAACATCGTCTTGCAGAAAATTCACCCTCCTCAGAGCCCTACAGCGGAGGTAACAGAGCCATCCTGATAGAAGGGGCTACGGATGCCATGTCCGTCTGGCAGGCGCTGCGTGAGAGTCAGGAAGACGAGGTCGGCTACTTCGAGCTGGGCCAGTATGGTGCAGAGATTTCTGACTTCCAGGTTGGACTTCTCAAGCGTTATGACATCCGAGAGATAGTCGAGTTCTACGACTACGACGAAGCGGGTATTAAGTCAGGGCGCATCACCCGCCAAAAAGTTCATGACATCATCATCCGGCGAGTGAGGTACGACAAAGAAAAGTACTGCTGGCGTAACCCGTTCCGCAGCGACAGAAACCCCAAGCCATGTAAGTGCTCCAGAAAACATCGTCCAGACCCGGGCATGCTGAAGCCAGCAGAAATTCAAGAAATGATCGCCAACGCAAGATTCGTCATCTGAAATTTTGGAAGGGAAATTCCATGCACTATTCTTTCTCAGTTTTTACCAGTGACCCACATGACACGGGTGTACAGATGATCGAAGAAAAACTCGACGCGATCACGGGAGGGCGATGGGTCCTGACAGACAACGGGACCGAAGCAAACGACGGGGTATGGGAGCCAACGGACATCGCAAGTTTTTGGAAGGAAGGCGACAACAGCCCCGTACCCACATGCACCTATGGAATTTCTGTCATGGTCTCTCCGGTGGGAGAAACCTACTCAGGGAAAATTCTTGCATGGGAGCTGAGTGTGTCCATCGACATCGCCATCGAGGACCATGTGAAAAAGGAAGAACCACAGCCGGCAATAGTTGTGGTGCACGATGGCACGTAGGTTTCATCAGTTCACTCCGGAGACAGACTTATACCGGTTGTCCTCTTTCCAGTCCTACGCACTCGCAGACCTCAACAACGTCCAGTGTAAAATCTGCGGAAGGCGGGAGAACGATAGTAGTCACAACCCCGAACAGCTGTACCTCAACAAGACAAGCAACCAAGAAA
>Ga0193742_1000939_pt1 | contig 18424 bp, 19 predicted proteins | sample L2c1metaG_FD_165511 | JGI IMG/M metagenome (GOLD analysis project Ga0193742, IMG submission 165511) | Soil microbial communities from a riparian zone of the East river system, Colorado, United States - L2c1 | ecosystem: Environmental > Terrestrial > Soil > Riparian zone | place: USA: East River... | reverse complement strand
CACGCAGCATCTTTTCCCATTGCAATGTCCTGTAATTTCTGCTCGAGGACTTTCAAGAGTTTCTCCGGGAATTTGGTACTCTTGGACCCATCCCTTACATCCCGGAACATATCTCCAATGGAAAAGTTTGATAAGGCTGAGAGTCTTGAAGAATGTTCGCGTGCTGCATCTACTTTAGGAGACTCGATGACTTTGGGTAGCATCATATAGCTCAGGAGACTGTGGAGGTAAATTGTCAAGAGAAACTCGTAGATATAAGTCGAAAGCATCTTACGCAACCCGGAGAACATAACTGGGAGATTGAATTACTTCGGGATATTGTTTATGTTAGGAAAATGTGTACGCACTCAAACAAGTCATCGTCTGTCACTCTGTGGCTAGCAAGGCGTTTGTTTTGCGCAAGACTGTTGTAGCTCCGTTGGGACATCGGAAGAGTAGGGATACCGGGGCTGCAGGAGGCGACCTCCTGTGCTTGGTCAATTAACTACAAACAACTTTAGTCACATGACTATATAAATATATTGACGTGTCTCTCTTCAGGTCATACGCCAGTTCATACAATGCGTCTCATAACACTATGCGGCTTACTTCTATGCGCTCCCATCTCCGTTTTCGCTTCTGTGCTGGCAATCGACTATGGAAGCGATTTCATCAAGGCCTCATTGATGAAACCCGGCGTACCATTTGATGTTCTGTTAAACAAGGATTCGAAGAGGAAAATAAGCTCAGTCGTTTCTTGGAAGAAGGGAGATAGATTGTTTGGCCAGGATGCAGTCAATATCGTTTGTGTTTTTTGTTTTGTTTTGTACACTCGCTGGACGATGATAATAATGACTTTCTTAGGCATCTAGATTTCCCTTAGACTCGTTCCCTCATCTCAAAATTCTCCAAGCTGCCCCATTCGACTCGGAAGTCGTACCATATTACACTAAAATTTCAACCGCTGACATCTTCGAAACCGCACGGAAAACAGTCGGTTTCCGTCAGAGCGACGGAACGGAATGGTCAACCGAAGAACTCGTCGCAATGCAGTTTGCCTACATCAAACACCTGGCTGAACAAGTCGCAAACGAAAAAGTCATGGATGTCATCGTTGCCGTCCCTCCTTACTTTTCCCAATTCGAGCGGGACGCCATCGCAGATGCCATTGAAATTTCGGGATTAAGGACGTTGGCCCTCATCAACGATGGTACAGCGGTAGCTGTTAATTATGCAATGACGAGGACGTTCGCCACGCCGGAGTATCATATCATCTATGATGCGGGTGCATCGGGCATCAGGGCAACAGTCGCATCCTTCACGACCGCCACAGACCCCAAAACAGGTGCTTCCGGAACTCACATTGCGGTTACGGGAGTCGGATGTGACAGAAAATCAGGTGGTACGGAGCTGGATAGGCGTATGAGAGAGATATTGATTGACGCGTTCAATGCGAAGAGTAAGAGGGATGTCAGAGAGAATAAAAAAGGCATGGTCAAGCTATGGAAGGAAGCTCAGAGGGTCAAGGCGATCCTGAGTGCTAATACTGAGGCGGTAGCGACGATTGAAAGTTTGGCTTGGGATATTGATTTCAAGACCAAGGTGACGAGATCAGCTTTCGAGAGCGTGTGCAAAGATCTGAAGGGACAATTCGCGAAACCGATTGAAGATGCCTTGCGTAATGCTGGTTTAACCTTGGTAAGCGTTGTACTTTTTCAATCAAGTTTTCTTAATTCATAAATTTTGCTTAGAACAACATTACTTCTGTTATTCTCACTGGAGGTAGCACTAGGATACCAATGGTCCAAGCTGCTATCAAAGAAGCGGTCGGAAAGTATGTATCCTGTATTATTCTCCCTTCAGCCTCCTTACGAAATATATCAGCGACAAAATCGCATTAAACGTCAACGCTGACGAAGCAGCCGTCCTCGGTAAGCCCACCTGCTCTCACCCTTCACGTCTCGAACCAATCAATAAATTCAGGCGCTGCTCTCCACGGTGCAAGCCTCAGCAGACAATTCAAAACCAAAAACATCAAAGTCAGCGATATCGGTATCTACGACATACAAGCTTCTTATCCTGCTGCTGCCGCATCTACACCTGATTCCCGTCCGAGAACTATTACGACCCTCGTTTTTGCTGCTGGTTCAAAAGTTGGCACGAAGAAAGTGATGACTTTTAAGCGAAAAGAAGATTTCACGATTCATGTGGATTATAAGACTGCAGTTGCTCCGTGAGTTTCCGCCTCAACTCTTTCATTACATCACCCGATAACCTTTTTTTCTGTGACAAAAGTGATTTTCCTACTAGCATGATGGAAGTCGATATTGGAAACGTAGCGGAAGCCATTACCAATCTGACAGAACTTGGCGCCTCTGAACCTGTCGTTAAAGCGACGATCACGCTTTCGGAGTCAGGTTTTGTTTCTGTGACTGATGCTGTTGCATTTGGTGAGATCAAGGATGATACTATCGCTGGTGAGCGCAGTTTTTGTTCGCCTTTTTTATCACGTGTTCACCAGGCTAACGTCTTATTTTTTGTAGGTAAACTCAAAGGATTCTTTGGCGGAGGGAGCAGTTCCTCATCCGATGAGACAACTGAAGCGGAGAACTTCCCGCCTCGCGAATCAAAAACGGCCTCTACATCATCAGCGGCCTCGTCTTCTTCATCAGGAACTTCCTCTGGAAAAAATGGCAGCGGATCTGCATCTACCACCCCGGAGAAAAAGGTTACACCCGTCGAGAATACCATTCCTCTGACTATCAACGTCAAGTTCACCTCCATACCGCCTCTGACAGTAAGCGCAAAGAAAGCTTCACGGAATAGGTATATATAAAGATCTATAAAAAAGAACACCTACCATCACTGAACTATCCCCTTAGATTACGAGCTATCGACGCTGAAGAGACTACCAAAAACCGTCGTGAAGAAGCACGAAACTCATTTGAAGGTTTTCTGTATAGGTTACGCGACTTGTTGAACGATGATAACAAGGAAACACCATTCAAAAAGTGTTCACAGGAGGGTGAACGACGTGAGATTTCGGAGAAATTGGATGAGAGCTTCCAGTGGTTATTTGATAGGGCTGATTTGGCAGAGACGTCACAGTTTTTGGATAAGAGAATTGCATTAGAGTGAGTAATTAAACAAAAACTGATCGATATTTCATGCTGACCGTATATGTTATTTCAGGACTATGGAGAAACCTATCATCCACCGATATCAAGAAATAGAAGCATTCCCTCAAGCACTCAACAACAGTCAGATGTGGAACTGGAGTACTCGACTGTTCTTACAAGAAGCACGACAAAACCTCACAGAAGAAACAGCCGCGTCTTTGCCTTCCAAATGGACCAAAGAGGAGCTGGATGGGCTAGAAAAGACGCTTAGAGAACATGAAGCTTGGTTAAGTGAATGGGTAGAGAAGCAGAAAAGCATCAAACCTAATCAAGACCCGGTCATCGAGACGACGGAGATGAAAGCTCGTGCTAAAGTTTTAGAAACTCATTTGCAAAAATTGTGGAAGAGGAAGGTACCAAAGATGCCAAAGAAACCTGTTTCAACTTCTTCGTCTGCGACGACAACAACGGCGACGACGGCGTCGAGTACGACTCCAACGCCTGGTGTTGATGATGGTGATGATGAAACGATAGAGGATCTTATGAAAGGTGAAATGGACGATTTGGAAGAGGATGGGGAGCAGATACCAATAACGCCCAAACATGATGAACTATAAAAAATTCATCTTTATGTATTAGAGATAGCGCAAATAATAGCTTATTGGGGTCTACGTTTCAGTATCAGGATATCGAGGTTGCACAATGAGGTGCTGTTGTTGGAGTTTGATTTGGGCCCTAGATCGTTGAGCTCAGCTCCAGCTTGTCAAAAATTTAGAATACAAAATAATAATAATCCAACAGAACCAGCAGCCACGGAAAGAGACTATATAGCAAGCTAATATTATACCGATATTTTAAATAGCCTGACCTGGAAAAAAAATGGCTGTTAGAAGCCCGGACTCCATCTACGCTTTTTTCCCCAGCCTCTCTTGCATTATCGCGAGTCCCGACCGCAATTGCGTCTCCCAAAGTTCAGGTTTGACAGCTGTTGGGCTTGTTATCCGACGGACGCGTTTTGGACCTGATCCTTGTGGTTCCTCAACGACGCCGTGAGTTGGACCAGGAGAAGGACTCGGCATCGCCGTTTCAACTTGGCGTCCGTATGTTGATGGTTCGATTGCTGGTTTTGTTGGAGTACCCTTGTTTGTTCTGCTTGGATCTGTCTGCTGGCGTTTTGAACGAGGGGGAGGTTGTGGGAGCAAAGCCTCTTTGAGCCACTGTCGCTCGAGTTTGGCTGCGCTCTTGTAGAGAGACTGGAGGCCTTGGCGGAGGAGGGTGACAAGTTTGGGATATGGCATATTATAAACTTCGGTTGTAGGGTAAAAAATGTACGACCAGCCTATAGATGTGTGATATGTTGAGCATTTCCCCCCCCCCAAGTTGGCAAGAAATCAATTGTATCGTGATTACCTTGCATGATCCATTTTTCACCCATAAGGCTGGCTTCTTCATTGTCGAATTTCAGAGGTGGTGATGGGTTGTGCTTGATCTCTGACCCAGCAGTTCCATGTTGTATTTCGTTCTGATCCACATAGGCGCCCCTCGTCACGATCAAGTTGAGAGCGGTCTTGATGCGTGTCGTGATCCTCCGACGCATATACCTCTTCGACCCCATCCGTTCTTTACTCGTGGCGGTAAGGTATGACATAGGAACGCGAAGCGCCAGTTTCTTCAGTGCCAAGTCCTTGAGCACGCCCTGGGGAACTGAACGATGTCCAGGCAGTCTCTTATTCCCAAGCTCGGATTTAGGGAATAGATCAGAGTCGTCAATCATTTGGTTGTGTGCTCCAACAAGAGAAAGAGAGTCAACACCAACCGTTGACACAGCTCTTATCCCTGCTTTCTTCGCATGTTGGATCCTTTCAGCCCAAGGCACAAAGTTTCTAGAGAAAGGATCTTCGCCACTGCACATCGGTTCTGGCTTTTGAAGTAGGGCCATGGGTACAAGTCTGACTTTTATGCCTTCTGCCTGCCATGAGGGGATTTGTTGAGGTTTCAGTTTAGTAGCAGGATGTGATGGGTCTAAGAGCATAGCAACTTTAAAAGCTGATGACCCGTTGTTACTTGGAGGAGATTGGGTATTCCTCGCTAAATAGACGTAGGAGTTATCAAGCACAGACCGAGGCGAACCTGGGGTTTGGTTTCTCCACTTGTGCTTGTGTGAGAGTCATTGGAAAAAGAGAAGAATTTGTGCTTACCAGAATAGAGGTAAACCGGGGCACCTTTTTGAGTCTAGAAAGTTCACGACATTTGAGCATGATGGTACAATGTCATCAGTACTTTTGCTTATACATCTGCCACCTTTACATTACATCTTGTATTTAATTATTAATGATGGGGGGGAGGGAAAGGCGAATCGTGACCCATAATACATTTAAGTTGAAAAAGAAAAAAGTGATCATAAACGACTCTCCAAGAGAAGAGTGTCTCTTCTCCAACCAAGTACACCTTTCCCAAATGCAGCTTCAAGAGCCTCTCTGACAGTCCGAACAAAGACGAATTCCATCTCATTCCGAATCTCGAGCGCGACGTCGTGCTCAACATCTTTACGGTTTGCCCAAGGCAAAATAACCTTGGTCACTTGTGCACGATGAGCACCGAGGACCTAGACATAGTGACGATCGGGAAAGGTGGTCAACAGGTATCATAAAAGACAAACCTTCTCTTTAATTCCACCAACAGGAGTAACTCGGCCTCGCAAAGTAATCTGAACGGTACCAGTCAGTCAGAGATTGTTCAAACCGTAGGTGAGGCTAGATTTACCTCGCCAGTCATCGCGATGTGAGTCGGTACACGGGCACCTGTTAGTAACGATACAAATGCACAAACCTGTTTTTTTTGGTTTGGACGATCAGGTAATCAAGAAGATAGAACGAAGGAATGCAAACGCCAACAAACCATTGCCACACCTGCACTGGGTCCATCTTTCTTCTGAGCTCCAGCAGGAAGATGTAGATGAATGTCGATTGGTTCTGGAAGTTTCAAAGGATCCTCCGAACGAGAGTTGGTGATACAAAGATCATAAGCATAAGTCTTGACACAGCTCAACGCCAATTCTCCACTCTCCCTGATTACCTAGAAGGTAAAATATTCCGGAAATCAGGATCTGAGCGTAGGAAAAGAAAGAAGGTAACACACTTCACCCAGACTGCCAGTCAACTTGAGCTTTCCAGTACCAGGAATCGCAATAGTTTCCACAGGAAGGATTCCACCTTCACCCTGTCCCATAACCACAAGGCCGTAAACGACGCCTCTCCTCTCCTCTCTCTCCTTCTCTTCGCCATCCCACCGTGCAATCCCAAGAATCTTTTCAAGTTGATGTTCCTCCACAACTTTCTCATAGACCTTCCCGGACTTCATCGCTACTTCACCTTCCTTTTTAAGGGATGCATCTCCGGAAGCTTTTTCTGATTGCGAGTCAAGATGTTCTGCCCATTCAACAGCCTTGTATCGTACAACGCCACCAATAGCTCTTTCGAGGCTACGTACGCCTGCTTCGCGGGTGTATCGGGTAGCGATGTGTAATAGGGCAGGCTCGGTGATGGTCAAAAGAGATGAGTCAAGCCCGTTTGCCTTGAGCTGCTTTGGGAGGAGGAAGCGTTTAGTGATGTGCATTTTCTCGTCGTAGGTGTAGCCTGAGATAATAAAAATTCTTTGGTCATATTGGTATAATGAGCTGAAGCAAGAACGCGTACCACTGAGTTGAATTATCTCGCAACGATCCAAAAGTGGTGCTGAGATTGTCTCCAGAGAGTTAGCAGTGCAGATAAATAAGACTTGGCTCAAATCGATAGGAACATTGATATAGTGATCCTGAACATATAAAATTGGTCAGCCACATCTTCAGGCGAACGAGCGAAAACAATTCAACCTACATTGAAAGTATGATTTTGCTCTGGATCCAAGACCTCTAACAATGCAGCTCCAGGATCGCCATGGAAGTTGGTTTGACCGATCTTATCAATCTCATCTCTGTGAACACAACAAATGCCCGTCAACATGACTCCAAGAAAACACAGAAAAACTTACAATAACAAAACTGGGTCGCTTTGCCCTGCTTTCCTCAGAGCTTGAACGATAAGTCCTGGTCCACTAGCAACATACGTCCTTCGATGACCTCGAATCTCAGCTTCGTCTCGAACGCCACCAAGAGAGATACGCTGGAATGGCCGGTTGAGAGCTTTCGCGACAGATTGCCCGAGGGATGTCTTTCCGGTTCCTGGAGGACCAACAAAGCTAAGGCAGAAGTAGTATATGAGACACGGTGATAAGTAGAACGAAACCGATAACATTACAGTAAAATGGGTCCCTTGACGCCTTTCTTGCTTGCTTTGAGGGGTTTTAGAGGCGCAACTGGTGGTGTTTGCAGTGCTTGATCTTTGTTGTGCATGATCAGTTCTTTTCCTTGCTGCTCGTCAGATTTCGGGTCTTTCTTGTCTTCTAGAGCAGCCTTGACGTCGATTTCAGCAGCCTCGGCGACTCTTCGTTCAACTACCGCTTCCCTCTCCGCATTCAACTCTTTAAGCCTCACAACAGCCAGATATTCAATTAAGCGTTTCTTGATCTTCTCCAAACCGAAATGGTCCGAATCAAGTTGCACACGCGCAGCTTGCAGGAAGGATTTGTCCTTTAACGACACTTCATTTGATGTTGACGGAATGGGGGCTGAATTTGGCCAAGGAACTGAAGTAAGCCATTCAAGCTGAAAAAATCAACAGCATAATTTAGCTATTGATAAGGAAGAGGGGAAGGTTGACAACTGACATAGGATCGTATGACCCCATTTTCCACACTCCCAGCAGGAATGCGTTTGAGCCGCCTCCATTCTCTGACACCCATCCTGCGTTCTTCCGAACCATGCGCCATCGCCTCAATCTTCCTTTTCAAATCAGCCATATCATCAGCCTCATGCTGTTCATCGTCATCTAGATCGCTTGAACCGCCAGATCTGGCTTCATTTTGATTTGAAGGGTTGGTAGGTCTTTGGTTGACGGACATAATACCACTGGACCTCTGTAATGCATGTAGCTCTCGTTGAATTGCGGCAAGCTGTTGACGGAGGAAGAACTCCTTCTGCTGTTTAGATAGACTTTCATCAACGGCTGTGGCAATCTTCTTAGACACTTCGGATATGGATGCTTGTTTGATAAATATTTCAGTTGCAAGACGTAGTCGTGCTTCAGCATCTGGAGTACCGAGGATAGCTGAAACGAAATTTGTAAGTGAATCTGGACTTTTAAGCATTGATATAGAATGGAAAAAATCATTATGGACAAGGGGAAGGGCCGAAAATGGCTTGGGGGTCAAAAATTTCTGAACTAGGGAACTATATTTGACAAGACTTCAGCCTGGGGGAAAAGGTGGCATCCATCGTCCACGGATGTAAAGCCAGAGCAACAGATGCTCGGTTCTCGGTAGGCGTCGACATGGATAAGCACAATCAGCAAAATTGAATGCAAACCCACCGAGTTTATCATTATATTCGCCGTTAACGGTCCCGATGAGAACGTCCGCCATCCATGGAGTTCTGGCATCAGTGATATCGTCGAGCATACTTGTAATCTTACGGTATCCCTCCTTCCTAGACTGCTGCAAAGAATCCTTTTCGAGTCGGTCTAACAGCCTGAGTGCACTTTGTTTGAATTTCTCTACTCCTTCATGAGAGGGTAGTTTCTCAGGTGGGGGATACTCCACATCGTGCATGGGCATACGGAGGAGATCGTCTGAGGTAAATTTATCCTTCGACATGTTGATCAGTCTCACACGAGTAAGCCCTTGCAAGGTTACGATGTAGGGCTGCCGAGGGTTTCGAGCAGGGGGTTTAACGAGGCGAACCACACGAGCTGCTGCACCCCACTGGGAAAGTGGGGGATCTGTGACGTTTGAAGTAGATGGTGTAGTCAGCGGTACGGCTGCCACAATAGGGAGGGCGTCAGATTCTTCTATGATCGACAGTAGCGTCTCCCCAATTTCTTTGGACACTGGCAATGTCGACCTTGCAGCTGGTAGAAGGATGAGAGGGTGGGATAAAGCTAGAACAGAGAGCTTAGAGGTCGTCATTCTGTCAGGGATGGGTCAAACGACGCGGATAGAACGCTACAGAATACCCTAAGGGAGGTGTGGTGAGTACTTTAAAGATGAAGAGACGAGTGAGTTCAAGGACTGCATCCACGTGATATATATTATAAGATCACCGGCATCCGCTCAGCCGGAGTCAACCCTTTGTTTACTACCAAAGAACTTTGCGAAATTTTATTGGTCGAATGTTAGGACGCTGCTGTCAGAGTTCCTAGATCTGAATTTAACATGGGCTTTGGTATTTTGGCATCGACCCGGGCTCGGACTTTATGGTCATTCCGGATCCTGTCTGTTAGAACTTGAACCTCTATGTAAATAAATACATCTAATCTACGGCATGCCAAAGACATCTATCTAATGATCTAAATGATTACCCCATCAAAAAACTACCTCCGTAAATCAGATTTAATCAGCTCTGCTAGACCCCTAAACGAATTCCTAAAACTTGAAAATTTACTCCATGTGTATCTAGCTTCACCGAATTGATCAATATACTTCTTGGCTAGCTCCTTTATATTGTGATTGAATGTATCCAGTCCTTGCGCATTGCTGTAGAGGTCATAAAGTTTCTTGTTCAAGTTGGAGAGCTCATCCTGTAACATCGGGTCCAACGGTAAAGGTTTAGTTGTCATCGTTTTGTGAACCATCTTGATGACTTCGTCGGCAAGGAAGTTATGGATTTCTCGGACAGTGAGGTATGACGAGAACGTCTTGATCAGCTGAATTTTGCAAGCTTTGCGGGCGAAAATGAGTTTGGGACGAGCACAATATCAGATTCCACTTACTAGCATCAAGTGCTACAGAATCATTCTCGCCTTCGAAAGGGACAACGAGGAGTTTTCTCTCAAACAGCGAACACACGTCCCATCCGAGACGTCTACTTGTCCTGCAGTTTAAACCTTGATTCAAGATGCGGACAAAAAGTTCTACACGGTGTAAAAGTTGCGAGTCGTGCAACTGAGGACTGACTTTCACAAAGTCATCAAGGGCAAATGCGCTCTGGATATCTCTGGAAAGTTCAACATCATAATTGACTGTCCAACCGAGATTTGGTGTTGACGTAAGCCTCTGGAGCGCTTTCATCGCAGCGGAAGGGTCAATATCTCGTAGGCAATGATAAAATGCGCAACGCGCATCATTGCTAGGTGCGTACGTTCTGGCCAACCATGCAAGTGCCGCAGGTGAGTGTGGACTGTTGTGCTTGAGACCTCTAGGCGATTGGTATGAAGTTTCAAGCCATGCCATATCAACGGAAACCCAACGTGATCCACTTCGACACATTTTTTCCAAAAAATCTCGCTTTTCTTTGAAAATGTCAGGGTTGCGTAAAAAAAATCTGAGAATGTCAATCAATGAACGCAAAGCCCAAGCGGCGAAAACAGTGAAAAGATGGGCATGTGGTGATTTGAACGGACATAAACTGGAGCGCTGGTCGTGGTTTTTGGATGACGATGTTATGCATTGCATTGCTGGAAGCATCATTGTGACGCAAAGAAACACGACAATTAAAGCCATCAGAACTGAGATCGCTGCTGCTATAATGGGGCCGAAACTCTGGAGGAAGAAGCTGAGCCCCAAAAAGAACAAGAGAAGGGAAAGTTGTAGAAGGAGCGGAAGGGAGGAGACGATGAAGGGGATACCCCAATTTATCAAGCCTTCGTATCGCATTTGTCTGAATTCAAATGCTTCCTTAAATCCCAAGTGCGGGTCGCGCTCAAACTCTCTGATCCACTGTAAGCATGCGGTTCCAAACAATACAGTCCCTAAAGAGATTGTGAGGCTGAAAAACCAGCACATGTTCGTGATGATCACAGTAGATGATGGTTGGAAGGCACGGTCGGGGGAGGGTAGAGGAGGGAGATCAATAGTGACATTATTCGCGCTAGACGCAAGCTGCAGTTGTACTGTAATGCGTAGTAGAAGAGCGTTTGTTGTAACATTTGGATCTGCCTTGAGCATAGGGCATGATATGGCCAAAAAGGCGACCAATGCCGCCGAGAAAAGTCCAGCCTTTTATTTTCAGTCGTTAGACACTCATATCGGATTCCGAAATGTACTCACGAAAATTAGAAGCTTATCGATCCCCTCTCTCCATCCATCACACATTTCTTTATCGTGTTCGCGCGCCATCTTGCACCCTACCTCCCAAGGGTCGCCGGCCTTGGGTTTGGGCATCACGAATTGGAAGGGTTGATCACACCTCCATTCTTCGAAGCCTCCCTGCTCAGAGAAAGGCAGACGTTATGAACAAAATTTCCAAGCAAAGGTTGAATATAACTCACTCCTGTTTCACTCACGAGCGAATTGCTTCGAGATAGATTGGGAGATTGGCTTAATCGTTCCTCGGGTCGCGAACCAGTTACAGGAGACAAAGAGCCCCGGTACGTCGGATGCGGGCTGTCGACAGTGAATATAGGTACTTCTCGAGTGGAATTCGGCTCTAAGCTCAGAGATACAGATGACTGTCTTAGTTCGGGGCCAGATGCATACTCCGAAGACGCCGTCACACCTAAGGGATGCTGGAGCGTGGGCGCCCTCAGTGACCCATGCTTCCTGGGGAATGAATTATTTGCCTACGTTAAAGAAAACGTCAATATCGTAGGTTTGATATAATTCTTCAGGGAGATGACGTTACCGTATAGGTCGGAGAGGCAGGGGAGGGGGGTAAAGGGGAAGACATTGACGAGAGATGATGATTTGGAAAGGGTTTTGAATGCTTTCCAGTAGCATTTTTGCTACGGTCATAGGGCCAGCGACACCGCTTTCATCAAGTAAATGCACTTAAAAGGCGGTCCTCACGCCAATGAAATGACAACTACTCATCTGAAATAAGTTTAGTGACATATATATTACGTGAAGCAAAGTTACCGACAACAGGACTCTAAGTTCAAAAGATAGACACGTGCACCAAGATATACTGTGGTGATTTGAGATTACTGGGTGAGAAATGGCATCCAGATGTAGAAGAATCACTCAATGCATATGTCAAGTTATCGGCCGACAGGCTACCAGTCTCCCAAAATTATCAAGAAGCAATAAAATCCAGTGTCGACGCAGCCTCATGAAGTATTCTACATGTGTCAGAAGACCTAGACCAGAGCCTGCTCAGACTCAGAGCATTGTTCAGATGAATTCGTATGTATGTGTGGGACAGATCCAACGCGTTAGGCAGATTTGCCAGTTAGAAGCACAGAGTCACCTCCATGCAATTATGACGCTCCCGAGACAGAGGCTAGATAGCTCCGTTGGTCAAGAAATTACGTACTACTCATTGAGCGCTGACTCAAAGAGAAGTGAACCTTAGTTATTTACATAAGATGAAATTGATGCCAGGTGGTGGGCGGCGCCTCAGTACTCCAGCTGACCGTATCTACTGACAAGTACGTTTCCTCTGAGAGAGTCGAAGGGTCGATGCAAAAGTGGACAACATTGGCAGATGTCAGAGATTAATTCGCCGTCCACGCCGTGGGTTACTAGTTCGGAACCCAAAGTTTAGAATTGTATCTATGGCGATTATGTAATGTACGAAATCGCAAATCCTCATCTTCATCGTGCCTCATAATTCTGTTCATTTATGCTACCCACCTTCTTATATTATAAGACTGTTCTGACAGAGATTGTTCAATATAGCTAAGTATGGACATTTATGGTCACAAGATCAACCGCGTCGCTATCAGTGAAAGTTGGAAAAGAGCATTGACATTGACAATCTTATTGGCAATGCAAGGCCTACTCGACACTATCGTAAAGTCCTGATTTTTCAAAAACTTATCCCGAAGAGATTATACATTTCTGAACCGCACCATCTAACAAATCGCCTAAGTAAAAGTTACATTATTTAACCGGCACAACACATAGAACCGATATATGTTAGGGTTCAAGCAATCGTATTAAATCGATTGTATTTTTAGGCATATTTGAATACCATGGGGATCTACAAGACGTAATAGTCAAGGAAATGACTGAGTGGTCCGGACAGTGTGCCGGAGTTTGGCACGGGCCGGATGAAGGCAAACAGTATTGCAAGTTGAACTTGGGGCTCATCGTTTTCAACGCTTGAACCCAATGATTTTTTCTGCCTAGATTTATCTGAAAATATTATCCGTTACATGCAATCCATATCAGTCATCTGCAGATAAGTTGGCACAACCCCTTGGAAACTAGCAGAGTGTACTGTACTTAGTTCGAACCTGCCTTTCACTGGAAACCTTGCCAGCATTTTTCTGCAGGGTTACTCAAGGGAATAGAAATCCGACTTCATTAAAAAAACGTAGGCTTAAATAAGGCAACGATCATACTATAACTCAGTCGTTTGCTATTTATAAGTACTTATACTTGCTGTAACCGCCATACTGAGTTACCTGAGGCATTTGGGTACCCATTGATTGGGTACAACAGTATACGCCCCGCCGGGAAGATTTCTCACATATTATTGCTGAAGTGCTGAAGGCTAAAGTGCCTCCCTCGTCTCTTGAGAGTTTGGGTATCTTTTCCGAAACAGTCATCCACCGGCCGTCAAATGATACACCACTATCATTTGAGACAGTTTTGTATCGTTTATAATTTTGGTCAGACACCTCGGTTCTCTGTGAAATAGATGTTTATTTTATAGCTAGTCTACAGTTATTATAAAAAAAATTGAGAACTGAGGAGAAATTTTCCAGATGTAATAAGAATTGCTCAAAGTTAGTAGTTTTACAAATATAACAAACCATACACCAGTGCTTGAAGTATTCCTCAATGTAGACTCATTCCTTTGCTCTGAAATTTATAGTATAAAATATTCTAATATTAGTGAGTACTCTACCAAAACAATTAGGAAAAAGGTTACAATTTACGGATTCTACATGATTTCTAAATTTCGCTGTACCATTTGTTGGTGGATGACTGTACATAACACAGTTCGTCGACGTGTCAGAAAGGCGGATCAAGGCTATGGGGATGTCTCGTAAGGATAGGCATTTGTAATTTGAAGAAAATGTTCGAGGTCTGCACAGGAGCCTGACTTGACACAATCAGCTACTATTTGACCAATATTCAATCCTTCAAAGTAGGCGCCCTGCAAGTAACCTGTTATTCGTTTATGGGCGGTTTCAGATATATTTCTCGAACGGGTTAAAGAAACGCACCAAAATATTTTCTGCTCATAGCTTCTCCAGCAAAGAAAAGTCGGCCGACGTTCGCCCTCAAATTATCTAGATGTTGGCTGAAGAACGATGGTGGCCAATTTGAGTATGAGCCACGGAAGAGGGGATCACTATGCCACCGTGGAAAGAAGAAATCCGTAGGTTCTGGAACCGTTACATTCGGAAACATCGAGCGAACGACACCCATCACCTCGTCCTTCACTTGGCTATCTGGAAGAGCTTCTATTCTTGTGGCAAAATCGCCCTATTCCAGAAAAATCAAATTTGTAATTTCGACTGCGACATAGGATCACGCACAGTTACAGTTACGAAGACTATTCCTGATCCCGGAAAGAAATTTGGATGGTCCAGGCTTTGCCAAATAGGATACCGACCACGTTCAGAGTCAGCATAAATTGCCATCTCAAGGGAGGATATCAACATTTGGAGGCAAATAGTAGGAAATACTGGCATACCTCCGTTGAAAACCAAAATTTGTGGGGGAATCGGAGAAATACTTTAGTGTATGTGGCCATTACCATCCCCTGGATAGCTTCTTGTTTAAATTCTGATGATAGTTCCAGTGATGCAAGGCACAAAGAGAGGGGAAATGACACTTACGGGGCAAAGGAGGGTCAAATTGGACATCATCATTCTGAAGCACCCCAAGGCTAAATGTACACACTGCGTATTCTGCGGATAACGTGGTACCATTTGCCAGTGTGACTGTAACGCCATCGTCCGAGTGAGCCACCGTCTGTATGGTGGCGTTCAACACTCGTTGTTGCGCTGTTAAAAATTCGTCGGCTTCTTGCTGTATCAAAGTTTTGAATCCCCTTTGATCTACAGACAGTAGGCTCTCTGTCGAAAATCCGCCACGATCAGTGTCGTATGTAAAGCCATTTCCCTATATCGATAGCATGAGTTCATTGTGAGGTTCTGAGGACAAACAAAGGACAGGACCCATGATGACGCAATCAGGGAGCTTTCCGCTGGCGTTTGAGCAAATTCCCAATCAAACTACTCGGGATGTGAGTAATGGATATTTCAATGTATGCCAAAATAGAGAAAAAAACCTGATAATATTCCGATGCTTGAGCATGGGGATTTGTTCGCTTCGCCCCGGTGAGAGCATATCCCGTTCTTGAAGAAACATCGACAAGACCCGAATCTTCACGACGACCTAATCAACGCGGCTCAGTATTGTGTAAAAAAGTATAGTAGCAGCGTATTCCAACATACTGGCCAATGCATTGAGTTTCTGGAAGTCCTCTTCAGATTGGTTTATCACATCCAAGTAGTCCACTTGGCCTGAACTATCATAGGTACCTGTGATAAAGGGTGAATGAATATATTTAGAAAAATCTGATTAAACCTGAATGAACTTGAGAATATCACGTACTGACACTACCAGACAAATTGTTGAACTGGGTCTTGACATTGTGCTTCTTTGCTAACTCGAAAATCGGATTTGCAGGTCCATCCTCGATTTGTGTGCCTTGTATCCAATTCGCGCCCTGTTCGATTGTTTTATTCGCAAAGGTATAGCTCATCATTCGACCTCCAAGCTCATGGCGTGCTTCAACAAGGAGGAAGTCGTCAATGCCGTTCTGGTGAAGTGTACGCGCCGCGATGACCCCTGCGACACCCCCACCTAGAATGAGCACCTTGTGAGGTTTTGATTCGGGTACAGAAGGTGTATTGACGCTTCGGCCTATCGTAGCACACTGGCTAAGGCTCGAGAAGAGGAGAAGTAACAGCTGGAGCCGCCTTGAGGTCATAAGCTTGATCTTGAGTGAAAAAATCATGATGGGGATCGTTTATAATCATCCCTTCAAGTTCTTGGAAGCTTTAAATGTAGACTCTTGTTTCAGACAACCATCGGTTCAGAGTAAACAGATAGAATGGTGGCGTAAGCCTAGCAATGACTATAACCTCATCCTCGGGCTGTCCATATTTGCGCTGTGAAGGAACAAGGGGAGAACGGATATAGAATGCCATAACAGCATTTTCTAACGCTTTCCGTAGTGATCGATGTAACATCATATTAGTGCTTGTTACGACATGTTCGGTGAAATGTTGATTGTCAAAAAAAAAAAAACATCTCTGGAGACAATCCGTAGAAGGCTTAGCGTATTAATGGACTACGTAATAGTAATAATTATCACTACGTTACATAATGGGGCTATCCAAACAACCGGATCACGAGCCGTTCGATGGATTAACAAAGCGTCATGGACCGTGGTTACGATGTGCACAGCAACAGAACTTCAGGGGAATCGGATAAAATTTGGGCCATGAATCCAGATCCAAGGCACCTCCAGCATTTGAGGGATGTAATGGAGCAGGCGCAAATTGCCTAAGCCGAATTCGGTGACGAAGAGTACGGGACTGGTTGCTCAGAGATTTTTATTCCCTGTAGATTGATTACATGTAAATTGTAGTCTGGTACCTTCAGAGGCCGTATAGAGAGCCCACTGTGCAGGAAATGCGAAAAAAAACAAAATGCCATATTCTTTAGATGGCCCTAAAATCCAGAATTTTTTTTCTAAGCGAGCACGAGAAATGAGTGCAAACATAGAATTCGGTCTATGCGGAGATTTGGGGTTGTGGCGTAGCAGTTGATCACTGCCACCTCCAAGGCTCCATCAACTTCAAACAAGACTCCCCTTCGAACAGCCCTATCTTTCTTTCATCCACACTCCACTCCATTTTTCGCGGAATTTATATAATAATATTTATATTTATTTTATATTTATTTTTTTTTTTTTCTAAAAAAAAAAAAAAGAGAGAATCTCCTCTTTGTTCTCGATCTACCAAAAATCAGTCGAGATCTCACTATGCTGCGTGGACCCTCCATCACAGCTCATCTTAGACTTCATAGATCAGGATCCTTGTTTCAGTCGAAAAACCTTCCGGTTTTTGCCCCAACTGCTATCAACATCCTATGGTAATTGAATAATTATGATTCGTACAATATCTCATTACTTAAGTACCACTGATCCCCCCGATCAGTTATAACATTCGACTACATAGGTTGGATAAAAGCGGGGTCTGGTGGAGGCCTGGACCGATTTTCGGATAAAAATTGGCCAAGATCGGTTGGATGAGAATCGCGAAATTTTGGGCTCTGGGATTTTGGTGCATTTTCCGGGGTCCTACAATCCTATTTTTATCTTTTTGCTTTTAAAGCTTTGCACAAGTTGTGAACTCAACGCGTGACCTTGAAGTTGTCTGACCTTGTGCCTAGTCAAACAACGGAGCACAGCCATGATCAATGATGATAATCAGCTTGCTGACTGTACCTTGTGATGATCAAAGAAATTTGATCATGGTCTATGTAACTTAGAGCCCATTCGGTAGCAAAAAAGATAATTTCATTTGGAAAATTTTCGTGTTTGAATCCTGTGACAAGAATAGCAATGCATTCCTGTCACAATCTGTCACATCTGTCTCACAACATGCATGCCATGAGTACCCGTAAACAGCCCCCCTCAAAATAAGGACAATCTGCCTGTCTCATCCTCCCTTGAAAGTACTGTCAAGGCCCACTGGGATACTGCTGATGAGATTGCATTCATCAATTACATTGCCTACCACAAATCCGAGGCTGGCGATGGAATGAAGTTCAAATCAGCATTCTGGAATGCTGCAGCTGAAATGATGAAAGCGCACAGTTCAACTGGAGGTCCAAAGACAGCAGGAGGGTGCTCAACCAAGTGGGATCGGGTGTTATGACACTCTTTTTACTTTTACTTTTACTTTGAACATTTGAACTTTACTTGATCTTATCTTATAGATATGAAGATCTCTTGATCTCTTGATCTTATCTCTTGATCTTATCTCTTGATCTTATCTCTTGATCTACGATCTTATCTTGATCTCTTGATCTTATCATCTGATGATGATCCAAGATACGTTTCTTTATACATTATTACTTACATGCATTTGACATGCTTTTGACTCATGTCTTTCATTGACGATCGACATGCATTCTACACATGTTGCTGTGCAACATGCTTTTACCTTACACTTGACATGTTTTGAACATATGTTTTACATGTGTTTGCCTTGAGGACAACACATGGACATTAGTATATAAACCGTAGCTAGAATACTTGT
>Ga0193742_1000937_pt1 | contig 18458 bp, 25 predicted proteins | sample L2c1metaG_FD_165511 | JGI IMG/M metagenome (GOLD analysis project Ga0193742, IMG submission 165511) | Soil microbial communities from a riparian zone of the East river system, Colorado, United States - L2c1 | ecosystem: Environmental > Terrestrial > Soil > Riparian zone | place: USA: East River... | reverse complement strand
CAAAAAATTCAGAAGTTTCAGGGTAGTCCTGAAAATATAAGTCACTAATTCTTGCGCCTACTTCCTGAATTTTAGCCATGTTGAAATTTATTCTTGTGTTTACTTTCTCTTAATTGTAATGCCCTTTGCATATTTGTTTGGTCAGATACATTTTGGTCTGCTGTAAATGATGGTGCAGGCATTGTTGCCGCTACTGCAACTCCGTTACGAAGTTCGTTATCTCTTTTTTGCTTATTTTTATCAATACTACCGCAGCACAAAATTTTTCTATTTTAACAGTAAATGTAATTATTATTTTTTATACCTAAGCATACTTCCATTTAAATCCATAAGCAATACTTCTAACTCCTTTACAGCAACTACCAATATTTGTGTTGAACACAATACCCATTGCCCTCTGCGCCTCACAAGCACTTTCCCATCTTTTTATTTCAACTCCGTTTAAATCCATTTGAATAATGGGTTTGCTTTTAGGGTGATTTTTGCCTATACAATTAGAAAGCCCCGTTTCCCAAGCATGCTTAACGTTTTCTAATTCCGTACACCATTCTAAGTTTTCTACATTATTATTTCTTGAGTTACCGTCTTTATGATTTACTTCCGGCTTATTTTCAGGGTTTGGTATAAATGCCAAAGCCACAAGCCTATGATGTCTCATTGTCTTCTTTACTCCACCTTTAGAAAGGTTAACATAAAAATATCCCTTACCCCTTTTGCTCAATCCCGGTGTCTTAATCTTATTAAGATAGCAATTGCCACTCGACTTTACCTTGCATTTTCGGACTATCCTTACCCTTCCAAAGGATGATATATCGTATAGTCCTTCGTAATTATGAATAGGCATCCAAATTTCTTTTTTATCCATTAGTCCTTTTTTATTTTAACAAAAAAAGTAGCTATACCCATAGAAACTAAAATTACTAAAATCCATTCAATCATCCCATCCCCTAAAAAAATCCAATAAATAGCGCTCCCATAATAAGGAGTCATACATACTACGCATCCATATAATGGTTCTTCCATCCATTCAGGGATATTTAAATTTCTTATTCGCCCAAAAATCATAGTTTCAAGCATACAGCACCATATTGCCATGACTGAAAATGAAACTATAACAGCTTTCTCTATTATTAATGATTCCATTATACTACTTTTGATTACTTCCAGTATTATCCTCTCCGTTGGTATATACCTGCACCCCACTTAATTGACTATATATTCTATTCCCATTGGGGTAGCCTACCATGCGGACTTGTATCCACTCTCCATATAATGGATTACCCTCCGTTATAGTATTTGATATATTTATTTTAGGTAAATTAAAATCTAAAGGAGTATTAATATCCCTAAGAAACGCTGCCGACCACATATATTCCCCTTGTTTAAAATAAGCAATTAAAATCCTTGACTGTTGCCCTGATTCAGTTATTATCCTGTCGCAAAAGTACCCAGACTGTTTGCAATAAACTTCTAACCATAAAGGTTTTTGTTTTTTCATTATTTCCGCTGTAAGGATAAATTCATAAACTCTTTCAACTTCTTGCCCAAATATTACACCATAAGTTGACAATGGGTCATTATTGTAATGATAGTAAGGTACGGCTGTTTTAAATGAGAATAGTTGTTGCCCGTTTTTCTCCCCTTCTAAATAACCATAGTATTCAGGTGTTGCAGAATAAAAGCCTTTCCATGTTCTGTTGTAAATATCAAAGCCAAAACTTTCATGCAGTATTACATTTACCCCTCTTTCTTGGTTCACATACTCATCTGAATTGATAGTAAAGTCTGAAAGTATCCATTCAAAGTTTGCAGGGTTTATTACCGAATGAAAATATCTTTTTTGGTTGTCTGCATTTCTATTCCATTCCTGAACATACTTTATTTTTTTAATAAGCCATGATAGTATAGAACTTCCCGACCTGTTATTGGTGGTTACGTCCATGCAGTCAGAAAAATTGTGCTGCAATGCTGCCACCCTGCTTGTGTCTAAAAATTGTATTAACCCTTCTCTTTCCCTTATGGTATTTTTATCAAATAATGTACAACCATAATCCCCATTTGTTCTTCTTTCAGGATTGCCAAAAGTGTTTTCACCAGACGGCACTTGCAAGTTGCCATTCACAAGTCTTGCAAGGTTATCATTGTAACCCACTATGAAATTATTATACCCTGTAATGAAAGCTATAATTGCTGACTTTACCCTGAAATATGTAATACCCGTTGTATCGTTTATGTCGAAGTTATGTTTAAATTTTTCATCAAAATTTTGCAGGTATGTTAATTGTCCATTGATAGATAAAGTGCCGCTTAACTGAATTTCATTTGGTCTTAGAATTTCCGCCTCGTAAGGGTTTTTAACATTCAATCTCCCCCGGTTCCATACCCTGTACCCCCAAAAATTACTTGGGCTATGATGCTCAAACCTCCGCCCCGGTATCCTTAATTCATTTACAAATGTTGGTTCTGTTGCAGGCGGTACAGGTGGTATTAAAACAGGAACAGGTATTTGCCTGTTAAGATAATATGTATCAAAAGCGTTAAGCCTGAATGTTATTACTGGTGATTGGTGTTCTACTAAATCAATCTCACTACTGCATATTTCATAGTAAGGTTCGTTTCCTGTGCAAACCTTTGGACGTATCAACCTCATGTAAGCATTGGCAGTTAAGTCCTTTAAATCTGATGTGTAATCAATTAAAAAGTACTCCCCGTTTGAATCGTACTTAACAAGGCTGATTAATGATTTTGTAAAGAAAGTACCATCGCCATTTATAAAAAACTGTACCTTATCTGCAATTCGTGGGATTGGGGTTATTGTACCGTCCACAGTTTGTGCAAAGAACTGCCACCCGTCAGTTGTATTGTATGCGTTTTGCTTATTATACTCAATTATAGACTTGTAGTATATTTTTATCTGTGTGGGGGATTGATTATTTTCTTCGCCTGAATTATCAATAAAAACTACATTATCAACTATCCAGTCTAAGTAATCATCCATTGTTGTTTCTTCTGTTATTGAAAAAACGATGTACTCTATCTCTGGGAATATTGCTGTTGGGTCAATCGTTATATCAATAGTACTTGAACCAATAGTTTGGTTTTGTATAATAGAAGGCAGTGTAAAGTACCCTAAATTCTGAATAGCTGTTTTTCTTCCTAACCAATCGTAACCTGTAATACCCCACCCATAAGTACCACCGCTTAATAAGCCCCTGTCAACTTTATAGCAAAAAACAAAATCAAACAAGATATTTATAATCCTTTTGCCTGCATTGGGGTCTGGTGGGGAAGCAGGTGGCGATTCGGGTATAGGGTCACAAACAGTACATTGATTGAATGATATTGGGTAAGCGCCTATACACTCACAGTTTTCAGACAAGTAACCGCAAGGGCTTCCAAACACAATGCTATCCAGCCTTGTTTCCGAACCAAACTCATCATGTGCAACTATTGTGAAGTTTCCGTTTGCATCTGTAGTTACAGGTGTTGTTCTTGTAAGCGTAACTGATATGTTCGGGATACCAATTAAAGAGCCTTTAAGAACTATTCTACCATTTATTAAAACCCTGTTACATGCTATCTCATTGTAGCTTGGTGTCTGTGTTAAAGACTGTAATATAATATCGCTTACTACTATTGCATTAACATCACTGCCTGTATTTTTTGTAAACGAAGTATTATCGCACCTATAAACCAACTCAAACGTTACATCGGAAGGATTACCTTGTCCTCTAAACCAATAGAACCCATTATGGTCAGTAAATAAGCAAGTGATAGCATTAGGGTTCTCATCTACCTGTATCAACTCTACAGGGATTAATTTACTGGTATCTTCTGTTATATACCCCTTTGTGGAAAATGTTCTATTATTTGATGTGAAATTTGCAAGGTCTTGAACTACTAATATCTTACCATCGGTAAACGTATCATAATTACCGCTGCATGTGCTTATTAATACTTCTTGTGTTTTATAAAAAGCCCTGCTTAAAAGTGGTGCGACTGTATTAGGATTAAAAGGACACAAACCAAATACAGTAGTAGAAGTTTTTTGATAGTTTTGGTTAATGGATGGATTGGTTTGATGGTCTGCCAACCTGAAAACATAAGTGCCTATTTTCTTTGCGGGGAATGAAAACTTTTGAAGTATAAAAGTTCCCGGCTGCACACCTGCCCCACCAAAAGTATGAGAGTTATTTACATCCTGCGTTAAAGCGTGTAAGGTTGAATCAAAATACCATTGTTCGCCTACTGCATAACTTCCATCATTCAAATAACCTATCCAGCTTTTTTGACCTAACGGGAAGGTTTGTAAAACTGCCGTTGCCTCAAATTGATTGCTATTGCCAAACCAAAACTGGTTGCCATTAAAATAACACCCACGACCTGTATTCACACATATATAAACGGTAATATCTCTTAGTTCTTCATCCCCTGCTGGTGGGGTAATACTTAAACTTATCTTATCTAAAAGACTTTGTGGAAAAGGGTTGAATTGGTACTTGTTGTTTGCAAAACCTATCCGCTGTCCAACCTTGCCCATAGCCTGTGACCTTTTAGCTAAAGCAGGTTGAAGTTTATTTGTTTCTGCCGGATCAATAGGGTTACATTCCTTGTTCCTGCAATACCTGTAAGTTACTCTTTCTGTTGTGGCATCGTAATTTACAGCAGGGTTACGGCTTCTTAACCACCATTGCCCTAAAGCACTTCCTGTGTAAAGATTAAGTACCGTATCGGTGTACCATTGAAGTTCATTGTTATTTGAAAACTCTACCTGTATTTTATCTATAATAGGATTACCAACAAATATGCTTAAATCTAAGCAACGGGGCAACTCACTGCTGGCAGAAAAACAATCATTAATCCCCGGTAAATACAAGTCTGAAATTATACCATGTTCGGAAGGTCTGCCAAATACATCAATTGTAGTAATTCTTATTTGAGTGCCTTGAAATAAAAGAGTGTTATTTAATCCTGCATCTGCCGGAGTGTTAGGAACTTCGGTAGCGGTAATGCAATTTTTTGGTGTAGGCAATCCAACTCTTACTAAACTGCACCTGTCATAAGTTCCAACAAAATAAGGAAATAATGTTTCATCAAAACCGCTGGTGGCTAAATAATCATCGAACCTTAAGAACCCCTGATAACCGTTGCCATCAGTCCAGTACAAATCTTTCTTTACAACTTCATTTCCATTATCTGAATCAACGAAGGTATTTACATCAAGATAGCATTGCCCTTCCCCTATAAAGTACTGTGGTTGTAATTGAAAGTTATAACAGGTGTTGGGGGCTGAAACGTCTATTGTTTGCAGCCCCCCGTTAATTCTGAATATGAAGTGATTAGTAAGTGAATTATAAACGAATACATATAGTTCATTCGTTTCCCTGCTTGCGAAAGTTCCTATGACTACATTATTCCCAATCGGTAAAGTAAATGGTGCATAAACCGCATTGCTTTGAAGTGGTTTTAATTTACCGGTTTCGCTATTTTCTGGTGTGTTTGCTTCTGCATTATCAGTTAATTGATAGTACAGGTTTTTGATAAATCTGGCTTGCGTTGGCTTTAAATAGGCGTTAGCTACGTCAAGATTGATACCATCTAAAGGAATTAATTTTACGCCTAAAGCCATTATTATACATAAATTTCACCAAATATAACTATTTATCCTACTTCTACAACCAAACATTCTGAAATTATAACCATACAGGCAACGGAAGCTGCATTTTCCAAAGCTACCCTGATAACCTTAACAGCATCGATTATTCCCACTTCTACTAAATCTTCTATCTTATCTGTTTTTACATTGTATCCAAAATTACCTTTTGCTTCTTTTACTTTTTCAACATACAATTCGCCCGTTTTGCCTGCGTTTGTGGCTATCTGCCTTAATGGCGCTTCGATTGATTTTCTAATTATATCTACCCCTGTTTTTTCATCAATTGAGTTGGTTTGGATTTCACTCAATGAGCTTATGCAGCGTATTAAAGCAGTTCCGCCACCGGGAATAATACCTTCTTCAATGGCACATTTAGTAGAACGGATAGCATCATCCACACGATCTTTTTTCTCTTTCATTTCTATTTCAGTTGCGCCGCCTACACTAAATACCGCAATACTTCCGGTTAATTTCCCAATCCTTTGCTTTAAAAGTTCTTTTTCAATATCACTTTCTGACTGCTCAATAAGAGAGCCTATTTGCGCTACCCTTTCATCAATTCGCTCTTTTTCTCCATCACCATTTACTAAGGTAGTAGTGTCTTTTGTTATCACAGCTTTTTCACAAGTGCCACAGTTTATAATCCTTGCATCGGGCAGCACTAAGTTATAATCCTGGCTCACATAATGCCCATCTGTTAATATGGCAATATCTTCCATCATTTGCTTACGCCTTTCTCCGTATGAAGGGGCGTTTATAACTACTGGATTAAATATGCCCATTAATTTATTTGTCATTAAAGCATCCATCGCCTCACCATCCACGCTATCCGCAATAATCAAAATATCCTTTTTCCCCATCTTAACCATTTCCTCTAAAATCAATCTCATATCATTCCACTTATCAATCTTGCCGTCCACAATCAAAACAAATGGAGACTTCAATTCGCATATCATTTTCTCTTTGTTAGTGACCCAATAAGGGGAGGAATACCCCCTGTCAAATTGGTAGCCATCATCAATCCTTATTTCAGTTTTAGTGCTTTTACTTTCTTCAATTAACAATATGCCATCATTACCGATTTTTGCAAAAGCATCAGCAATTAAGCCACCAATTTCCTCATCGTTATTTGCGGCAATCGTGGCAATATTTTTAATTAAATCATTACTTTCCCCGATTGATTTGGATTGTGATTTTAACACTTCAACTACCTTAATAACCGCTTTTTCAATCCCCATTTTTAATTCTACGCTATTTGCCCCAGCTTCGATATTTTTTAATGCCAATTGAACCATTTCTCTAAATAAAACAATGGAGCAAGTTGTTGCGTCCCCTGCAATCTCAACTGTTTTTTCAGCAACACTCCTTGTAAGCAAAGCAGCGGCATTTTCAACTGGGTCTTTAAGTGATATGGATTTTGCTGCCGATATTCCGTCTCTTGTAGAAGATGGCGGCTGTGTTTGATTATAGCTTATTAATACATTTTTACCGTTAGCCCCCATAGTTGAAGCAACTACATTTGCAACTTGGTTAACTCCGCTCAATATTGACTTTCTGGCTTCCGAATCAAATAAAATTATTTTACTCATTGGTTTTTATTTTAAATATAAAAGGTTTCTTTAATTTACGCTTCCCTTGAGCATTTCTGGCGGCGCAAGTTTTACTAAGCCCATTTTCTCTTGCGGCCTGTGATATGCTAATGTATTCGTCCAAAATGTCTCCATTAAGACCTACTTTAATAACGGCTTTTCTTCCTCCACCTATTAAATTATTAAGCACATCCCTTGAATGCCTTATCTGCTCCGTTTGAGTAGCCCACTCTAAATTAGACACAGCATCTCCATATTCTTTGCCTTTTATATGATTGAGTGTGTATTTTTTATTTGAATTGGGAATAAAATGAAGCCCTACTATTCTATGAACTTCCCTTTTTATTCTTTTGTTTCTTTGATTAGAAAGGCCAACATTTCGGTATCCTTTATTAATACTTGGCTTCATTATCCTCAACTTCATTGTGCATACCGTACCATTTTGTCTTTTAATAGCTCTACACAAAGCCTTTATCCTTCCCATATTACTAACCATGTAATCTTCATAGTTTATTATAGGAACCCATACTTCTCCCTCAATATCATTAAGAGATAAATTTTCCCAGTGTTTTATTATTTCTTCCATAAAAAAAGACCTCCAACACAAAAGACTTATTACCGCTACCAGTCAAGGAAGTGATACAATTGTGAAGGAGGTTTTTAGTTGAAATTAGTTTGTACATTGATAGCGTAATAAGTATTGTAAATGTAAAGAATTTAACTGGTTTTTATTTATCGTTTATTATACATTTAATATTAGCCTGTCTTGTTAGTAAAAAGCCTTCAAAGTTCTCTACCTGAAACTTATCGAAAATAACTCTGTCGCCAGCCTTCAAGAACATTGGTATCAGCTCCCCGGTGTCCGGCGCTATTGCCCCCTTACCTACTGCTACTACAGTAGCTTTATCTGAAAGTTGCACTGCGGATTTAGGCTGGTAAAGTCCACCCTCTGTTTTTTCAATCAAGGGGTCAGGCTGTAGCACTACCCTGTCATCCAATAATTCGTGTTTAAAATCTGGCATATTTTAGTTTTAATAATTTTCAAGTGAAAAAACTCTTTTCTGAAACTTCATTGCTGTATCTATACCCCATGATGTAAGACGGTATTGCCTTAACATTGCACCCAATCCTTTTTCTATTAACTGCCCTTTTAATAAGGTATTAATACATCGAACAAGTTTAAAATTTCTGTAAATCCCATTAAAAGTTACCCTTAATTCTGTATCAGGTATATACTCTCTTTCCTTTGATAATAGATAAAGAAGTATGGCTATTTCGGGTTCACTTATATCTAAAATACCCTCTGCGTACTTTGAAAACATAATGGTATTCATCATTATTTTTGCCATATCCCTTGCCGCAACAATACTGTCTTTTGAATCGGCTAAAGGCACATTCCCATAGTTCTGCCGCCACTCTTTTATTCGGTATGAAGCCTGTACAAAATCACGATTGAGTAACCAAGTTTCGCTATGGGAGTTAGATGCCATTAAATTACAGAACAACATTAACTGCTTATCTGTAATTACAAAGTACTTCTCTTGAAGCATTTTATCTGCCAATTGGACATTCGTATATTCCCCGGCATCTTCCTGTAATTGTTTAAGTTTAGACTTCTCAATATTAAACACCCAAGCGAAAGAAATACCCAGTTTTGTAAGCATTAATGCCTTTTCCTCAAGGGTGCTATTTACAGAAAACGCCCTCGCCTTTCTTTTACTTCTGCCAACTTTTAAGTACTTCCCATTCAAAAAACGCCGCTGCTCAACGGTTGAGTTTACTATAGCATCATATAGAAACTCTGAAACGAATGGATTTACGACAACATCTCTTTTTACCGGCATAATACTTAAAATAAACTCTAAAATTGCTCTTTTTCGACTATTGATTATTAATGTGTTAGTGCGAAATTAAGTAGTTTCAAACAAAACACATACTTTAATTATTATGTTAAGCAGAAAATACATTATGTTAAAAAGAAAAGTCCCCCTTTTTATCCCCTTAAAGCCTTCAAGCATTGTTGCATTATGTGAGTATGCAGGTATGCTTCACACTCATACTCCCTATCCCGATTTAAAATATCGGGTAACATGAACTGGCAAATATGCAATACTTCGTGCGCCAACCGGCAATAGTCGTAATCGGTAAATTCAAAGTCGTATTTTAGAATGATATAGTAAAGGTGAACATATGCGCCTTCTTTCTTCTCTACCGTCCTGCTTAACGCAAACCATCCGCCGCCATCAATTAAAGATTTATCATGCAGTAAGCCTTCGTGCCAATTATCAGCTTTCTTTTGCTTTAGCAGCTTCATTATTTCATCGTAACCAAAGCCACAACTAAATACAATATTCGCCGGGAATATGCCTGTATTGAGCCAATGAAGCAATTTTACTTGTTTTTGTTTCATAATTTACTTCTAAGCTCAACAATAGGTTCATCCCAACTATATCCTAAATTATCTACATCAAAGTCCGTAAGAGGGGTATTTATCCCATGCCTGAATATATCTTCAAATTCTGTTGGGAAGTTTTTAAGGTCAAGATGCAGGAACTTTTCATTAATAAAATTAAATACAGTTCGGGTAAATAATTCTGTTGTATGGTTATATGACCAGTATAGCCTTTTATCAAAATGTTTTTGCAAAAAAAACTTACCCATTTCGGGTACATCTGATTTCATGCAATTGGTTACAAATTTTAAAATACCACCACCGGAAGCTGATTGAATAAACTCTGTTGTATCTTTTGACACCTTACCCAAAACATTCATGTCCTGCAAAACTTTTTTACGGACTTCTGCATCAAAGTTTACTATATCAGCAGATAGTATAAAGCAATCGTTCAGATTGGGGAGGCAAATACCCAATTTGGGTTTCATACCAAAATCATAAATAGATTTACCCGCATCTTTGTTGACATTGAAGATGCCGCTATTTTGGTAAAATTCGTGAATGAACCAATCAACCTCTTTTATCATGGCTAACAGTCTTTCGTCTTTTTCCCATAACAATAAAGCCTCCTCGTAATCTACCCTTTCATCATTTTCATTCCAGTTAAAATTAAACGGATCAAGTGTATGTATTGTAAACCTGTCACCATTCAGCCGGTTCCATTCATCTAAATAACTAACATAGTTACAAACCCTACAAGACCCCATAACTAAAATGGTTGTAGCGCCACTACCTAAAGTCAAATAACCTCTCTTTAATTGCGCCTGCTTTATCTGTACTGTGTTTATCATTGTAGCACACGTTTTAATTCCTCCATAATAAATTTCTCTACATACCTTTTTCCGTCCTGCTTTATGCGGAATACGAAATGTCCATTTGCCTTTTGTGGTATATCTTCAAAATCAGTAAAATCAAAACTTTCTCCACTACCATAGAGCATCATCCTCCAATTATCACCCATGTTATCTATTGAGCCTGAATGAGCCGGTATGACAGGTATTCCAAAACTATTTATAAGGTAAGAGATTGATTTATCTTCCATAACGGTATGATTATATTGGCTCTTACTATCAACAATTCTTTGAAGTATATCTCTTGAGAACAAGAAGCCACAACCACCCCAATGCCAATTCATTCCATTTTCTTCCTTTACTTCAGCACCAGTAAAGACTTCTTTACCCGGTAGCGTTTGTACATACTCAATCAGTTTTCTTTTACACACATATTGGCTTGCATTTACCCGTAAAACATAATCAAATTCTTTATTCTCTAAAGCCCATTCAAACATTGCAAGATTTTTCCTACCAATGTCGTGCAATGAATTTGGAACATTAAAGTACATTACGTTATCATGGTTGGTTGCTCCGGGGTTGTCTTTTGAACTACAGTAAAATATAGTTTCGCAATTATCAACCTCTACACTATCCCAAGTTCGGCGGCTCGTCTGTATCATTTCAGAATATGGAATGAAGTCACTGGATAACACTAAGATTAATACTTTCTTACTCATATTAAAAACGATATAAAATTATCACATCATCGAACCTATTCTTTACATGGCGTAAGTCAATTATCTCACAGTTATCATGTAATGATCGGAAAATATCTGCACTGGCTTCAAGGTTTAAAACGTCCTCGATACAGTATATAGAACCCTTTGCCATATAAGGTTTAAGTAAATTAAATGTAGCTACTGAATCCTGTACCATGTGTGAAGCATCTTCGTTTACGATATGGAACTTTATTCCTTCATCAAGATACTTTAAGAAGTCAGGTTTAGTGGCATCCGCTTCGATAATTTTCACTTCGTTTTTATATTCTTGTTCAGGGAAAACAATTGAAATATCCACCCCAAATATTCTTGAATCATTAAAGTATCTGTCATACAGTTTCATACTATCCCCGGTTGCTAAGCCTATCTCCATAAAGTTGCAGTTATCACGGTACGGCGCAAATAGTTCATCGTATATCGGAAGGTACGAATGAGTAGAGTTTTTGTCGTTGCCCCCCAAGTCCTGACCTGAATGGTTTCCTATCTCTTTAAATATTTCTACTAAACTTTCTTTTTTCATGTTTTATTTTTTATGGTAAAGGAACTCCAAATGCTTTTGCTATAGTTTCAATAGTACGAATCCATTCACGTAAATGCAATTCACTAACCCCCGGCGCTTTACTACAATGGCTCCAAACCTGAATCGCCAAAGGTTCTACATAAGTCCATTCTGCGGTGTTGGTGAAAGTATATTTATCTTGTTCAAATTTTTGACAAAAACTGCTCATAGTATTGAACTCACTAAATTTTGAAGACCCCATTATTATTCTTTCTCTGCTTGGTTCAAATTTTTCTATATTTTCAAGCGTTGACCTATGGTACACTTGTTGGTTTCTCCTCATTGTTTCCCACTCCACAGGCTCTCTTAGGAATTTTTCAGTAGGTTCACGCCATACAATAGCGTCCCCAACGTCTTGCCATGATGTGTAAAGTATTTCAGGCTTATCATCTTTAATGCAATCTTGAATGTTTACAGGGTAAGTAAAGAAACAATCGCTATCACTGAACATTATGTAGTCCGCGTTGCTGTATTTATGAGCATTCATCTTGCATACTTGCTGCCAGAGCCAGCCGGGGATTTTTTCTTCAACATAATAAATTTCAGTTCTTTCCGGGAGTGATCTTGTATCAAAATCGTGCTTATCTTTCTCTGGAATAAGGAGGATGATTTTATTATAGCCAGTTACGTTACGCTTGATTGTTTCCAAACTAAGGGTCAATAGCCAAAAATCTGGTTTATAAGATTTTATGAAAATGTCACAAGATTTAGTCATATTGTTTAATTGCTTTGTGATTTATTATTTTAATATTTTGTGTAGCTATTTCCCCTGCGCTTAAATGTTTTGGCATTTTAAATTCAAACCTAAAAAAATCAGCCAGCCACAACCATTCGTCAATAGAATATTGAGTTTTGTGCAATTTATGAAACAGATGTTTTCCTTGAGGCCAATAGACAGGCACATTCATTTGAATATATCTCAATGGGATAGAATGGTCAAAGTAGCAGCCGCCTAAGGCATAGATTGTAGGCGGGTATAGTTTTAATAAATGCTTAGGGAAAAAAAAGCCATCAAACCCATGTAAAAACAACTTCCCCTGTCCAAAATGATCTTCATAATCCCATCTGGAAAATATAGTAATTCCGTCTGTGTGTAATGGCGGCAAACTGTCTACATAAATGTCGCTGTTAATCATAAACAGGTCTTGTTCATTTTCAATAGCAAAATCAAATATTGCATTTATGCTTATTAAAGGTCTGCCAAATAAAGTTTCTGATGTTCTATGTGTTTTTACAAAGCATACCCCGAAGTATTCATTTTCAATTAACTCTATTTCTTTTTGTGTATTAAGAGAATATACAAAAGCTAATTTTTGCCAACTTCTTACACATTCAGCCTGAATGGCTTTATTTGAGTGAAAAGGGGATAGGCTGGTGCATATTATCATGCAATTGATTGTTTTTTACAGTTATTAATTGGCCTTACTGGCGTATTGAAAGTATCCCATATACTCCACCCCAATCTAATTCTATTGTGCGCACTTTTATATTTAATTTTAAGAACCTCACACCATTCTACTAATGTTTTTGTTTCATTTTTATATAAAACAAGCACGTTGTTTCTCTTATTTCTGCTATTAGCAGACCTTGTAATAAAACGGCAATTTTCAGGATAATATCCACAATTATTATCTATTCTATCAATATCTAATCCCTTTTTCCACCCATTATCAATAGCCCAATCATAAAATTTTTGAAAGTCACTTGCCCAATATTCGCTCATTAATATCCCCCTTCCCCCGTAATTGTCCCAATCTTTAGTATTTCGATTGTGGCACCTCGTTTTTATTGCTTTCCACTTAAAATATAGCTGATGCTTGTTTGACAAACCGTGAGACTTTTTAGATTTTGATGTCATTTCTTTATTATAACATCCGCATGACAATGTTTTTCCGTATTTCACAGACCACCAAATTACTTTTTTAGTGTTGCCACAATCGCATTTTACAAGAACCATTGGTTCACGTGAATGGTTAATTCCATCATTCGCTATTACCAACAATTTACCAGACCTTACACCTATTCTTTTATTGGCTATTTTAGACCTATTCATATATCAAAGTTCCTTTTTCTTCTTCCGGTTAAAATATCGTTCCCTATCATTGCTTTTTCAGGGGTGTCGTGACGTGAATCCGTCCCGTCTTTTTCTCTTGTTCCAAGCCTCCAGTGTCGGTGAATAAACGGCTTGATGTAATTCTTTTTCAATATACCCATAGCGTGGCAATGCTCTCCGAGGTCGTTGTCGGCACCCCACCCTTCGTACATATTTGGGTATATGTAGCCCAATTTATCATACAGCTTCTTTGTAATAATCGGGAGCGTTAAAATATGTCTGTGTTCAGGCCATGCCCCATCGTTTATTTGTAAGGCTTCTTCTTTTTCTGGGTCTATGTTTTCAATAATGAAAGTATCCCAATTTTCACAACACGAAAAATCATCACTCATTAAAACGATAACGCCACCTTTCGCCAACAAAGCCCCATTATTAGCCGCCTCAACTACATTTTTATTTTTGCTTACTACTATACCAACTTGCCCAAATAAACCATGTATGCCACCTATTAACCCTTCGTAACCTATTCTATCAGGCTCATCTTCATCAATGGATAAAATATATTGTATGCTTTTAGAATTAGTTGCTTTGCTTGACCATTCATTTACTGCCTCAAAAGCCATCTTCGAGCGCCCCCTTGAAGGGTGCAAAAGTGTTATCTTGTATTCTGGCTTCATATATCCTTCTGTCTGTTTAAGTACTGGTGCTTGAAGTAGTTTATGTAAAGGGTTGTCAATTTGTTATTATTTTTAATTACTTAAAAAAGTTAGGTCTGTTTCCCAATGAGCAGGTGATATTTTTTTGGTGTGGCGCACTGCGTTTACTATTTTCTTATCCAAGTCAGTTACCATATTCCTTACATCACAAACATAGTTTAATAAGGGCATTATGTAAAGCACCTTCTTCTTTTGCCTTAGTATATATTTATGCTCCCTGTGTTTTATTTTTTATTTCGTTTGACCCCTTGCCACACATCTCGTTCTTTAATGAGCGGACGATGATAATTTCAACTTTTCTATCCGATGCCCCCATTCAGTACAAACCTTGTCTATACTTGTCATATCTGGATTGTTCCATACTTTTTTGTAAAAATGCCCACCATTTCTTTTGCATTTATATTCAATGTAAATAGTATAAAATAATGGTCTTAGCATAATTAAAATTACTATCGGGAATAACCAAAGTATCATTTTTTAGATTTTAGCCAATTAGAAAATTTACCAATAACATCTAAACACCTATATTCAGGATACTGCCTTAGAAATTCATCTACAATGCTATTGTTTAAATTAATCTCTGATATAAATTCCTCTGGCAACTGCATCCTTTCTTTGACAGCAGCTATTATTTTTTCAGCATCGCCAATGTGGTAAAATCTGCCATAGTTCCAAGCGAAATCATATATGTACGGGATAAGATTTTCTTTAAATGCTTCCAATTCATTTACCGCTTCCGTGATTGTGTTTAATCCAACTTTATTTTCTGTTAGCTGAATAACTGACTTTAATGAATTAAGTTTCAACAATATGTCTTTCATAAATTTATCTTTTACAGTTTAATAATTTAACGCTATCGGCTCCGCAAATCCAGGCATTAGTTGTTGTTGGGCGGACGTGCTACTATTCCAGCCCTTCGCAAATACCCGGCGTTATACACTATACTTCCTCTTTACCTCTATCTTACCTTTCTTAATGTCTTTTAATATTAACTGTACACATGAAAGGATAGCAACGTAACGGTTTTTCTTTTTACGGCTCATTGGTTTTATTTTTCAATTTTATATTTAACCCATGCACACAGTTCAGCTATAAAGAATATTGGAGCGAATATAAAGACGAATAACACCGGAGCGTCATGCCCATCATGGAAAGTTTTCTCAAAAGTATATACTACACAAACAGTAAGGTAAATTATAAGGAATGTTTCCATTGTTATTTTAATTTAGCGTGTTTGGATTACCATAGACTAATTCTCTAAAGCTGTTTAAGTATTTATGCGTTTCGGTTATATAAGGCTCAAATTGCTTAAACCTGCCAACCGCCTCTTTCCATATACCCATTTTACAAAACGTATCAAGCCTGTGTGTTTTATCATGTGAACCATTTGAGGCACTTAAAACAAGGTAATTCAATGGGTGTGTGGCAATACTAAAAAAAATGGACTTCGGGAAAATGTGGCAGCAAGCAGCCCTAAAAAACCTGTCTGTCATTATCTGCTTTCCTGTTGCATGGTCATAATAGCTATCGGGTATCTTATCGCCGGTTTCCCAACAGTATGGATTCCGCCTTATTTCTGCTATTATTTTAGCAAACCAAAGTTCCTGTAAGTTATTCTTAGTTTCTTTTGACACAAGCATCCTTACTTTAGTTCTTGCATTTTTTGCTTTTAATGCTGCTTTCTTTTTACCACCTACCTTATCCTTAATATCCTGACTTGCATGAGCCGCAAAAAATCCATTATACCCAAGAGTAGGCCATTTCTGACATTCAAGTGAACAACGACAATGCTTTTTTTTAATAGATGAATATGCCATTATATTCCCTCGTTAAAAGCTATTAACTCTGCTGGAACCTCCCTTTTGGACATTGCACTAATTTGAAGTTGCACTTTTGCTGTCCTTACAATTTCTCTTGCCTGTGATGCTATTGCATCTGCTTTACCAGCGTCCATTGCGCCACCCTTTACTTCATTAAGTGTTACCCACAGAATGTTCTTTAAATTTTTACCTGTAAGGATTTCAGGCTGCTTGTTAGTTGTTGCCATTTTCTTTTTCGTTTTTGTGATGATTTATTAAATGTAATACCGTTTGCTTGTTTTATTATCTTACTTTCAAGTTCATCTTCCAGCTTTTTAAGGATTATTGCCGCTTCTGAAAATTCCCCATAAAGTTTTGCTGCTCTATATTTTTCATCATAATATTGCTTCCATTGTTTATATTCAGGGCGGCGCAAATATTCTAAATGTTTAGGGTAACGCTTTTGTCTTTGCTGTTTATACTTTTCAGGGTTGGAAGCGTAATCAACTTTGAATGCGGCTGCTTTTTGTGCTTTTATTTCGGAAGAAAAATCCTTTCTGTGTTTTTTATCGTATGCCGCCTTAACTGTTTTCTTTTCCTCAATAGAAGTTCTTTTATTTAAGCCAAAGCACTTTTGAGAACAGAATAATTTAGCCCCCAATTTTACAGCCCTATTGTAATGCCCAATAGATTTATCGCACTCATTCCCGCAATTAGAACAAACAACCTTTATTGTACTATTGTAAGCCATTGTGAGAACAAAGATAATAGAATAAAATTACCAACCAAAACATTTTATTAAAAAGATTTATTTTTTTGTTTCAGAAAACTTTCTATACATTTGTTCCATGAAGCAAAACAACAAAACTATGACACCAAAAGATAAATTGAGGCAGAGAATGGAAAGCCAGTTTTTGGAACTCAAAAAGATTGCCGATAAAAAGACTCCAACCGAAAGCCCAAAACTTACTTACGCTTTAATTGGCTACAGGTTTGGCATAACCGGAGAAACTGTTGGTAACTATGTTAACGGTAGAAGCAAAAAAGGCAATGGCTACCTTATTGATGCCTTAATTGAAGAATTTAAAAAACTATAACCCCATGACTACCGAAGAAAGAAGAACCTTCCTAAAAGAGACTCTTTTAAATTATATTAGAATGGGTATTAAGTTCCCTTTAGATTGGGCGGTAGAGTATTTTAAACTTACAAATCAAATTTTAAATAGTAAAGAAAATGGCTGCAAATCTTCGTGACATATTACTTGATAATGGTGTTAAAAACTTAAAGACATTTGGCTATCCTGATGTAACTAAAGAAACCATACTTACTGATGCTGTTTATTCTGCCTTCTTTGAAAGTATGCTTAAAGAAAATATAGGGGTAAGGGGTGATATTGACAAAGTAATTAATCAACTTTTATCTGAACTTAAAAAACCTTAACCAATGGCTATACCTATAGAGTTCGATTTTAGTGGTAAGCAACCAAAAAGAAAGGCTACTCACAGAGCCACTTCAAAAGCTGCCCACAATAGCGTTAAAGAACACAAGCAAGTCTTTTACGATAAGATACTTAAAGCCTTAGAAAGATTGAAGGTTGGTGGTACTTCACATGAAATAGCCCTTGCAGCAGGGATTGAATATTGCCAGTGTCATAAACGTTTACCGGAATTGGTGGAAGCAGGCAAAGTGTTTAACACCGGTATAACAAGGGTTAACCCGTCAGGTCGCAAAAGCATGGTTCGCCAATTAGTTAAGTTTAAAGAATAAAAGCATTTTCTCCATTGTTAAACCTTAATTGACCCGATACCTCTTTAATCTGTTTGCCCTTTTTTAATAACTATTGCTAATACACTAAAAACAAAATTATGACAAAAGAAGTTGATTTATTAGCAAGGGCATCTTGCGAAATTAAAAATCTAAGAAGTGCAAACCAATTAATGGGAGCAAGATTAGATATGTTCGATAAATGTGTTATGCTCCTTACAGCAAATGTGCAAAGTACCGGAGGCGGTATGTCGCCTGATATAACAAGTGAAATAGATATAATTGTGCAATGGGAGATAGGTAAAGAAGTAAATAAA
>Ga0193742_1000936_pt1 | contig 18460 bp, 20 predicted proteins | sample L2c1metaG_FD_165511 | JGI IMG/M metagenome (GOLD analysis project Ga0193742, IMG submission 165511) | Soil microbial communities from a riparian zone of the East river system, Colorado, United States - L2c1 | ecosystem: Environmental > Terrestrial > Soil > Riparian zone | place: USA: East River... | reverse complement strand
ACGCATAGGTGGGGAGAATTTTTCAGGGTCGAAGCCGAAAATCTGAAAATTGTCGCTGTGTGATAGATCGGTAGGAGGTGGGAGAGGTTTCTCTATGGTGGATTGCATATTATCGCCTGACATTGGAGCTGCTGTTTCGACTGAATATATGGTCAGTGATTGTTACATCGAGGTTATAAATGAATGCACCCTGAGGTTGGAACCGCAGGGAAAATACTTATCGCACACTGGCACATGCTATATGTTTGTCCAATTCACTGTTCCGGAAAGAGCACAACCGCCATTTCCATCCGAACACGAGGTACTTACATTCATTCATCGCATACTTCTGAACGCTCATTGGGTTCCATATTATAATTACAGGTCAGCTGATGTGATTAAGCCTAGACTTCAAAAGGTATCTTCCAGTCTCGACGTCACTCCCATGCTAGATGTTTGTCCACTCCATTTATGTGGATCTCTCTTCTCCGATAATTGAAGCAATACTGAAACAGGCAAGATACAGATCACCAGGTAGTTTCTTCCATTTAGAAGACTAGGGCTGCGACCAAGATGTACTTATGTTCACGGTTGGTAGAACAGTTGTCAGGCAAGAAGCTTCAATATGTTATCAACGGCCATCTCCATTACAGTGTGTTTATGAAGGACAGTCGGTAGCGTGACTAACCGCACGGTTGGTGGGTTGGTGACAAGAAATCTCGTTTATCTGTCGAAAATTTTCTGTTTTTCTTACATACTACATACAGTCCGGTTCTGTTTCGCTAGTAGCAGGCCAGAAAATCCTAGCGCCTTGCCAACCATAAATCTCCATCGAACATGGCACTAGTAGGTATAGAAATATCTATTTTTTCCCTTCGTACTCCTTGCGTACTGTTGCTCAATTGAATCGGGTGGTTTGTCCTGACCTCTCTAAATATTCTTTCGACTTGACAGCATCTAAATTTCTGCCCATAATTTTATCCATTGAGCAAACCATAAGGGCTGTAACTTATAATCCATGATCTGCGAAATATACTTTGTCTCGTTATGTAGTAACTCCAACCTCCCGGCTTCCGTGCGCGTTTAGAAGACGGGTCAATGTAATCCGTGTGATAAACGACTACACGGATGTTGTTGGGCTAAGAAGTGTACCACTCACCGTGGCTTCAATTAGCGTCCGATGATCCTCATCTAAGACAGGTGGATTGGAAAAAAAAAAAAAAGGGTCGATTTGGACCAAATAACTAGGCACGAACCCGAATATGGTAATATGATGTCACTTTCACGGGCGGCAAATTGGAGGCTGCCCAATGTAGAGGCCGGAACTAACTAACTGGATTACGGCTGGCGAGCTGGGTCAGGTCTGTCTTAAGCGGATGGCATATTTTTATCCGTGGGGTCCACGCTTCCGAAGTTTGTGACCACATAATTACAATCTATTGTCATTACGTAGTATACTATTGTAATCTAATAATATAAATATTGTACTAAGGGTATCCTGACATACAATGTGCTTTTTATTTCTTGTGTCAAACTGGTTTTATTATTGATGTCAACGACGCCGAATGTGAATTCAAGTTTTAGCAAGGTGACAGAAACGACTCGGGAGTACACCAGCCCCCACCAGAGCGCCCGAATCCCCATCCAGGATTCAGAAAGCAAGGAGAGCATCGTTCTAAGTGTTTTTACACATATGTTTGTCCAATTCATTGTTCCTAACGGAGCACAGCCGCTATTTGCATCTGTGCAAAGAGATAACGATTATCAACACGAGGTACTTTTATTCATTATTCATACACCACACATTTCTGAACGCTCATGGGCGTTCAGATCACGGCTCAGCTGGTGTGATTAATCATAGACTTCAAACGGTACCTTCCAATCTCGACGTCACCGGTTTAATGCTGGGTAGTTCTCTGATAGTTGCAGCAATACTGAAACAGGCAAGAAACAGGTCACAAGGTAGCTTCTTTGACAACGAGATACTTATGTCATGGTTGCTGGAACAGTCCAGAAGCTTCAATACGTTGTCACAAAAGTGCGGTGGGATTAAGCACCTATCGTAAGCGGGTTAAAATTTTTTCAATGGCAAGGTTGACCTGACTCATCTGATTGTTTTATCTTGTTGTATATTTTAGCTCGCTGTCACCATCTGGCAAGAAATCTCGTTTATCTGTCAAAAAAATTCTTTTTTATTACATATTGCATACAGTCCGGTTCGATTTAACTGCTAATATCAGGCCAGAAAACCCTAGCGCCTTGCCGTCCAAAAATCTCCGTCGAACCTGGCTTGGGTATAGAAATATTTCTTTTTCCCTTCGTAATCCTTGCGTACAGTTAGAAAGGTTTGCTCAATTGAATCGGGTGGTTTTTCCCCCGGATATTCTTTCGACTTGACAGCATCTACATTTCTGCCCAGCATTTTACCCACTGAACAACCCATACGGAGGGCTGTTATCATCCCCTGGGATGACAATGGGTCAAATGCCATGGCAGCGTCACCCACAGCAGTCCAGCATGCAATTTCATCTGCTGAAGGTTCCAGATATGAGGAGCAGGCGGCTGTACAGCGAGGGAAGTTCGAATCCAACAGCAGGCAGTAGTCATTCTCGATCATGATCTGCGAAATATGTGTTGTGTCGTTATGTAATAACTCCAGAAAGCCCTCTCGCTTTCGTGCGCGTTTAGAAGACGGGTCGATGTCATCCGTGTGATAAACGACGACACGGGTGTTGTTGGATAGCTGAGAAGTGTACCACCATCCTGTCTCTGTGGCTTCAATTAGTGTCCGATGATCTCCATCCAAAACATGCGATTTGAAGAGTGCATAGAAAGCAAGGAGAGCATCGTTCTTAAGCGTTTTTGCACCCAGCTTGAAAAATTTCCGTGTAAGAACACAGGAAGAGCTATGGGGATTTATAATTCACCTTACGAGCTAAAGATGCCTTTCTCCCAGTCGCATCAACTATCCATTTTGAGCGGTATCTTCGCTTATCCTTGGACTCTAGGCCTTCAGCAGATATAATCCAGCTTCCTGCGTCTTTGTCTACTCCCAGAAACCTTGCTTTCTCTAGTTTTCTCGGAGAGCCTGGAATGCTATTACTACGCGAACATACGGTTCGAACCGCATCTCTAAGAGACTCGTCGAATGATGCACGATCAAGGTGCCAACCCGCACCAAAGGGATTCATTATGGAGAATGTCTCTTGCAGGTCAGATGATTCCCAGATGGAAGCATTTCCGGTGATGCTGGAATGTATGCCGCAGGCAGTATTCTGAGCAAGTTGCGTAGGAAGTTCAGGAGAAAGATAATGCAAAATACGACTGGCTTCTGGAGGGAGGGATTCGCCAATCTGCAGAGTCTTCATCATATTATATGCGGCGCGATAATATAGTGTCACCAACTTTGAATGAAGTAGGATCGGCATCGTCGAGCAACAGAAAAGACGCATTGTCTTTTGAGCGGTGAAAAGCCAGAGCAGTTGCGCAACCGGCAAGCCCGCCACCGACAATAATCACTGCACACGCGAGTTTCGGCTAGGAAAATGACTACTGAGGAGGGACACACACCGTCGTATACATTTTCAAAGTTCATGGCGACGAATGGTGCGGGAAATACAGGTTCACCACCTCATGGATGATGATCAAATTTGAACCCACAATTTAATTCTTACTAATTACAGGTGAGAAATCGATCACAAAGTCAATAGGAACAACATAACAATTCACGGAATTCAACAAATGCTTCTCATTACTTAACATTCCCCCTTGACTCAACTTTCATTCAAGCTGTTACTGATAATGGACTTGCTTCTGTCTGATCGCAGGGCTCCGGCTCTTTCAAGCCCCCGGGTGCTAATCCATATAAGATCAGTACATACATTCGAGCTGAGGTTGATGAAAGGTCACATTGTCAATCGTTTATATAAATTAGAACCGCAGCGGGGAGATAATCTGACCTCGGCGGATATACATCTCACAGTGTTTGAGTGTACTATAGTACTTCTTCGCCATTCAATATATATAATAGGTTGAATGGAAGCTGCCATTATTGACAGACGCACACAGTGGAAGACGACAATTCTACTTCATGCTAAGTATTATGTATCGAAAACGGAGTCCAACATTAGTCAGCCGGCATTCGGAGATCTCCAGGTCACGCGTTTTCGTAGAAATTGCTGAGAAATTTTTCGCATAAGAATTAGTCACAGGTGCTATGTTTTTTCAACATAGTGAGTATCCCATTTTCCATTTTTTCCTCGTTTGACAACCCAACTCAAGGAGACTGGTTTGAGTCTAGTGGCCTTTTAACTTCTAAAGTGTGTAGAAGACCTATTCAATGGTTGGTATTGGCATACGAAGATAGCTAAGAGATCGCATGCTTCGGCTCGTTGATTCCGAAGTATATTCCCGCTACCGTATGGGGCTAGTCCATTCCTCCCATCTACGACATGAACAAAATTGGGGTGAGGATTTGCGAATTGAGATTCTATGATAGTTTTTATTGAGTGAACGCCGAAAGGGTCACGCCAACGTTTAGGTTCATCAATACCGTTGTGAGTTCCGCCTGAGATCTCTTGTGGCCGCGTTGACTTCTTTCACGTTTACACCTTTGACACACAAAATGTTGCGCAGATATGCCAAATCAATTCTGGACTTGATAAGAGTGACAAAATACGGGTCTGTCGCGATGGAATTATATTCCATATCCCACTCATGGCAAATCCAACCTTTACTGGTGTAGAAATTTTCCCGCCCATTGGCATCGCCCGTGTAGGGGACTCTAGTGAATATAACGTCGCATCTGAAGATCCAAGCAGGGAGCATGAGCTGGATTTCAAGGCATTCAGAGACAATGTTGGCAAAATCAAACGTTCGGTACTTGCTAATCATGCGATATTTTTTCCTGATTGAAATTCAATGTCTATTTCCAGGCTGTCAAATTCCACGCATACCTTTACGACGCGGATGGGAATCCGACAACAGAAGCCAAAGCGCCAGATTATACTATAAAGTGGACCGTCAACGTTGCGAACAAGAAAGCAGCCTGGGTCAGAAACAGAGGTAAGTAGAGCAAATTTCTCGGTTCGTCCCTCCACTGAATTTGTATGAATGTAGGCAAACATTTCCAAGAGACTTTCCGTCTCCGTAACCCCAGCGTTCAGCCCTATCCTGTGGGTAACATCATCAATTCATTGGCGATAGCACTACTATGGTACTAATGTTGATTGTTATAGATAGACGCCCCTCCCAGCTACGAACATACCAACAATCGCACAGATCTTATTATCAGGGCTAGCGCTGAAATCTCAGGTCTTAGTGCGGGACCCATCCCACTTATTGGAGATTTCAAAGGAAGTGTTAGTGACCCAACTCCTGTTAAGCTCGGAGAAATAAGGACGGACGAAGAGGGACGCTTACTCTTTTTGGCTGGGACTGGCGACGCGAATTGTGTTCGACCGGGAGAAGATAAACCAGACCTGCTGGAAAAGTTCGACAACGAAGACTGGTATGACACCATGTGTGACGGCAACGTCACGGTGGAAGTCTCTAACAATAACAATGAAGAATACCAGTCAACTCTCAAGACAATCGTGATCGGAGGGCCGCCCAAATTCGCTTCTGGGATGTACTGTCCTACCCCTTTGTACGACTTGATCGAGGACATCTATAAAAGGCCGGCGCGCGCGGCTCTAGGCCATACATACGATTGCGGGCCGGTCTATTACGATGAGCACATCGAACCGATCTTTGAAGGTGTACGTCGCCTGTCTTGGACGAATAAGAAGGCAAATGAGGGCCACGGTTTAGTTCATCCCACATTCTAATTCGTGACTTGTTGCTGACTCTGAATAATTTGGATAGGACCTTATAAGGCCAGTCGTTTCTCATATTCAACTTTGTCTGACAACTCGGACGCATCGAAGCCCACCCGGAAAGCTATCTTTGAGCGCGTGCGAGCACCCGTCAAGCCAGATGATCCTGCCAATAAATTCATCAGAAACAAACAGGCTTACGACTACTACATGCCTCGTCTCGGCGGGGGTGGCGGCAAGTTTATTCCTAATGACCTTGATACACGGTCCTTATCCTTGACTGCTCCAGGTGATATTCCCCTAACCCTACACGAAGAAAATTATCGGGATAAATGGGCATCGCTCACTGAACTGCAGTACGAGCGCCTGACCAAATGGGCCGAAGGCGACTTTGAGATTGTTGATCCTGGTCCACCCAAATCAGAGACCGAGATATACACCCTGGCTGCTCTCAAATTTGTAACCGGAGGTCCGTGTTTTCCGGGGATCGAGATAGGTTGGGTCGCCGAAGGCAGCGACGTGTACAACCCCGACACTCGGTTCAGATTCCATGACGATGTCCAACCTGGGGACCTCACGAAAGCACTCTCGCTACCTTGGCAATCTGATTTCTATATGTATGTGTTATTCGCACGTTATTTGAGTTTAAACTGCTGACTCGTTGAAATCTTTTCTTCGCTCGTTCAACTACATTCTGTCCTCTAGGTGTGAGTTCCTTCCTCTCGCTTTTAAATCGATTCAATAATGACGTCCCTTTTAGGTAAAGCGTTTTGGTGAGATTATTTCTATGATTGGCTTGGAAATCACTTTACTAAAACATTCATGGCATCAAGGTGGCCGCACGTTCGTCCTGATGCTGTTGTCAGCGAGGAAACTTGGAATATGATGAAGGAAGAATTTCCTGAGAAAGTACCTGCCGAAATGTTAACCAAGCGTGACCTATGGGATGAGGGTTTAGCGACAGACGACCCGAGCAAGTTTCATAATTTTTTGTTCATATTTGGAATGCACTAATTGACCGGTTCTAAGACTTCGTGGTTGGTAATACGGAAATGACGAAGAAGTGGGATAAACTCGGGTTCGTTTACAAAGTACAATCTGATCCGGACATATACGTCGAGACCGCACGGCTGCTCCCACATGGTGGGACCTACACTATCTTTAACATTGGTCAGAGTAAGTTTGTCGGCCAGGGGCCGGATATTGGGACCGGCGTCAAGCCTATTGTTGTTGTCGATAAAGCTCAAACCGCACGTCCAGTTCCCTACTCCCTCCTACATTGACCAAACAAATATTCTAGTGGGATATCGATTACGTCGACGGCAACCTCCGCCTCACTATCGCAGGTTATACAGCTGCTACACACGGCGGTGGTAATGTCAATAGTTACAAGTTTGATCAACGGGGGACATGGATTATAGAGGCTAGCGGAACCAGTGGTTATAAGTATGTCCACACCAACGTCGTCGTTTTGTATATACTTATGATAGTATAACAGGATTCGCACCCTGCAGGAACCTCCCGTATTCTGGACGCTCAATCCCAATGAGACTCAGGTACGCTTCGGTTAAGATTTGCTGCACATTTTTCTGAAGAGATTTTCCAGGTAACTGTCGCGGAGACCACTGACAACCAAATCTGGCAAATTGCCCTGCCTCCTAAACTTTGATGACATACAACCTATGCCGTTTCTTTTTCTTGGTGCGCCCTTGCTAGCAGAGGAGCTTGTACTTCAGTAAATACTGCGTTTGAATCTCATCTTGAATCACAAATACATCTTAAAATCTGGGGATCTGAACTTTAACAGTGTGGAAGGTGGATGAACGATTCGATCAGAGTCAAACTCCCAATGTCAATGCGTCACTGAGGCTACCGCGCACTTTGCCAACTCTCATGTGGAAGTTGACTTATACTATTAGTACAAATTTTTCGTATTCCTATGGTCCTTCGGTTGCCCCACAGGATCACAACGATCACATTTGAATGATATCATCTAGTCTTTTCTGATATTTGGTCGCCCAGAGTTCAATCTTCTGGAGTTAATTCTTGTGCTCGCTTTATTTTTGGGCTGTACCTCCATCCACTGATTCAGTAGTACAACTCTCCCTTTCTTTGTACTTCCTTCCCATCAGGTAGTTTTCCGCTGTGCATCTAAGACACATAAGTCAGGTTCGCTATCAGAGAAACCTCCCAAAAACACGTCTACGTATATTCTCATAAACAGATTGCTCTCGTGGGTATGCCAATCTCATGACACAATATCTATCGTGATCTGCAGTCTCGACACCGTCCGCCTCATCCATATTTCAGAATGCATTTGCACTGACTCCGAATCCAATAGCGAACCTATTACAGAACTGTTATGAAATGGATGCCAGTTAAAACCCATAAGAGATTCATGCACGAATAGCGATGAGAACTGGAGTTCTACAACAGTTGAAGATATAAGAGAAATGATCTAGACATCATCATCTACCAAATCCCGCTTTTCATCTTCCTCTTTGGATGCTTCCTCAATCCTTTCGCGCACGATGTTCCCTGGTTCCGATCTATGTATACGAGGTCTAGAAGGTGGATGTGCGACGGTGGCCTGCAGAATTTGTGAGAAGTCTAAAGGAAAAGACGGCGGTGTCGGTGAAGGGAGGTATGGGTAGGTCTCATGAGATTTCCTAAATTCATCCATCGATGCTGAAGCGCTGACGTGTTACTATCCCGATGTAAATGTAAAGACGAGATGCGGTAACTGTAGGTAGGATCGATGAATTTATGGCCATTTTTACGGAAGTTATAAACCTAAGGGAAGGGAAACAGTGAGCTCGCTGTGTTGAACGACGGTGGGAGGAGAGAGGACGACGTGATGGGAACATTGATCATGTTCCGGTGATAGATGTGATCTGGATTCTGATGTGATGGAAAGGTTACGAATTACGAGGATGGAGGATCTGAGCTTGAAAATATAACTAAGTAAAAACAAATGCAACATTGCTAAATATTGCCTTTGTCGCCCCGTGAAGCTCGTGGTTGACTTTGGGTTGGCTTCGTAAAAAGTGTGAAATACAGCAGATACATATAAAGGTACCATGAGGTTCACTAAAACCTCAAATGAAAGTGCAATTTTCCTGAAATATCCATTGTGAGGACAAACTTTGAAAGTTGGGTGGGTTCAATATCAAGGCCTTGTGAGCCGCAATTTTTATGTTGAAGTTGGAGAGATTTTCAAGGTGGAATGAAAGGAGAAACACTAGCGTTCACAGTTGGTGGGGCATTCCGGCACAACTCTTGTTTAATTAATTTAATTTTGATTTAATATACGCCACACCTGTAAATTGCGAGCCGGACCCCAACCGGACCCGAATTCCCATGAGATATTGAACAAATAACTGAACACCATATTACCATATTTGGAATGGTGCCTGATGCTGCCCAACCAAAAAAAAATAAAAAATCAACCGTTACTTTCTTTCGTTCCTTATAACCCCCTGATTTGTCTTCGCTGCTTCAATATTCAATCCTTACATGATCAGGTCATTCACTATTCCAAAATTCAGGTGCGACTTCACTTCAATCACTAGTGGTAACATGCATCCTAAGCTTTCAAAGTAAGTACAAGAGAGAACTACAATTACAACGGGGAAGCATTTATTGACGGATAAAATCAGACTGCAATAAGACCGTCTATCACCGACTGGAGACTTTGCAATTCGGCAGCCTTCTTGACTGCTTCTTCGCATGACTTTTTGAGTTGCTCGAGGCGTGATGGCTCCTCCCCCTCTTCGAACTGGAAAAAGTTGAAGAATGGTGCAAGTTTCCACTCGATTCCCTTCTTGTCCACGTACGTCTGCCCGACAAGGAATGCGGCAAGTGGGCGTAAAATGTACAACATGATGTTTTGCAAGTTGTTAGTGACGAGGTCGCGGCGATATTCTGCGGTGAGCCCTTCTTCCCACACCTTCTCGATCGTTATGAGTAGGTAGCAGTAAGCGGCGTCGCCGAACCGAAGGATCTAGCAGATGACGGCTCCGGTGAGTGACAATTTCCGACGATAGCTGTATTCTCACAGGATAAAATGTCTCGTTGTCACTCAGATCTTTGGTCTTAGGGTTTTCCAAAAGCTTGTGGCAACTCAAAGGGGTACCACGATAAAGCTCTTCAAAAACCTCGTAGTGGGACCTGACGGCGAGGGGTGGCGTTGGCTCCACTACGCGTTCCCTCTTGAACTCTGTAGGAGGCCGGGGTGCCTTCGTGCTACCTTCACCCTGCTCCACGATTGTCTGGATGGCAGCTTTGGCAGACTCGATGTTCGTAACAGCAACCATATTCCTGTCGTACCAGGAACCGTCTCCGTGCTTGTACTGCCTATCTGGATCGGCGACGAATGGGCTTTTAGAACTTGAAGTATTGATGCGAACGAGTTCTTGATTCGAACGATCGCAGAAGGTCAATAAGCAACTCTTTTCCTAGAATGGGTCATATACACCTAACTCGATCGCGCTGTAGAAGGCGCCTATACTCCCATAAATGTAACCATCGGAATTTGGTAGTATGTTATCTAACTCCAACTCAGGCTCTGGCCTCTCAAGCTAATATATTCAACGGTCAGTCTTGAGAAGGCACACATGAATGAAAGGACAGATACCTCCATGAAGGTCCTGAAATTGCTCTTCGTTGCAGCCTTCATACTCAAGGTAATATCCTGATAAATCATATTGGCAGGATATTCTGGGAAGTAACTGTGCATTCCCGCGTTGGTGCTATTGTCGTAATAGAGTATCGGCTTTCCGCCAATGGAGCAGAGGATATTCCCTGGTAGGTGGTTATTTAATTACGCGCCACTTTGATGGTTTTGACTTCACTTGCCTGCTAGTGCGACATGGAGCATCTCTTGCTGGACAACGGCTAAACGTTTTCTTGGTGAGCTCTCGATTCCCTGAGGAAGGAAGGTAATTAATTGTTCTACCAACCTAAAATACTCCGAGTGGCTGGTCCGGGTTCCACGATGCTGTAAGCTGCATAGAGATAGAGGGGTATAGTACTAAGCTCCAAAGAAACGGCGGTCTGTAGATGCTTTATCATTTCAGTAATGGAGGCGCCTATATCAGGGTGGTGCGTGAAACCCATAGGTGGGGAGAACATTGTTGTGTCGAAGCCGAAAATCGCCTGGGGCGACAACTGGACATCGCGTTTCCCTACGGTGGATTGCATATCGCCTGATATTGGAGCTACTGTTTGAAGTTTCTACCGACTCTGTGGTCAGTTTTTGTTACATTTATATTGTGATAGTCCGCACCTTGATGCCGGAGCCGCAGGGAAACCACTTTATCGCACACTATATGTTTGTCCAATACATTTTTTCCTGAAGGAGCCCAACCGCTGCTTCCATGATGTTCCACCTGTGAAAAGAGATAACGATTATGAACACGAGGTACTTACATTCATCCATCACACACTTCTGAACGCTCGTTGGGCGTCCAGATTACAGCTTAGCTGGTGTGATTTAGTCTAGACTTCAAAGGGTAGCTCAGTCTCGATGTCACCAGTCCCATTCATCCACTCCACTTATGTGGATCTCTGTCCTCCAAGCAATACTGAAACAGGCAAGAGACAGGTCACCAGGTAGTTTCCATTTGTCCAAGAAACCAAGAGATATTGACATTCATTCATCACAAACTTCTCGACCCGATTACAACTCTGACAGTGATGAAGCCAAAGGTGTTAGCTTCCAGTCACGACGTCATCGGGCCCATGGAAATCTCCATTCATATGACGACATTGAGTGATCATCGACCAGCTGCAAGCTCCAATCTGGGAGCCGAGCTGAAGATTAGCTCAAGCAAGCCCCAACACCTCTCACAACATTTTCACGACCAATTAAATTAGCATTAAATATAGAGCATCAAAGGTGCATGAAATAATATATTTTGCACAATTCCTATCAAACCGACTTCGAGTTACAAGGTATCCCGTGGGAGAGTCGCTCAGCGGCAGTGTACGGCAAGCACTGCAAATAGGTGGGCTCTCACACCAGTGACCAGACCGAACCCCACAGACCCCCTAAAATCAAATATATCTACAACCTAGTAAATTCTAGATACGATATAATGGCTACAGAGGGTAGGGGAATGAAATCGATGGAGATAGCGATATGATCAGTAAACCATCTGACTTATTTATTTAATTGGTTTAGCAAGAAATCCCGTTTGTTTGATTTCGCTACTAGCAGGCCATAAAACCCTAGCGCCTTACCATCCACACGAAATTTGAATAAGAATTAGTAACTACCCTACAGTCTTTCTTCAACATTGTAAGTATCCCATTTTCTCGTTTGATAAACCCAACTCAAGGAGAGTCTAGTGGCCTTCTAACTTGTGAAGTATATACAATTAGTATTGGGGTAGCCAAGATCACATGCTCCGATTCTTTGATTGCGAAGTCTTCTTTCTCCACTAGCCATAGTCGATTCTTCCCGTCTACTTTGGTTGTAGATTTCATCGCCAGTGGCTTGCGAATTGAGGATTCTTCCATAAATTTTATTTAAGTGAACGCCAAAAGGGTCACGCCAACGTTCAGGTTCATCAATACAGTTGTGAGTTCCACCCGAGTGCACTTGATAAGCCAAATCTGGATTTCATAAGAGTTACAAAACACGGTTCTGTCGCGATGCAATTCTATTCTGTATTCCACTCATGGCATATACTGGCGTAGAAATCTTCCCGCCCATTGGAATCGCTCGTGTAGGGGACTCCAGTGAATCCTACTTCGCATCTGAAGACCCAAGCCGCGAGCATGTCGAGGGTTTTAAATTCAGAGGCCAAGATGGCAAAATCAAACGTTCGGTATGGCCACTGGCCAGATCATGCAATATTTTTGCGTGATTAAAATTTACTGTTTATTTCCAGGCTGTAAAATTTCACGCATACCTTTTCGAGGACGGGAAACCGATAATGGAAGCAACTAAGACAACAGGTTATATCTTAGACTGGACAGTCAATGTTGCGAACAAGAAAGCAGCCTGGGTCAGATTCAGAGGTAGAGCCAAGTCCTCGGTTTATCCCCCCTTTATTCTTCCACTAAATATGAATGAATATAGGCAGACTTCACGAAGAGACATTTCGCCTTCGCAATCCCAGCGTTCAGCCCTACCCTGTTAGTATCGTCATCAATTCATTGGCGATGGCACTGCAATGGCACTAATATTGATTGTTATAGAAAGGCGCTTCTCCCAGCTACGAACATACCGACACTCGCACGGATCTTATTATCAAACTCCCCGAGCCCCAACTTATCTCAGGTTGCAATGTGGAACCAATCAAACTGGAGGGAATCTTCAGAGGAAGTACTGGAACCGACCATGAGGTCATCCTCGGCGAAGTAAAGACGGACGAAGAGGGACGCTTGGTATTTTTGGCTGGGACTGGTGAGGCCAAATGTATTCTACCGGAAGGTGATGAACATCCGGACCTATTGGAGACGTTCGACAATGAGGACTGGTATGACACGTTATGTGACGGGAACGTCACGGTCACAGTCTCTAACAATGAAGAACGCAAAGTTTCATACCAGTCAACTCTCAAGACAATCGTGATCGGAGGGCCGCCCAAATTCACTTCTGAGTTGTACTGTCCTGGATCCTTGTACGACTTGATCGAGGATATCTACCAAAGGCCGAGTCGTGCGTGTCTAGGCCGTGATTACGATTGCGGGCCGGTCTATTACGATGACCACATCAAACCGATCTTTGAAGGTGTAAGCCGCCTGTCTTGGACGAATCAGAAGGCAAATGAAGGCCACGGTTTAGTTCATCTCACATTTTAATTCTTTACTCGTTGTTGACTCGAAATAATTGGGATAGGACCTTACAAAGACAGTCGTTTCCCGAATTCAAGTATGTCGGACAACTCGGAGGCATCGAAGCCCTTCCGAAAAGCTATCTTCGAGCGCGTCAGAGCGCCCGTCAGGCTGGATGATCCTTCCGACAAATTCACCAGAAACAAGCAAGCTCGCGAGTACTACATGCCTCGCCTCGGCGGAAATAGCGGTAAATCTATTCCTAATGACCTGGATTCACGGACCTCATCCTTGACGGCTTTCTATATCAAGGGGATAATCCTGAAACACTAGAAAGCGAAAATCATCGGGATAGATGGGCGTCGCTCACTGAACTACAATACGATCGCCTCGCCAAATGGGCCGACGGTCACTTCGCAATTGATCATGGTACTAGAAAGATATCAGTGACCGAATTGGAGATCGAGAAATACACCCTTGCTGCTCTCAAATGGACAACCGCAACCCCGCTCTTTCCAGGAATCGAGGCATACTGGGTCGCCGAATTCAGTAACATGTACAACCCCAGATCTCAGTTCAGGTTCCACGACGAGGTCAACCCTGGGGACCTCACGAAGGGACTCTCTCTACCTTGGCAGGCTGATTTCTATATGTGCGCGTTATTCGCACATCATTTGACTTTGAAACTGCTGACTCGTTGAAAAACGTTCCTTCGCTCGTTCAACCCCCAGGTGTAAGTTACCTTTGTTTCGCTTCTAAATCTCAATAATTGACCTCCCTATAGGTAACACACATTGGTGAGGCTATTTATATAACTGGCTTGGAAATCGCGTCACTGAAACACTTATATCGAGGTGGCCGCACATTCGTCCAGATGATATTGTCAGCCAGGAAACTTGGACGAAGATCAAGAAAGAATTTCCCAACCTACCAGTACCTACCGCAAAGCTAAGCAAGCGTGACCTATGGGATGAGGGTCTAGCGAGAGACAACTCCGGCAAGTCTTACACTTCGTTCATTATTTGGAATGCACTAATTAACCGGTTTTTTAAGACGAAAGGGTTGGTAGTACAGAAATGGTGAAGAAGTGGGGCCAACTCGGGTTCATTTCCAAGGTTCAATCTGCTCCGAACATATATGTTGAGGACGAACGGCGACTCCCACATAGTGGGACCTACACTATCTATAACATTGGTCAGAAGAAGTTTGTCGGCCAGAAGCTGACTTCGGCGACAGATGTGAAGCCAATCGTTGTTGTTGATGGAATCGATAAAGCTTCAACCGCACGTCCAGTTTCCAACTCCATCCTATATTAACTAAACAAAAAATCCTAGTGGAATGTCGAGTATACCCAGAACAAAGTCTACCTCACTATCGCAGACTATACAGCTGCTACCCACGGTAGTGAAGATGTCGAGAGTTACAAAGATGTCCCGGCTCAGGAATGGGGGACGTGGATCATAGAGCCTAACGGAACCAGTGGTTATAAGTATGTCCACTTCAACGCCGTCGTTTTGTATATACTTATGGTAGTTTACAGGATTTACGTCGCACATGAACTTCCTCTATTCTGGACGCTCAATGCCAATACCACAGACACTCCGGTGAGCTTGGGTTCAGATTTGCCGCATATCTTTCTTCTGAGGACATCAAACCAGGTAACCGTCGCGAAGAACAAGAACGATGATAACAATCAAATCTGGGAAATTGCCCCCGCCTAGCAAACTTTGACGACAACCAACTATCGTATCTAACTATGCCGTTTTTTGTTTTTTTTTGTTTTTCCTTTGTGCACTCTTGCCAGAAAGAACTTTGTACATCAGTAAATACTGCACTTGAACCTTGTCTTGAATCACAAATGTATAATCTGGGGAGCTGAATTCTAAGAGTGTGGACGAGCGATTCAATCAAAGTCGTTTGAAACTCCCAAAGTCAATGCGGTTGAGGTCACCGCGCACTTTACCAACTTTCATGTCCCCACACTCCCCACAGCCTTTCGGTTATCCAACAGGTTCACATCGATCACATTCGAACGCTATCATCTAGTCTTTCCCTGAATTGAATTTGGTCGGCCAGGGTTTGGTTCATGTCCATTCACTGATCAGCACCCTGCTCCCATCGTACTCGGTAGATTTCCACTGTGTGGCTAAGACAATCTTACTATGGTTGCATCCTAGATTCCGAGTACGGATAAGACGATATCCAAACTCCAAACCGATGCAATACTGACGGGCCCTGGGCATTAAATATCCGTTGTCCGCTGGCCCGCTGGCGAATATCTCATGTTCTCAGCGCCTTACATCCTTGTTAATGGTGCTTTCCAACCGTGAATACGACCCTCCACAGTCATCCCTAGTCACTGAAGGCATGAAATATGTTGTACGCATTTTGGATGGGTACGACCAAGGTTCTCGATAGAGAAAGATCTGCCAAGGCATGGGTTTGAAGGAATCACAGTTGGGTAGTATTTTCGGATGAAAGATCGCGACTAACAAGGATCCAATAACAACAGGGTATGAAAGCCTCGAGATTGGCTTCAGCCCCCAAGCGCGAGTTTGGGAAACCGAATGGAAATACCGGGCCTTCTGCTGAACTTTTACGACGCAACTTGACTTGCGCGAGAGAGGGGAATACTGCAATTAAACTTCCAGTTCTTGTCGAATATAATCAGTCATTTAGACACTAGCTGATAATATTAATCGTGTACTGACCCTGAGTCAGTATTTTTGAACACTAGGGAAATCTGAACAGTAAGCTGAAAATCAGGTTAAAATCTTGGAGTTTGTAACTTGTAAGTCTCGGGAAAACCTCCCGGAAACAGGCCGATGTATATTTTCACAAAAACAGATCGACAATATTTATTATGATCCGTGGTCTCGACACCGTCCGCTCTATTCAGATCCGAGAACGCATTTGTACCGACTCCGAATCCAGCCATGAACATCAAAACCGCTTCCCTAACTTCGTCTTATTCATGGCCGATTGCAATAGAATTATATCTACATGGCCAGAAACGTACTTATTACAGAACTGCTACGAAGTGAACGCGAGTTAAAAACAGTAAAGTATTCATGTACACATAGCAATGAGAACTAGAGTTCTTCTACAACAGTTGAAGATATAAAGGAAATAATCTAGACATCATCATCTACCAAATCCCACCCTTCCTCTTCCTCCTTGGATGCTTCCTCAATCCTTTCGCGCACGATGTTCCCTGGCCCCGATCTATGTATACGAGGTCTAGAAGGTGGATGTGCAACAGTGGCCTGCAGAAGTTGTGAGAAGTCTAAAGGGAAAGACGGCGGTGTTGGCGCGGGGAGGTATGGGTAGGTCTCATGAGATTTCCTACATCCATTCGTCAGCCACCGAGGCAAATACAAGGGTAGTAACTGGGTTCAATCACCTGCCCAGTTCAGAACTACAACATACAGTCCAGAGATTACTCAAGACGTCTCCTGCTTGGCTTAAAGGAACATCGATGGTTTGGGTATAGGCAAGATAGGATACATCAAAAAGAAGCATGGAAAGAGCTGTGGTAAATGAAGATTCAGGAGCAGTTATGGGTGGATCGGCGGCGATGATTGACGCAGCAAGAGGTTCAGAGGTTTGTTGGGGGGATGATTGTGATCGCGAAACACGCTTAGGTGTTGAATTTGTGATAGACGCGGGAGGAGATGAAGGGGTCCAAGATGAAGAGAGATGAAGTGGGTGTTTAGCGTGCCATCTACGATAAAAGATTAAATTTGATTATTTGTAGATATTCATGGTCCAACTTACCTTGCCCAACCCCCGATTTCTGAGCCTTGCGTAGCCCCGATCCAGGGCTGACCAACGCCAAGCCTTGCTCCAGTCCAAATGACCTCGAAAGGTAACTTAACACCAAGATAGAAAGTCAATAACGAGATGAAGTGGATCGTGTGCGTTATAACAGCATTGATATGATCTGGTGGATAACCTGCTCGATGGATGGTGAACAGAATTGCGCAAAAAAAAGAAGTTAGGAAAGAAAAATTACGTCTCATATCTCCTGGAACGGGGAGAATAAGGTCTCCAATTGTCCATTCACCCTTCGTTCCAGCTTTTCCACCGATGGGCGGTCTCCCGCCTACTTCCACCACATTGAAGACTTCCACTAGTTCTTGGACTAATCCTGAACGAGCTCGAGCAATCATCGTTGACAAGTTTGACAAAGCTTCACCGTCTCGATATGGTGAGGGAGGCAGTGAGGTACTAGACGCTTGTATGTGAGATGAAGAAATGTTGGATTGAAGTTTAGCTGCGGAGATTGTGCGTCTTCGAGAAGCTAACGTTTCTCGTAGAGTCCTTAGACGATCTCGTTCTGCCAGATTCGTTACGAGGAAAATAAATTAAGTAAATCCCTTGTGTAGTAGAAAATGTACTTCTGTCGTTCTCCTTTCTCAACTTTGCCAATCCAGTTTGTAACTCATCTACCTGTCGTTGACAAGCTGAAACACCAGCACGAGATGATCTTGCAGGTGTGATCGCATCCGACAATACCTTGACAGCTTTAGAGACTTGATCATCTCTGTCCAAAGCATAATGATGCGTTTGTTGACGAAAATCGTGCAAGCTATATTGGATGGTTTCAAGAACAAGGACGTTAGGGAAAACGAAAAATGCAAGTGTTTAGAATTTACTGAGTTTTTAGACAGATTTCACAGTAGAAATGGCGTTGCTTGAATTCGCATATCTTACAATCCATCTGGTTGCAGGTCGGTCCGAGGGCTGTGCCTCGTCGTCGCCTTCGATGGCTGAGGATGAAGTTCTGGCCCAGGCGCTGTCGGCGATTTAAAAGGCAATCATGCACTTTCGATATCTCCGGTGCCCGTGATGGTTAAAACAAATGTTAAATATGTGTT